>Ga0308158_10001006_pt1 | contig 34074 bp, 35 predicted proteins | sample PhyBR2_FD_201038 | JGI IMG/M metagenome (GOLD analysis project Ga0308158, IMG submission 201038) | Phyllosphere microbial communities from UC Gill Tract Community Farm, Albany, California, United States - DLSLB.R2 | ecosystem: Host-associated > Plants > Phyllosphere > Unclassified | place: USA... | reverse complement strand
GTACGACTGTCGGGCAAGCGTTGTATGGCAACGCCAGGTGCGGAAAAACAGGATGGCATGATGCCAAATTGGTGCGGCTGGCTGGAATCGAACCAGCGACCCTTGGCTTCGGAGGCCACTAGTCGTTGCCTTGGAGAACCGCATGAACACTGTAACTCATTGAAATTGCTTACTATTGTACATCGCAACAGCAGGCAGTAGTGAGCAGTACTAGGAAGAAAATCAGGCTGTTTTCTCCCCAATTTCTCCCCAAGGCCCCAGGAACCTGCCCTCGGGTCACGCTACAGTTGTCTATTGTAGTGAGTGCGCATTAGCCTGCGATGGCTCCACACGGCGGCCGTCGCTTTTTGTGCGCGGAGCGGAGCCGGGGGCGGGGCCGCTCTATTTCGCTGGCGGGCATCCAGCGGTATATCTCCGGGCGCCCCTCCATGTGAAGCCGCCTCTACACAAAACGAAACCTGGGTACGAGACCTGGGTTCGCCAACCCTTCAGCAGTTACAGCTGCGTCATGAGGACCCCCGGTCGCAGTGCTCACATCATATAGCGACTGTCGTTGCCAGGAATGCTTGAGGAAAAGAAATATGTGTAGCCAATTTTGTCGATTCAGAAAAACAACGCCGCCCTGGCAAACGCACGCTTTGAGTACATCCCGCACCCTATCTACGAGGCACGAACTTACCGCGCTGGCAGGAGCACGGCCGGCACCTAGTCGCTATCGCAGTAGTAGTGACAGCTGCAGCCTTAGTACGACACCAGTCCGAGCACGAGCACGCCCTCCCCTTGCGCACGTCTTTGACATGAACATGAGCACCAGTCTACGCCGCATTCGGTGAGCGGCAGTTGGCCAAGGTGTGCGTCCCGGCGAACTTCGCAGCACCTGCAGTGCTCGCATATCGTTTCGACGCAGCGGCTCGGCCGCCGGCGCAGCTGGTGGCCGGGTTGAGCGGTTGCGAGTGGTGTGCACGCGTCGACGTAGCGGTTCGTGCGCTGGCGCAGCTGGCGGACGGGCCAAGCGGCAGAACGGTGGTGTGTGCGAGGGTCCGAACTGTCGTGCGCGGCGTAGTGGCGCACGGCCGTGAGTGCCGGGGTGTTGGCGACGAGTCCGAGGTACGCGCGCCGGACGGAGGCTGGCGGGTGCACCGAGTGCCAGGGTGCCCAGCATCACATGCTTACACACTTCTGCGCGCCTTCCATAAGCACGCCTTGCAGCAACTTTTCAGGGCCAGCCTTTCCTTTTCTGGGACTGCGCCGGTTTTCGAACAATAGGTTTCCTCGGACACGGTGCTTCTGCGCGAGGCGGCCGAATAGGCGGGAATCGCCCAGCAAACTCCTTGGCCGACTGGTTTTCTAACGGACCTCTAGCGCGCAGAAGGGGGCGCAGAAGCACGCGCAGAAGCTTCCTGTTAACTATTTTTCAACTTTACCCCTTCTGCGAGCCGGCATGTCGCTATACATGTTAGACCGACAACGAGTCGGCGCATCTAAAAACAACTACAAACCGAGCGACCATGACCACCCAAAACACTACCGGCCACGGCATCGACAACCGCGTCAAATGCCGCCTGAACCAAGAGCGAGTGCTCCTCGTCCTGCACCGATTTGGATGGCTGCCAGTGCGCCAGGTTCATCAGGCATGCTGGCCCGACAAATCCACGCCGCGCAATGCTCAGGAGTACCTGGCGCAGCTCCTGAAGCTCAAACAAGTCGCATTCAAGCAGGGCCCGGACGGTAGCCGCGTGTATGCTCTGACGGCTCAGGGAGCTCGCCGGCTGCGAGCGGAGCTGGGCGTGGAAGCGATGTTCGACGCTGACTTCACGCGCCGTGCAATGCCCACCTTTCAGCACCGGTGCCTAGCAAATGACGCTTGTTTGTGGTGGTCGAATCTGAACGGACCAACTGGCTACTACACCGAGCACGAAATTGCTACCGGCCGCGCTCCAGTCACATGCGCGCCGCAGTATATGACGGACCCCCTTGGGAAAATCCCTGATGCACTGCTCACCCTGCAGATGGAAGTCAATGACGAGAACCCTTACTCGACCTGGTACACGTGGGTCGAGGTCGAGAACAGCGAGAAATCAAAAGCGGCACATGAGCACATGGTTACGGCTCTATGCGACGTCATCGGATTGGGAAAGCAACCTTGGGAAATCGGAAGTGCTAGTGTCATGCGTTTTGCAATAGTCGTGTGCCCTCACCTGAACCAAGAGTCCAAACTGGTTGAAGGGATGTTGAAATTCCTGGGTAAGAACAAGGCTAATTATGATGCGCGCACAATCGTGAACCGGCTTTATATATGGCGTCCGGGTGCTGAGGAAGGCATTGCCCTGCGACAGTGGATTGAAGAGCGGCCGGCGTATCTGGCACTGCGCGACAAACACCGGTTGTGGTGGCCAGCCCCCCCGAAATGCGCTGCCACCGATTAAGACACCAAAGCAAAAAGCCCCTTGTTTGAGGGGCTTTTTGCTGAAACCACGGTCTAAATGCCATGCGGGAAAAAGTTAACGGTGCGTATCGCAGCCGACACGCGGGCGCGTCTAAGCTGCCATGCTGGCGGCCGGCCTGACGCAGACAGAGGTGGCCCTGCCAGTATCCTGACGCAAGTGCGGCCAGGGCTATGAGGTTGAGGTCGGGCATAAAGACCACCGGGCAATCCCGTTGGCCACTGGGACCTGTTCCGCGTGCTGAGGGGACAGCATCGCGCGCTGGTGCTGACTAAGCGCGAAACGACTCAAGGGTGTTGGTCCAGGTGAAACTGCCGTACGTCATACGCGGTGACGAACTGCCAGCCGTCGGGGAACGCCCAGTTTTCCTTGACGAGCCGCAGCTCGATGTCCTCCATGGTAAGAACACGCCGTGCATCGGGGTAGGAATGGGTGTCATAGACGACTGAGCCGCCGGCAGTTGGGTAGCCCACTTCACGCGAGAACACCGGATAATTGTCGAGCATGGCGCGCACGACCTCGAGGTGCGGATGCGTGCCTTCAACCTCCACCCTAAACAGTGAAATGCCCGCCAGCGCGGCAATTTCATCCTTGATGTTGTCCAGCAATGTCTGCCTCGCCCGCGGGTCAACGAGCGCTTTTGCTGCCTCGTCATCGAGCGGTGTCGAAGTGTTGGGATGATATTTGCCATCTGCCTCGAATACGAGCTTCGGGCACCCCTGGCCATCCGTGATAAGGATGTCGAACGACATTGCGTTGACCTGCACTTTTTGAATGTAGGTGTGGCTGATTTCGATGGCGTCCGTCAGGCGAACCTGGCTCAGCACCGGATGTCGGTTCGACTTCTTCTGGTTCAGGTAGAAGTATTCCTCGCACAGGTTGTATAGAGTCTGCTCCCAGGGATTGAGCACCGGCTTGGGCGAACAGGTGAAGCCTGCTGGCAGGATTGAGGTCGGATTTGCGGCCATGCGAATTCCCTATCGTTATTGTAGTGGCGCGACTGTAGTCATCAGTGCCTCGCAAAGAACAGACTGGATTGACCACCTTGCTGTTGCTATTATCTGCACCTGCAAATCAGACGGCAATCTGCTGCAATCTTCGCAGCCCCTCAGGTGTGAGTGAGAAAGTCCCAAGCTCCTCGTTTTGGACCAACAGGTCGCACTGTGCGGCGAGGAGCAGGGCATGGCGCAATCGGTCTGTCAGCAAGTCAATGCCGACAAAACTCTCACCGTTCCCCGTTCGCTCGAGACCTTGGTCACCCTTGAGCAGGACATAGCGACTGCGTCCGTCCCGGGCAGCGCGCTCCTGCACGATGCCGAAATGCTGAAGCAAGACGTAGTGCTGGACGACGTGTGCCATGAACACCGCAGGCGAATCGTACATATGCGCAGACATTACATCGGCAAGCTTCCCAAGCGTGAGTTGCTCGTTCGCAAGCGCCAGGTCGAAATAGGGGTCCGTCCGGAAGTTCTTCGCTTCGCTCGCACAATAAAGCAGAGCAATATAGACGCTGCGCAACGCTTGGTCTTCCTCTTCCGAATTGTGCGCAAAGTACCGCACGCTCAGCAAAGACTCAAGGAGAGATTCGATGCGTTGTGTATTTTCTAGGGTCGGCCCGGCCGCGAAAAGCGTCGGCTCATTGCCGCGCCAGTCTTCCAACATCATGACCAGGCTTGCCACGTCCTTGCTGGCGTTCTCCGGGAGGAGCGCAAGTAGCTTCTCACCCAGACCCTGCGCGCAGTCGAGAATTTCGCGCGGCTTGTTAGTGACGACTGCCCGGTGCACCCACGACTCGCACAACCTCAGGAGGACACCTTGGGCTAGTCGAATGTATTGGCGCAACTGCAGGCTTGCCCACCAGCTTTGTGCTTGGGCGCAGTCGTCCAGTGTCAGCTCGTAGCTGCCATCATGTGTACGCCCCCGGGCCATTGTGAAACGAATTACGTTCTCCGGTACGCCCGCCTTGTGCATGCGCGTCTGCTGCTCCGCATAGATAGCGCGCAACGCGAGGGTTAGTCCCTGGTGGCGGTATTCCCAGTTCGGTCCGAACGTGAGTCCATCTGTAGACGCCGGATAGTACTGCTCAGTGAACGCGTCAATCTCGCCTTGAGATGGATTCAGCAAGTCCAGCATCCCTCCCATCTCTGCGACTTCCTCATCTGAGACATACAGCTTGCCAATATCAGCGAGCCAGTCCCGACGGGGATGCTCCTCAATAGCCTGCTCGTAGGCGTCCGCGAGTTTCTCGCCCGCCTCCGTGAGCAGGTAGGCACCAAGAATGCTTGTCACCTTTAAACAAGGCATACCATTGATGAGACTGGGTCCATACTGCACGGCCTGCAGGAAATTGGCACCGGAGCTAGGCTCGTAGTCAGGGTTACGTCCCATCGCCTTCTGGTCTTGTGGGCCCACAATAACCTTCATGCTCAACGGCACCTTCTTGCGCCCCTTCGGATAGAGGCGACTGCCACCCGCGAGCCCCCTGATATTTTGTCGCACGTTGTGCCAGCTCAGCAGCAGCTGAATTTTCTCAAGCCCATGCAAGGAGAGTGCCTCGATGTCCGGAGCACGCTTACGTCGGGCCGTGTCATCAATCTGCCGCACCATCCAGCAAATGGCGGAGTACACCCGGATGAAAGCCACTACGTTATTAATGCCTGGGAATACAGAGCGATAGAGCGACTCCACGGCCGCGTTCGTCCCCAGCGGGTCGAGCACGAAGTTGTCGATGAGCGGGTCGGTGAAGTACGGCTTGTCGAAGTGCTGGAGCATGGATTCAGTTTTTCTTGTATAGGTCAGCCAGGCCGTGCAGGTCCAAGGCTGCGGTGTCGAGGGCGTAAAAGACAGGGCGTTGACAGTTTATGCACAGGCACACTTGGTCAGAGCGCAACCGCGAAGCGTCCTCCGACTGCAGTTTTACGTTGCAACATGGGCAACCCACACGGCTACTGTTTCGCGACAGCACCCCGAACCCGCCGCGCGTGTTATTGCGGTGCTGCCACAGCGCGTCAAATGCCTTCTGGTAACGGGGCGGCACCTTCGGAGCCGATTTTGCGGTCCGACTCATAAATTGACCAATCAGCTCAACCAGCCGTTGCGACTGAGTCAGCTCAGCCTCAATGGTGCTGGCGGCCGCCAGCGCGACGCGTTTCATATCGTCTGGAATGCGGTCGAATCGGTTCGTGCGCAGGGCCAAGTGCGCGCCTGCCGCAATCTCGCCGGGTTCCAGCGTGCGCCCGGCAAGCTGTTCAAGGGCCTCCTTAAGGGAGGGCAGCGAAACCTGCGTGTGTGCGGCAACCGCACAGCAGGCCATGGCAGAGAAGAAGGGCAGCAGCCCCCCCCGGTTATCCTCCCCATACTCGAACGTGGCAAATCGAGTCAGCCAGCTCTGGAGCATCATCGCCCCATAGTCGGCAACCCCCTGCCCGCCAAGGGTACCTTGCACGAGAGCCTGCTTGAGCCGCGCACAACCTGAAAGTTCAACCAGTAGTGGGGCTACTGACGAACGGGCTTCAAGGGCGAGCCCCTTCGGAATCGCCTCCAAAAGTGCCTGATACAGCTCTTCCGTACGTTGCCGGCGCGCTTCTTCGGTCGAGCTATCAGCCGACGTAAATTCAGACCTCTCCGTGGCCAACAGCGCCCGCTTTACTGCTGGCAATGCGTTACCCATCGGCTTATTCTCAGATGGTTGGGTATTACCCTCATTCGTCGAGGTGACAGCAGCGTCTAGCGTGATGTCGCGATTCAGCCAACGCAGGACGGCTTCGACCGTATTCCGCGTGAGGCCCGCCGGGGTTTTCCCCAACTTCGGTGCCTCGATGCTTGAGCGCCACTCGTCGTAACTCATCTTGCGAACAGGTGCTGGTGCTGTGCCACTTTTGGTTGGCGCGGGCGCGCGGCGACCGGCGCCGGGCTCACCTTTTTCCTGCGGCTGGATATGGGACTGCAGTCGCGAGAGCCACCCGAAGATAGTGTCCAGGTCTTCCAGCCGGAATTCGTTGGTCATGACGCGGCTGGAGGCTTTGGCCAGATTGCGTTGATTTTCATCGCCGGCAAGGTCGAGCTCGACGTTAATCCAGCCTTCGGCGTGCAAGGCCGCACCTTCGACGATGAGACGAAGTGCCCCGCGAGCATTGACCGGTTGCCCCATCTTTACCGAGAACCTGCCATTTTCAAAACGCACCTCGTCCACCACAGCAGCACGCTCGTCGCCGTCCCAAATGGACAGCGTGACGACTTCGGCATTTCCAGCAGGTTCAATACGGCCAACCAGCTCGTTAGCTACCGTCCAGGTAGCCTGGAGGGCTGGGTTACGGGCGGTCATCGCTTCGACTTTGAATTCGCAAGGCGTGAATTCGACTGGCTGTGCCATCGACCATTTGAACGGGGATTGTGGCAGCATGCGAATGAGTGATACCTCCACGTTGTCTGTGGAACTCAGGCTCTGGCCAGTCGCATTAACGGAGCCAGTCATTACGAGGGTACCGTTGCTGCCCTGGAGCTCAAAACATTTGGCGTGGAGACGGCGCGGCTCCTCATCCTCCCGCCCGGCAACCACATAGCCGGGCGGTACGTCGAACACGTCTTCGCTCGTGAACGGCGCGATGAGCGAGCGGGCGTCCAGCCCAATATACAAGGAGTCCACGCCAATATCCCGCGCAAGCTCCTGCACAGGGGCACCACTGGGGGTATGGAAGGGTGCGAGGACTGTCAGGCGATTGGGGTCGTCGATGCGTGACGCATGGTCCAGGAACTGCTCGTCAGCAGGAGTGGCAAGCGTATGCACCAGCCACGTGCGACGCGCCGCCTCATCGACCACACCTGCACGCGCAAGTTGGCTGGCCGCGCGGCGCCGGTAGGCCTGAAGTACGTCCAGGCTCTCTACAGAGAAGGAATATTTTTCAATAAGCTCCTGCAGAAAGTCCCCAAACTCCCCAAATACGGCCGGCTCTCCGTCTGAGCTCAGAGCGTCGATGACTTCAAGGTTCCGACCATGCCCTGACATCGTCAGGTTGGCGCTAGCGACCACGAAATGGTCGAGGTCTTCCCACCCCTCCAGATAGACAACCTTGGGGTGAAAAACCGTGGTCTTTCCCATGTAGACCGGAATAACCCGGTAGGCACTACCAGCGTAGAGGCTGGCGGCTTCATCAGTGGATTTGCACGCTTGCCGAGCATCAACCAAAACGTCAATCTGCTCGCAATTACTCTGGCGCAGTGTTGGCAGGATGAGGGCCTCGAACCAAGACAGACTAAACGTAAATGTCGTGAAGAGGGCTCGGCGCGGGCGCGCCATCTTAATTAAAGAAATGAGTGTATTTGACATGCCCTTGGTAGCGGAAATTAGCGTCGTTTATCTTTTTAAAATCAATTTAATGCGGATGTTATTGCCATTTTTCGGACTCGACTCTATTGTCAAATCGCAATTTCTCGAGTCTAGCCCTAGAACCTTGAGATGTCTATTAAGCATTTTGGGGGCAACGCTGACGTCTAACTTGATAACAATGGAACAGGAAGATGGCAGTTCGTGACAAAGAGAGCCTGGCACCTGCGGCACCGTTTGCCAAGTATGCGGCGTGGAAGTCGCTGCGCGCTATTGTTTGCGCACCAGCCGTCGGACGTGGCCAACAGAGCGGCGGTAGCCCCTGGACTCTCGACGTCGAGGAGTCTTTCTGCTCAAAAACCACACGCGCCGTCTCCGATTGCCCAGAGCCCGGGACGCGTAAAAACTAGCCTTTGAAAGTACGATTTTTCTGGGAAGAAGAGACAAAAGCTAAGATGCCGTTTTTTCTTTAATAATCAATTATTCAAGCGAGTTTCTTGGCACAGTGGTACGGAGATTTTGGCATAGTAGTACGGATAACCTGGCATACTAGTACGGAGGGTATGGCACAGTAATACGGGGATTTTGGAGCGCTGGAGTGGCTCGGACAGTAGTACGGAAATTTGCGACAATAAAAACGCCCCCCTCTCACACCCTAAGCGCACATAGTAACTGATTGAGCAGCCCTAGATGGCTGTCATCATTGAGCTTTTAGCGCAGACATATGAGATGTATAAACCCATCTGCATGCATCGCAACTACCAAGCGTCGACGGCAACGTCGGCGCTTTTTTGGTGTAAATTGCACTCCGGTGCGTACCCCGGTTGCGCTGACCAGCTGAATCCACAGCTAGAAACGGACATAAGCATCTGATTAGCGGAAGGCAGACTGACAAGTCTGAAGAAGGAGCTACGCGAATTGCAGGCTCATGCAGTAACCCTCAAGGCAGAACTTTGAGAGAAGGGGAAGTTTGGCGCACGAGTGCACGCCAGCGCCAGTTGCAGTTCCCTTGGGGGGTTTAGTTCTTTTTCTGGTTTGCGATGCGGCGCTGGTGCCGCACTTCACCCGCGTAGCTCCGTGCACGGGCGATGTCGTCCTTCATCTCTTCGATGTGGGACTGTGCCGCTGCGTCCTCGAAGACTTTTTCGAGTCGATGCACCAAGCGCCAAAGCGACCACGCGGCAATGAGCACCAGGTCTTGGAACGGCTCGTCGATGTACGCATCACCGACGGCCTTCTTTCTCCCGGACGCACCGTACCAGTGGGGGTTCTTCATGAACGATGGTACGTGCTCTTGGCCAAACGACAGGATATAGCCGTGAACAAGGCTGTTGCGGTACTCGTTCAAGTCCTCAGCAGCTTGCGCGGCGACCTTAAGGACGGCATTGCACTTGTCACTCAGCTTGTGGTTGCCTTCGCCAAGCATCTTAAATTGAGCTTCTGTGTTCATCTTTTCAGTGAACGGTCTCGTGCCCTCAATGCTGGTCTCGCTCAGCGTCCACAGGGCCCGCTCGAGCGTTGTCTCGAACATGCCGTAAGAAACAATGAACGAACCAATCAGCATTAGGTGGGTCGGCATCAGGCCAAGACCCATCAGATGGGTTTGTATTTCGAGCGACTTCGCGGGGTAGTTGTATGGCGGCATTTAGCGTACTTTGGTATTGTGGCGCTTGTCAAAGCGTAACAATACCGGCCACCGAGCGGGTGGCGCAAGAACAAGAACAAGGAAGAGAGAATGGCGACGGTCATCGAACACGCATGGGAAAACCTGTCGAATACGCTACGGCTGTATGTCGAGGCCCACATGGACTTTGCTGCGCTCTACGAGGTTGACCGCCCAGACGCGGTCACGAGACAGGACCGCACTTTCGAGGGAAAACTTGAGAAGTTTCATACGCTGTACGACGTCACAAAAGACCTGCAAGGATTTAACTACTTAAAGCACGCAGACACGGCTCTGCTCATCGTGCTACGTAACGCCATCCATCATCGCGACCACAACCTTTTTGTGAGTTGGGAGGCCTTCGTACTGGCTCACGAAGAGACCAAAAAGATGCCATCAAGCAAGTATCTGTTCGCCAGCCTGACGCCCGAGTCAGAGCGTGTCGTGCTACGTTATTACCTGCCGCTCGATGACTTCCGGAGGCGGTTGCCCGACGCCAAATTGAAAGCAGCGGACAGGGCAACCATCGGCCCGCTGTGGGAGCAAGACCTGCGCTTTGCCGACATGATGACTGTGGCAAACAGGGAGGGCTTCGATGTCGGAAGCGTGTATGTCGATGTGATGCCGGCCTTCATCTCCGCGATGCACCGGGTACGGGGATGGCTGGCCACAACGAACTTTGTCCCAAGCGGAAGCGATGGCCGCATCTACTACCGCTCGTTCGGAGATGAGCCGCCGGCTCAACAACTAGGCTTCAGGGCATTAGCTACACCGAGCAATTAAGAGGATAACGTGTTTGGATTATTTAAGAAAAAAGTAGCACCCCGGCCAGCGCCGTCGGCTAACGAAAACATCATCGATAAAGCGGCAGTCCTGCTGAATCTGCAGCTGCTACTGTGCCGGTCACAGGACGGCTACCTCTCAGGTCTGGACAGCAAGCCGGTTCGTGGGTATCTAGTCGGATTCTTCGACTGCGCACTGCAAAAACTCGGTAATCCGGTCCGAAGCGATGAAGAGTTTGCAACGTTGCTGGTTCATGGCCACGCACAATTGCTAGGCAGCGACCTAGGTGACACACAGCGCTACACGTTCGCGTCTCTGCGCTTGCAAGATGACCCCGATTTTGCCCGAGGGCAGGCTGAAGGGGGTAGCGAATGCAATGACATGCTGACTGGGAAGACCGCGAGCGCGCTCGGTTTAGCGCGGTATTTCATGCAAGATTGACGCCAACCCGCAGGGGTTTGAACGAAAAAGCGGCCTCGCAGGGGCACCTATGTTACGCTTTGACCAGGTCCTGGTTTGGGGTCCGGTTTTTCACTAGGGCAATAGCGAATGCTTTCTGCCCGCCTCGCTTTAGCCCACCGCCGAAGCCATCGGCAGTCTTCGGATAGCAGGTGCCGTACTCCGGTGCCGCCGCCCCCATGAAGTAGCCTTTTGCGAACATCTCCGCATGGGCCTTCCCGATTGCTTTCAATAGCTTATCCTCGCGTTCAAAGCCCATTCCCAGATAATCCCGCAGTTCGGGCAGCGTGAAAGGGCGCGGGTCCACGTGGCGTCCGTAGAGCAGGTATAGACGACGGGCGGTCCTGTTCTCGAGTCCGTAATAGGCATCCTCGCGGAACCACGACGAAAGACCTTTCCCGAACAGTGCGCGAACGTTCGGCGGGATGTGGACGACGTGGCAGCCCTTTTTATGTGGGGTCGAGGTCGACGAGTCGCCCAGCAGTGAAACCGTTATCTGCAGCTTGCCCGTCTTCCGAGCCCTCTGGGCTTCCAGGTCCTCGGGCAGGGCTTCGGCTATACAATCGATTAGCGCCGGATGCTCCGTCTCGATAGTAAGTTTCGCGTTCTGTAGCCGCTTCAGCTGCCCGCGCAGTGCGTTATAGTTTCGGTCCCCATCCGAGCGTCGCAGGGTCTTCAACATTTGTCCTTCTCGCAGTTGGACAGGCGTTCCGAGCGGCAATTCCGCGCCGAGGCGGACAACAGCGACCCAGGTCTCTACATCAGACGTACGCAGTTCTTCGCCCTGATACGTGACGGTGGTAGTTCCCGTCTTGATTCCGGAAATGCGAGTAACGAGTAAAGGGCTTTTCGCCGAATAGTCGCCGCGCGGACGCCGGCTGCCCGACAGCAGCTGCGAGCCGCAGAACAGGAGTGACACGTTTAGTTGCCCATAGTACATTTTTGCTCCCAGAAATAGTGGGGCCTCTGCGGATAGGATATCGTTGTCGAGTGGGGCAACGGTGATTGAGGCGTCGGGCGCCGCCGGTGCCGCCGGTGCCGCTAGCATTGTCACGTCATCCACGGCCTCGGCTCGGGAGCGCTCAACAGGCTTGTTCCCCCGGACGCGGTGGCGCTCGCACTTCGTGAGGGAGACTTCGTAACCGGATTCTTCCACGTCGACCGCCGTCCACACGTTGCCTAAGCATCCTTTGCAGATGTTCAGCAGCTTTTTAATGAATTCGCGGTCCGTCAGTGGCACCAGGTAGCCCGGACGGTCGAACTCAACCGTATTGTCGTCAGTTTCACGGAATACGCGGGTAGTCAACTCCGCTGCAAGCAGGGAAAGCATCTTCGGGTGCGAACGGCAGGTAGCGCGCAGCGATTCCGGAGAGAATCCAAAAAGTACATCGCCCTCACCGAAGTCAAAACACAACTCAAGCTCGATTGAATCCATTGCGGCGACGGCTTCTGGAGTATAGATATAAGACTTACTTACCAAATGAGTTCTCCACACAAAAGTTAGCGTAACTGCGTAGACACACGTAGATTTGCCCACTGGGGGTCCGGTACGAGACGGAGATGTACATTAACAGCGTGTATATGCTGTACAAATTTCCAAGTACGAAGCGTCCGTCATCTCTTAATCCAACCGTTTGAACGCCAAGGGGGTAAGAGAGCGGTTAAATCGATAATGGTTGACCGAGGCGGCTTTGAGAAGTCACTCCGTTCGAGCTTTTTTGCCTGCTGCCGGGCTCGGTACTGCCTTGCCGCAAAGGCATTTGCTGCCCTTTTCTGCTCGCTTGTTACATGTTTCAAAGGCCTGCCCACTTTTCGTTTCTCTACTGTTGCCATACCTACAACCCCCACTGCCGTTGAGTAAGTCATGTCTAGCAAGTCGATTTATATGAATCCTTACCTCGGGAAGCAGCACAGGGCGTTAATTGATGCAATTCTGACTAGAAAATGTACGCCCAGTTTCGATGATGCGTCATGTATAGATATGCAAAAATATGATGCGTCATCGGAACTAGGTACTAGAGAATTAAGGGGCCGGATTCTTACTCTCAAATGGTGTAATGTGAACCTAAGTGGCACCATGCGAGAGAGGTCACTTCTCTCTCAACAAGCTGAAGATTGAATAATTACCCTCAAACGCTTCATAGCACCGCTTAATGCTGCTGCCGCCATCGTCCAACCGTGTACTGCACTTAAAATATAAACTGCGAGAAAACCTTGTCTCACACCCTCACTGCCAAAGAACAATCGCTCGCGAAAATCTTCAGTGACGACTACGTCTTCACTATTCCTGGATATCAGCGTCCCTATGCTTGGGGCAGAGACCAGGCCCAAGAACTGCTGGACGACCTGCTAGGTGCGCTGGCCACTACACCAGCTCAGCTCAGCGATGCAGCGCCGTACTTCCTGGGTACTATCGTGCTTATTAAGAGTGATGCATCGCCGGAAGCAACGGTAGTCGACGGCCAGCAGCGCCTCACAACGCTTACGTTGCTGCTGTCTGCCGTGCGCGCCACGGTGCAGAATACGGCGGTTCAGACCGGTATTACTAAGCGCATTTACGAGCATGGCGATGTTGTCTCAGCTACCCAAGCACGTTACCGTCTATTGCTCCGCGAGCGCGACCGAGACTTTTTCCGGGAATATGTGCAACACGAAAATGGTCTGGATGCGCTGGCGAAGCTCAACGCAGTGCTACCTGACGCACAGGCGCGTCTACGGACCAACGCTCAGGTATTCATGGATGGGCTCGCCAAACTGCAACAAGCGCAGCTTGTGCGATTGGTACAGTTCGTCATAACGCGCTGCTATCTAGTTACCGTCGCGACACCGGATTTGGATTCGGCCTATCGCATTTTTGGTGTGCTCAATAGTCGTGGCCTGGACCTGAGCGCGACCGACATCCTCAAGGCAGAAATCATCGGCGGCATCGAACCGGCGCTACGCGACGACTACACTAAAAAGTGGGAGGACGAGGAAGAGGACCTTGGGCGGGATGAGTTCGGCGACTTATTCAGCCATATACGCATGGTTTATCGCAAGGCCAAACCTCAGGGTACTCTGCTTAAGGAGTTTAAAGAGCACGTGGCGCCGGCTCAACAGCCGCGCGCTTTTGTGGATGAAGTTTTGCTGCCGATGGCGCAAGCCTTCAGTGAATTGCGCAACGCAGACTACGCAAGTCAGTACCACGCCGAACAGGTGAACTCATACCTACGATGGTTGAACCGGTTGGAATTCAACGATTGGGTCCCGCCTGCGTTGGTCTTCTTCATACGACATCGCCAACATCCCGCTACCGTACTGAGCTTCTTCCGAGACCTAGAGCGGCTGGGGTACTCAATGTTAGCTCGCAAAGCTGGCGTCAATGAGCGTATCGAGCGCTTTTCTGCGCTTACCCGTGCAGTTGAGTCTGGTAGCGACCTTTTCGCCACATCGTCACCTCTGCAGCTCTCCCCTGAAGAGCAGTTTCAAATCTACGCAGCGCTGAACGGGGCCCTGTACGAAACCCACTCCTCTCGTGCCCTCGCCTTACTGCTGTTACGGCTAGACCATCTGATGTCAGATGGCAGCGCCAGCTATCAGCACGACGTGGTTTCAGTCGAGCATGTCATGCCCCAGCAGCCAGCACCGAACGGCCAATGGGCCGCGTGGGTGCCCGACAAAGCGATGCATCAACTCTGGGTGCACCGACTCGGTAATCTAGTCCTGCTGAGCAGGAAAAAGAATAGCTCGGCCAGTAACCGCGACTTCGACTGGAAAAAATCGGCCTACTTTACCAAGGGTGGCGTTACGGCCTTTGCGTTAACGACGCAGGTGCTACAGTACGCGGATTGGACAACGGACGTCATGCAGCAGCGTCAGGATGCCATGCTCGCCAAACTGGAGACACACTGGCGCCTGCAAGACCGCAAGAGCAAGGTGGCCCTTACAGAGGCTTTGCTGGCCGAGTTAGAAGGAGCTGGTGACGCAGTGCCGTTCGAACTGGAAAGCGCCATACACAGCCTTACCGCTGCGGGAAAGGAGAACGGCAGCGCGTTCATCGTTCTGGCCGGTTCACAGGCCAAGCTCGAATGGTCAGGGCAGCCGCATTCCTATCAACAGCTACGGGAGAATCTGCGCAGCTCGGGCGCTTTAACGCTGTCCAAGGACGGGACGCACTTGGTATTCACTACAGACACAAGCTTTAAGAGTCCTAGCGCAGCCTCAGCCACTGTCTTCGGACGTACGGACAACGGCCGCAACACCTGGAGGGTCAAGGGCACCTCAATTACCTACGCCGCGTGGCAGCGTACTTTGCCCGACAATCAACCGGCAACGGGTCGTTCGGAGGCTTGAGCCGACGATTCGAGTAGAATTTGCGTCCAGTCGACCCGACTGGACGTTCGTACTGCGACGCGACACCGAGCGGTTCGACCTAGCAGCCGTCCTGCCGGACCTTCTAACCCGGAAAGACGCCAGGCTGTCCGAAAGTTGACGACGTCTGTCCGGATGCCCGGGGCCGCGCTGCTTCGAAATATCTGAGGTGAGTGGAAGCCGGTAGGGATTCGCGGTGGCCCAACCGTTCCTAGATTGCGTCCCCAAACACTGCCAGTTCCAAGGTCTCGTGCTGCCGATGCCAATCGGGCATGTGTCGTGCCACTAGCGCCCAGAATGCTTTTGTATGGTTCTTTTCCACCGTGTGGCATAGCTCATGGACAATGACGTAGTCCTGTACGCTTGCAGGAAGCTCCATCACGCGTGGGTGAAATTCGAGCACGTTGTGGGTATCGCAACTGGCCCAGCGGCTTTGGAAGTGCCGAATGCGGGCGCCACCAGCCTTCAAACCCGTCTGTCGCTCCCAATGACGCACCCGTACTGGCAGCTTTTCATGCGCACGTTCGCGGTAAAACTGCTCCAGCCAAGGCATTAGTGCATCAAACTGGATGACCAGGCCATTCGGGTTTTCAACAATAAAACGCGATGCGGTAAAGGTTAGCCTGGGCTTGGTCAATTCCGGACAATGCCGCACTTCGGTGAAGTAGGTCCGCCCGCAGTAGCGCAGCCTGCTGCCTGTGGTGATGGCTTCGGCGCTCTGTGGCAAGTTCACCAATGCCAGCCTATCCCGTATCCAACGGGCACGACCACTCACCAAAGCTTCTTGTCTGGCGGAGTCAACCATCGGTCCACGTAACAGTACCGGCTGTCCGTGCTCCACGGTCACGTAATGGCGCTTCAGCTTGGCATCGGGTTGGAAGCGCCATTCGATAATGGTCTGGCCGTACTGCAAAAAGGGCATGGTCAGTTCTTGAGCAAAATATCCAGAATGCGGCTTGCGTGGTCGCGGGCGACCGACCGTTCCCAACCAGCCAGGGGCATCAGTAACTTACGCAGCAAGTCGCGGATTTCTGGGTGCAGGTCATGCATCTGTTTCCAGTTGGCCGCAACAATTGCGCTACTCAGGCTGACATCGTCGAACAGTGTGGTCGTCGCCACCCTTGCTGTTTCTTCCGCCAACAAGGCGGCCAAGTAGTGATATGTCGCTGAATGCGCCGGATGAGAGAAGCCAGTGTTGTCCTTGTCTTTGATACGTTGGCCAAACAGGTCGAGCTGCTCCAGAAACTGAGCTTGACTGATACGGCCGGCGGCTTCTTCCGCCAGCAGCTTTTCCAGTTCCTCAGCCAACTTGTCGAAGAAGGCCGGGTCTTTGTCTCTGCCGGTGACAATGGTGTGCTTCAACTGGTTTTTCATTACCAGCGCCTGACTGCCAGGGCTCGCCAATTTCCGCAGGCGGGCCATGTCGCCGGCATCCAGAATCGACACCTCCTTACCCAGCAGGCTCCTGGCCGGGCTAGCAGCAATATAATCATCCAGCAGTTGCTGTAACAGCACCGACTCAAGCTTTGTGATGCGCTCGCGATAGGTGTTGCCGGGCAACTTGTCGCGCAGCATGAGGCGGATTTCCGCGAACAGTGTGAAGTACGACTTGAAGGATACGCCGCGCACATCGGGCAAGATGATGTCAATGCTTCGGTTGAACTGCTTGGCCAACTCCAGGAAGTCTTCGACCGCGTCCAGCCTGCTCGTCGGGTCAAGGAAACGCTCGGCGTCATCCTTATAATCCTCGCGCTGTCGGACCGGGTCGTGCTTCTTCGGCAGCAATTTTAGAATGCGGTCGAGTGTCGCTTGCAGCTTGGGCAATTCGCTTTCGACGCCTTCCCAGACTTGGGCTGGCTGCACTTCCCCACCGTAAATTTTCAGCGCATGGTCGAGGTGCTCCACCACTCCATGGTAATCGACGACATAGCCCGCATTCTTGCCTGCCATAGTGCGGTTGACCCGTGCAATCGCCTGTAGAAGCGTGTGTTCCTTCAATGGCTTGTCGAGGTACATGGTACCGACAATCGGGGCGTCCCAGCCGGTCAAAAGCATATCGGAGACGATGATGAGGCCCACATTGTTGGCGTGGGCCTGCCCGTCCCGACCCTTGGTCTCGTCGCCATAGGGAAGCGGGAACAACTTGCTGACGAAGTTGGCCACTTGTTCCGTGGGCACAGCGACCGGCCGTTTGCCAGCGTGCAGCTCGCTTCTGATGCGTTCTTCGATGGTCTGAATCTGGTCTCGGCTCAGCTTATACTCAGCAGCGGCTTCATGCACCGAAATGCCGGTGCGTGACGCGGTGACGCTTGCCAGCGAGATTACCACCCGACTTTCGAAGGTCGGCAAGCCGCTGGCTTTCCGTTCTTCCATTAAGCCATCAAGCAAATCCTTGTAGCGCACCGCCATGTCACGACCGTCGCACACCAGCATGGCCTTAAGCCCTTTGGCCTGGACGTTGGCGACGAAGTGTTCGACCAGGTGCGCTGCGACCTGTTCCATGCGGTCGCCGGCCTGCCGCCAGCGGGCCAACAGCGCTTTCTTGAGCGCCTGCTGGCGGCCCTCCGCTTCTTTGTCGAAATGGTCCTTAAACGCTTGGTCAAGCTGCGCATCCGGGGTCAAGTCCACCCAGGCGTCCAGGTACTTGATGGGCAGAGTCGCGCCGTCGGCTACCGCCTCATGCAGGCGGTATTCATCGATATATGTGTCCCCACCAAACTCGGCCAGCGTGTGCTTGTCGTCATTCAGCAGCGGCGTGCCGGTGAACGCAATGAATTTGGCGTTGGGCAAACTGGCGCGCATGAATGCGGCCAGGAAGTCGTACTGGCTTCGGTGCGCTTCGTCGACCAGCACATAGCAGTTCGGCTTCACGCTCAACACTCTGAAGTTGACCTGCTCTCGCCTCATTACTTCCCATCGGGCGTCTAGCATCACCCCCTCTTCATCAAACTGGCCGAAGCACATGTTGCGCTCCTCTACCATGAAGAAGTCCTTACCCTCGCGCACGCGCCGGTGTCGCGTTGCTTCCAGGGTGGTGGTGTCCGCATCCGAAGGCGCATCGGCCGGGGCGTTCGACTGTTCGTTCTCCTGAAACTTCTGCACGGTGCTGGTGAAGATACTGCCGTAATCGTTGCCAAGTAACTTTCCCAGACCATCGACCGACACAGCCTGAATTGCCTTGATGCCGACCGCGTGGAAGGTATCGAAGATTTGCTTGTCGAGGTCTCTGCGGTCGGTGAGTACGAGCACGGTCGGGTTATTGAGCCCGGTGCTATCGGCCCGCAGCATCCGAGCCAGTAGCGCCATAGTCAGTGACTTCCCGCTGCCCTGTGTGTGCCACACCACGCCGCCGATAGGCTTAGCCGCCGTCAGCCGGGCAATGGTTTTGCGCACCGCGCGCCATTGCTGATAGCGCGGCAGCTTCTTGACTGTCTTTCCGTCGCGTGTCTCGAACAGCACGAAATGGGTCACCAACTCGAGAAAACGGCTCGGTTCAAACAGTGCCCACAACAGCTGGTCTTGTGTGCTTGGGTCTGCCCCTAGCACACCAGACACCGCGGCCAGTTCGGTGTCCTGCAGCCTGTATTGTGCGTAGAACGCTGGCTTGGTGAGGATGGCGCCGTACAGGCCCTCGCGCCGGTTCAGGCCCACGCAGACTTGGTTGAATACGAACTGCGCAGGAAAACTGGCCTGGTAGCCGTCCAGTTGTGCCAGCGCTTCGTCCAGCCGAAGATGGCCGGCCTTGCATTCGATGATGGCCAGCGGCAGGCCGTTGATGAACAACAGCAGGTCGGGTCGGAACAGGTCGCCGTCGGCATTCTGGCCGACGTACTGGTCTACCACGTGAAAGTCGTTATTGGTAGCCGTGGTCGCGTCGAAGAAACGCACGCTCCGCGGCCTGCCCTCGACATCCTTGACCTGGATGTCGGCGCGATGCACGGCCTGCTCCCAAAACGCCCTATTCGCGGGCGACAGGTCATCGTTTACCCGCTTGCGTAGCTCAATCAGCGCCGTATCGACACCGCCTGGCGCTGTGCGTAGCCATGGATTCAGACTTAGAAGCCTGGGTCGGAGCACGCTTTCGAGGACCGGAGCCAGATGGCGGTGTTGGACCTCGACCTTGCTGCCTGACAGATTTGTGTAGCCCAGTTTGACCAGCGATTCGATAGCTGGGGTTTCGACACCAGTCTTCTCTGCAGCCAGCATTGTTGCGCCTTTTCGTTTGTTTTCTGTTCTATCGGTCAGGCGGCAAGAGCCACTTCTTGCTGCGCACCTAGAGCTACCCGCCACTCTCCAGTCAGCAGTTTTTGCATTAGGCCGCGTTTGAGAATTTTTTGAGTTGCCTGCTTTTCTTCTAGTACAGCGATTTTTGCGTTGATGGCGTCAACTACCGTGGCAATCTCACTCTGAACTGAGAGCGATGGCAAAAGCACTGGAAATGCCTTGAGTTGCGAAGAATTGATGCTGGCTAGGTTGGTTGTACGTTTTGCGCAGGATAGAAAATATTTTCGCCCATAATCGCTTGCCGCTAACGCAGCAAGATAATCAGGATTCAACTTGTCGGGCGCCGGCCGCACTGCGAAGACATGGTTCTGATGAAGGCAAGGAGAAATCTGTCCCTTCCACACCCCCCCTCGCCCTAGCTTGTCAAAGTCTCCACCTTCGGTCATAAGCACATCGCCGGGCTGGAGAGAATATCGGGCAACTTGGGTTGCTTCAATCTCAATCATTTTGACCTCTCTAAGGTCAATAAGGGTATCTTGAACGTTTGCAACACGCAAGTAAGGCAATTGCACTGGTTCTTTTAATTCTTTTTTACCTTTCGCAACTCCAGTTCGCACTTCAGCAACGTCACACAGAGGCACTATTGGCCATTCGTTGCTGTCGCAAGTGCTTACTTCTCGGCTGAATAATGTTTGCATCAGGCCCTGTTTCAGAGTTCTAGTAGATGCAATCTGACGACAGATTACATCCAATTGGTCGTCTACAGCTGTGAGGATGGCTGCAATTTTTTGTTGTTCAGGAATCGGTGGTATCGGGAATTCAAAGCGCGCAAGGTCCTCATAGTAGATGCGAACTCGAACGCTTCCGTCGCCGGATGCGCCGACATATCGCTCCCAGAGACCAGAACGCCGAACTTGGTCGAGGTAGATTGGTAGTAATTGAAGAGTGTCGGTCTCGAATACTACATAGTCCGGGCTGACCATTACCGCGTGTTGGTTCTTATTCCTAGCAATCGAGCCGATATTAAGTCGCATCGGGTTGTACGCGAATGCGTTCGGAGCCACCACCTTGCATCGGTCGGTCGAGACACCCTTCACGCGCTCGCGCATCGGCGCGAGCCCCTGATTCTTCAAAACACCACACAATAATTTGTCGTCAACTTTGGCGTTGTTCCGCACCTTGCATTCAGTGGCAACCTGGCCAAGCGACTTTACCTTCCACGTAGACGGAATCCCGCCGGAAATGCTTGCATCATGCCCAGCCATTTTTGTCGCACTCATACCGCCTTCTCCAGCAAGCCGAGCTCTGCAAGATAAGCATTTAGCCGCACGTTTATCTGCGTCTCTTCGTTGGCCAAGTCGGCCAATTTCGCTAATGTAGCGATGACGTCTACGGGCTCTTCGAGCACGCCATTATCAATGTAACGAGAGAAATTAAGGTTACATTCGTTGCCACGAATTTCCTCAATTGTTACCACTCGACAGTAGTTTTCAACCTCAGTCTGGTTGTCGAATGCAGTCTTATGCGTGCTAACAATGCGGACAATGTCGGCTGGACGGAGGCTGTTCTGGGCCTTGCCTTCGAGGTAGTTTGCACTAGCATCGATGATGATGACTTTTCCCTTAAGAGCGGGCGGCTTCTGCTTATTTAGAACTAGGATACAGGCTGGAATGTCGGTGTTATAAAACAAGGCCGACGGCAGGCCCACGATTGCCTCAATCAAGTCGCCCGGTTGGTTGCCGCTCGCGGTATCGGTGCCGAACAGAAGCCCCTCACGAATCTTGCCTTCTTCACCGCTACGGAACAGCACACCATGCGGCAAGATGATACCCATACGGCCCGTCGGCCTTCAGGCTAGCCAGCATGTGCTGAGCAAAAGCGAGGTCGGCATAGCTGCGCGGCGGAATGCCATAGACAAAGCGTCCGTACGGGTCGCTGACCTGTTTGTAGTTGGGTGCCTTGGGCTTCTTGTCGCTATCCTGCTCGGCTTCATTGGCCAGTTCCAGCGGCGCCCACCAGGACTTGGCCGAGAACGGCGGATTCGCAATTACGCGGTCGAATGTCTGGAGGTAATCGCCATCCAAATGCTTGGGTTCGACAAGCGTGTCCCCACGCTCAATCTCGGCACGCATATTGTGCAGGTAGAGATTCAACTTAGCGATGGCCCAAGTGCCGAGGTTTTTCTCCTGGCCGAACAGCAGCACGTTCGGCTTGCCCATGATGGTGCCGTCGGACAGATTGGCAATGTGATGGGCGCTTTCCACCAGCATGCCACCACTACCGCAGGTCGGGTCATATACGGAATGACCCGGCTGGGGGTCAATGAGTTCGACAACCAGTTGCACCACGGACTTGGGCGTGTAAAACTCGCCGCCCTTCTTACCGGCGTCGTCGGCAAACTGCTTGATGAGGTACTCGTAGGCGTCACCCAGCATATCCGCCTTGTACAGGTCGGCGTTACCGAGTTTGTACTGGTTAAAGTGGCGCAATAGCCGCTGCAGGGTGGCATCGGACAGCACGCGCTTGTCGCCGTACTGGGTGGCGGTCAGCACGTGTTGCAGTTCGGGGTTGTTGGCTTCAATAGTGGCAAAGGCTTTGTCCAGCGCCTCGCCGATGTTTTCAGTACGCGCAATCAGCTCGTGCCAGCGAGCGCTGATGGGGAAGCGTCCCCACTTGTCTTGGACTTCTTCCTCAGCTTCCCTTCCTGTCAGGCCCTCGTCCTTCACCAACTGGGCGGTGCGCTCTTCGAACACGTCGTTGAAACGTTTCAGGAACAGCAGGCCGAAGATGTAGTTCTTGAAGTCAGACGAGTCAATGGAACCGCGCAGGATATTGGCGGACTCCCAAAGCCAGGTCTCAAGAGCCTCAAGAGATAGTTTATTGCTCATGGTAGGTATTGCTCACAAAAACGCGATTTATGAAGTGCAGAAGTCTGGAGATTGAAATTTTCGCAGCGAACTGGTTTCGTAAGAGGAGAGTTGCTCCTGGCACAAAAGAGCTGCTGTGGCAACTGTGCTTCTAGCTTGGACACATCTGGAGCCTATTCGCGACTGCCGGCGCAGGTTGCCAAGAGACGCGCACAAGGCATGTGAATTGTTGACGAGGCCGTATCATGCCTCTTGCCGAGCCCAAATGCTAGCGCTCGGTAAATCCGACCGCTGCTGCTGCTACGCGCAATAATTGCCTCGGTGCATTGCGCCCGACGCAGCTTCCGGAGAGAGCGCAGATATGTTATTCCGCCAGCACTGGTTGTTGCGGGTCAGCGGCAAGGCTAATGTGTTCCAGCCGCCAGCGTTTGAGTTGCTTGAAATCATGATAGGAAAGTACTGTCTCAGAGATGGCCTCACAGGAGCGTAGCTCAATGTGCTGCCAAGTCTTGCTCGGCGCAAACAGCTTTTCATTGAACACGCTTTGAATGGCTTGCGCAACTTTTTGTGCAGCCGCTTCTGCTGTCATGAAATCTGTTTCTGCTGCGTGCAGAATAATGATATCCAAGGTGTAGGTATCGTCTGGACCGCTCCGCGCTAATTCTTCGCCTCCGTCCACATCGAAGAAGACACCTGCAATCAGTTCACCATGCGGCTTCACTGCCTTTGCGATTTTCTCGGCCAGCTTGAACTCTTTCGAGTTTAGCCGGCGCTCGAACTCATCTGGAAATGCTGAGCGACGGTAACGGCTGGCCAACCACATCTGCAGGATGGCGTGATTCTCGGGCGACAAAGTAGCGTCGGTGCGTGGGGCGAATTCGTTGAGTGCCAGCTTTTCAATTGGTATCTTGGCTGTAGCCTCGAACTCGGCCCAGAAAGTAGCAACGCCGCCAAACTCTACATGTAGCTTGCGAGCATTCTTTGCATGTGTGGCGTTGCCGTCTTTGTCCGTTACCAAGCGGCCGACAACTACTTCGATGACAGGCTCTCCTTCCGGGGCCTGCGCAAGGTCGCAGTCATGGCTGGCGACAATGACGAGGGTCTGCGCAGGCTCCGCAGCGTGACGAAGTCCTAAGGCAGTTATTGCGTCGCTACCTAGTAGATACCCTTGGCGCCATAAGGTGTCACGGTTCCATTCCGCCACGTCTCACCTTCAGACTTGGTCGTTGGATGCGGGGAGGTCAAAGTCAGCGGTCGGCGCTGTCCTTGGTCGATTCGCAAATCGAGCGCTCATACGCTCACGTTGAGCTGCTTCGCGCTTGTGAATCTGCACTAGCATTAGCGCGGCGTCACTCGCAGATTCACCTGCCTGAGCAACCTGCAGCAGCGTCCGGCCACTGGCAAACTTGCGTTTCAGCAGCGCCGCATTGACGGTCACGCCTTCGTGCGCCAGCACGTCCGCAGCTTGAGCAAGGTCCTGCAGCTTGGCTGCGTTTTCGTCCGCAACAGGGTCGCCATTGAGCCAGTTATATATAGACTGGCGCGACACGCCGAAGGTAGTCGCAAGGTCTGACACTGCCGGGTTCAGTACTTCACGGATACGTGTCAGGTTCTCAGTAGGAGTACGAACCAGCTCAACTTCGGCAACTTCAATAGTAGGTGCCCTGTACTGCGCCTGATGGGCATTGCGCTGCAAGTGCTCAATCGAAAGTTCCCCCCCGGTGCCCACAGCAGCGAGTGCGGCACCTGCAGCCGCCACCCATCCGACTAGGCGAACGACAGTGGATGTGACACCAGTAGCTGTCCCTCGTTCAGGAACCCATCCACCATATTTGTAGCTCAATGTGGCGTCCATAATGCTCTCCTGTTAGGCCCACGAGGCCCAGGCATGGTTTGTAACCGTCGCTTTGAAAGACTTGTCGATTTCATCGTGGAGGGCGGTTAGTCGCTCTTCCACTTTGGACAATTCGAATGCCTCTCGATGCACAATCGAAGCATCTGTATCGACCATAGCATGCAATCCTTCATGCTGAGTGAAGCGTGGTTCGATGACGAGAGCCAGCCCACCCAGTTCCATTGGCAATCCGATTTGTCCATTGCGAACAATAACGCGCGAAATGAGCTGACCTGCAGTCGTTGAAACCGTAGTCTCGCTGACCGATTGCTGAAGTTGTCCTTCTCCTCGCAACGATAGCCCTAACACTTCAGGAACTAAGTAGTCTCGAAGCGTCTCCCCATCCTTGAAGGGCTGTACTGCATCCAAATAGCGCAGACCAATACGCTCGACGAAGTCAAGGCGCATGGCGCTATGCAAGAAACCTAACCCCGTTAGCAACATCGCAGAGAACGTCTCGAAGGTATCGTACGCAGTGGTCTGTAACGTTAGCGCGTTGGTCTCCAGGAGAAACGCACTCCGACTGTCGATGTCGCCAAACAAGTAGCGTGCCTGCGTTGTCAACGTAGGGGGGACCATCTGCCCTTGCTGGGTTCCCAGCACAGGAAAATCAAGGCGCTGAAATACTTCCTTCTTGAAATCAGGGAAGTGCGCTTCACGCATCTTCGACTGAATAGTAGGGACGTAGCTATCCAGGTCCAGTACATGGTTAAACTGAACTTGAGCAACCGTGTAGTAAAGCGGTGCATTGGCCAGCTTCTTTCCCATGACATCCTCGATAGTGTACTTGACAGACAGGTTGACACTTTACACCCCACTTAACACTCGGTCAATCGGAATTCTGATACCCCCTATCTCTCAGCCAGCGACCACCGTGGCATCGCGCAGTACCAAGCCGCCTCGTCCAAAGTTCTTGATGTTGCCACAGTGGTTGTTCCGGCCTACGTCCAGGAGCTCTCGCATGTGCACTTTTGGGAAGCGGTACTTCTAGTCAGAAATTCCTCCATTCAGTGATTGGAGCGCTTTTTTGCAAAGAATTGCTATACAAGCAAGGCACGCATATAGGACATCCATGAATGAACGCATTTCTGCAATTCCGAACTAACAGGGCCTTTAGCGATGGCATGAAGGCATACCGCACTGGCCATCCGCCACACGCACCCATGCACTATTGCGAACATTCCGGCGATTGGGTACGGGGTTGGCACGTTGCATGGCTCGCGAAGAACTTTAGACAGGATAAATTACCACTTGGGAGAGCCGGCTCGCAGGTTGGCACATAGTTATTCGGGGCCCTCTGAAGAGGGCCCTTTTCTCACTAAGTAGTGTAGAGCACCACCACCACCGTCCCTCTCTCATACCGCTCAAGCTATCTTAGACGCTGCCGGCCGAGCTGGGACCCTGACACCTAATATGAGTGAGACTCGCGCTACAAGAGCTTCACTCTACTCCGTGCGCTCGTTTTAACTGATTCCAAGGTCCGCTGGGTGCAGCTTAGGCAGCAGATAGCTTCTCTTAACGGTGGCGCTTTAATGCCATATCCGCAGAGTTGAGCCGGCTTAATTCGTTCACATACAAGTAGATGTTCACGAAACCAACCGCTCTGTGCACTTCTATTTTTATGGCATCGCCCACTCGTGGTTGAGAGGGCCCACGAAAGAAAAAACCTGGCAATAGTTGCCAGGGTTGTGATGTTGGGCATGGTCGTTAGTTGCACACACGTTTGCCGGATGCCAAACGCTGTCCTAGTCGAGATATAGGATAGGCGACATGTTTAGTAATGGTACTCTGCGAAGAGGAGTTGAGCCGGCTCAACCGGTTCTTGAGCGGCTCAATCTGTGCCAAATATGCGGCCGGTTGTCGGGGATAACCTTGGGTGCGCGCGTATACGTCCCTCAAGCGAACTGCCAGAACAGAGAACTTCTAGTGCTGCAGACAATTCGTCAGAGACGCCTGGTTGTGCTAATCCTAGCCATGTGTCGTTCGGCGCTACTACTAGGTGCAGACGGTTCTCGGGCCAGTCATTCAGGTCGTCGTCAAGCGCCAGCCATCGGGTCAAGCCTCGGGCATAAGCATCAGTCTGGATAACTTCATACCGTGAACCGGGCGGGTATTCAATCAACGAGCCGCACCAGACTGTGTCAATAACGCGCTCCCGGAGGCCGAGGGGCAGTTGCTGCGCCGCATACTCTAAGCCGAGCTCCCGAGCCCACAATGTTGCCAGAACTATCTGAACGGCTGGGAACGGCTGCAAGATGCGCTCCAGTAGAGGCGCATGCTCGAATAAGGGGTGAGCAGTTGGCTGACCGCGGTAATAAACGCGCGCACGTGTGCGGTCGTCCACTGGAACACGAACATCGGCGGGATGCAGCACGCCGTCGTAATCGAGGTAGAGAACAGGACCCATTAAATTTCCATGCGTTGTTGGAGCCAGCTAAGGAAATGCACGTTTACCACTATATTCGTATTCTTCATTATGAACTCTTGACCAGTAGAGTGAATTAAAATCGCTAAGCGAGGGTTCTGGAACTGGTGTTGGCCACGGCTGCGGACTTGAGCCGGCTCAACTGGTCAACGGGTTTTTGGTGGGAGGCTCTCGGCCAGCAGCAGATGCAGCGCAGAGGGGGTAGGCACCAGCGCGTCGAGCGTTTCCTGCAGCGCCGCTGCGGCCTCCGGGGATAGTTCGACCGGTATCGGGTGCCAGTCCTCGCCGTCTCGCTCGACGCCGTCCAGCGCCAGCGCACCCTCCTTTCCCTGCACCAGCGCCACCTTCGGCTGGTACCCGCCTATTGCCGCGGCCTGGACATGGTGCCTCCTGTAAGTTTTGCCGGCTCAACCGGCCTTGCGCCGTAGGCTGAACACGCGGCCGGCGGCAAATCCGCCAACGAATGCAGCAATGACCAAGACCGTAATTTCCGGTGTACTCACGCTAACTCCGCTGGTAAAGGCCACCGTAAGCAGCTCACCGAGTTACAATTAAAAATCAACAACAATTGTGATGTTACAACTTCGCGTTACGAGAAAAATATGAAAAATACAACTAAAAAGTTAGACGCCGCTCTAGCTTTACTTGCGCTTCTCAAAAAAAACGTTGTGGTCGGCGTGGTCGGGGAAATGAGCGAAGACGACCGCATCAGCCTACGAGGGCTATGTGCTGAGTGCGACATCCCGGCCCCTCAGCTGAGTTCCGCTATTGCTCAATCGATTGAGGTAGTAGAGCAGTTGATTGCATCTCTGACTACTCAGTTGGAGGCAGAAAAAGTCGAAATCGAAAAAAAGATTGAGCAAGCTCAAGATGTTCCTGAGAGTAATCCTAAGCCAGGAAATCGGCTTAAAGTCAAGCTTTAAGAATGAGATTTATTCGTTTCATTTTTACTAGTAGAAGTACCCCAAAAATTGTAATTAATGCAAATGTTCAACCAAGAGAGAATTAGATGAAAAAATGGAAAGTTACTTTCGAGCGTAATGGTGGCCAAACTACATCCCAAATTATAGAAGCCTCATCTGCCGAGGAAGCTGAATCAAAGGCACTTAGAGCTACATTTGGAAACGTTACCTACCTCAGAATCATCTCCGTTGTGAGAGCTTAGTAGGTCACTTAGCATCCTAGTCGTCAATCACAATTTTCTAGCTTGTCAAGAGCCGAGGAAGACGATGTCGCTAGCGAAAAGCTGCAAACCCGTTCGCCTCGGCTGACAGCTCAGCCTATAACGCCGGGGCGAATACTTCCGGGAAGTCATGGATTCGAAAGGCGTGAACGTCTTTGTCTCCTGTCGAATTCCCCGCCCGGCTGAACCGCTCGAGGGTACGAGGTTAAACCTCTTCTAAACCCACCGGCTCGAGCAGCTGGAGCGGTAACTGCCGGGTTTTCATTCTCGCGACTCAAGTCAGGGCGCTAGGCCGAATAGTCCCGAGGCTGGCCAAGAATCGCCGGGCCAGCACCTCGGCCGAGACCTGGCCGCTCTTTTTAGAGGGACCTCAGCCCCACGCGGTGAAGCCATCGTAGCGGTTTTTAGCTCGCGGAACCGCGCCTCACCCTGCAGCGAGGTGGGCGTTTGCTACTTGTCGTAAAAGTCATCCCGAAAAGAAAAACGCTCCAGACAGCCAGGCTATCGGGAGCGTCAATTATATTGTTCGGTTTAGTTGTACATCTTGAGCTCTTCAAGAGTCACACGACGATTGTAAGTTACACCGTATTTCGCGGAAGTGTCTGAGCTTGGCGCCGCATCGAGGATGCTACCAACACGCTTTGCAGCGATTTCGCGCTCAACGCAGGCCTCGTCGGTTTTTTCGCACAACAGACGCAAAATCCGGGTGTATCGCTGCTTGCCGAAGTCGCCTAGCGCCTTCGAATTCCGAACGCGGAGGTAGTACTCGCTACAATGCGCGGTTGGTCGACTGTGAAACAAAGGGAAATTTTGTTGAAAAATATTTCTCGCAGACATAAAAAAAGCCCGCCTAAGCGAGCTTGTTGGTTCTGTTGGCCAAGGTCGCTGACTTGAGCCGGCTCAACTGGTCAACGGGTTTTTGGTGGGAGGCTCTCGGCCAGGAGCAGATGCAGCGCAGAGGGGGTAGGCACCAGCGCGTCGAGCGTTTCCTGCAGCGCCGCTGCGGCCTCCGGGGATAGTTCGACCGGTATCGGGCGCCAGTCCTCGCCGTCTCGCTCGACGCCGTCCAGCGCCAGCGCCCCCTCCTTCCCCCGCACCAATGCCACCTTCGCTTGGTACCCGCCTATTGCCGCGACCCTGACGATGTACTCCCCTTTGCGCATTTTTCACTAAGAAGCTAGGCTCACATGTCGCCCAGCCACTAAGAAAACTGGTGATATGTCGCTCAGCCACTAAAAACCCGGTGAAGTTGAGCCGGCTCAACTGGTGCGATTGTGCCGCAGCCCGGTAACCCGGCCGGCCGCGAATCCCACGACGAACGCCGCAGCCACTAACACCACAATCTCAAGTGTACTCACTATGTAATCTCCTGCGGTAGGGGCCAGCGCAGACACGTTGCCACGCGCCGGAATATCCATCGTAGCTCCTGGTCGTTCTCGCCCCACCCCAACGCGATAGCCGAACGGTAGGCAGCTGCGACCAAATGAACTTCCTGAAGCATCGGTGCCCTCCGCTTAATCGCCGCGAGGTCGTCACATAGGCTTTCGATGCATTCGGTCCTCACTGCATTATCGTTCAATTCACGTTTATCCATCGCGGGCTCCGGCGCTGTGTAAACCAACAGAATACTGTGTTAACGTACAGTAGTCAAGAAAGCAACACATTGATTAAAAGACGAGCGGTTGAGCCGACTCAACTGACGACTGACTTTGTCGCTTTGCTGCCAAACGGGCCCGTCAAGCCAACGTTTGGAGTTGCCGAATGGTAAAATTTCCCCTCTAAAACGATGATAGGTACTGAAAATGATGTTACTGCTGGATGCGATTGAAGCTGAGGTTGTGCCCGTACCTGGTAAAGACGGCTGGTTCCGGCTCACTGGCACAGACATCTTGATGCTCGACTATCCAAACGCTATCGACTACATCGAAGACGCGGAACAGGCAGGTCAAGTTGTACACCACGATGCGCGAATTGAAGGCATGCACGACGAGCGCGCAGAATGCTTGGACAGCGACCCTCGTTTCAACCACGAAGGCGAAATGAACTTTGCGGTAATCGAGAAAGACGGCAAATACACGATGGTGCTGGACATGAACTGGCCAGAGGCCTTCATCCTGCGCCAACTCATCAAACGCCGCGGCTACGAACACGAACCACTGCCGACCACTGCCAGCTGGTAACCGGTTGAGCCGGCTCAACTCGCGGAGCGGTGCCGGGGCAGGCCGTCCCAAATCGTGGGCGGTATCTCACCGGCCGATTGCGTGAAAAGCCCTGGCAACGGTTGTCAGGGCTTATTTATGTTGGCCAAGTGAGATGGCTTTGGTGCGGTTGAGCCGGCTCAACTAACTTTCAACCTGGCAACTAGCGCCAGCAGCGCCAAGTGCTTGGAGCCGCCGGTACGAGGCCGGCCAATAGCTGCGTCGGCACTCGACCAGCTAGCAGTGCTCCGGGCGTACTCTTCGCGGTCGACGGCAGCGGCAAAAACATTGCCGAGTCCGGCAGGCCGGATGCCAATTACGCCGTGCCGCATCTCTCCGACGAGACGGTCAAATACGTAGGCTGTCAGACCTTTTTCTGCGAGTAGATTGTTGAATTCCCTGACGGTGTTGGCCGCCGGTTCGACGGGCGTTGGTTGGTAATTCATGGTGGGTCTCCTAGGTGGTGGTACCCCCATATAGCAACTGCTCAGTTGAACCGGCTCAACCTAACACGACGACAGCCGCAACCGCCACGGCCAGGCCGAATGCCATTATCGCGACTGACATGTTCACGAGTATTCTCAGTGCGCGCGATTCGTCTGCTAAAAAATCGCGGATGGTTTTATTCATTCTGTGTCCCCGTTGGTTGAGCCGGCTCAAGTTGGCCCAAACAGACGCTCAACGGTCGACGGAAAGGGCACTTCTAACGATAGCCGAGACTCGAGTGCGCCGCCACTGCACAGCAGCGCCAGCGCCGCAGACAACTCATCAGGTCTGCCCGGTTGTGAGAGACCCTGCCACGAGTTAGTAGGCGCTATTACCCGGTAACGCTGCTCATATGGCCAGCCGTCGGTGTCGTCGTCGAGCGCCAGCCAGCGCTGTACTCCCCGCTCTGCTGCATCGGTAGCGATTGCGTCATGTCGCGTTCGCGGCGGGAACTGCAGCAGAAATCCCTGCCAAATGGTTCCAACGACGCGAGCCTGCAGCCCTGGTGGCAGTTGCTGCACAGCGAATTCGTACCCGAGCATCCGAACCCAACTCGTGCAGAGAGAGATTCTGATATCGGGGTACGGCTGCAGGATGCGTTCTAGCAGCGCGGCGTGCTCGAATAATGGATAGTCGGTCGGTCGGTTGCCGTCGTACACTCGCGGGCGCGTTGGCTCCTCCCTAGTCACACGTACGTCTGCTGGATGCAGCACGCCGTCGAAATCCAGATATAGAATCGGTGCCAAATCAGCCTCCTAGAGTACCCCGCCTCGGTTGAGCCGGCTCAACTCATCAAAAAGACGGCGCCGGTAGCCTTAGTATACGATATGACAACAAAGACGGCGGTATAAAGTAGTGTCGAAGACCAAATAAAGAACCGGAATCATATAATCATTCGCTGCTTTAGCCAGTTAATAACGTGCATATTGACCCCGGAGCGTGAGTTCTTCAGGAGATACTCCTGTGTCGTACAGTGAACTTGAGCGAGCATCTTAAACGAGTGCTGCGCGACGCCGCCGTCTTTACCGCTCGAGACAGGGTAGAAATAGGGGTTATTATCTCTAAAGGCAGTTAATACGCTTTCGTCAAATCGTTTTAGGCTAAACTCAATAGGTAGCGCGCCGATACGTGACCTGAACCCATGTATGAAAGAATCTAGTGCGAATACGAGATTGGTATCAAACTCGATTCCCGCCGCGTTGTATCGATTGTCCGGGTCTCCATTTCGCTCAACAGTGTCTATGAACTCCGGTAGCTGAATTGGTCGCTTGGGCTTGATGAGCAGCAACCGCACATTGACGTCAGGATGGGGGCTGATGTCGATGTCTGCTACTGTCGGGTCCAGCGCGACGACAGCATCGTAGAGCGCTCTAATAGCATGTCGTCCGAACGGGGCACCTTTGACCTTCTTGCCACGGAACAACATAAACGCCTTGAAGTATTTTTCAAGCGCCTGACCGGCACCCCAGGCGAATCCGCGCGGCAAGCCATTTACGGCGAGCGTGCGCGCAGTTAAATAATCCTCATCAGCTGACGTTACAAAAGATTCATAAATAACCTCAACAATAAGCTGTTCCGCTGTCGCCTGCCTATCGTCAGGCAGATGACTAAGAGCATCCTCAGGTCCAAACGCGAACTGATAGACAAAGCTTGCAGAAGGGGTAGCTTCCATTGGCAGCCCTTATATAGTAGATGTTAGGATGGACTCATCGTTATAAAGACATTTGGAGATTACCATGGAAAAGTTTATCCATAAGCATTTCTTCACCAGCGCAGGGCGGAACAAAATCATCGATGCACTCGGCTGGTTTGCTATCGTCGGCGGCACTATTGTCAGTATTACAGTGCTCATTGCTGTCTACCTGCGAGATTACGCCTGAACAATGATGGCGCGGGTAACATAGGTCAGAACTACGGGGAAGGCCGTTGGCCGACTGCGCCGTCAAACCTAAACGGCCATAACTTTGCGCGGCCGTCCTCGTTTTACCGGTCCACTACTGTTATTAGCGAATACTGGCTTGGGCTGTATGAACTGAATGACTGCACCCTGCTCCCACAGCAACCGACGCCCTAGCTGCAGCGGCTGAGGCAGCAATCCCTGGCTCATGTAGGTCGTTACAGTGCGCACAGAAACACGCAGCATCGAGGCTAGCTCGTCCTTCGTCATATACGTCGTCATAAGGGACTCCACTGTCAGTAAAAACTTGTGTAGCCCCCTGATTTATTTCCTTACGTGGCCGCAATCATGGTGGCGGCGCGTGGATGTTGGGTAAGCCGGTCGCCGATGACGTTAGCACGCTGTTGCAAATAAACCTTCTGTAGCACCGCCCGGTCACTATGCCCAGAAAACACCATGACTTCTTCGAGAGACGCTTCAAGCAGCTCGACTAGCCGGGAAATTCCTTCGCGACGCATGTCGTGCAGGCGCACGTCAAACAACTCGACCCTATCCGCTGCCCGCCGTAGTGCCTGGGAAATGCCACTAGGTGAAACTTTGAAAATTTGGCCTACTTTGCCCGAGCCGAGCTGCTGCAGAATCTGAAGTGCAGGTGGCAGCAACGGAACGTCTCGCGTGCTAGTTTTTGATTTTTTCAAATGGCCTGGCTTGCGCAGTGTGATTATCTTTTTTTCCCAATTTACATCCTCCCACCGTAGTGAGCAGACCTCACTACGACGTAGCGTTGTCATGACTGCAAATCGTACGAACGCTATGTGCCTCGGGTCTAATTCCGTTATTAGAAGAGCCAGAGCCTCCTCGTCCACTCGAGTTTCACGGGGCTGCGGTTTTTCTGGCAATGGAATTTCCATCACATACTGAGCCGCTAGCCAAGCTCCGTGAAACTGATTCAATTTGTTGGCACGAAAATATGCCACGAGTGTACGTCGCATCAACGTAATTTCGTGGCGAACTGTTTGCGCTGACGGGGGGACTATCACAGCAGGCGGCAACACTTGGCCCATTTTCCTCCGGTAGTGCCGCTGATGTTTGGTGAGTGTTGGGTCGGAAACTCGTCCTGAGCCCAGCAGGCCTGCCTGTCGTTCAACCATCCAGCGGTCTAGCAGGTCGTAGTCTAGTTGGCCTAGGGACAGGTGCCCAAACCACTCGTCAAGACGCTTGAGGCGTGACAGGTCTGATGCGGCGCCCGCCAGCTTCGGCAGCTCACGAAGTCGATAGTTTTCAAGGATGTCGCGCACTGTGATGTCTGCTGGAGTACACCCAAGGGCGATTGTAGGAGCCGATGGTGCGACCTTCGGCTTTGCGTCCGATTTTTGCTCGAGCAGTTCAACGCGACGACGACGGGCCCAGCGCAGGCCTTCATCGAATTGGTCTATGTCGCAGGTATGTGAGTCTTTGGGGAGGGGTGATACCTGGACAACAAAGCGCAGGGAGCCGGAACGGACCTCTACGTAGATATTTTTCTCGATTGCGCCTGTTGTGACCTTGCTTGGCGTGACCTGCTTGCTTGGCGTGACCTGCTTGCTTGGCGTGACCTGCTTGCTTGGCGTGACCTGCTTGACCTTCATGCTGAACTCCTCAGTGGTGGAGTCCAGTGTTGCAACGCGATTTATTTTTCTCCCCAAAAACTCAGAACTTTCTCCCCAAACTCAGCAGGAAGTGTCGTAAGTTCTTGATTTTATGGTGCGGCTAGCTGGAATCGAACCAGCGACCCTTGGCTTCGGAGGCCAATACTCTATCCACTGAGCTACAGCCGCACTGGCAAGCGTAGCGAAGGATACAGTCTTTCGTCGAGTACGTCCATGGGCAGCGCCTGAA
>Ga0308158_10001004_pt1 | contig 34189 bp, 34 predicted proteins | sample PhyBR2_FD_201038 | JGI IMG/M metagenome (GOLD analysis project Ga0308158, IMG submission 201038) | Phyllosphere microbial communities from UC Gill Tract Community Farm, Albany, California, United States - DLSLB.R2 | ecosystem: Host-associated > Plants > Phyllosphere > Unclassified | place: USA... | reverse complement strand
CGCCTTGGCTTCATCGAAGATCCGCAGGATGGGTATGGCCTTGTCGAAGCCGATTGGCGACGGGGTGCTCGGCAGCAAGCTGGCCGATGCGGTGTTCCAGTCCTTGTGACCCAACTGCCGGGCGACCATTTCCAGGGCACTGGAATGCGATACGTCGTGACCTTGCGCCTGCAGTTCGACGCGCAACGTCTTGGCCATCTGCTTGGCTTGCTCGCTTGAAAACATGACAACTCCCGAGTCGATGCATGCTGGTGCTCGCGTTGCCAGACCTCGACGATCAAGAGAGGTATGAGGGCGGTATTCAGGGTGCTTTCACCTTTCCTTGCGGAGCGAGCGGCGGGCAGCACGGGCCGTCGCAGAGGTTAGCGCAAAATCTGGCGATGGTCATCAAGGTTCATTGCGGCAAATGCCCCCTGCGCAAGCCACGATTAAATTGTCGGCGTGCCCGCCAAAAAAATCATGGATTGACCGTGCGTACGTGAGGATCGCGACGCGCTGTACAGGAATTTTCAGACCTTGCGCTGCATGCCTGCGGGGTGCAGCGGCAAGGGGTCGAGTCATGGGCGATGACGACAGCGCGCGACCACGAAGCATCGACCAGAGGCCGTAAATTTCTTTTCAAATCCAGGCCATTTCCCTCGATTGACCCTGTCTGGCGGCGCTGCTAACTCTTACGACAGCAACATCGCCCAACAGTTTTTCTTCGAGACTCGAATCATGAATGCAGCCAACTCCGTCACATCCTCGGCCTTGGCGCCGCAGACCTCGAGCACCCGCTCGATCGCTGATGCGCTGGCGCACCACAGCACGCACAACCTCAAGCGCTATTACGATCACTGGGCTCGCCACTACGACGCCGATGTCGAAGCCGAGGCCTATTGCGGACCGGCCATGGTCGTCGATCTGCTGGATGCCGTGGCCCAGCAGGCCAATGTCGGCCACGACAGCCACGTACTCGATGCCTGCTGCGGTACCGGCCTGGTCGGGCGTACCCTGCATGAACGCGGCTATCGGCAGATCAGTGGCTGTGACCTGTCGGCGCCCATGATCGACCAGGCCCATGCCAGCCAGGCCTACCAGCATCTGTACAGCTAGATTGACCTGACTCAGCCCCTGCCGCGTGAGCTGCTCCAGCGCTTCGATGCGGTGGTGTGCTGCGGCGCGTTCATTCCCGGGCATTTGCCCGCCTCTGCACTGCGCGGTCTGCTGGCCATGACCCGGCCCGGTGGCGTGGTGGTGCTGAGCATTCGCGAGGCCTACTACGACACGGCGGGGTTCGAGCCATTGCTGCAAGCCCTGTGGCGCGAGCAGGGGCTGAGCGTGCTGCAGACCCGGATGTCGGCGCGCTACCTGCAGAACGCACGGGCACACTACCTGGCCCTGCACGTCGCATGAACGGTATTCAAGGCACACCGGTGCTTCCGGTCATTTCCCTCGCGCAACTGGCGGCGTGTGAGCCGTCGGCACTGGCGCAGTTGCACGAAGCCTGCGTACACGATGGCTTTTTCTATCTGGTGGACCATGACCTTTCAACCGCACTGATCGAGCAGTATCTGGCCGCTGCCCAGGCTTTTTTCGCCCTGCCCGAGTCGGTCAAGCAGCGCTTCGGCCACGACCGCCAGCGTGGCTATCCACACACCGCCCGCGGTTACGTCGGGGCGTACGGCGAGACCCTGCACCCCGATGCGGGCCCGGACAACAAGCAGCATCTGGACTGGGGCATCGACCGACCCGGCGGTGCGCCCTTCGCCGGCCCCAGCGTACTGCCCGACGAGCACCTGGCGCCCGGCCTCAACGCTTGTGCCTACGCCTTGCAGGACGAGGTCATGGAACACCTGTTCCCGGACTTGCGCCGCGCTATCGCCACCGCCCTGGCGCTGCCGCCGCAGGCGTTCGACCCGCACTTCGCTCAGCCGACCCTGATCCAGCGCGCGTCCTATTACCCCGCCGGCGCAGGAACGGCTGGCAAGCACACCGACAATGGTTTCCTTACCGTGCTGATCCAGCAAGCCCTTCCGCAGCCGTCGCTACGCGTGCATACCCGCGGCCAGTGGCGCGACGTGCCATGCCTGGAAGGCGCCGTGCTAGTGAACCTGGGTGACCTGCTGCAACGCTGGACGTGCGGGCGTCTGGTCAGCACCGCGCATGAGGTGGTGCATTACCAGCCCAGCGCCCGGGTGTCCCTGGCGTTCTTCATCTACCCGGACATCGACGCGATCATCACCCCCATCGGCGGCGGGCCGAGCTTCTCCACGGCCGAGGTGATGCTGGAGAACTTCGACTCGATCTGGGTCCGCAAACAGGGCGCTGGAAGGGCCCGCCAACTGGTCTAAACCTACAAGGAATCGTTCATGACCCTTTCTATCGGCTTTATCGGCGCGGGCAACATGGGCCGCCCGTTCATTCGTGCACTGCTGGAAAACGGCTTCGACGTCACCGTGCACGATCATGACCCCGGCTGCGAGCGCTGGGTTCGGCTTCAGGGTGCGCAATGGGCATCGACCCCCGCCGCCGCAGCCAAGGGCTGCACCGTGCTGGTCACCTGCCTGCCGCTACCCTGCCATGTGCGCGACACGATGCTGGGCGACCACGGCGCGCTGGCCGCCCTGGCCAGCGGCGCGGTGTGGATCGACACCTCGACCACCGACTACCACAACACCCTGGACATCGCCCGACGGGCCAGCCAGCGCGGCGTCATGAGCCTGGAGGCCCCCGTCAGCAACCTCTCGCACATGGGCGTGGACTTCAACAACGTCTGCTTCTATGTCGGCGGAATGAAAGAGGCCTACGACATTGCGCGCCCGGTGCTGGACGCGATGGGCCAGTACACGTTCCACGTCGGCGCCATCGGCCACGGCCAGTCGGTCAAGCTGCTGACCAACCTGCTGTTCTATTGTGCGACGCTGGCGTGGGGCGAGCAGCTGCTGGTGGCACAGCATCAGGGCCTTGACCTGCGCTGGCTGTGGAACGTGGCGAAGGTCTCGCGGGCCAACTGTTTCGTCGTCGACCAGGTCACGCCGATGCTGCTCGACGGCAGCTACGACCACTCCTGCACGCTGGAAATCACCGTCAAGGACATGGCCCTGACCGTGGCGCTGGCCGACGAACTGGGCGTTGCCCTGCCGCTGGGTCGACGCATTGCAGAGCGCTATCAGCAGGCCGGCGAGGTTTACCCGGCGCGGGCCAACCACCTCAAGGTGGTGGCATTGATGGAAACGGAAAACCAGCGACGCCTGCTGATCGACGGATTCACCGCGCCCTCCCCTTATGGCGCCGACCGCACCTATCGCCACCCCGGCACCTTTGTCGTCGACGCCCGTGGACGGCGCAAGCCCAGCCTGCCGGAACGCTTTCGCTACCCGCTCAGCCACCCCGCATGCGGCCGCTACGCCCAGTGCCTGCTGGAAGTCATGGCGCTGGTCAACCAGCGCATTCGCCAGGAAGCGTTGCAGCTGGGACGCGCCATGGGCCTGGAGCCGTCGCTGCTCGACCAGGTCATCAGTCGCAGTTGCGGCGCCAGCTGGGTCGACGACCACCACGCCAGCTACGCCCCTCACCTGGCACCGCTGCGTGATTTTTCCGGACTGATGCACTCGCTGCACCTGCCCATCCTGCAAGGCATGGACCTCGATACCGCAGCCATCCTCGACCCCGTGAGGCACGCATCATGAAGATCAGCCGCCTGCGCATCTACCAAGTGGACCTGCCGTTGGACAAGCCCTACGCACTGTGCGGCGGGCGCCTGCACTACACCGCACTGGACAGCACCATCGTGGTGATCGAGACCGACCAGGGGTTGTTCGGGATCGGCGAAAGCTGCCCGTGGGGCGCTTCCTATCTGCCCGCGTTCGCCTTGGGCGTGCGCGCCGGACTGGCCGAACTGGCGCCGCACCTGCTGGGCTGCAACCCGCTCAACCTGAATGCGATCAACCAGGTGATGGACCAGGCCCTGCCCGGCCACCCCTACGTCAAGACCGCCGTGGACATGGCCTGCTGGGACATTCTCGGGCGCCACTGCAACCTGCCCGTCCACGCGCTGCTGGGCGGGCGCCTGAACACCGAGCTGATCTTGCAGAGCAGCATCCCCACCGCAACGCCGCGGCAGATGGTCGCCGACATGCACCTGGCGCATGCCGAAGGCTACCGCACCCATTCGTGCAAGGTCGGCTCGGGGGTGCCTGCCGACTTGTCGCGGATTCAAAGCCTGCTGGCCGAACGCGTCCGCGGCGACCACCTGACCTTCGACGCCAACCGCGCCTGGCTACCGGCCCAGGCAGTGGCCGTGATGAACGCCGTCAGGGACTACGAAGTTCATTTCGAGCAACCCTGCGAAACCCTGGAACAGTGCCAGCATGTGCGCAACCTGACCCGGCAGCCACTGATCCTGGATGAATGCATTCACGGGGCCAGCGACCTGTATCGCGCCTGTGCGCTGAATACCGCCCAAGCCATCGGGCTGAAGATCGCCCGGGTCGGCGGGCTGACCAAGGCCCGGCACCTGCGCGACTACTGCATCCAACAAGGCATTCAGATGAACATCGAAGACGTGGGCGGCAGCCAGATCGCCGACACGGCGGCCATGCACCTGGCCATGGCCACCCCCCACCACTACCTGCGCGCCAGCTGGAATGCATGCCGCCACCACAGCATCGTCACGGCCCAGGGAGGCGTGCAGGTAAGCCGCGGTACCGCGCGCCTGGATGACACGCCGGGACTTGGCCTGACTTTGTGCCCGGACACCCTGGGCGACGCGGTGGCCATGTATGAGTGAGCCCTGTGCGGACCCTGTTTTGCTGGCTCCGGACGCCGGCGATTTTCACCCCGATGCCGAGCGCTCGTACACGCTGCCGGGGGCGTTCTACTTCGACCCCGAGTACTACGCGCAAGAGCTGCGGCATATTTTCCAGCGTACCTGGCAGTACGTTTGTCACACTTCCACACTGGCCATCGAGGGGGCCTACCGGGTCTGCGATATCGGCGAGCAGAGCGTGCTGGTGCTGCACGGCCAGGACGGCCAGCTCAGGGCCTTCCACAACGTCTGCCAGCACCGGGCGCACCGTTTGCTCGAAGGCTGTGGGCAACTGCGCGGGGCAATCACCTGTCCCTACCACGCATGGCGTTACGATCACGCGGGCGGCTTGCTGAGCGCTCGACACAGCTGCGACGTGGCAGGCTTCGATTCTGGACGTGCCCACCTTGCCACCGTACGCCTGGAGGTCATGTGCGGGCTGGTGTTCGTCAATCTGGACCCGGGCGCCTTGCCGTTGGCCAGTCAGCTCGACGGGCTTGAAGCGCAACTGCGCAGTTTCTCGCCCACGCCCGAAGCGCTCTACCACAGCTACAGCCATACCTACGGGATACAGGCGAACTGGAAAGTCTCGGTGGAAAACTACTCCGAGTGCTATCACTGCCCTGGCTGTCACCCCAGCCTGTCGCAGCAGACGCTGGATTTGAGCAGTTACCGCATCGACCTGCATCCAGGCTTTCACGCCCACCTGAGTGCCGATCAGGGTGAACGACAAGGCTACGCAACCAACCCTGACGCGCCGCGCACCGGCGAGTTCGGCGCCTGGTACGTCTGGCCGAACCTGTGCATCGAAGTCTATCCGGGGGGCTACATGAACCTGTTGCATCACGTACCGCTGGGCCCGCAACGCTGCGAGCAGCGTGTGCAGTGGTTCACCCAGGGCCCGCATCCGGACACCGAGGAGCAGGCGGTCATCGATTTCGTTGCGGTGGTTCGCGAAGAGGACTTGCCCTTGTGCGAGAGTGTCCAGAAGGGTCTGCACAGCCACGGTTACAGCGGGGGGCGGTTGATGGTGGATGCGTCGCGCAGCGGTTTCAGCGAACATGCCGTACACGACATCCAGAAAAGGGTGCTGGCGGCACTGGCCGGCAACGGAGCACGCGATGCCTAGATCCCCCTACGGTACTTTCCGACTGCCGCACCGGCAGTTGGTCAGCACGCGCCCCACGGTGCTGTGGCTGACCGGCATCCCGGCCGCCGGCAAGACCACCATCGCCCGGGCCACGCAGGCGGAGCTCGAGGCATTGGGTTACTCGTGCGTGGTGCTCGATGGCGACGAGCTGCGCCGCGGACTCTGCAAAGACCTTGGCATGAGCGATACCGACCGCCTGGAACACGTACGCCGCACCGCTGAAGTCGCGCGTCTGTTCTGCAATCAGGGCAGCATCGTCCTGGCCGCGCTGATCTCGCCGTACCTTGCACACCGTGCGCTGGCGCAGCAGATCATCGGCAGCGACGCTTTCGTCGAAGTCTTTGTCGACACCCCTGTAGCAGCGGCCGAGGCGCGCGATCCCAAGGGGCTGTATCGGCAGGCGCGCAGCGGCGCATTGAGCGGTTTCACCGGTGTCGATGCTGCCTACGAGTCGCCCCCGGCGCCCCAGGTCAGGCTGACCACCGCCACCATGAGCGGCGCGCGCTGTGTGCAAGCGTTGCTGGGCTGCCTGTCGCTGCGCAATGCGCTGACGTGAACGTCAGGCCGATACTCTTTCCAGTTCCAGCACAGGCTTGGTGTCCAGCAAAAGCTGCTGCAGCCACTGCACCAATAGCCGGGCAGCCGGCGAGAGCGGATTGGCATGCCACTTGTAGACGCCCAGCGCGTCGGCCATGGACAGGCGTTTGTCCAGCACACGCACCAGCCTGCCGTCGGCCAGCATCTGCCGCGTGGTCATGCCCCACCCCAAGGCAATGCCGTGCCCTTCCACGGCCGCTTGCATCATGACCGGGAAACTGTTGAAGCACATGCCCTGACGACCAACGCGAAACCCCGCACCGACGCTTTGCAGCCATTGGTCCCAGACCACGAAGTCCTGCGATGGCGACTCGTAATGCAGCAGACGGCATTTGGGCAGGCCATCCAGAGTCAGCCATTTGGAGATGGTTTTGAAGTAGTTTGGGCTGCACACGGGGAACACGTCGTCGGGCGCACTGAACAGCAGCACATGGTCGGCGCTGGCGCGGCCCAGGGTCTGCACGGCCACATCGAAACGTGCCTGGTCATCGCCGATGGCGACCAGCGTGGAATGCAGCTTGAGCTCGATGTGCGGATGCTGCTGGTGAAAGCCCGACAAGGCCGGCATGAACAGGTAGAACGCCTCGACAAGCTGCGACGACAGCACAACCTGCGAAGGCGCCGCCCGGTGCTCGCGCAGCTTCTCCGCCTGCCGGGCGATGTCGAACAATGCCTGGGTGACCGTCAGGCGAAAGCTTTCGCCCGACTCGGTCAGGAAAACCCCTCGGCTCTTGCGATCGAACAATTGCACGCCCAGGTTTTCCTCGAGCGAGCGAATCTGACGGCTGATGGCCGTCTGGGTAAGGTGCAGCTCTTGCGCCGCCCGAGAAAAACTCTGCAGCCGTGCAGCGGCTTCGAACGGAATCAGACTGGAGAGCGGCGGTAATTTACGGCGGAGGTTTTCCATAACCTGAAGTTGCCCTGGCCGACGAAATGGTCGTTTCAAACCATGTCACCTTTTAGCGCATCATGCAAAGCCTGACCGCACGGGTGAATGGCATGGAACAGCGAGTGCACCTCCCGGATAGACGCTCAGGCGCTGCGCTGATCACAGGTTCCGTATTCCTGGTATCGGCCTCCGATGCACTGGTCAAGCTGGGCAGTAGTCAGTTCACGGTATGGCAGCTGTACCTGGTTCGTTCGGCGATCGCCATCGTCCTGCTCCTGCTGTGGCTGGGCCTGGCGCAGCAAGGTAGCCCCTGGCGGAGCCTGGTCTGCGACCGCTGGACTCTGCTGCGCAGTGCCTCCCTGACGCTGATGTGGATCGCCTTCTACGCTGCGCTGCCGCACATGAGCCTGAGTCTGGCTGCACTGGCGCTCTACACCGCGCCGCTGTTCATTGCCTTGCTGTCGGCGCTGGTGCTGCGCGAACCCGTGAGTCCACGCCGCTGGTTGGCCATCGCCCTGGGTTTCGTCGGCGTTCTGGTCATCCTGCGTCCGACGGCTGGGGATTTTTCCGGCATGACGCTGCTACCGATGCTGGCCGCTTTGCTCTACGCGGTGGCCGCTATCGTGACCCGGGCTCGTTGCAGCAGCCACTGCGCGCTGTCCTTGGCACTCAATCTCAATGTGTGCCTGTGCCTGGTCGGTGCGCTGGCACTGTTGAGTCATGGACTGCCGAGCCCTGCGCAGCCGTCATTGCCGTATAACTTCCTGGCCTCGCAGTGGGTAGCGATGGGGCCGGCGCAATGGCTACTGATGGGGCTGCTGGCGGTACTGATGGTGCTGATGAGCATCGGCGTTGCCAAGGCCTATCAGATAGGCCCAAGCGCGGTGGTGGGCACTTTCGATTACAGCTATTTGCCCTTTGCGATGTTTTGGAGTTTTGCCCTTTTCAGTGAGGTCCCCGATGCCCGCATGGTCTTGGGCATGGGCCTGATTGCTGCATCCGGGTTCTGGGTGCTGCGTAGTTAACCAAGGAGCTGGACATGTTGATGCGACCGCTGCGAGTGATCATCTGGGCTGTCTCCAGAAGCCGCTCCACCGCGCTGGAACGTTGTGTGATGGAACACCCCGCCGTGCACGTATTGCACGAACGGCTTAGCGAACCGTTCTTGCTGCAACACTGGCCCGAGAAATATCGCAACGTACTCGACACCCGACGCAGGACCGGCAATCGCGAGCCTGTGCCGACCTACGGCCAGGCGCTGGAGGCACTGGCCCATGGCGCACTGCCTGCCGACAAGTCCGTGCTGCTGAGCAAGGAAATCGCCTGGTTCTGCGATTTTGCCCAAATCAGCGATGGCTGGTTGCAGCAGTTCAAGCACGTGTTCCTGGTTCGCGAGCCAGAGGCAGTCATGCAGTCGCTGTACCGAGTCGGCACCCAGGGCGAAGGCACTTGGTTCGACCCCGACGAGTCGGGCTTCGACGAACTGCTGGCGCTGTACTGGCGCGTGCATCGGGTCTGCCCGGCCCAAAGTCTGCTGGCCCTGGAAAGCGATCATGACTTGATGCAGGACAGCACCGGCGGCTTGAGCACCCTGTGCGATTTTCTGGGCGTACCGTTCAGTGCGAGCATGCTGCAATGGCAAGCGCAAGAGGTAGCCGCCTGGCAGTTTTTCAAAGGCTGGCACGAGGAGGCGCAGCGCTCGACCGGCTTCGCAGCGGTGCACCACCCCGACCGGACCTACCCCGTCGTGATCGAAGAATGCGCCACTCGGGCCCAGCCTATCTATCGATTCTTCGCCTTGCAGGCCGCTCGATATCGACCGGGTGGTGCGGTCGGTATGCTGCGTAGCCTGTACCACGCGCCCGCGGCGACCTTGGACATCGTGCTGTTGCACCGCGGTGACGAGGATCTGAGCCATCTGCTGTGGCGGGTTGCCCAATTCCCCTACGCGAACTGCCACGCCCTCGATACGTCGAGCTTCACTTCCACAGACGCCCAGAGCCTGTCTGAACTGCGAGGGCTGGGTGGCCAGCCACTGCTGCTGGCCAGTTGTGAAACCAGCGCGGCGGCGCAACAGCCGGCCATCGATACGCTGGTAGCGCAAAGCTGCGTGATCGGTTTGTTGAGCGAAACCGGCTTCCACCTGCTAGATGCACAAGGCCGCACAGGTCCCTCGCCCCTGCCCGCCGCGCAGGCCTGTGCCCTGCAATTGCAGCGCCTGCGCGAGCGCAGTCGCGATGACTGGGTCACCTTCAATCATTTCAACCAGGCCACGGCGGCCACTCCCGACTGGCTGGACACGTTCAGCACGGCCGTGGCCGCCGATCCGGATCACATCGCGGTCAGCGACGGGCACCACAGCCTTACCCTGCGCCAACTGCACGATCAGGCGCAGCAACTGGCGAGGGTCTTGCAGGCCCGCTTGGCGCCCGATGCCTGGACGGTGCTGTTCAAACGCAAGAACGTTCACACGGTGGTGGCCATGACGGCCTCCGCCCTGGCTGGCCGCCCTTATCTTGAAGTACCGAGCTGGTACAGCGCTCATCATTGTCAGCAACTCCTGGCGCGCCTGGGCGATTGCCTGGTGCTGTGCGATCAGGACACCGCTCGACAACTGCCAACCGCCCAACCGCGCTTGCTGGAAACCCAGTTCACCCGGCCAGCCGCCGTCGACAGCCCGGCGTGGACGCCCACGCGCCCAGGGGTCGCCTATGGCCTGCTGACCTCGGGCACCAGCGGTCCGGCCAAGGTAGCGCTGATGGCGCCGTCGGCCATGCTCGACTCCCTGGGGCTGTGGCAGACCTACCTGCAACCCGGACAGCGAGTAGGCTTCAATGCCTGGCTCACCGGCTACCTGTACTACCCGCTACTGAGTGGATGCACCACCGTTGTCATCGCCGACGACGTGGTGCTGGACCCGCTTCGGCTGATGGATTTCATCGCCGACAACAGACTGCAGCAGATCATGATCACGCCGTCACTGTTGCAAGGGTTGGTGCGCGAAGACATCCGCTTCGTGGCCCGCTGCGCAGGCCTGCAGGTACTCTGGAGCAGCGGCGAAAACCTGTCGGCGGCCCTGCGCGCCAAGGTCCGGGCGCTGCTACCCGACTGCCGTCTGGTCGACCTGTACGGCTCCAACGAAGCAGGCGACGTTGCGCTCAAGCATGACGACGGCACCCTGCAACTGATCAAGGGCGTAGAGGCGCAGGTGCTCGACCTGGAAGGCCAGCCAGTGCCTTGCCGCGCTGCGGGCCACTTGCACCTGCGTACGCCGGGGCTGTTCAGTGGCTACCTTGGCCAGCCGAACGACCGTGCGCCCGCCCATAGCGGCCTGTTCGATACCGGCGATCGCGTTGTCTGGCTGGGCAACGGCCGGCTGCGACTGCTTGGCCGCGACAGCGCCCACCTCAAGATACGCGGCTACAAGGTGCATCCGGAAAACGTCGAGCAGGTCTTGAACAGCCACCCGCTGGTCGCCCAGACCCACCTGGGCAGCCGTCACGAAGGCGCCGCCCGCCAGTTGCTGGCCTACGTGGTCCCCGCCAACCCTGCGCACCCGCCCTCGGCCACCGAGCTGCGAACCTGGGCCGCCTTGCACCTGCCGTTCTTCGCCGTGCCCAGCGCCTACTATGCCGTGGCTCGGCTGGAGGCCGGCCATAACCAGAAACGCGAGCCGTTGAGCACCGCACACCTGGCCCAAGCCGTGCCACTGCCTGAAAAGCCGGCACAGCTAAGCGGCACCCAGGCTCGGGTTGCGACGGTATGGCAAGGGGTGCTGGGCGATGACATTCCCGCCCTGCACGAAGACGATGATTTCTTCGACCGCGGCGGCAGCCTGCAATTGAGCGAATTGCTGCTCGAACTCAACCACACTTTCGACGTGCAACTCTCCCTCGCTGCACTGCTCGACGACACGCACCTGCAAGGCATGGCGCTGGCCATCGAGCGCGCCCAAGCCGGGTTGCCTGTGGCATCGACCTTGCGCGAAGTGGCGGTGGAGGCAGCGCGGTATGCGTTTGTCCGCGGGCCGCAACGCGGTGAAGAAATTCTCCACGGCTACCGCACCCAACCGCGCAAGCGCATCCTGCTGACGGGCGCCACGGGCTTCTTCGGCGCGTTCCTCATGGCCGCCCTCGCCCGCCATCCCGAGGTCGAGCAGGTCGTCTGCCTGGTTCGCGCCAAGGACCTGCCCGACGCACGACGACGCTGCCTGGCCAACCTGCAACGTCACGGCCTGGTCCCGCCCGGTGTCTCCCTGGAGTGGCTGGGCAAGTTGCAGATGGAATGCGGCGACCTGGCGGCCGCGCACCTGGGCCTTTCGCCAGCCGCCTACCGAGGCCTCGTGGACAGCGTCGACTGCGTGATTCACGCCGGGGCCGAGGTCAATTGGATCAAGCCCTATGCCAATCTAGTGCCGTGCAATGTCGAAGGCACCGCGCAGATCGTCCAGTTGGCCCTCGACGGTGCGATGCCACTGCTGCTGGTGTCCGCCCTGGCCGGAGGCGGCAGCGCCAGGACCGGGTACGAGGAGAGCAAGCAGGTGGCCGAAGCCATGACGCTGAATGCCGCGCGCGAGCATGGCCTGCCCGTCATCATCGCCCGTTGTGGCGACCTGGCCGCGCCGCTCGACGTCGAGCACAGCAGCGTCAACGACAACGACTACGTCTGCCTGCTGCTGGGCGCCTGCATACTACTGGGATGCTGGCCGGCCGACCTCGACGGCGGTGTCAACCTGACGCCCGTCGACGTTGCAGCGCAGATCATGGTGCAACTGGCGCTCCAGGCACCCGCCGACAGGCTGGGCCGAACCTCGAACCTGTGTCATCCACACGGTGCCTTGCCTTGGCAGATCCTTTGCGGCTGGGTGGCCGACAATCTCGCCCCGGGCAGCTTCGCACCAGTGCCACTGGCACGCTGGCGGCTGCGCCTGGACAACGACACCCGGCAGCACCCGATCATCGCCAAGACCCGCCTGATCCTGCCGATGATGCTCGACGACCTGGCCGCCACCGCGCCCGCCAACGATCTGGAATTTCCCCGCACCTCGCCGATTCGCCTCAACCCGCAGTGGGCCGCACGGCTGACCCGGCAATTGCTTCGTACCCTTGAGCAGGCCTGTCGATGAGCGGGCGCCTGGTCACCGCCTGGGCGGCCGCGCAATCCCAGCGCGAACTGATGACGCTGAGCTACCAAAGCCCGCCCTTGAAACCCATGGACGTGGAAATCCAGGTCACCCATTGCGGCCTGTGCAGCAGTGATCTGCACCTGATCGACGGCCACTGGGGCGATGCCAGCGTCTACCCGCAGGTGTGCGGGCATGAAGTGATCGGCCGTATCAGCGCCGTGGGTGAAAACGTCGCCGGCCTGCGCCTCGGCCAGCGTGTGGGCGTTGGCTGGTACCGCAGCGCCTGCCTGGCCTGCGAATTCTGCCTACGCGGCGAAGAGCAGCACTGCCCCTGCCTGATCGCCACCTGCACCCACGGTGAGCGCGGCGGATTGGCCGACTATATGTACTGCGACAGCCGCTTCGTGTTTCCCATACCGGATGAATTGAGCAGTGAACACGCCGCGCCCCTGCTCTGCGCTGGCGTTACCGTCTACACGGCACTCAAGCGCGCCACCTGGCCCGGCATGGCGGTGGGCATCGTCGGTATCGGTGGCCTGGGGCACCTGGCCGTCCAGTTCGCAGCCAAGCGCGGTTGTCGCGTCACCGCCCTGTCGAGCAGTGCACACAAGCAGCGCGACGCCCTGACCCTGGGCGCCAATCGTTTCGTCGACCTGAGCCAGAGCGTCGAGTGCCATCAGGTGAACAATGCCCTGGACTACATTCTGGTGACCAGCGCGGTCGCCTGTGACTGGTCGGCCATCGTCGCCATGCTCAGGCCCCACGGCGTCCTGTGTTTTGCCGGCATGCCCCCGCCGGTGACATTCGACATTGCGGCCATGATGTACAAGACCTTGAGCATCACCACCGCCAATGTCGGTGGTCGCCAGGACATCCTCGATACCCTGGCCTTCGCGGCGGCGCGCCAGGTGCGACCCTGGGTGCAATCTTGGCCGCTGGAAGACGTCAACCATGCCATCCGTCAACTGCGAAAAGGCCGCGTGAGCTATCGCGCGGTGATGCACGTCCCCGACGAGCAGGTCCAGAGGCTGTAGGCGCTAAGCGCCGTGGCGGCGCTCCCATTTGCCCCACGGCCGCCTGTCTGCTAACGTCGCCCGGTTTCAATCCCTCTCGCCGAGACCGCTGCCATGGCCCGCAAAAAAGCCTCCCTGGATTTCGAACAATCCCTTGCCGACCTGCAAACGCTGGTCGAACGCCTGGAGAACGGCGAGCTCTCGCTGGAAGATTCGCTGAGCGCCTTCGAGAACGGCATCCGCCTTACCCGCGACTGCCAGAGCGCCCTGGCCCAGGCCGAGCAGAAAGTGCAGGTCCTGCTGGAAAAGGACGGCGAACTCACCGAAGAACCCTTCGAAACGGAACAGCCTGAATGATCGCTGCCTACCAGGCTCTCTGCCAACAGCGCGTGGATGGCGCCCTGCAAGGTCTGTTCGTGCCGCCCTCGGCGCAACTGGCCCGGCTGTACCAGGCCATGCGCTACAGCGTCATGAACGGTGGCAAGCGAGTCCGCCCGCTGCTGGCCTATGCCGCTTGCGAGGCCCTGGGCGCCGACGCGCGCCAGGCTAACGGTGCGGCCTGTGCCGTTGAACTGATTCACGCCTACTCGCTGGTGCACGACGACCTGCCGGCCATGGACGACGACGACCTGCGCCGGGGCCAGCCGACCACCCACAAGGCGTTCGACGAAGCCTGCGCAATCCTCGCCGGCGACGGCCTGCAGAGCCTGGCCTTCACCGCGCTGCTCGACCCGCTCCTGAGCCCGCAGAGCGATGCCATCCGGCTGAGCATGGTCCAGGTACTGGCCCAGGCCGCCGGTCCGGCCGGCATGGTCGGCGGCCAGGCCATCGACCTGGGCTCGGTAGGCCTGCAACTGGACCAGCACGCGCTGGCATTCATGCATCGGCACAAGACCGGCGCCTTGATCGAAGCCAGCGTACGCCTCGGCGCGCTGGCCAGCGCACGTGCCGAATCCGCGCAGCTCGAATGCCTGCAGGACTACGCCCAGGCAGTGGGGCTGGCCTTCCAGGTGCAGGACGACATCCTCGATGTCGAAAGCGATACGGCCACCCTGGGCAAACGCCAAGGTGCCGATATCGCCTTGAACAAACCCACCTATCCAGCCCTGCTTGGTCTGGAAGCGGCCAAGCTCTATGCCCTGGAGCTGCGCGACCAGGCCTTGCACGCCTTGCAGCCTTTCGATGCCGCAGCCGAGCCGCTGCGCGAGCTGGCACGCTACATTGTGACGCGCCGCAACTGACATTGTGACGCCATGCAACTGACGAGCGCGTGCGCAGCCGACGCCGCATCAGGTAAACTGCTTCATTCTTAAAACTCATAACGATTCGCCTGATGCCCACGACGTTTCAAGAGATCCCCCGCGAACGCCCGGCGACGCCTTTGCTCGACCGTGCTGACACTCCTGCCGGCCTGCGCCGTCTGGGCGAAGCCGAGCTCGAAACACTGGCAGACGAACTGCGCCAGGAGCTGCTCTATACGGTCGGCCAGACCGGCGGGCATTTCGGTGCCGGCCTGGGCGTCATCGAGCTGACCATCGCCCTGCATTACGTCTTCGACACGCCCGACGATCGTCTGGTCTGGGACGTGGGCCACCAGGCCTATCCGCACAAGATCCTCACCGGTCGCCGCGAACGCATGGCCAGCCTGCGCCAGAAGGACGGCATCGCCGCCTTCCCGCGCCGCAGCGAAAGCGAATACGACACCTTCGGCGTCGGTCATTCCAGCACGTCCATCAGTGCCGCGCTGGGCATGGCGATCGGCGCGCGCCTGCAAAACAGCGGGCGCAAGGCGATTGCCGTGATCGGCGATGGCGCGCTCACAGCAGGCATGGCGTTCGAAGCGCTCAACCATGCGCCGGAAGTCAACGCCGACATGCTGGTGATCCTCAACGACAACGACATGTCGATTTCGCGCAATGTCGGCGGCCTGTCCAACTACCTGGCCAAGATTCTTTCCAGCCGCACCTACACCAGCATGCGCGAAGGCAGCAAGAAGGTCCTCTCGCGCCTGCCCGGTGCCTGGGAAATCGCCCGCCGCACCGAGGAATACGCCAAGGGCATGCTGGTTCCCGGCACCTTGTTCGAAGAACTGGGCTGGAACTACATCGGCCCGATCGACGGCCACGACCTGCCGACGCTGGTCGCCACCCTGCGCAACATGCGCGACCTCAAGGGTCCGCAGTTCCTGCACGTGGTCACCAAGAAGGGCAAGGGCTTCGCCCCGGCCGAAGTCGATCCGATCAGCTATCACGCCATCACCAAGCTCGACCCTCTCGACGCACCCGTCGCAGCCCCGACCAAGGCCAGCGGGCCGAAGTACTCGGGCGTGTTCGGGCAATGGCTGTGCGACATGGCCGAGGCCGACCCTCGCTTGGTCGGCATCACCCCGGCCATGAAGGAAGGTTCGGACCTGGTCGCCTTCAGCGAGCGTTTCCCCGAGCGCTACTTCGACGTCGCCATTGCCGAGCAGCATGCGGTAACCCTGGCGGCTGGCATGGCCTGCGAAGGCGCCAAGCCGGTGGTGGCGATCTATTCCACGTTCCTGCAGCGCGGCTACGATCAACTGATCCACGACGTGGCGGTGCAGAACCTCGACGTCCTGTTCGCCATCGACCGCGCCGGCCTGGTGGGCGAAGACGGCCCGACCCACGCTGGCAGCTACGACCTCTCGTACCTGCGCTGCATCCCCGGCATGCTGGTGATGACGCCCAGCGACGAAAACGAGCTGCGCCTGATGCTCAGCACCGGCCACCATCATCCGGGCCCGGCAGCTGTGCGCTACCCGCGCGGCAATGGTCCGGGCGCGGTGATCCACCCAGGGCTGGACAGCATCGAGATCGGCAAGGGTGTGGTACGTCGGCAGGGTCGTGGAATCGCCATTCTGGTGTTCGGCGTGCAATTGGCCGAGGCCCTGACGGTGGCGCAAAAGCTGGACGCCACGGTCGCCGACATGCGCTTCGTCAAGCCGCTGGACGAGCAACTGGTGCGTGAACTGGCCGACAGCCACGATCTGCTGGTTACCCTGGAAGAGAACGCCATCATGGGTGGCGCCGGTTCGGCGGTCAGTGAGTTCCTGGCTCGCGAAGGCGTGCTCAAGCCGGTGCTGCACCTGGGCCTGCCGGATGCCTACGTGGAACACGCCAAGCCGGCGCAGATGCTGGCCGAATGCGGGCTGGATGCGGTGGGCATCGAAGCGGCCATCACCCTGCGTCAGCGCTTTCTGCAAGGCTGACGACCTTACCGTGCAGAGCTGACGCCGTCAGCCCTGCACGCGCGCTACACCCCTTCGCTACCCTTGCGGATCGTTCCCACCACTTCGCCCTGATGCTCGTTGCCCATCATGTGGCCAAGCTTGCCGGCCTTGGTCGCCAGGTAGTACTTGTTGTGCGGATTGTGCCCAGTGTGCAGCGGCACGCGTTCGGCAACGTTGATGCCCATGTCGGTCAAGGCCTTGACCTTGCGCGGGTTGTTGGTCATCAGGCGCAGGGCCTTGACACCCAGATGCTCGAGCATCGGTTCGCACATGCCGTAGTCGCGTTGATCGGCAGCGAAGCCCAGGCGCTCGTTGGCCTCGACCGTATCGGCGCCGCCGTCCTGCAGCTCATAGGCGCGGATCTTGTTCAGCAAGCCGATACCCCGACCTTCCTGACGCAGGTACAGCAATACGCCACGGCCTTCCCGGGCAATGGCCTGCAACGCGGCCTCGAGCTGCGATCCGCAGTCACAGCGTTGGCTGAACAGCGCATCCCCCGTCAGGCATTCCGAATGCAGACGCCCCAATACGGGCGCACCGTCAGCCACATCGCCCAGGCTGAGCACGACATGCTCGCGGCCTGTGGCCTCATCGAGGAAACCATGCATGGTGAACAAAGCGAAAGGCGTAGGAAGCTGAGAAGCAGCGACAAAAACGACGGGCACCGGGTGCTCCTGATTCTTGATGAACTTGACAAGGGCAGTATTGTAACAGCAGCTCTGCGGGCCTGCTCAGCGGATGATCAAGGCGCTGGCCGCGGAGGGTCGAATGGGTAGGGTTGGCCCCAGCGCTGGTAGATCTCACGCAGCTGCCCGGCCTTGACCAGTTGCTCCATGCGCTGGTCATAGACCGCGAGCAGCGCTCGGCCGCGCGGGCTGTCGCTGAACCCCAGGTACAGCGGCAACTCGGCCACGTGTACACGCTTGAAACGACCGGGATCGGCTGCCTGACGCAGGATCACTTCGATTTCGTTCAGGGCATCGACGTAGTAATCGGCACGATCGTGTTCAAGCATCGGCAGGATGCCATTTCGGCGCTGGACTTCGTTATAGGTCCGCGCGTCGGGCAGGTATTTCTGAAACTGGTAACCGCGTACCCAGGCCAGGCGATAGCGGCCCAGGCTGGAGAAATCGACCTGAGGCTTGTCGGCCAGGCTCAATGCATAGATATGGTCGGTGTCGTAGTGCCAACGCGGGTACAGGGCGTGCGTCTCGTTCTGGTAGGAACCGACCCAGGCATCGGCCTGGCCCTGCTGGACCAGCCCAACCGAACGGATATAGGGCTCGGTGCGGGTGACCACGGCAACGCCCGCTGGCTGGAACACCTCACGCAGCACATCCCAGGCCAGGCCACTGCCATCGGCATTGGTATAGTCTTCCCAGGCCTCGCTGACCAGATCGATGTGCGCAGGCTGCGGTAACACGCCTGCACTGGCTGCCCAGCACGCTAAAACCGCTGTCCCCAGCAACCATCGCCACCGACCCATCTGCCGTGTCCTCAAGACCGATTCGCACGAAGCCGGTTCACATAAAGCTCCAGCCCCACACCAGCAACTGCATGGCCAACCAGGCGAACACCCCGGCCAGCACGTCGTCGAACATGATACCCACACCCCCATGCACATGGCGATCTATCCAGCGAATCGGCCACGGCTTGAGAATGTCGAAGAAGCGGAATACCAAAAACCCCACCAGCAGCCACACCCACCCTTCAGGCACCAACCACAGGGTGATCCACATGCCCACCATCTCGTCCCAGACAATGCCTTCGTGGTCGTGCACGCGCAAGTCGTCGGCAACCTTGCCGCACAGCCAGATGCCGAACAGCATGCTTACGCCCAGCATCAGCCAATAGCCCCAGTCGGGCAACATCTGCCACAGCGGAATGAACGGCACGGCGACCATCGACCCCCAGGTACCCGGCGCCTTGGGCAAGGTTCCGGAGCCAAAACCGAAGGCCAGGAAATGCCATGGATTACGCCACACCGAAGGGGGCACGAACTCCGCTGGAACCTGGTTGGGATGGTCTGTCACGGTGTCTCCGCAAAATGTTGGTAGCCCCGGATCGTCGGGGTGATGTCCTGGCCATGACGATCGACCAGCGTGACGCCCTCGCCAGCATTCACTTGGCCGATGACGAAAAACACCGCACCTTCGGCGCGCAGGGTGGCTTCTTCTTCAGGCGGCAGGGTGAAAGCCAGTACATAGTCATCACCGCCGCTCAGGGCTGCCGCCCAGGCACCTTCCAGGCCAAGCAGCGACTGCAGGGCATTGGACACCGGCAGCCGCTCGCGTTCCACCCGCAGGCCGACTTTCGACGCCGTGGCGATATGGCCACAGTCGGCCAACAGTCCATCGGAGATATCCAGCGCGGCGCTGGCCCTGCCGCGCAATGCCTGACCCAGTACGAACTGGGGCAAGGGTGACCAGTAGTGAGCCAGCAAGGGCCCGGCCACGTCCGGCGCGGCGCGACGCTGGCCCAGGACCAGCGGCAGGGCGCCTGCGGCGTTGCCCAAGCGGCCACCCACGCACAGCAGATCACCTGGCCGGGCGCCGCTGCGGGTCAGGGCCAGGCCTTGGGGCAGGCTGCCGAACACGGTCAGGGTCAGGCTCAGCGGGCCACGCGTGGTGTCACCGCCAACCAGGCGTAGCGCACAGCGCTCGGCCATGGCATCCAGGCCGCTGGCGAACCCTTCCAGCCACTGCGCCGAAACGCTGGGCAAGGTCAGGGCCAAGGTGAAACCCAAGGGGCTGGCGCCCATGGCGGCCAAGTCGCTGGCTGCAACGGCCAGGGCGCGCTGACCCAACAGCAAGGGATCGGCACCTTCGGGAAAGTGCACGCCGGCAACCAGCGTGTCGGTGGATACCGCCATCTGCTCGCCAGGCGCCAGCGCCAGCAAGGCGCAATCGTCGCCGATGCCCAGGGCGACACCCTCGCCAGCCCGGGCACAGGCCGCCGCTGCGAAATAGTGTCGGATCAGCTCGAACTCGCCCATGGGCTGCATGTCGGCGATCAGCGCTTGTGCGCTGCTACTTCCGGACCGCGCAGGGTCGGCGCCAACTTGTCGAGCACGCCGTTGACGAACTTGTGACCGTCGGTGGAACCGAACACCTTGGCCAGCTCGATGCCTTCGTTGATGACCACACGGTACGGCACGTCGACGCGCTTGAGCAGTTCCCAGGTGGACAGGCGCAGCACGCCCAGCTCGACCGGGTCGAGTTCGTCGATGGCGATGTCCAGGCACGGTGCCAGTGCGCCGTCGATTTCATCGAGGTTGGCCGGCACACCGTGGAGGATTTCGCGGAAATATTCGCCGTCGACGTCCTTGAAGTCGTTGTCGACGCGAAACTGCGCTTCGATTTCGTTCAACGAATGCTTGGCCATGTGCCACTGGTACAGGGCCTGGGTCGCCAACTGGCGGGCTTCGCGACGCTTGGCGCTGCGCGAAGGCTTGCCGGCGTCTGCAGGCTTGGGATCGCGTGGATTGAAGCGATCGCTTTCGTCGTTGATCACTTGGCCTCCAACTGCGCCAGCAGGCTGACCATTTCCAGGGCCGACAGCGCGGCTTCGGCGCCCTTGTTGCCTGCCTTGGTGCCAGAGCGCTCGATGGCCTGCTCGATGGTGTCCACGGTCAGCACGCCGAAGGCGACCGGCACGCCGAACTCCATCGACACTTGGGACAGGCCCTTGGTGCACTCGCCGGCGACGTATTCGAAGTGCGGCGTGCCGCCCCGAATGACTGCGCCCAGTGCGATGATCGCGGCGTATTCGCTTTGCTGGGCGACTTTCTGCGCCACCAGCGGGATCTCGAACGCACCGGGCGCGCGGATGATAGTGATGTCGCTTTCGCTGACGCCATGGCGAACCAGGGCATCGACGGCACCGCTCACCAGGCTTTCGACGACGAAGCTGTTGAAGCGGCCAACCACCAGGGCGTAGCGACCTTTGGGGGCAATGAAGGTACCTTCGATGGTCTTCAGGGTCATTCGGGTCTGTCTCATCTTAAAGAGCCAGGCCGCCTGGAGGCGGCCTCTGCGGATAATGGATCACGAACATCGAGGCTGCACATCACGGGCCGGCCAGCGTATCGCCGCCGCAACCCTTGCAGCCTGTGTTTATTCGGAGGGCACGTATTCTACAACTTCCAGATCGAATCCGGATATCGCATTGAACTTCATTGGCGAGCTGAGCAGGCGCATCTTGCGCACGCCCAGGTCGCGCAGGATCTGAGAACCGGCGCCTACGATGCTGTAGGTGGTCGGTGTTTTCGCCGTGGCCTGCCCTGCACTTTCGCGCAAATGGGCCAGCAGCACGTCACCATCCTGCTGGTGGCCGAGCAGCAGCACCACGCCACTGCCGGCCTCGGCAACCGCGCTCATGGCGGCCCGCAGGCTCCAGCGGCCGGGCTGCTTGACCATCAGCAAGTCGCGCAGCGGGTCCATGTTGTGCACCCGTACCAAGGTCGGCTGGTCCGCCGACACGGTGCCCAGGGTCAGCGCCATGTGCACGTCGCCCTCCACCGAATCACGGTAGGTGACCAGGTTGAACTGGCCCAGCTCACTGTCCAGCGGCTGCTCGGCAATCCGCTGAACGGTACGTTCATGGATCATCCGATAGTGGATCAGATCGGCGATGGTGCCGATCTTGATGTCATGTTGGGCTGCGAACACTTCCAGCTCGGCGCGCCGCGACATGGTGCCGTCGTCGTTCATCACCTCGCAGATCACGCCGCTGGGCTCGAAGCCGGCCATGCGCGCCAGGTCGCAGGCGGCCTCGGTATGGCCGGCGCGGGCCAGGGTGCCGCCCGCCTGCGCCATCAACGGAAAGATGTGCCCAGGGCTGACGATGTCCTCGGCGCGGGCCTCGCGTGCAGCTGCAGCCTGCACCGTGCGCGCACGGTCGGCGGCGGAAATGCCGGTGGTCACGCCCGTGGCCGCTTCGATGGACACGGTGAACTTGGTACCGAAGCCCGAGCCATTGCGCGGCGCCATCAGCGGCAGTTTCAGCGTCTCGCAGCGCTCGCGGGTCATCGGCATGCAGATCAGGCCGCGCGCGTGGCGGGCCATGAAGTTGATGTGCTCGGCCTTGCAGCATTCGGCGGCCATGATCAGGTCGCCTTCGTTTTCGCGGTCTTCGTCATCCATCAGGATGACCATCTTGCCCTGGCGAATGTCTTCCACCAGCTCTTCGATCGTGTTGAGCGCCACGCGGCACCCCCTTGTGTTCAGAACAGCGCGCTGTTCAGGATTTCAGGTAGCCGTTGGCGGCCAGAAAGCTTTCGCTGATCCCGCCATGGCTCGACTCGCTGGCCTTGTCGCCCAGCAGCAGACGCTCCAGGTAACGCGCCAGCAGATCGACCTCCAGGTTGACCAGGCGACCGGGACGGTAGTCGTCCATGATGGTTTCGCTCAGCGTGTGCGGAATGATAGTCAGGGCGAACTCGGCGCCGTCCACGGCGTTCACCGTCAGGCTGGTACCGTCGACGGTGATCGAGCCCTTGTGGGCGATGTACTTGGCCAATTCCTTGGGCGCACGGATGCGGAATTCCACCGCACGGGCGTTTTCCTGACGCGAGACCACTTCGCCGACACCGTCGACATGACCGCTGACCAGATGCCCGCCCAGGCGCGTGGTGGGAGTCAGGGCCTTTTCGAGGTTGACCCGGCTGCCGTTCTTGAGCTGATGAAATGCAGTGCAGTCCAGGGTTTCGCGGCTGACGTCGGCAACGAAACCGTTGCCCGGCAGTTCGACGGCCGTGAGGCAGACGCCGTTGATGGCAATGCTGTCGCCAAGCTTGACGTCGGCCAGGTCGAGCTTGCCGGTGTCCACGTGGACGCGCACGTCACCGCCCTTGGGGGTCAACGCACGGATGCTGCCGATGGATTCGATGATGCCGGTGAACATGAGTCCTCCTCGAGAACAAAGCTGGCGCCAGGCGCAAGCCGAAAATTATACGCGCTTTGCCGGCGCCGTAGCGGGTGGCGGTGCGAAGGGCGCGGCCGGGACGGCGATCACACGCCAGTCTTCGCCCACCGCCGTCATTTCGATGATCTGCAAAGGCGCCGCCTCGCTCATGCGCGCCAACGGCCAGTCGAGCAACGGCCGCGCCGTGGAACCCATGAACTTGGCGGCAATGAAGATCTGGTATTCGTCCACCAGGCCCTGGCGAGCGAAGGCACCCGCTAGGCTCGCCCCGGCTTCCACGAGCAGCTCATTGATGCCCCGCCGTGCCAATTCGATGGACAGCTGCGGCAGATCGACCCGCCCATCCTCACCCGGCAGGCTCAACAGCTCATGGCCGTCCCGGGCGTATTGCAGATGGGCTGCCGGGTCTGCACAGGTCACCACCAGCGCTGGCCCGGCCTGGAAGAACGGCGCATCCAGCGGCACCCGCAGGCGGCCGTCGATCAGAATGCGCAGCGGCACCCGGCGAGTGGCCAGCTCAGTGGTCTCGGCATCCAGGCCCAGCTCGGTGGCGCGTACGGTCATGCGCGCGCCATCGGCGATCACGCTGTCGGCACCGGTCAACACAGCACTGGACTGGGCCCGTAGGCGCTGTACCGCCGAGCGCGCGGCGGGGCCGGTGATCCATTGGCTCTCGCCACTGGCCATGGCCGTACGCCCGTCCAGACTCATGGCCAGCTTCACGCGGACGTAAGGCCGGCCCTGTTCCATGCGTTTGAGAAACCCCGGGTTCAGCGCGCGGGCCTCAGTGGCGAGCAGCGGACAGGTGACGGCGATGCCCGCTTGCCGCAGGCGCTCCAGGCCCTTTCCGGCCACCTGCGGATTGGGATCCTGCATCGCCACCACCACCCGCGCCACCCCCGCTTCGACCAAGGCATCGGCGCATGGCGGCGTACGCCCGTGGTGGCTGCACGGCTCCAGCGTCACGTAGGCCGTGGCACCCCGTGCGCGATCGCCGGCCTGGCGCAACGCATGCACTTCGGCATGGGGGCCTCCGGCCTGGACATGCCAGCCTTCGCCGACCGTTTCGCCGTCTCGCACGAGCACGCAACCCACACGCGGGTTGGGGTGCGTGGAATACACCCCCTTGCGCGCCAGTTCCAGAGCGCGGGCCATGTGCAGGGCGTCGTTGGCTGCCAGGTCGGACATGCAGGTCACTCCTTGGCGGGCTCGCGGGCCAGGCGGTCGATTTCCTCGCGAAATTCGTCCAGATCCTGGAAGCGTCGGTAGACCGAGGCGAAACGGATATAGGCCACTTCATCGAGCTTCTGCAGCTCGGTCATGACCCACTCGCCCACGACCAGCGACTTGACCTCACGCTCGCCCGTGGCGCGCAACTGATGCTTGATGTGCACCAGGGCCGCTTCGAGGCGCTCGACGCTGACCGGGCGCTTTTCCAACGCTCGCTGCATGCCGGCGCGCAGTTTTTCCTCGTCGAAAGGCTGGCGACTGCCGTCTTGCTTGATCAGCCGCGGCAGCACCAGTTCGGCGGTTTCGAAGGTGGTGAACCGTTCACCGCAGGCCAGGCACTCACGGCGCCGGCGAACCTGCTCGCCTTCGGCGACCAGACGTGAATCGATGACCTTGGTGTCGTTGGCACCGCAGAAGGGACAGTGCATGGTGGCAGGCAACAAAAAAAGGGAGGGCCATGGTAGCGCATCCCACTGGCAAGACAAGCCCGAGCCTTTGCGGTATACAGACGGTTCTACTTTCGTTGGGTCTCGAAATGCCGTCCAAGTCGCTCGTTCTGCTCGCTCTTCTCAGCCTGCTCGCCGCCTGCAGCAGTGATGCGCCCAAGCCTGCGGCCAGCGTCACGCCGCCTGCAGCCGCACCTGCGCCGGTCATCAAGGCACCCGTCGACCTCGGCCCGTTGCCGGCCTACCAGCGCCAGCTCAGCGGCAACCTGCTCGGTGTGCCTGCCGGCGCCGAAGTCGAGATGGCCCTGCTGGTGATCGATTCACGGGGGCGCCCGCAGAAACTGCTGGCCAGCGCCAAGCAACGCGGCACCGCTCAGCCACTGCCCTTTCAATTGCGCTTTGCCGCCGAAGCGTTCCCGGCCGGGTCGCGGGTCGAGCTGCGCGCACGTGCCAGTCAGTCGGGGCAGTTGATCCTGCACCTGCCCGCCGTACAGATCAGCCAGCCAACCACGCAGCTATTGGGCAACCTGGAAATGATCAAGGCCCCTTGAAGCGGCTCCTCAGCGCCCACCGCCTGGCCACCCGAGCGGCGGTGGTGGGCCTGATTCGAATCCCTTATAGTCCACCGAACCGCTGATCCTCGAGATTCACATGAGTCAAGAAACCCCCTACATCTTCGACGTGACCACTGCCGATTTCGATCAGGCCGTCATCCAGAATTCCTACATCAAGCCTGTGCTGGTGGATTTCTGGGCCGAGTGGTGCGCGCCCTGCAAGGTGCTGATGCCCTTGCTGCAACAGATTGCCGAAGGCTACGCAGGCGAGCTGGTGCTGGCCAAGGTCGACTGCGACGCCGAGCCCGACATCGTCGGCCGTTTCGGCATTCGCAGCTTGCCTACCGTGGTGCTGTTCAAGGACGGCCAGCCGGTGGACGGCTTCGCCGGCGCACAGCCGGAATCGGCCATCCGTGCGATGCTCGAACCCCATGTCCAGATGCCGCCCCCGGCGGCAGCCGATCCGCTCGAACAGGCGCAGGCGCTGTTCAACGAGAGCCGCTTCGGCGAGGCCGAGCAGACGTTGAAAGGGCTGCTTGCCGAAGACAATGCCAACCCTGGCGCGCTGATCCTGTTCGCCCGCTGCCTGGCCGAACGCGGCGAGCTGGACGAGGCGCAGCAGGTGCTCGATGCCGTCAGTGGCGACGAGCACAAGGCCGCACTGGCCGGCGCCAAGGCGCAGCTGACGTTCCTGCGCCAGGCCAAGGCCCTGCCCGATGTGGCGGATCTCAAGGCTCGCCTGGCTCGCGACGCGGGCGACGACGAGGCGGCGTACCAGTTATGCATCCAGCAGCTGTCGCGCCAGCACTACGAAGCGGCACTCGACGGCCTGCTGCAATTGTTCATGCGCAATCGCAGCTACAGCGAAGGGTTGCCGCACAAGACGCTGCTGCAAGTGTTCGAGTTGCTCGGCAACGATCACCCGCTGGTGACCACCTACCGTCGCAAGCTATTCGCCGCGCTGTACTGACGGCCAGCCCATGCCCCGGCTTGATCCGGGGCGTACCAGACCGTTCTGTCAGCCGACCCAGCAATAGACCGGTGCATCCGCGCCGGCTTCCACCTTTACCTGCGGGCAATGGCGCAAGCGCACCAGCATCCGCTTGCCGGCGGCCACGTCGCCCACCAACCCCTGGACCTGATCGAGCAACGCCGGCCCCTCGATGCGCCCTGCCTGCTCAAGCAGCAACAGCACGCTGTGCCAGGCGCCATCGTCCCCGGTCTTGCTGTGGGCGGCCGTGGTTGCCGTCGTTGACGCGCCTTCGGACCCGGTCGCCGCCTCGGGCAACCGCGTAAAGTGCCCGGCAAGGTGTGCCCAGTCCTGAGCGTCTATCTCTATGGCCAGGTCCACCGGCAAGTGGCCCACGGTGCCTTTGATTCTGATCATGCAGATACCCTTTCATAACGAGGGATCGTTGTAGCAGCGCCTCATCGGTGAAGCAATCCCGCCATCGGCTTCATGTCAGTCGCACGCATTGCCTGAAGCGAACAAGAATCTTCGTCCATACATGGCAGTACAATGTAAATTTGTTATAACATTGCGTTTCCATGCCGCTCACGAGATTCCTTTATGCGCCGTCTCATGCTTGCCCTGCCCTTTGCCCTGCTGCCCCTCGTCGCCCACGCCCACGAGGAAGGCCACGATCACGAGCATGAACACGAGCACGGCAGCCTCGGCGCCCATGAACATGGCGTGGCCCGCCTGGACGCTGCCCTGGATGGCCAGACGCTGGAACTGGAGTTGCAAAGCCCGGCCATGAACCTGGTGGGTTTCGAACACGCCGCCAGCAGTGATGCCGATAAAGCCAAGGTTGCCGCAGCCCGCAAGACCCTGGAGCAACCCCTGGCGCTGTTCAGCTTGCCCGCCGCCGCTGGCTGCAAGGTCACCGACCAGGAACTGGAAAGCCCGTTGTTCGGCGACAAGCCGGATCACGAGCACAGCGCCACGCAAGCCAAACAGGGCGATGAGCACCATCACGAGCACAGCGAGATTCACGCCCACTACCACTTCACCTGCGCGTCACCAAAGGCCCTTGACCACTTGGACCTGGCTCGCCTGTTCAGCACCTTCCCCGCCACCCAGAAAATTCAGGTACAACTGATCGGCCCGTCCGGCCAACAGGGCACGGACCTCACTCCCACGCAAAGCAGCCTGAAATTCTGACCCATGAGCGATGCATTGATCGAGCTGGCCGAACTGGGCTTTGCCTGGCCCGGCCAAGCGATGTTGCTGGATATCCCTGCGTTCCGCCTGGAGCGTGGGGAAACCCTCTTTCTCAAAGGCCCCAGCGGCAGTGGCAAAACCACCCTGCTTGGCTTGCTCGGTGGCGTGCACACCCCACAACGCGGCAGCGTCCATTTGCTTGGACAGAACCTGAGCGAGCTGAGCTTCGCCGCCCGTGACCGGTTTCGCGTCGAGCACACTGGCTACATCTTCCAGCAATTTAACTTGCTGCCGTTTCTGTCGGTACGCGAGAACGTGGAACTGCCCTGCCGCTTCTCCCGACGCCGCGCCGATCGTGCCGGGCAGCGCCATGGCAGTGTCGCGCAGGCAGCCACGCAGCTGCTGGCCCACCTTGGCCTGAGCGACCCGGACCTGCTCCAGCGCCGTGCCGATACCCTGTCGATCGGTCAGCAGCAACGGGTGGCGGCCGCACGCGCGCTGATCGGCCAGCCCGAACTGGTGATCGCCGACGAGCCGACTTCGGCCCTGGACAGCGATGCCCGCGAAGCCTTCATTCAACTGCTGTTCGCCGAATGCCGCGCAGCGGGCTCGAGCCTGCTGTTCGTCAGCCACGATCAAAGCCTGGCCCCCCTGTTCGACCGCCATCTGTCCCTGGCCGAGCTCAATCGCGCAGCGCGCCCTGCCTCATCCGAGGTGTCTTGATGTACCTGCTTCGTCTTGCCCTGGCCAGCCTGGCCAACCGCCGCTTCACCGCGTTTCTGACCGCTTTCGCCATTGCCCTCTCGGTGTGCCTGTTGCTGGCTGTGGAACGTGTGCGCCACGAAGCCCGTGCCAGCTTCGCCAGCACCGTCAGCGGCACCGACCTGATCGTCGGCGCCCGCTCCGGCTCGGTGAACCTGCTGCTCTACTCGGTGTTCCGCATCGGCAACGCCACCAACAACATTCGCTGGGACAGCTTCGAGCATTACGCCAACAGCCCCCAGGTCAAATGGGCCATCCCCATCTCGCTGGGTGACTCGCATCGCGGCTACCGGGTCATGGGCACCAACCAGAGTTACTTCGAGCACTACCAGTACGGTCGCCGGCAGTCCCTGCAACTGGCCCAGGGCCGCGCCTTCCAGACCGATCCCTTCGAAGTCGTGCTTGGCGCTGAGGTGGCCGACGCCTTGCACTACAAGCTCGGCGACAAACTGGTGCTGGCTCACGGCGTGGCGGCCATCAGCCTGGTCAAGCACGACGACAAGCCGTTCACCGTCGTCGGCATCCTCGCGCGCACCGGCACACCGGTCGACCGCACGCTGCACATCAGCCTGGGCGGCATGGAAGCCATCCACATCGACTGGAAAAACGGCGTACCGGCTCGCGGTGCCGGGCGAATAAGCGCCGACCAAGCACGCAACATGGACCTGACACCCAGCGCCATCACCGCCTTCATGGTCGGCCTCAACAGCAAGATCGCCACCTTCGCCCTGCAACGCGACATCAACGAGTTTCGCGGCGAGCCACTGATGGCGATTCTTCCCGGCGTGGCCCTGCAGGAGTTGTGGAGCCTGATGGGTACCGCGGAGCAGGCTTTGTTCGTCATTTCGGTGTTCGTCGTGCTCACCGGTCTGATCGGCATGCTCACGGCGATCGTCACCAGCCTCAACGAGCGACGTCGCGAAATGGCCATCCTGCGCTCGGTCGGTGCGCGCCCCTGGCACATCGCCGGCTTGCTGATTCTCGAAGCCTTTTCCTTGGCGCTGGTGGGGATCCTGGCTGGCATGGCATTGTTGTACCTGAGCATTGCCTGCGCCCAAGGCTACGTGCAGTCCAACTACGGTCTGTACCTGCCACTGAGCCTGCCCAGTGCCTATGAGTGGTCGTTGCTGGGGATCATCCTCGCGGCCGCCGTGGTCATGGGCGCGATACCGGCCTGGCGCGCCTATCGGCAATCCCTGGCCGACGGTTTGTCGATTCACTTGTGAGGATTCAACCTATGTTGCGCGCGGTAATGGCCCTGTTGCTGTTGACCAGCCTGTCGCTGTCCGCGGCCGAGCTCAAGGAAGTCAGCTGGGAGGCACTGATCCCGCCGGATGCGCCCAAGCTGGTTCCGCAGATGACGCCCATGCACGACCTGGCGCAGATGGGCACCGCCCTGGCCGAAGCCGGCCCCGCGGCCCACCAGCAGGCACCCGATGCGCCGGTGGTCCAGGCACTGGACGGGCAGCAGTTGCGCATTCCCGGCTACATCGTGCCGCTGGAAGTGAACGAGGCCGGTCGAACCACCGAGTTTCTCCTGGTGCCCTACTTCGGCGCCTGCATCCATGTGCCACCGCCGCCGTCCAACCAGATCGTGCACGTGACCAGCGCGGTCGGGGTCAAGGTCGAAGAGCTCTACCAGCCCTACTGGATCGAGGGGCCCATGCAGGTCAAGGCCAGCAGCAGTGACCTGGCGCAGGCGGGCTACCAGATGGCTGCAGCGAAGATCTATGCCTACGAGCTGCCGGACTGAGCCATTGGCCTTTCATTGAGCCAGATCAAAAAGCCGAGCCGGTGTACTGACTACCATTGGGCGAATTTCCTTCGCACTATCCAATGGAGCCCCCATGAACAAGTCCTTGCTCGGCGCCTCTCTGATTGCCATGGCGCTGGCAGCCCCCCTGGCGCAGGCACACCAGGCCGGCGATCTGATCATCCGCGCCGGTGCTGCCACCACAGCGCCCAATGAAGACAGCGGTCAGCTCAAGCTGGACGGCGCCAAGGTCGCGGGCACCAAGGCCACTCTGGACAGCGACACCCAACTGGGCCTGGCCTTCGCCTATATGCTCACCGACCACGTCGGCATCGAGCTGCTGGCGGCCACGCCGTTCCAGCACACCGTGGGCGTGCGCGGAGTCAGCGCTGCTACCGGCATCGCCGGGCTGGACGGCAAACTGGCGGACGTCAAGCAACTGCCCCCTACCCTGTCCCTGCAGTACTACCCACTGGCACCGACCTCACGCTTCCAGCCGTACGCCGGCGTCGGCATCAACTACACCCTGTTCTACGACGAAGATCTAAGTGGTGCGCGCAAGCAACAGGGCTTCAACAATCTCAAGATTCAGGATTCGGTGGGCATCGCCGGGCAACTGGGGTTCGACTACATGCTCAGCGAGCACATGATGGTCAACGCATCGGTCTGGTACGTCGACATCGACACCAAGGCCAGCGTCGACGGCCCTACCGCGCTGGGCGTGGGCCGTACCAAGGTCGACCTGGAAGTCGACCCGTGGGTGTACATGGTCGGCGTGGGCTACAAGTTCTAGACGCGCTTACCGCCGCCCGCCCTTCGCCCATTGCGGGCGTGGGCTGGCACGCAAAAGTGAAAAGCCTATAACCCCAGCAGACGCCGCAGCCCTTCTTCCAGCGGCGTCACCGGCCCCAGTTCGAAACGTTCCAGCAGCCGGGTATTGTCGGCCCGTGAGTGACGGATATCGCCGCCCCGCGCCGGCCCATGGCTCACCGCCGGCAAACCGCCGAGCACCGCGCCCAGCCCCGCCAGCAGCTCATTCAACGAAGTCGCCTGATTCAGCCCCACGTTCACCGGCCCTGCTTGCACAGTCGGCTGCTGCAACCCTTGCATCAGCAAGGTCACCAGATCACCCACATAGAAGAAATCGCGGGTCTGCTCGCCGTCGCCGAACAGACTGATAGGCTGCCCGCGCTGCGCCCGCTCGCTGAAAATACTGATGACGCCCGAATACGGCGAGGAAGGATCCTGCCGCGGCCCGTAGATATTGAAGAAGCGGAACACCACAGGCTCCAGGCCGTGCTCGCGACGGTAGAAGTCCAGGTAGTACTCGCTGGCCAGCTTGTCCGAAGCATAGGGCGTCAAGGGTGCCTTGGTGGTGTCTTCGCCAACCGCTTCGCCCTCGCCATTGTTGCCATACACCGCGGCGCTGGAAGCGAACAGCACTCGCTTGACCCCTGCCAGGCGCATGGCCTCGCACAGGTTCAAGGTGCCGATGAAGTTGCTCTGATGGGTTTTCACCGGATCGTCCACCGAGGCCTGCACCGAAGCGACGGCCGCCAGGTGCACCACCGCCTTGCAGTCACGCACCACCTGGGTCATCAGCGTCGCGTCGGCGACATCGCCTTCGATCAGCTCCAACCTGGGGTTTTCCATTGGCAGGTTGCTGCGCTTGCCCGTGGACAAGTCATCCAGCACCCGCACCGAGTGACCCTCGGCCAGCAATGCATCCACCAGATGAGAGCCAATGAAACCGGCGCCGCCGGTGATCAGAATGGGTGTATCAGCCATGTCGGTAGTATCTGTCCAGAAGGCTCGGCAGGCCCGAACGCCAGGCGCGCGGCTTGATGCCGAAGGTGTGCAGGATTTTCTTGCAGGCCAGTACCGCGTGTTGCGGCTCTTCCCCTGCATCAGGCCGTGCGGCGTGGGCCTGGGCGGTAGGTGCATCGATTGCCAACGAATGCATCGTCTTGGCTTCGCTGATGATCGCCTGGCCCAGGGCCAATGCAGTAGTCGCCTCGTTGCCGGCGTAGTGGTAGGTGCCCCACAGTGGCGCTTCGCAGTCCAGTTGCTTGAGCACCGAAAGAATCACCCGCGCGGCATCGTCCACAGGGGTCGGATTGCCGCGCCGATCATCGGCCAGGGGCAACGGCTGCGGCAGCTCGGCGCGCCGCAGGTAGCGCCCCAGCACACCGTCGGCGCTGTCGTCGAGCAACCAGCCGAAACGCAGCAGCACGTGCCGCGGGCAGGCCGCGCGTACGCTCTGCTCGATGCGCCACAAAGCCTGGCCGCGCAGGCCCAAAGGCACCGGCTCGTCCTTTTCGCTATAGGCAGTGGCCCGCGAGCCATCGAACACGCGATAGCTGGAAGGCTGCAAAAGCACGATCTGATGCTCCTGGCACCGCTCGGCCAAGCGCTCCACGGCGATTTCTTGTTGGTCCAGGCGCGCCTGGCTCACTGCATCGGCCTGAAACCAGTCGAAGTAGTACGCCAGGTTGATCAGCGCATCGGGGCGGGTTTCATCGAGCAGGTCGGTGAGGCTCGCCACATCCCAACCGTTGTCCGGCGGGCGCGGGGCCAGGAAGCCGATGCCCTCTTCCGCTCCAAGGCGAATCAGCGCATGCCCCAGGGCATTCCCACCGCCCAATAGCATAAGGCGCATTCGCATAGAGTCAGCAGGTCCGTTCAAATTGACAGTTCAGATTAACCACAGGCGCGTGGTCGACAATGAAACCTTCGCCCGCACTCGAATCGAACGGCCATTTTGCGTTTTTCTGACGCTGACGTCACGCGCTATCAAAAACAGGTGCTCTTGGCAGCCCCGACACCTCAGCCAGGCACGGCCTGCACGGGCATCCGCTGCCCCAGCAGACGGCGGCCCAGCTTCTGTCCGTTGACCTCGATCAGGTGGTAGGTAACAAACGAAATCCCCACCACCGCCAACAGCACCAAGGCCACGATCAGGTTGTTGAGCCACACGTAGCCACTGTCCAGGTAGCGGAAATCCCCGAACACCGGCGCCAGCGTCAGACCGGTCTTCTTCTCCAGCACCATGAACAGCAGGATCAACACACTCAAAATGATCACATGGGTCAGGTAGATCGAGTACGACAGCCGCCCCAGCAACTCGAACAGACGCATCTTGAGCAGGCTGGAAACGACCCCGGCATCGAATGCATACAAGGTCACCGTCAGGCAGAACAGCCCACTGGCCAGCACGGCCTTGTTCGGATCGTCGCTGCTCAGGGTCCACACAATCAACCCGCCCGCCAGGACTTCCAGCAGCGAAGCCACCCTGAACCCCAATTGCCCCTTTCGGCGCAGAATCTCGAAAACCTTGTAGCACAGGGCCCCTGCGAAGAAGCACGCCAGCCCCTTGTAGGCCAGCGCAGTAAACGGCCCCGCCCCACTGTACAAAAGCGCCCCAGCGCCGATCACGATCCCCGCCCACACCAGCACGCGACGCGCCGACGTGCACAGCACCACGGCAGCAAAGACCAGGTACATGTAGTACTCGATGCTGATGCTCCAGGACGGATAGTTGAACGACATGTTCTCGGTCAACGGCGTCCATGCCTGGATCAGCAACAGGTTGGGCAGGATCTGCGAAGGTGCATACATGCCCGTGAACGGTTCCTTGTTGAAGCTCACACCTTGCTGTGCCGCTCCCCACTTCACGAACTCGAAGAGGATGAACACCCCCAACAGGCACACATGCAATGGCGCCAGGCGAAAGGTACGCAGGATAAAGAACCGCCGCAGGTCCAGGTCATGCCGCGCACCATAGGCGTGAGTGATCACGAACCCGCTGAGCACGAAGAAAAAGTCGACGAACAGATCGGCACTGCGAAAGAACGCCAGCTCGGTCAGGCTGCCCACCACGTGCAGGTGGTACAACACCACCGCCAGTGCGCAGATGCCGCGAAGACTGTCGAGCGCGTGAAAGCGTTGACCTGAAGCCATGGGTTGATTCCGTTCGAAGGGGTGTATCGGCTGCAGGCAATGCGCTGTAAGCAACAGCACGTGGGCAACAGGGCCGCGAATTTCGAAAATCTTAGTGAAGCGACGGGGCCAGGGCAAGGGAATACGCGATGCATATATTTATATTTTGCCGCTGCAAAAACAGCTGAAAAACTGACGCCAAATCAGGCTGCGAAGGCCGATTGGAAGCCGCGACCTCGCCTGCTTTTTGGCGAGCAACAAAAAGCCCCGCTGCCGGGTGGCAGCGGGGCTTTTTCTGTTCAGGCAGGCAGTGCAGGCTGCTTAGAACGGAATATCATCATCAAAGCTGTCGAAATCCGGAGCCGGTTGCTGGGCTGGCTGCTGCTGGGCAGGCGGAGCCGAACGCTGCTGAGGTGCCGACTGCTGTGGACGCGGCGCCTGCTGGCGTGGAGCCGGTGCCGACTGCTGGTAGTTGTTGCCGCCACCGCCTTGCTGGTCGTTGTTCTGCGGACGGCCGCCCAACAGCTGCATGGTGCCCTGCATGTCGACGATGATCTCGGTGGTGTAGCGCTTGATACCGTCCTTTTCCCACTCGCGGGT
>Ga0308158_10001003_pt1 | contig 34220 bp, 30 predicted proteins | sample PhyBR2_FD_201038 | JGI IMG/M metagenome (GOLD analysis project Ga0308158, IMG submission 201038) | Phyllosphere microbial communities from UC Gill Tract Community Farm, Albany, California, United States - DLSLB.R2 | ecosystem: Host-associated > Plants > Phyllosphere > Unclassified | place: USA... | reverse complement strand
CGTCCGGTTGAAGGTCGTCTCCTCGAAGCGGGCGTGGGAATCGAGGGACTGGTGCGCGCGCCAGTGGCGCAGGGCGTGCCAGCGTTGGGTCAATCGCGCGATGATCATGGGCGCTCCATTGGACAGAGAGTGACGGGCGAACTTTATTAAATTAGTTCCTCAATGCAATTATGTTCCCTATTAAAAACGTTTGCTTGGGGAAAGTGTAATGATTCGTCAGGAACCAACACGATTGAGGTTAATGGCCACGTTGACAGGGTTTCGCCGCCTTCAGGGCGTTGCTCAATCGCCACAATCGGTCCATGTCTGTGGCGCGCAACGCTTGTCGCGTCAGGTTGACCGCCGCGAATGCCCGCTTGCTATCGGGAGCAGGTCATAATGGCGGCACTTATTTATCAGCACGAAAGAACATCCATGACGCACAACCAGCCGCCGGAAGGCGCCCTCGCGCAGGGCCCTGTGACCAGGAAAGAATCTGTCGAAGATGGCGTGTCAGCAGCAAACACCGCTGCGGACATGGCGCAGTCGCGCAGCATGCACCGCACGGCGTCCAGTCGCGTCGTCGGCCAGGCATCGCGCGCTGCGACAGCCAAAACGGCCAAGGGCAAGGACAAGGACAGCACGGGCAGTCCGCAAAGGCCGAACGCCAGCCAGGTCTCGGCATGGAAGAAAGAAAACAAGGCCTCGATTGCAGAAACGGCGAAGCATTTCAACCTGCCGCCAACGATCGCCAAACGGTGGTGCGCCGTCGCCTGAAGACAGGCAAAGTCCGCATGGCCGGCGTACCGTGCTTCCCGGCCTTCCTGTTCGGTCTACCATGACTTTTCTCCATCAACAGGAAAAACAATCATGGTGCATCCCTACGAACTGTTTTACTGGCCGTCGATCCAGGGCCGCGGCGAATTCGTACGACTGGCGCTGGAAGAAGCGGGCGCCGATTACGTCGACGTGGCGCGCCGCGATGGCGGTGTCGATCTGCTGATGGCCGCGCTCGAAGTCGGCGACCATCCTTCCTTTGCCCCGCCGTTCCTGAAAGCCGGTGAGCAGACCATCGGCCAGGTGGCCAACATCCTGCTGTATCTGGGCGAACAGCATGGCCTGGCGCCACGCACCGAACCTGGCCGGCTCTGGGTCCATCAGCTGCAATTGACGATCGCCGACTTGGTCACCGAGGCGCACGACACGCATCACCCGGTCGCTTCGATGCTGTACTACGAAGACCAGAAGCCGGAAGCCAAGCGCCGCGCGGCCGATTTTGTCGAGACGCGCATCCCCAAGTTCATGGCCTATTTTGCGCGGCTGCTGGCCAATCCCGAGCCACGCGACTACCTGCTGGGCGAACGCGTGAGCTACGCCGACCTGTCGCTGTTCCAGGTCATCGAGGGCTTGCGCTATGCATTCCCCAACGCGATGAAGAAGGTCGAGCAGGAGCATCCCGAGCTCACCGGCCTGCGCGACCGGGTGGCGGCGCGGCCAAGGATTGCGGCCTACCTGGCATCGCCGCGCCGCATCCCGTTCAACCAGGACGGCATCTTCCGCCGCTATCCCGAGCTGGACGCGTAAGCAGGTCAGTGCAGCGCGACCGTTGCGGTGGTCATGCCTCCCGCAGGCACGCCGTCGCGACGATCGAGCCAGCCGGCCAGCGTCGTGAGCAGCAGGGCGCCCACGACCACCAGCGCACCGATCCACGGCGTGGCCATCAGGCCGAGGTGCGCGACAATCAGGCCACCGCCCCAGGCACCCAGCGCGATGCCGACATTGAAGGCGGCGATGTTCAGGCCAGAGGCCACATCGACCGCCTGCGGCGCGTCGCGTTCGGCGCGCCGCACCACATACACCTGCAGGCCCGGCACGTTGCCGAAAGCGACTGCGCCCCAGGCCAATACCGTCATCAACACCAGCGGTTTGCTGGGCGCCGTGAAGGCCAGCACGAACAGCACCAGTGCCAGCAGCGCGAACACGATCTGCAGTGCGCGCACCGGACCGAGGCGATCGGCCAGCTTGCCGCCCCAGATATTCCCGGCTGCGACCGAGACCCCGTACACCAGCATCACGAGGCTGACGGTCGACGCCGCGAAGCCGGACACTTGCTGCAGGATCGGCGCCAGATACGTGAAGGCGATGAAGCTGCCGCCGTAGCCGAGCGTCGTGATCGCGTACACCAGGAGCAGGCGCGGTTTTTTCAGCACCGCCAGTTGCGTCAACAGCGGCGCCGGCTTGCTGCCTGCGATATCGGACGGCACCAGGATGGCGCTGCCGATGACGGCAATCACGCCCAGCAGCGACACCGCGAGGAACGTCGCCTGCCAGCCGAAGTGCTGGCCGATGAAGGTCCCGAGCGGCACGCCGGTGACCAGCGCCACGGTCAGGCCGGTGAACATCAGCGCGATCGCGCTGGCGGCTTTTTCCTTCGGCACCAGGCTCGTGGCGATGGTCGAGCCGATCGAGAAGAATACGCCGTGCGCCAGGCCCGTGAGCACGCGCGCGGCCATCAGCGCCGTGTAGTCCGGCGCCATCCAGGCCACCAGGTTCCCGATCGTAAACAACACCATCAGGCCAAGCAGGAGCTGCTTGCGCGGCACGCGCCCCGTCATGGCCGTGAGCAGCGGCGCGCCGATGGCCACGCCCAGTGCGTACAGGCTGACCAGGAGGCCCGCGGAGGGCACCGACACCTGCAGGCTGGCGGCGATAGTAGGGATCAGGCCGACGATGACGAATTCGGTCGTCCCGATGGCAAAGGCGCTCAATGCGAGCGCCCAAAGTGCGAGTGGCATGGTGTTCTTTCTCAGAGATGGCAGGTGTGCAGTGTGCCGCCTTTGCCAGCCCGGAAAAACAGGTCCGGCTACAATGGACTTTTGATTCGGAGTCATCAATGATCGACGTAGATGCGCTGATTGTGTTTTCGGCAGTCATGGATGCAGGCTCGTTTTCACGCGCTGCCGAGCGCCTGGGGCAGACGCCGTCGGGCGTCTCGCGCACCATCTCACGCCTTGAGGGCAGCATGGGCATGACGCTGATCCAGCGCACGACGCGGCGCCTGCAACTGACGGAAGAGGGCGCGTGGCTATTGGGTCGGGCGCGGACAATCCTGGCCGACCTGGCCAACACCGAGGCCGAAGCGGCGGCGCGCCGCTCGCAGCCGGCGGGCCTGGTGCGCGTGAACGCCGCCACGCCGGCGCTTGGCCATTTGCTTGCGCCACTGGTCGCCGGGTTCCTGGATGCGTATCCGCTGATCGGGCTGGAACTGGTCAGCGGCGAAACCTATGTCGATCTGATCGAAGAGCGGGCCGACCTGGCAATCCGTATCGGCGCGCTGCCCGATTCGACGCTCAATGCGCGCCGGCTGGGCGCGGCGCGGCTGCGCGTGCTGGCCTCACCCGCGTATCTCGAACGCCACGGCGCGCCGCGCGACACTGCGGCGCTGGCAGGGCATCGCACGCTGGGCTTCACGGCGCCGGCGCTGTTGAATACCTGGCCACTGCGTCATGGCGGCGGTGAAGGCTGGACGATCACGCCGCAGGTGGTGGCGTCGAGTGGCGAAACGCTGCGGCAGCTGGCGCTGCATGGTGCGGGGATCGTGTCGCTGTCGGATTTTCTGACGCGCGAAGATGTCGCGGCGGGACGGCTGGTGCCGGTGCTGGAAGAACACACCCTGCCGTGGACACAGCCCGTGTGGGCCGTGTTCTACAAGCAGGGTGCACTCGCGCCGCGCGTGGCGGCGCTGGTGGACTTCCTCGCCCACAGGCTGGGCGAGGTGCTGGAACGCTAATTCAGAACGCGTAGGTGGCGCGGCCGTAGATATAGCGGCCCGACCGACCAAACGGCGCATACGTCGAGAACGGCGTGTTGCCGGTGGTGTTGAGCGATGGCGGCAGTGTTTCGGGATATTGATCGAACACGTTGTCCGCGCCCAGCGCCAGGGTCAGCTTCGGCGTGACCGCCAGGCGGCCTTCCAGGTCGACCGTGGTCCTGGCACCCATCTCGAAGTCGAACGCCTCCGTGGTGCCCGGCGAGAGTACTTCGCCGTAGCGCGTGGCGCGCAGCGTCGCGCCCCACTGGCCCAGCTTCCAGTTCACGTTGGCGCTGATCTTGTTCTTCGGCTGGCCTTTCTCAAGCGACAGCACGTTCAGGCGATCGAACAGCACCGGCGCGGGGCTCAGGCTCGAGAGCTGCGTCGTCGTCGGCGTCTTGGTCACCTCGGTGTCGGTGAAGTTGGCCGCCAGCGTAAAGTCCAGCTTGCCCGCGTCGCCGGCGTTGTACGGCATGCTCAGCACGATGTCCACGCCCTTGGTGGTGGTGTCGACGCCGTTGATGAAGAAGCGCCCGCCGCCCACGCCGATGAAGCCCTGGCTGGCGATGTAGTTGCGCACGTTCGTCTGCGTCAGGTTCTCGGACAGGATGATGCGGTCGTCGATGTCGATGCGGTAGGCGTCGACCGTCAGGCTGACGGCGCCCAGGCGCATCACGGCGCCGAGCGACGCGTTGATCGATTTCTCGGCGTCGAGCGGCTTGGCGCCCAGCGCAACGGCGACCGGATCGTCCGGACGGAAGGTGGTGATCTCGAACGGCACGCCGTTGATGAAGTTGGTCGAGGTCGCGGTGAAGTTCTGCTGCTGCGGCGAGGGCGCGCGGAAGCCGTTCTGGATCGCGCCGCGCACGGCGAAGTTCGGATTGAAGTCGTAGCGCAGCGCGAGCTTGCCGGCCAGGCTGTTGCCGAAGTCCGAATAGCGCTCGCCACGCACGGCCACCGATGCCAGCAGTTCGGGCGTGACATTCGCTTCGAGGTCGATGAAGGCACCAATGGCGTTACGGTGCGCGTCGACTTCGTTCGATGGCCGGAAGCCCGGGAACACCTGGGCGCCCGGCGCCGTCGGCGTACCATTCGGCAGCAGCGCGCCGCCAAAGCGGTACGACTGCTCTTCGCCGGCAAACAACTCATAGCCTTCGCGACGCGCTTCGATACCCACGGCCACGTTCAGCGGCGACGAGAACGACGCCATCTCGACGCTGCGCACACCGGTCAGGTTCAGCACCGCCTGGTCGTACGAATAGCCACCCGCATAGAACGCCGTCTTGCTGGTCGGGCCGAGGGAGCGGTTCAGCGTGTTCTCGATGGTGTATTCCATCTTGTTCTTGCCATAGCCGAGCGATGCGTCCATATCCCACGCGCCGGCAACCCAGGTCACGCCGCCGGTGGCCGAAAAGTCTTTCACGGTCGGCGAGATCAATGGCAGGAAGCCGTCCGGGTAGATCGACTGGATGTTGCGCGCATCCTGCGGGGTGCGGGCATAGCCGGCCGATGTGGCTTCGCGGTCCTGGTGGCTGGCCCAGCCATACACCTTGACGCCACCGCCCAGGTCGTTGCCGGCGTTGGCGAACAGCGTGGACTGCTTCATGTCGGGTTCACCTGTCCACGCATTGAAACGGTTGATCGTGTTCTCGCGCGGGTCGAACGCGCCGTTGACCAGTGCGTACTGCTGGCGCATGTCGTAGCCGGCACGCTCGGTGCGATTTTGCTCGCGGAATTCGCTGGCGATCGTCAGGTAGCCGGTCTCGCCCAGTGCCAGGCCTTTCCAGATGCTGACCGTGGCGGTCTGGCCGTCGGTGCGCTTGCGTGAGGCCGGCGCGGTCCAGGTGCCGCCGGCCGGCGGCGCCGCGTTGTACAGATCGTATTCGGTCTTGTTGGCGCCATAGTTGACGGTCGCTTCGCCGCCCGTGCGGTCGGTGCGCAGGCGCATGTTGACGACGCCCGAGATCGCGTCCGAGCCGTACTGGGCCGCGGCGCCGTCACGCAGCACCTCGACCGTTTTGACGATCGCGGTCGGGATGGTGTTCAGGTCGACCGCTGCCGATCCGCGGCCAATGGAACCGTTCACGTTCACCAGCGACGACGCATGGCGACGCTTGGAGTTCACCAGCACCAGGGTCTGGTCGGGCGACATGCCGCGCAGGGTGGCAGGGCGGATCGTGTCGGTGCCGTCGGTCAGCGCCGGCCGCGGAAAGTTCAGCGAAGGCAAGGCCATCGACAGCGCCTGCGTCATTTCGGTGCTGCCCGAGTTTTTCAGGGTCTCGGCCGAGATCACGTCGACGGGTGCGCTGGTATCGAGCACAGTGCGGTTGGCCACGCGGGTGCCGGTGACGACGACTGTCGCGGACGTTGCGGTGGTTTCGGTTTGCGGCGCCTCCTGGGCGTGGGCAAAGCCTGCGCACAGCGCGGCAATGGCAAGGGCAACTGCTGTCTTTTCGGTCTTGGCTCTCTGCATGGTGCGATCCTTTGATATTCAAACGCGGGTGTTCCACTGGGAAGGGCGAGGCCGGGACCTCCATTCCATACTGCGCAGCGCTTGCCATGGTGTCAATTCGTGCTAATCGCGAATGACGTAATTACAACAATGGCGGGATGTCAGGTTCATGTAAGTGCGTTACGCAACGCGCGGGCGAGCGCATGCCCATGCCCGCCGCATAAGGTGATGCAGCGTGGTTGCCAGCGCGCTGGATTCACGGCACGATGGCACGACGATCCAGCCCATCCAAGCAATGAGCCAGCCAATATCAGCGCCCCGGGCCGAGCCCACGTTTCCACCTGACCCCCAGCTTCATTCACTCCTTGGATGGGGGTTTCTGCTCGTCGGCATGGTGATCAGCGTGTTCATGTGCGTGACCCTGTTCGACAAGTACGCGGCCTGGGAGTGGCCAAAGGCGCAGGCGCAGATCACCAGCAGCACGCTCTACAAGTCAACGGGCCGCTCGACCCGATGGTGCATACAGCTGCGCTATCGCTACGCTGTGGGTGGCCGGGAATTTACCGGCAGGCGCCAGGCCACGTCGTGGCTGAGCGGTGTGCAGTGCGACCGCTCGCATGCCGTCATGCAGGCGCGTTTCGCCCACCAGCAGCCAGGTGATCCGATCACGGTCCGCTATCAGCCCGGCCAGCCCGGCCGCGCCGTCGTCTACGCGGATGGGATCAATCCCGCGGAGTGGTTTTTTGTGGCGCTGGCGATCATGCTGGTTGCGGGCGGGATCGGGACGCTGCGCGTTGCGGCCCGGCTGCGACGCGAGGCGTTGGCGCACGCAGCAGAGCGCACGGCAAGGATGCGGCGTGCCGCCGCACTGCAGGGGCACCGGCTTGTATAGTGGTGGCGCTACGAGACCCATCAAGCTGCATATCAACACGCCAGTAACGAGGCTAATCACGAGACACCATGACAGACCTGTTCCCCCATTTCCGCGCCCTGCAAGTCGAGATCGACCCGACCATCACCATCAACGCCATCGTCGGTGGCTCCGGCCCACCGCTCCTGCTGCTGCACGGTCACCCGCAAACGCACGCCATCTGGCACCGCGTCGCACCGCGCCTGGCCGAGCACTTCACGGTCGTGGCCTGCGACCTGCGTGGCTACGGCGAGTCGTCCAAACCGCAGGGCGCGCCGGACCACGCCAACTACAGCAAGCGTGCGATGGCGGCCGACATGGTGGCGGTGATGCAGTCACTGGGATTTGCCACGTTTAGGGTGCTGGCCCACGACCGCGGCGCGCGCGTTGCGCACCGGCTGGCGCTGGACCATCCGCAGGCCGTCGAGCGGATGGCGCTGCTGGACATCGCGCCGACGCTGGCGATGTACGAGCAAACGTCGGACGCGTTTGCGCGCGCCTACTGGCACTGGTTCTTCCTGATCCAGCCGGCGCCGCTGCCCGAGCGCCTGATCGAGTCCGACCCCGCCGCTTATGTGCGCGATGTGATGGGCAAGCGCAGCGCGGGCCTGGCGCCGTTCGATCCGCGCGCACTGGCCGAGTACCAGCGCTGCCTGGCGTTGCCAGGCGCCGCGCACGGTATCTGCGAAGACTACCGCGCTGCTGCGACGATCGACCTCGAGCATGATCGGTTTGACCGCGACGCCGGGAACCGTCTGGCGCTGCCGCTGATGGTGCTGTGGGGCGAGCAGGGCGTGGTCGGGCGCTGCTTTGATCCGCTCAAGGAGTGGCAACGGGTGGCGGCTGATGTGCAGGGCGGGGCGCTGCCGTGTGGGCATTACATTGCCGAGGAGGAGCCGGATGCGCTGCTTGAACGGGTGCTGCCGTTTCTGGCGCAAGGCTGAACCGGAAAACTCATACAGCAGCACTCACGGCCAGCATAGGAACATCCGGAAGAAGTGGAGCGGCTATCACCGGCGCAGCCTTGTGGAGTTGAAAGTGCGTTGCTTCAAGCTACTTAGTGAACGCGTCATGGCACGTGATTTCTACCGAAAAGTCGTGCAATTGCAGGTCTGCGTCGCCATTCTCAACCGGTTCACGCGGATTGGCCTACAGTATAGGGAGTTGGGACCTTCGCCGATTCATGCAAAAAACCCTGATCGCACGAAACTGAACAATCAGACGCACTGTGGAGGCCCGCACCGCCAGGCCAGTTCAATTAATTAGGGGATAAATTCGTTGATCTAAAGCCTCCATCCTACCGCGTGCCTCCGCTTTTTCCATGGGAGTCATTTTCGAGAACGTCGCATCCTGTTCATATAACTTGTCATGCGAATGATCATTGAAACTCTGTGCCAACATATGCCAGGCATAGGCTTCGATCAGATCTTTTTCCCCTGCCATCTGGGTTGCGGCCACCGCCGCCGCATGCGTGTACCCAACTCGCATGGCGTTCTCAATATTCTCCATTGCGATTTCACGGGGTTTTCGGCTTTTATCGACGTGAGGATCGCCCTTGATATAGTCATATTCCGAAAAGTATTGCTCGGCCAACTGAAGCATTGCATAAGGGTCTTTATTTTTTGCCAATGCCTTAAGTTCACCGAGGCTCATTTGATAATACTTTGCCGGCGTCTGGTAACCAAGCCTCTTCATCTTTTCATAACGCATTGCCGCCAGCTCTGCGGCCACCGTTTTAGGTGCGGCCGTCACGGAGAAAGGAGAAGCGTCCCAAGAAGTGCCAGTGGAAATGGCGACCGGCTTTCTTTCAGGTTTTCCCGACAAGACTCGATTATTCTGTTGTAGGCTGTCCGGGGTCTGCTGCAGACCGTCATTGGAAAACACACAATAGATAAAAATGAGACCAGCGGAGATTGGAACAATCCACCCAAATTGATGAAATTTTCTGATCATATTGTACTGAGAAAAGCGCGTCACACGAGTATGACGCGCCTCGATCTCATTATGTCATTATCTAGGGCAGGTGCCCGGGGTTGCGCCTTGCATCTGTGCCAGTGCTCGGGCTTCTGTCTCGCAGCGAGCCTGGACACTACCACAGGTCACCACGTTACCAACATAGACGTAGATAGGCCAAGCCGAAAAGGTGGTTTGAGTAGGGCTGCAAGTACCAGCTGACCTGTTCGCGTACCAGATGATTTTATTGGAAGGATCATAGATGTCCAACTCACCATTCTCCTGAAGAACAAGCTTGTATCGCGAGTCAACTGTGCGTCCACCCGTTTTCGAAGTCCACGACCAGGCATTGTTAGAATTGTAGAGAGCCAGGTTGCCGTCGTTTTGCATGGCAACATAGGAATAAGTACCCGCACGACCGGTGCTCCACAGCGGGGTGGCACTTCCGCCAGCGAGACGGTAAATCACCAGATTGCCGTCGGATTGCATTGCCAGACTATAGTACCCGTTATTCGTCAACAAATTATCCCCCGAGCCCATCGTTTGGCCCGCATTGAGCGTATTACCATAGGTAACAGCTTGCGCGGCGGCGGCCATCAGGGTTAGTGCTGTAAATACTAGTGCTTTAAGTTTCATTAACTTGGTCTCCACAAATCGATTTATGAATTAAATTCTGCATGGGAAGCCACTATAAAGACAAGCACTCAAGACTGAGGATTGCCATAGCAGCCTGCATAACCTGATTCCGCTTTCGAATACGAAAGCAGGTATTGCACTCACTGCGAAAACAGAATATTTTTCTGGCTTCCGTGTATAAAAATTGTATTTTCATACATCGCCACCAACTCAAAGTTAAAGTAATTGAACAGGCTTGTAAAGAAATTTTTGGTATATGTTTTCATGGTAATAATTCGATAGAATTCCCTAAATTGCACCCATGAAATTCTCTCGAAAACTATGGGGTTGCATAGCAATCTAATAAAGCGGGAAAATATATATCAATACTCTGAAAAGACTTTGTTGCACAATCCAGCGATTTATCGATCGAGCGTCGTTACGGCGTAAACCCGAGGCATGAATGATCCAGCTCGCGGCCACGTGCCGGCTTGTCAAACAAATCCTTTAGATGTGGGGCAGCTGTCGCCGAGGTAGCTTTGTCGAGTCCAAGATGCGTTGCTTTAAGCTGCTTCGCGAACGCGTTATGGCGCGTGACTTCGACCATCAGGTCGCAGCTGCAAATCCGTGCAGCTGTCCTCAATCGATTCACCTGGTTGGGCACGCCCAAGACTGCGGCAGTAACAATGCCGTAACTCCCGTTGGAGCTTGGGAAATCAGGAACGCAAGAGAGCAAAATAGCTTGAGAATTTTGCGGTAAGCATTCATAGCCTATACGCCAGGACGTAGCGTGATGGCCTACTGGAAAAATAACGCAAGGGCGTTGATACTTAGTCCGGTATGACGCATTAAGGCGCAACCTAATCGCTCAGCTACACGACCATTTCCCAGCTGTGCCGAGTCCTCGAAGCCCATCGGATAGGCTTCCATCCCTGGCAGCCAGACCCTGAAAGCAAGCGTGATTCCACTGCACCATTCGGACATTGATCAAGGGTTCGAATTACACCAGCGACTCGCTATCGGCTGATGCTGGCGCCGGGCCCGACAAACCGGTTACGGCGCCAGCTCCTTACGTAGCCGCATAGCATCCATGCCGTCGCCGCAGCTGCAAATACCTGTCGGTCGGCTACTACTGCTCGCTGATGGCACAGGCGCGCGGCCAGTAGGTGCTGCCGTCGGTGAAGACGATCAACGCCCTGTCTCGCAAGGCGATCTATTTACATGCAGCTGGCGGCAGTGGCGCGCAGCATTTTCGAGACCTTTCCGGCGCCGCTGATGCGGGTCGAATTTGCACGCGGCGATGAGCGCGGCGAAGAGTGGCATATCGCGGCGATCCGCACCCAGGGGCTCAAGGCGCTGGGCGAGCATGGCCGCGCAGCCTGCGAGGCGGCCCTCGGTGCATTCGCCGGCTTGCCGCAGCCGGTGCCCGGCGCGCGGCGCTACCGCTACCGCATCGCGGTGCTGCACGATCCCGATGAAGAGCTGGCGCCGAGTAACATCGGGGCGCTGGCCCGACTTGGCACAGTGGGGCGCGAGTTGGGCCTCACGGTCGAACTCATCGACCGTCATGACTTTGCGCGCCTGGCCGAATTCGATGCGCTGTTCATCCGCGAGACCACGGCCGTCAACCATCACACCTACCTGTTCGCCAAGAAGGCCGAGAGCGAAGGGCTGGTGGTCATCGACGACGCCGCCTCGATCCTGCGCTGCACCAACAAGGTGTACCTGGCCGACCTGCTGCGCCTGCACGGCGTGCCGACGCCGCGCACGTTCACGCTGCAGCACGCCGACGCCCAAGCGCTGGCCGCGATCGAGGCGCAGATCGATTATCCGATGGTGGTGAAAATCCCGGATGGCGCGTTTTCGCGTGGTGTGATGAAGGTAAAGGATGCGGCCGAATTTGCCCGCGTGGCGGAAGAACTGCTGCAGCAATCGGCGCTGATCCTGGTGCAGGAATACATGTTCACCGAATTCGACTGGCGCATTGGCGTACTCAATCGCCAGGTGATCTTCGCCAGCAAAAGCTGGATGTCCAATGACCATTGGCAGGTCGCCAAGCGCGACGCCAATGGCAAGGCCGAATTCGGCATGGCAAGCGCCGTGCCGCTGGACGAGGCGCCGGCCGACTTGCTGGCCCACGCACTGCACGCGGCGAACCTGATCGGCGACGGCCTGTATGGCGTGGACATGAAGATGACGTCGCGCGGCCCGGTTGTGATCGAAGTGAACGACAACCCGAACATTGACGCCGGCGCCGAAGACAGCGTGCTCGGGGACGAGTTGTACCGGATCGTGCTGCGCGAATTCGTGCGCCGGCTGGACCTGCTGCACCGCTAGGTGCCGGGCGTGCCGTGCTGATAGTTTTGCCGCATTTTTGACAAAATTTTTACACGGCGCTGCGTAGAATCGCGGCCACGATCAATCTTGCACGAGACACCGCATGACTATCCGCCGAACCATCGCCAGGGGCCGCAAGCCTGGCCAGCACGCATTGAAGGAGCCCATCCGTGAATGAAGTGGCGGCGCGCATCAACTGCACCGTGTACCGGAAGGGCGTCAAGCTGGAAGAGATCCGGATCGAGGATATCAGCGTCGCGCTGGAAGATGACGACACCTTCGTCTGGCTCGGCTTGTTCGAGCCGGACAAGGAATTGATGGACATGGTGCAGGACGAATTCGACCTGCACGACCTGGCGGTGGAAGACGCGCGCAAGGCGCACCAGCGGCCCAAGATCGAAGAGTATGGCGAGAACCTGTTCGTCGTGCTGCATACGGTGTCTCTCGTCGAGCAGGTGCTCCACTTTGGCGAGACGCACGTGTTTGTCGGGCCGCGCTTCGTGATGACGATCCGGCATGGCAAGTCCAACGGCTATCGCGCGGTCCGCGAACGCGCCGAGAGCGTGCCCGCCAAACTCGCGACCGGCCCCGGGTACGTGCTCTACACGATCATCGATTTCATCGTCGACCATTACCAGCCATGCATGGATATGCTGCAGGACCGGTTCCGCGAAGTGGAGAAGGCGTTGTTTCTGCCGAATCCATCGTCGGATAACCTGGAAGAGTTCTACAACCTGAAAAACGAGCTGCTGTCGGTGCACGCGGCGGCGGCGCCGTTGATCGACATCTGCAACGAACTGCTGCGTTTTCACGACGACATCATCCCGGCCGGAAACCGCATCTATTACCGGGACATTCTCGACCATGTCGCGCGCGTGACGCAGACGGCAGACCGGATCGGCGAGATGATCAATGCCGCCATGCAGGTGTCGCTGGCGCAGGTGACGATTCGCCAGAATGACGTCGTCAAGCGCCTCGCCGGCTGGGGCGCGATCCTGGCGGTGCCGACGATGGTGTTCAGCCTGTACGGCATGAACTTCCAGCACATGCCGGAGCTGGCCTGGCGCTGGAGTTATCCGGCGGTGATGTTCGGGATCGTTGCCGGTTGCGCGCTGCTGCACCGGCGTCTGAAGCGCGTCGGCTGGCTGTAGCCGGCGCCCGGAAAACTACCCCACCGCGCCAGTAAACGTGATGGTCGCGCACACGCCCTGGCCATGCTCGCCAGCCTCCAGCGAGATCGTGCCGCCGTTCCTTGCCGCGCCCCGTTCGGCAATCGCCAGCCCCAGGCCGGAACCCAGTTGCTCTTGCCCCGGCACCCGGTAGAACCGCTCGAAGACCTTGTCGCGCAAATCCGGTGCAATGCCCGGTCCCCCATCGCAGATCGCCAGCCGGTAGCCAGAAGCGGAGCGGGTCAGGTGCACCATGATGCGACCATCCGTCGGTGAATACTTGATTGCATTGCTGATCAGGTTATCGACCGCCGACGCCATGCTTTCCAGATGCAGCGGCAGCGCGCCGCCGGCGTCCGGCGCAGCGTCGAATTCGATCTCGATATTGCGTTGCACCGCCAGGTGCGCCGCCGTCGCCACACGCTCGCGCACGAAGTCGGCCACGTCCGTCAGCGGACACGCCTGCGCCACTTGCGGTTCGGCCCGGGCACGTTCGAGCGCCAGCAACTGGTGCACCGTGTGCGTGGCGCGCGCGACACCACTGCGCAGACCGGCCGCCGGTTCGGCGCAGCGCTCGGCCATCTCGGCGCCGGCGCGGCTCATCAAGACGTGGGCGTTGATCTGGATGGCCGCCAGCGGCGTCTTGAGCTCGTGCGCGGCGTCGGTCAGGAACTCGTGTTCGTGTTCGATGCGCTGAGACAGGCGATGCATCAGGCCGTTGATCGCCACCACCAGCGGCGAGAGTTCCTTGTACTTGGAGTCGGGCAGCGGCGTCAGGTCGGCATCCGTGCGCTGGGCGATGCTGGAGGCGATCGAGCGCAGCGGGCGCAGGCCGATGCCGACGATCAGCCATGCCGGGATCAACAGCAGCGGCAGGCTGAAAAAGGTCGACGACAGCAGGAAGCTCACGCCCCAGATGGTCAGCATCCATTCATCGTCAACTTCGTGGCGGCGCTCGACGACGATGCGGTTGCTGGCGTCATGCGCCGTCCAGCGCACCCACGCGTAGGCGCCGCGCGCAGCCACGTCGGGCAGCACGTCCGGCAGTTGCGGCATCGAGTTGTAGAGCAGGCGGCCATCGAGCCAGACCCGCACGCGCACGCGCGAGTGGTAATCGAGCTCCCTGAACATGCGCTCGCGGTTCACTTCGATCGCGGCGAGGGCCGGCAGCATGCGCTCGGGCCGCGCGCCCGTGTCCACCAGGTGCGACAGGATATTGAGCGTGTGCGCCTTGTTTTCACTGAAGGTGCGGGTGCGCTGCGTGACCTTGGCCTCATAAAACATCCACAGCACGCCGATGATTGCGACGCTGACGATCACGCCGGCAAAGCTGAACATCAGGCGCCGGAACAGCGAGGACTGTCTAAACGTCACGCTGCACCATGTAGCCGACGCCGCGCACGGTGCGGATCACGCCTTCGCCCACTTTTTTGCGCAGGTTGAAGATGTGGACGTCGAGCGTCTGGCTCTGGCCTTCGCCGGAGGGCAGGGCGCGCCGTTCGAGTTCGACGCGCGTGAGCACGCGGTTGGCCTGCTTCATCAAGGTGAGCAGCAGCGCGAATTCGGTCTTCGAGAGCGTGACGCTCTGGCCGGCGCGCGTGACGAGCATGCGGTTTTCGTCCAGTTCGATGTCGCCCGCCACCCACAGGTTTTCTTCCAGAGCCCCGTGGCTGCGGCGCACGATCGCGCGCAGGCGCACCAGCAGTTCGGGAATCTCGAAGGGCTTGATCAGGTAATCGTCCGCGCCCAGGTCGAACCCCTTGAGGCGATCCTGCAGGCTGTCGCGCGCACTGATGATCAGGACCGGCAGGCGCACGCCCTCATCGCGCAGCGCGCGCAGCACATCGGTGCCGTCGCCATCGGGCAGTCCCAGGTCAAGTACCACGGCGTCGAACGATTCGCTGCGCATGCGCGCGGCCGCGCCCTGGGCCAGGCGCAGCCAGACTGCCGTGTGGCCTTCGTCCTGGAACACCGACAAGAGGGCCTGGCCGATCGCCAGATCGTCTTCGATCATCAGAATTTTCATGCCGGAAGTGTATCAGTGCGCTGCGCTTCGGGCGCCGCAGCGAATCTTCAGATTCGCTTCAGCCGCACATTGACCGCGCATCCCCGATGCCGGACTATCCGGGGCGACCGCTTTCAGGTTGAAAATGCAACAGAAAACAAGACGAGACAGGAGACGAAGGATGCGTACCAGTTTATTGAAGATGAGCCTCGTGGCGCTGGGCATGGTGATCAGTACCGGCGCGTTTGCGGCCGAAGACCTGATGGCAACCGTCGAGTCGCCCGGCAAGGTGCTCAAGGTGTCGTTGCAGGTCGCCCCGGACGGGCGCCTGTCGTACCAGGTCGAGCGCAATGGCCAGCCGGTGATCGCGCCGTCGCGCCTGGGCTTCGTGCTGGCCAGCGACAAGCCGCTCGACGCCGGCTTCGCGATGGAGCGTCACCTCGTCACGGCACATGACAGCACCTGGGAGCAGCCGTGGGGCGAGCGCCGCATGGTGCGCAATCACTACAGCCAGCTGCGCGTTGACGTGCACCAGAAGAAGGATGGCCGGCGCCTGGCGATCGTGTTTCGCGTGTTCGACGATGGCGTGGGCTTCCGCTACGAATTTCCGAAGCAGGCCAATAATCGCGCCGTGCACATCGCCGACGAGCTGACCGAGTTCGTGGTGGCGCAGCCAGCCACCGCCTGGTGGCAGCAGGCTGGCGAGGTCTGGGCACTCGAATACCCGATCCAGAAGACGCCACTGCGCGAAGTGGGCATGGCCAACACGCCGATGACCGTCAAGATGGAGAACGGCACGCACATCGCCTTCCACGAAGCAGCGCTGGTCGACTACGCGTCGATGTGGCTGCGCCGGGTCGAAGGCCAGCGCCTGCGTGCGCACCTGACGCCGTCCGCCAATGGCGCGCCGGTCGTGCGCACCGGCAGCTTCACGACGCCGTGGCGCACGATGCAGATCGCGGGTGACGCGGCGGGCCTGTACATGTCCGACCTCGTGCTGAACCTGAACGAGCCGAACAAACTGGGCGACGTCTCGTGGGTCAAGCCATCGAAGTATGTTGGCGTCTGGTGGGACATGCACCTGGAAACGAAGACCTGGGCCGCGGGCGACCGGCTGGGCGCCACCACCGACTACACGAAGCGCTACATCGACTTCGCCGCAAAGAACGGCTTCCGTGGCGTGCTGGTCGAAGGCTGGAATCCGGGCTGGGACAGCGACTGGGCCGGCAATGGGGCGGACATGGACTTCACCCGCTCGAACCCGCGCTTCGACCTGCCGGCACTGGCGGCGTATGGCAAGCAGAAGGGAGTGCACCTGATCGGTCACCACGAAACCGGCGGCAATATCGCGCACTACGAGAAGCAGCTGGATGCGGCGCTGCGCCTGTATGCAAAGAACGGCGTGGACAGCATCAAGACCGGCTACGTGACCGACGGCGGCGCTGCCCAGTTCATGGGCAAGAACGGCAAGGTCCACTTCGGCTACACCGACTCGCAAGAGGGCGTGCGCCACTACCAGAAGGTGGTCGAGGATGCGGCGCGCTACAAGATCGCCATCAACACGCATGAGCCGGTGAAGGACACGGGCCTGCGCCGCACCTATCCGAACTGGATCTCGCGTGAAGGTGCGCGCGGCGTGGAATACAACGCCTGGGGCAATCCGGTCAACAGCGTCGAGCACGAAGCGAATCTGGTGTTCACCCGTATGCTCAGCGGCCCGCTCGATTACACGCCGGGCATCCTGAGCCTGGAGGGCAAGGACAAAAAGCCGTTCAACTCGACCCAGGCCAAGCAGCTGGCCAACTTCGTGGTGATCTATTCGCCGGTGGTGATGGCGGCCGATCTGATCGAGCATTACGACCGCTATCCGGGCGCGTTCAAGTTCATCCGCGACGTGCCGACCGACTGGGACGATACGCGCGTGTTGCATGGCGCCGTGGGTGAATACGCGACCATCGCACGCAAGGACCGCAACTCGAGCGCCTGGTACGTCGGCTCGGTCACCGATGGCAATGCGCGCACGCTCGACCTGCCATTATCATTCCTCGATGCCGGCACATCGTATGTGGCCGAAATCTACCGTGATGGCGACAAGGCGGATTACCGCAGCGAGCGCCGGTTCGACCTGGTGATCGAGAAGCGCACCGTGAAGAGCACCGACACCATCAAGATGGTGCTGGCGCCGGGCGGCGGGCAGGCGATCCGGCTGGTGCCGGCCGGCTAACCGACCGGTGGTAAAAGAACCGGCGCCCGCGGGCGCCGGTTTTCGCATATCCTGTCGGCCTGTTCTGTCCACCCGCGTCGTCCATGTCCACATCTTCCTCGCCGTCCAGCACCGCCTCCGCTACCACCCCGGCCGTCCCGGGTGCGGTCATGCAAATCCTTCTCTCGGTTGCCTTTGTCCACCTGCTCAATGATTGCGTGCAGGCGGTGCTGCCGTCGATCTACCCGCTGCTCAAGCACGAATTCAACCTGACCTTCACCCAGGTCGGCCTGATCACGCTGACATTCCAGTGCACCGCCTCGCTGCTGCAGCCGTGGATCGGCCTGTACACCGACAAGCGGCCGATTCCGTTCCTGCTGCCGGCCGGGATGTGCGTGACGCTGTTCGGGGTGGGCCTGCTTGCGTGGGCCAACAGCTATCCGATGCTGCTGGTTGCTGCCGGCATGATCGGCGTGGGCTCGTCGACCTTCCATCCGGAAGCCTCGCGCGTGGCACGCCTGGCGTCGGGCGGACGCTTCGGGTTTGCGCAGTCGGTGTTCCAGGTCGGCGGCAATGCCGGCTCGGCCCTGGGGCCATTGCTGGCGGCGGCAATCGTCGTCGGGCGCGGGCAGGCCGAGATCGCCTGGTTCATGCTGCTGGTACTGGTTGCGGTGGCGGTGCTGGTGGGCGTGAGCCGCTGGTACAGCCACCACCTGATGAACATGGTCAAGAAGGCCGCGCTGCATGCCGGCCCGGCGCTGCCGCGCAAGAAGGTGATCCAGGCGCTGGCCGTGCTGGCGCTGCTGGTGTTTTCCAAGTACATCTATATGGCGAGCCTGCAGACCTACTACACCTTCTTCCTCATCGAAAAGTTCAAGCTGCCGGTGGGCACCGCGCAGATGTACCTGTTCCTGTTCCTGGCATCGGTGGCGCTGGGCACGTTCGCGGGCGGGCCGATCGGCGACAAGATCGGGCGCAAGCGCGTGATCTGGTTCTCGATACTGGGCGCGGCGCCGTTCACCATCGCGCTGCCATACGCCGACCTGTTCTGGACCGGTGTGCTGTCGGTCATCATCGGCCTGGTGATGTCATCGGCGTTCTCGGCCATCGTCGTGTTTGCGCAGGAGCTGGTGCCGGGCAAGGTTGGCCTGATCTCGGGGATCTTCTTCGGCCTGATGTTCGGTATCAGCGGCGTGGGCGCCGCGGCGATGGGCACCGTCGCCGACGTGCATGGCATCGCACAGGTGTACCAGATCGCCTCGTTCCTGCCGCTGCTGGGCATCCTGGCGGTACTGCTGCCGCGCATCGACGCCCGGCGCTAGTGGCCTGGCGCTATGATGGATGTTTCCAATCACTGAGAAAGCATCCATGCGCCAGGATATTGAACTTCTCGCTGCCTTCGACGACCACGGTCAGGGTGGCAATCCGGCCGGGGTCTGGATCGGTGCGGTCTTGCCGCCTGTTGCCGAGATGGCCGCGACGGCGCGCGACGTCGGTTTCTCCGAAACTGCGTTTGCCGCGCCGGAAGGCGAGGGGTGGCGCGTGCGCTATTTTTCGCCTGCGTCCGAAGTGCCGTTCTGTGGCCATGCGACGATCGCCCTGGGCGCTGCATTGGCGCGCAGGCATGGTGCTGGCCGCTTTGCGCTGACCCTGAACGCTGCCGCCATCACCGTCGAAGGGCGGCAGGATGGCGCCCGGCTGCAGGCGGCGCTGCAGTCGCCGCCCACCCACAGCCGGCCCGCACCGGCCGCTCTGGTCGAGGCCGCGCTCGCGCTGTTCGGCTACGGGCACGCCGACCTCGACCCGCGCCTGCCGCCCGCTTGCATCCACGCCGGCGCTGACCACCTGTTCCTGGCGCTGTCCAGCCGCGCTGCACTGGCGGCGATGGCGTACGCGCTCGACGCGGGCCGGGCGCTGATGGCTACCCACGGCCTGGTGACGATCGTGCTGGCCTGGTCCGAACGCGATAATCTGTTTCATACGCGCAACGCTTTTGCCTCCGGTGGCGTACTGGAAGATCCGGCAACGGGCGCTGCGACGGCGGCGCTGGCCGGCTACCTGCGCGATCTCGGCTGGCCCCATGGCGGCCGGATCGACGTCGTGCAGGGCGAAGACATGGGCATGCGCTCGCTCATCACTGCAGAATTCGGCAGTGAAATTGGTGGCGCGATACGGGTCTCGGGCAGCGCGCGGATGCTGTGATGGCGGCAGTCATTATGCAACGTACATGGTCTCCATGACGTAGCCATTTTTCCCGGTTTTACGCTCATTCAAACTGAAGGTGAAAAGTACGCCTGCTCCACCAATCGATTTTCCGTAAGCGGATTGATAATTGAATCCAGTAAATTTCTGTTTCTCTAAATCAATCAAGGAGTTCCGCCATGGAGCAGTTCACCGCCGCCGTCATCAACCCAGCCACGCTGTCGCGACCACGTTCCGTGCGTCCCCCGGTCGCCGGCAGCGTGACCGAACGATTGCCGTTCACGATCCGCCGGGTACAGACCCAGGCCGACCTGCACAAAGCCGTGCGGATCCGGCACGCTGCCTATGCGCGCCACGTGCCGGATTTCGCACGCACCCTGGCGCAGCCTGAAGCGGCTGACTTCGATGCCGACACGATCGTGCTGCTGGCCGAGTCCAAGCTCGACGGCACGGCGATCGGCAGTACCCGCATCCGCACCAACCTGCACCGGCCGCTGGGCGTGGAAGAATCGGTGGTGCTGCCCGACTGGCTGCAGGGCAAGCGGCTGGTCGAGGCAACCCGGCTTGCCGTCGACGAAGGGCGGGTGGGGCGCATGGTAAAAATTGCATTGGTCAAGGCGTGTTTTATGTATTGCCAAGACAACGCCATCGACTTCTCGGTGGCGACGGGGCGCCCGCCGGTCGACCGGCAATACGAGCAGATGCTGTTCGTCGATGTGTTTCCTGAAGATGGCCTGGTGCCGCTGCGCCATGTCGGCAATATCCCGCACCGCGTGATGGCTTTCGAGATTGCCACCTTCCAGCAGCGCTGGACCGAGGCGCGTCATCCGATGCTCGACTTCTTCTTCAACACGCTGCACCCGGATATCGACATCGGTCCTGTCGTCGTCCCATCGGTACCGGAATGGCCGGCGCGGGAAGGACTGGCCGTCGCCTGAGACCCTGTCCCACGGCGCGAGACCGACGTTTGTTCAACTACTAAGGGCATGACGGCACTACGCTAAAGCTGTATCCTTGCGCTTTAGTGGCCGTCGTTACCTGCACGATGGTCACGCGTGTTACCAAGGCCGCTCATGCCCAAGCTTTCCCATCAGTTTCGTGCTTCGCTGCCAGCCGCGTTGCAAGCGGCGGTCGAACTGATTCTGAAGACCTTTTCTTACTACTTCATCCCGATCGGGATCGCGGTGGTGTCGTTGATCGCGCTCGTTTTCTGGCACGACGAATACCGCACCAGCGGCGACGTGCCGCTGACGATGCACGTGCTGGCCGATCCGGCCGGCACGCTCGATCCTGCCAGCGCGCTCGGGGCGACCCGCGAGCGTCCGCTGACCAACACCCATGACACCCATCTGTCCGAAGCGCCGGTCTGGTTCGTCGTCGAGCCGATGCCGCGCCCGGGTGCACAGGTGCTCGAGTTCCCGTCGCGTCATGCGCTTGATATCGCCTGCTGGAACGCTGTCTCACTGGCCCCGCTGGGCACTGCCAGCCGCAGCGACAGCACCGGCCTGCTACGCGCCGACAAGGCCGGCTTCGCGCTGAGCGTTGCGCCGCTGCCGCGCCAGCTGCTGTGCCGCGGCACGTTCGCGGGCCCGGCGCGCCTGACGGTCGTGCAGTGGCCCATCGAACAGTACGCGCTGTCGGTCAAGCAGTACCACCGCAAGTCGGGCCTGCTCGACGGCGGCATGATCGTGCTGGCGCTGTTCATCCTGATCACGGCCCTGATCAACCGGCAGTCGGTGTACGTCATGTTTGCCGGCTGGCTGATCCTGAACCTGCGCGTGGGGGCGCTGTCGGCCGGCTGGGACATCCAGTGGCTCGGCCAGGCGGTGCCGTCCGACTGGCTGCTGCGCAGCCGCGCCGTCACGTTCACGATGTACGGCATCGCGACGCTGACGCTGTACCAGGCGCTGCTGAAGGATCACCTGGCCGAGATGCGTTACGTGGTGCCGATGCGCGTCATGCAGTGGCTGTGCATGCCGATGCTGGCCGCCGCCATCCTGGTCCCGTATGGCATGTACCTGCCGCTGATGTGGGGCATCCTTGCGTGCTGCTTCTCGTTGATGACGATCGGCCTGTTCAAGATCATCGTCGAATCGCGCACGCGGGTCGCGGCCTGGTTCGCGGCCTCGTTCGCGGTCACCTTCATGGCGTCGCTGGCCGAAGTTGCGTCGGCCGCGTTCGGCATGCGCGAGCTGCTGGGCGTGATCAACAGCGTCACTGCCGCGCTCGCGTCGAGCCTGCTGGCGGCGCTGGCCGTGGCCGAACAGATGCGCATGGAAACCGAAAAGCGCCAGGAAGCGCAGGAAGAACTCGAGCATGCGTACCAGGCGATGCCGGTCGGCCTGTTCACGCTCGATATCTACGGCCACTTTTTGAGCGTGAATCCGGCGCTGCAGAAAATGCTGGGCATGACCGGTTTCACGGCGGGCCGTACAGCCTGGCGCCAGTACTTCACTGAAGCGAGCTGGGCCGCACTGCATGAACAGGTTCATGCAAAAGTCGAAGCCGAGATGGAACTGACCAGCCGCGAAGGCGGCCAGCGCTTCCAGGTCAGCGCCACGCTGGCCAGGTCGCGCATCGAGGGCGTGCTGCAGGACACCACCGAAAAACACAAGGCCACCGAGCAGCTGCGCTTCATGGCTAACAACGATCCATTGACCAAGGTCTTCAACCGGCGCGGCATCGAGCGCGAGTTCAGCAATGCCAGTGCAAGCCTGGCCGCAGGCCGGCCAATGGCGCTGGCGTATGTCGACCTCGACCGCTTCAAGCTGATCAACGATCTGTTCGGGCACGGGGCCGGCGACGAGGTACTCAAGCAGGTCTGCGAACGGATGGGCGCGATGCTGGCCGGTGGTCAGCAGCTGGGGCGTGTGGGCGGCGACGAATTTGTCATCGTAATGCCCGAGACCGCCATTGCGCTGGCCTCGATCATCATTCGCGGCATCGTCGACCGGCTCGGCAGCACGCCCTACCGCGTGGGTGACAAGGCCTTCCACGTGCGGGCGTCGGTTGGCCTGATCGAGGTGGTGCCGGGCATGCCGATGAAGGACGCCGTCTCCACCGCCGACCGCGCCTGCCGCGAAGCCAAGACCGGCACGGGCGACGGCCTGGTCGTGTACGAGCGCGATGCCGATGCATTCCGCCAGCGCGCCGCCGAACTCGACCTGGTCGAGCGCCTGTCGGGGCCGGCCGCCACCGATGGACTGCTGCTCGAAATGCAGCCGATCATGTCGCTGCGTACGCCGCTGGAATCGCTCAACTTCGAGGTGCTGCTGCGCATGCGCGAGCCCGATGGCCGTGTCGTGCCGGCCGGCGCCGTGATTGCCGCCGCCGAAAAAAGCGGACGCGCGAGCGTGATCGACCGCTGGGTGCTCACCAGTACGCTGGCCTGGATCGCCGAGCACAACGATGCGCTGGTCAATACGCGCTTCGTCTGCATGAACCTGTCGGGCGCATCGCTCAACGACGAGCGCTTCGTGCAGGACACGTTCGACATTCTTGGCCGCTATGTGCACGTGGCCAGCCGCCTGTGCCTCGAAATCACCGAAAGCGTGGCCTTGCACGATCTGGACAACACGCGCCGCTTCATCGACCAGGTGCGCAGCTTCGGCGTGAAGGTGGCGCTGGACGACTTCGGCGCCGGCTACACCTCGTTCTCGTACCTGAAAGAGCTGCCGGCGGACGTGCTGAAAATCGATGGCAACTTCATCGTCAACATCAATGCGCATCCGGCCAACGTGGCGATTGTCGAGGCCATCGTCAGCCTGGCCGTGAACCTGGGCATGAAGACGATTGCGGAGTGGGCCGAGGACGCGGCCACGGTCCAGACGCTGCAGGAAATCGGTGTCGATTATGTGCAGGGGTTCGTCGTGGCGCGCTCGATGCCGCCCGAGCGCATTCTGGAAGGTCGCTCGAGCGCCAGCTTCATCCAGGATGCAGCATTGCTGGCGTTGCTGAGCGAGTGGGACAAACCGCCCACGTCACATCTGGCCAGTGTCACGCGCTTGCATTAGCCGGCAACGGCTGCTGCAAGAAGACAGCGCCACGATGTACCGACTGATTGTTGATGCGGGGTCGTTCAGCCTGCCGTCTGGGCGGTCTTGCGACGACGGCGCGCTGTATAGCCCATCAGCAACAGTCCTGCACCGATCAGCAGACCGCTTGCCGGCTCCGGCACGTCACCCGTGGGCGGGCCGTCGGTGACATCGGTATTGAACGTGATGGTGCCAAAATTCCAGACGCCATCCGGCGAAATCCCGCTATCGTTGAAGTCTTCGTAAAACTCGAGCCGCAGGATGCCATCAGCATCCACGCTGAAGCTCAACCCCTCGGCAACCAGATCCAGCATGCCCGCGAATGTCTCGGTACCTGACCGGGTAAGGTCGATATCCGGGTTCAGTTGCAAGCCGTTCGTCAGGCCAGAATTGGTGAACGCGAATCCCATTTCAGACAAATAGCTTGGGAAAAAGGCGGTCACATTGAAGTCGTAGTTGACACTGGTGATGGTTGCGTTGGCGCCGACGTTGATTTCATACACATCATTGCCCTCGCTACCGATCGTGCCGATGCTGCGGACGCCCGCAACGTCAAAGGTGAATGGTGCGGCGAAGGCAGAGGTGGCGGCGAGAAGCGACACGCCGACCATGAGTTGTTTGAATGAGCGCACTGGCAAGATAGCCTCCGATAAGTAGGTACTTGTCAGTTATGCAATTAGCATGCCAATCTCCTGATCTCTAATAGGTTATTGATTTAGCTAACTATTTTGACCCTGCGCAAATCTATTAACTGTTGTGTGTAAATTGCATCGACAGTTTTCAGTGACACCACACGGCGCTTTCAGTCGAGAACAGCCAGTGCAGGCGTCGAACGCACGTCGCTCAATATGAACTGCGCGCGTGCTGCCTTGAGGGTCGCGATGTCGCTGGCAAGCGGCCTGGACGCGACGCGCATGACGGGCACATGGATCCGGTGCGACGCACGTGGCGGCGGTAGTACGCTGGCGTCGGCAACCAACGGATGGGCACGCACACGCGTCACGCCATCGTTGGCAGGTTCGCCGGTCATGCGTACGGTTGTGGCGCCTGTCTCGCAAGGACGATCGGTGAAGGTCACACGACCGGCGTCGTCGACACACTTGACGATGCTGGTTTCGGAAAATGCAACCGGTGCTGCCACCATGGTGGCGGCCAGCAGGCACAGTTGGCAAATATGGCGCTTCATGATCGACTCCTCGTTACGGTTTCAAATTCAACAAGTTTATTGTCTTATTTGCATCATTCAGTCTCTGTGCGCCAGCTCACATTCGCTTGTAGGCCTGCGCGCCGTTCATTTGCCAGCGATCGACGGTATGACTGTGCTTATGGCGGGCAAGGGCGTATAACGGCTTGACGATGGATCACTCAGGAGAAACGCTTGAAAACAGCCGTATTCAGTGCACGCCGCTATGACAAGACCATGCTGGCGCAGGCCAATGACGGGGTCGGCCATGCGCTCCTGTTCATCGAAGAACGGCTCAGTGTCCAGACGGCGAGCCAGGCGAGCGGGTGCGTGGCGGTCTGCGTGTTCGTCAACGACACGGTCGATGCTGCCGTTCTGGAGATCCTTGCGCGGCAGGGCACACGTCTCGTGGCCACCCGCTCGACCGGCTACAACCATATCGATGCCGCCGCCGCGAGACGACTCGGCATCGAGGTCGTGCGCGTCACCGACTATTCACCCAATTCGGTCGCCGAGTTCGCGGTCGGCCTGTTGCTGGCCGTGAACCGCAAGATCGCGCGCGCCAGCGTGCGCACACGGGAAGGCAACTTCGACCTCGACGGGCTGATGGGCTTTGACTTGCACGGCAAGACGGTCGGCGTGATCGGCACCGGCAAGATCGGGCTGATTTTTGCCCGCATCATGGCCGGCTTCGGTTGCACGCTCGTGGGCCACGACCTGTATCCGACGCCGGCATTCGAGGCGCTCGGCGGACGCTATGCCAGTGTGAACGAGCTGCTCGCCTGCAGCGACGTCGTCTCGCTCCATTGCCCGCTGCTGGACACAACACATCACATCGTCGACGCGGCCGCCCTCGCGCGCGTCAAGCGCGGCTGCGTGCTGATCAACACCAGCCGCGGCGGGCTGGTCGATACCGATGCCGTCGTGGCGGCGCTCAAGACGGGGCAACTGGGCGGGCTGGCGATCGACGTCTACGAACAGGAAGCGAGCCTGTTCTTCCAGGACCTGTCGTCGACGATCATCCTCGACGACGTGATCCAGCGCCTGGTGTCGTTCCCGAACGTGATCGTCACCGGCCACCAGGCGTTCTTCACGGTCGAGGCGATCGGCCAGATCATGCGCACGACCATCGACAGCATCAGCGCATTCGAACGCGGCGAAGCGCTGGTCAACCGCATTCCCGGCTGACGAAAAGATACATGAACCGCCCTGCCTACTGGACAGCGCACCTCGCCTGCGTTACGGTGCTGTGAGCAGGCCAAACATGGGAGAACACACATGTACATTGAGACAGTCCGCTTCGAGCGGGTATTCGACGTCCAGTCGGGGACATTCAGTTTTGAGGCGGGCGGCAAATGCGAGTTCGCCGTCGTATTCGATCACGAACGTGCACCCACGGCAGGATCGACCTATGCCGTTGCGCTGAGTGAACCGGGTAACTGGCAGAAGGTACTGGGCTGGCGCGATCTGTCCAGCCCCACCGTCGGATTCAGATACAGTCCCTGGTTCATGGCCCTCGATCTGGTGCTGGACCTGTACTTCCTCGGTTTCGCAGTCCTTGCCGCAGCCTGGTTGTTCGGTGGCCCCTGGGCCGCTCTGGTGGCGCTCGTTGCGATGGTGCTGGGTTCGGTCGCCCTCGTCGTCTGCAGCGCCCTTCGCAACCGCCAGATCGAGCGTGAGCTGCTTGCCATCCCGCCAGCTCAGGTGCGCACGGTTACAGCGCCTGAAATGGCGGCGCGGCGCGCGGATCCCACGGTGCCTGCGCGCTGAGCAGGGCGCCCTTCGGCGCGCCGCCCGGTGGATCGAGTACGAAGCGCGGTATCCACAGCGTCAGGCCCGACTGCGGCAGCGGCACGCCATACACGCCGCCCGACTGGCTGCGCCGGGCCGCGCCGCCGGATCCGACCAGCGTGGCAAAGCCGAAGTCCTGCATCACATTGGCAAACAGCACGCTCGACGAGTAGGTCAGCGGACCGATCGCCACCTGGACCTTGCCGTTGAAGCGGGCGGGATGGTCGGGTTGCGGCTCGCGCCACGTGGCGATCTGCGTGTGGATAATCTGGCCGACCTGTTCGCCGCGCTCGGGGCTGGCGCGCAATACGCGCTTGACGGCGCTCGAGCCGGTGCGGTAACGCGCCGTCGCCAGGTACGGCATCAAGCCGTCGAGCCACATCACGTCGTCGCCGCCGGTATTGGCGCGGATGTCGATGACGAGGTGCCTGATGTGCTCCTGCTGCATGCGCGTGAACGCGGTTTGGGTGAAAGCGACGAAGTCTGCCAGGTTGGCGCTATCGAACGAGTTGACGGTCAGGACCGCCGAACAGCCGGGCACGGTGTCGAGCCGGTACAGGCGCGCGATGTCGACCTCGTCCTGCAGCATGTGCGGCTGGTCCGTGCTGCCGGGGATCGCTAGTTCGCTGCGCTGGCCATCGCGTTCGATCACGAGCCGGTACTGCTGCGCAGGGCCAAGCGTTTTCCAGTGATACAGCCACCAGCGCTGCGCCAGCAGGGCCATGCGCATTGCGGGCGTATCACCGTGGACGCGGGAGGCCAGGCTGGCCACGAGCGTGTCGACCGGCATGCCGTCGATGGCGACGATGCGCGCGCCGGCCAGGGGTGACGCTGCGCCTCCCAATGCAGCATCGATGACGAGAAGGCCCTGCGAATCGAACGCCACATCGAACGGGAACAGGGCGCCGCCGGCAGCACGGTGCGCTGCGGTATCGCCGCGCCAGTCGGTCAGCGTGATCGCAAGATGTCCGTCGGCCAGCAGCGGATTGATGCGCGCCAGCTGGCGCCACGCTTCATCGCGCGTCATCGACGCTGGCAGGTCGCGCCCGATCGCTTCCAGCGCCGCGGTCACGGCCGCATCGCTTGTCGAAAAACCCACGTCCGGATGTCGCTCGCGCACGGTCCTGAGCACGAGATCGATATCCTGTTGCAGCGCTTGTTTCGTGATGACGGGGGCGGCGTGGGCAGCTTGCCCCAACAGCAGAAAAGCGAACAAACTGGTGACGGCAAAATGCAACGGATACATATGCTTCCTCGGTGTGTGCAACGTGGCGTCTCCTGGGACGATCGGTGACTGTACCAACAATCACATCGTAAAACTATCTAATTGGCAACGTCTGCATACGATTGTTCAGCCACCTTGCCGTCGGGTTTGACGTTCGTCCGGGTGGCCGATAGACTGCGCCATCGTCTTCCTTACCCATGCCCTGAAAGGACAACCCGCATGACCATGCTCCAGCTTCCCACGTATGACGACGTCGTCCAGGCCGCCGAACGCATTGCCGGCGCTGCGCACCGCACACCGGTGCTGACCTCGCGCACCGTCAACGAGGAGTTCGGCGCCGAGGTGTTCTTCAAGTGCGAAAACATGCAGCGCATGGGGGCCTTCAAGTTCCGGGGCGGCTACAACGCGCTGGCCAAGTTCAGCCCGGAACAGCGGCGCGCCGGCGTCGTGGCGTTCTCGTCGGGCAATCACGCACAGGCGATCGCGCTGTCTGCGCGGCTGCTGGAGATGCCGGCCACGATCATCATGCCGGAGGATGCACCGGCCGCGAAGGTCGCCGCCACGCGCGGCTATGGCGCCACCGTCGTGACCTACGACCGGTATACCGAGGATCGCGAGCAGATCGGCCGCGCGCTGGCCGAGCGTGATGGCCTGACGCTGATCCCGCCGTACGACCATGCGGACGTGATTGCAGGGCAGGGCACCGCGGCCAAGGAACTGTTCGACGAGGTCGGCCCGCTCGACGCGTTCTTCGTGTGCCTGGGCGGCGGCGGTCTGCTGTCAGGCTCGGCGCTGGTCACGCGCGCCTTGTCGCCGGGGTGCCTGCTGTATGGTGTCGAGCCCGAAGCCGGCAACGATGGCCAGCAGTCGTTTCGTACCGGGCAGATCGTGCACATCGACACGCCGCGCACAATCGCCGATGGTGCGCAGACGCAGCACCTGGGGCAGCTGACGTTCCCGATCATCCAGCGCGACGTCGATGACATCCTGACTGTCAGCGACGATGAACTGGTGGCGTGCATGCGGTTCTTTGCCGAGCGCATGAAGATTGTCGTGGAGCCGACGGGGTGCCTGGGCTTTGCGGCGGCGCGCAAGATGAAGGACAGCTTGCGGGGCAAGCGGATCGGCGTGCTGGTCAGCGGCGGGAATATCGATCTGGCCCGGTTCGCGAGCCTGATCGGGGCTTGAGCCCCGAACTATCAGGCTGCCAGCGGCAACGCCACCTGCAGCAGGAAACCGCCACCTTCGCGGTTGCTCACTTCGAGCCCCGCATTGTGGCGCGTGAGCACCCGTTCGACGATGGCCAGGCCCAGCCCGGCGCCATTGGCCTGGCCCCGCGCGCTGTCCAGCCGCGTGAAAGGCTTCATCAGTTGCGCGATCTGGTCCGGCGGCACGCCGACGCCATGGTCGCCGATCTCAATCACGGCGCGCCGGCCGTGGCCCGTTGCTTTCACGCGCAGCACGATATCGATCTCGGTGTAGTCCTGCCCCGGTGTGACGCCGTAGCGGCGGGCATTCTCGATGATGTTGTTGATCACGCGCCGCAGGTCGGTCGCGTTGCCCTGCACGTGCACGTCCGGCATCAGGTCGGTCCTGATGCGCAGGCTCGGGATGCGGCCCGCGTCGCGGCCGATGTCCGCCAGCAGCTCCGACAGGTCCACCGGCACGAACGTGGCTGCTTCGGTCGGCTTGGCGTAGTCGAGGAACTGGCCGATGATGGCGTCCATCTGCGCGATGTCCGACTGCATGCCGTCGCGCGCTTCCTGCGACAGGTTGGCCATTTCGACCTCGAGGCCCATGCGCGCCAGCGGCGTGCGCAGATCGTGCGAAATGCCGGCCAGGATCACGGCCCGGTCCTTCTCGACTTGCGCCAGGTCTTCGACCATCTGGTTGAAGCTGCGATTGGCCTCGATGATCTCTTGCGAGCCTTTTTCAGGCAGCCGCGCCGGGCGCTCACCCTTGGCGATGGCGCGCGCAGCGGACGTCAGGCGCGCCAGCGGCCGATTGACGAGGCTCGAGATCAGCGCTGCGCCCAGCACCGACAGCAGGCCGACCACCACGGCCCAGCCGAGCCACTGTACGCGCGTCAGGCCGGCAAGACGCTCGCGCTCGAGCATCAGCCAGTATTTGTCGTCCTCGATATTGAAGCTGATGTAAAAGCCGGGCACGCCGTTCACGCCGCTGGAAAAGCGGGTGTCGGCGCCAAGTCGCTCGCGCACGATGGCGGCGATCTCGGGCATCAGGGGATTGTGCGGCGGCGGATCGATGATGTCCGTGTCTTCGAGCGTGAAAATGCGGATGCCTTCGTTCGACGCCAGTTCGAGCAGCAGCTCGAGCCGCAGGTCGGGCGCCGAGTGCGTCAGCGCCGCCTTGGTGATGGTCACCACCGACACCACGGTTTCAGCCGTTTGCTGCACTTGCGGGCCGCGCTGGTAGACGTTGATCATGCCGATCCAGGCGCCCATCGAGACAGCGGTGAGCACCGACATCAGGAAGAACGTGCGCCAGAACAGGCCGCTCTTGAACCAGGCAAAGCGCACGGCGCGATGCGCCGCCGCGAGCGACGTAAATGCAGGAGGCTTCACTAGCGCGGCTGACCCTCAGGGATGAACACATAGCCCAGGCCCCAGACGGTCTGGATGTACAGCGGGCTGGACGGATCGGGTTCGATCAGCTTGCGCAGGCGCGAAATCTGGACGTCGAGCGAGCGGTCGAACACTTCGTATTCGCGGCCACGGGCCAGTTCCATCAGCTTTTCGCGCGACAGCGGCTGGCGTGCATGGCGCGCAAACACCTTGAGCACCGAGAATTCGCCGGTGGTCAACGGCACGGTCTCGCCGTTTTTCTTCAGCGTGCGCGTGCCCAGGTCGAGGATGAAGTCGCCAAACTCGAAGGTTTGCGGGGTTTCCGATGGCGCGCCCGGGATTTCGTCAGGGCCTTTGCGGCGCAGCACCGCGCCGATGCGGGCCACCAGTTCGCGCGGGTTGAATGGCTTGGGCAGGTAGTCGTCGGCGCCCATCTCGAGGCCGACGATGCGGTCGACGTCTTCGCCCTTGGCGGTCAGCATGATGATCGGCGTTTGATCGCCCGCGCCGCGCAGGCGGCGGCAGATCGACAGGCCGTCTTCGCCGGGCAGCATCAGGTCGAGCACGAGCAGGTCGTAGCGTTCACGCAGCCACAGCTTGTTCATGGCCGGCGCGCTTTCGGCAGTCACCACCTGGAAACCCTGCTCGGTCAGATAGCGGCGCAGAAGGTCGCGCAGGCGCACGTCGTCATCCACGACCATGATCTTGGCGGAGTGGCCGCCCTGCGTGCCCGTACCCACGTTAATGTTCGAAGTCGATGAAGTCATGGAACTGTCCAGAATTGTCAGATGAATGTCGCTATGGTAACTTCTTATGGCTGCGCCGCAGGCACGACTCAGCTCAGCCATTACAATGTGTTACAAACTTTACCCAATTAGTCTTACCCCGCCTGCGCGATCAACCTACACTGGCGTCAAGTGATCAACACAGCTTATCCGTTTATCAGGCATCACGGAAGAGGAACACCATGAACCACGCGCTCAATGACAATCCAGCAGCACCCGGCACCGCTTGCGGCCGGTTCGCCCGGCTTGTGCGCCTTGGTGTTGTCGCCTGCGCGCTTGCAGCGACCGGGGCCGGTGCATTGGCCCAGGACCAGGACCGCAACCGCCGCAGCGATGACGTCCAGGCGCGCGAGCGTTACGACATGCAGGCGCAGCGCGATGCACGCGCATTCGAAATGCGGGAGCAGGGCCGCCGCAATCCCGAAGTCCAGCAAGATACGGTACGTGAAGAGCGGCCCCGCGGACGCCTGTCGCCAGACGAGCGGCGCGACCTGCGCCGCCAGATCAAGGAAGGTGCGGATCTGTATCCCAATTCGCGCCGCCGCTGATATGCGGCCATCTCAGTAGAACGACGGCGCCTGTGGCGCCGTTGTCGTATCTGGCGTTTGATACGCCTCAACTGCATGCACGTCGATGGCGTTGGACATGCCGGCCTCCAGCTCTGCATATTTTCTTTTTCGCAAATATTATTGCTATATATTTATTTATTTAGCGCAACATGCTATGTTGGCGGTCGCCTTACTGTTGGTAAGGTTACCCGCTAACAATATCCGCCACCTGGAGCGCAAACGTGTCTGACGCCGCCTTGTTTTCTGCAGCACGCTTTGCCTCTGACGGACCCGGGCACTGCATCGCCCGGCGCGAGGACGGCGTGTATGCCGACCCGGAAGCACTCGGTACGACACTCGTGGCTGCGCTCGACAACCTGCTGCGCGCCGGCCACTATCTGGCGGGGCTCGATTAACCGGTACTGATCAAGGCGCTGTATGACCATGGCCCGGCATTGCCACGCGATGCCACGGGCCGGGTGCAGGTGCGTATTGCCGCTGACATTGTTCCGTTCACCCCGGCTCGCCAGGCGCTGTACCGGTCAGTGAAAATCACGGACGGCCAGGCCGAATACTACTTCGAGCCGGTGGTTGAGCCTGATCCCGATGGCGGCGAGCGGCCAACGGCGCTCGATGCTGACGAATTTGTCGCTGACATGTGGGTCAAGGGTGTCCGCTTCGGTGCCGATGTTGCCGCCATCGCCGAGGCCATCGGCAAGGGCGCGGCCGGGCGCTGCGTGGTGGCGCGCCGTCTGGCGCCCACCGACGGCGACGCCGCGCGTGTCGAAGAAGTCACGAGCGAACTGCACCGCAGCAATGCGCCACTCCAGCTGGCCAACGGCAAGCTCGACCTCATGAGCTTCCAGAACCGCTTCCCGCAAGTGCGCATGGGGACGCGCCTGCTGCGCAAGGTGCCCCGCACGGCGGGGAGTCCCGGTTTCGAGCTGACCGGTATTCCGCTCCTGGCCCAGATCGGCACGGACCTCGATCTGGCCGCGTACGCCGCCGAAGGCACCGGCATCGACATCGTGCCCGCCGGCGAATTTTTGATCGCGCGCCGCGACGGCTTCCTGAATGTGGACCCGGACAGCAGCCGCATCGCCATCTCCGACAAGATTGTCAGCCGCGATGGCGTCAGCGCCAGGACCACGGGCAACCTGAACCTGAGCGGCGACTATGAAGAATTCGGCGAAGTCCAGGAGCAGCGCACCATCGAAGGCGACAGCATCACCGTGCACGCGAACGTGTATGGCCACGTGCTGTCGCGCGGCGGCGCCATTCGCCTGGAGCGCAACCTGGTCGGCGGCAGCGCGCGCAACATGAACGGCGGTGTGCGCGTGCTGGGCGTGGCCTCCAGCGCCACTATCCAGGCGGCCCGGGGCGACGTGGTGCTGGGGCGGGCCGAGAACTGCGTGATTTCCGGTGCGCGCATCCGGGTCGAGACTGCGATCAACTGCGAGATCATGGGTGACGACGTCGAGGTCACGCACGCCGAAGGCAGCGCGATTGCCGGCCGGCGCGTCAGGATCGGCCGCGCCGCGCCCTGGAAGCAGGGCGAAATGCTGGTGTATCTGCTGCGGCCCGATTGCGCGCGCATCGACGATGCGATGGCCCAGGTGCGCGAACGCATCGGACAGTTCGGCCAGCTGGCGGCGCGCCACCGCGCATCGATCGAAACGCTGACGGCCCAGCCGCACCTGAGCAAATACCTGAAAATCGCGCCGCGCATCCGCAGTGGCGACCTGGTGCTCAAGCCCGAGCAGGTACCGCAATTCCAGCGCATGACCGATACCGCGGGGCCGGCGCTCAAGGAGCTCGGCCGCTTGTCGGATGAGGCGAAAAAGCTCGACGCCGAACAGCAGTCGGGGATGGCGGTGCTGGGGCGCCTCGAAGCGCAGCGCTATGACCGCGTCGGCGCGGCGCAGATCGCACTCGAGGCCATTGCCGGCGAGGTGCAGGTGCGCGCGTTGCCGTACGAACCGGATCTTGGCTGCATCTGGGACCAGGGGCCACGCGACATCCGGCTGCGCCTGCGCGACGCCATCGGCACCGAATTGCTGCATGCGGGCCGTGAGGGCGCCTGGGCCTGGGATTCTGCATCCCCGACCTTGATGGGATGATCCTCCACGCCCGGGGAGCGGCCAGTCTGAATTGATGGTAGTCAACATCAGGCCGGGAGGCAGGCATACGATGGTGGTCGGACTGACGAAGGATCCACCATGCACACCACATCGCGCGCGCCACGGTCTGGCGCACCCCGGGATTACCTCAGCTTCATGCTCGACGGGCAGGAGTACGGACTCGATTGCGCGCGCGTGCAAGAACTCAAATTGCTCAAGTCCCTCGAACGCTTCGCCGAAGACGGCGACATCATCGGCGGCGTGGCGCTGTCGCATGGCGTGATCCTGCCAGTGATCGACATGCGCACCACTG
>Ga0308158_10001002_pt1 | contig 34223 bp, 41 predicted proteins | sample PhyBR2_FD_201038 | JGI IMG/M metagenome (GOLD analysis project Ga0308158, IMG submission 201038) | Phyllosphere microbial communities from UC Gill Tract Community Farm, Albany, California, United States - DLSLB.R2 | ecosystem: Host-associated > Plants > Phyllosphere > Unclassified | place: USA... | reverse complement strand
ATGAAGTAAAATGATGTGAGGTATTTATGTTTTATAAAAAAGGTAGGTGGGGGAGTATAGTGGGGGGGTTGTCGTTATTGCTGTCAATGCCATCTCTTGGGGCAATAGATATCAAAATGGAGTGGGTAAAAGATCGATATCAGGATATTTACACATTCACGTTTACACCGACAGGTAGTGTCGAGGTTATTCAGGAGCTTGAGAATTTTAAATGTAATTCTATAGGGATAACTGTCGGTGGTCAGTGTTATAGCAATTGGAGCTTATGGGTGGATGGTCAGTTGCATATGTGTGATGACCCAAATACTGTATTCACAAATCCTGGTACCAGTTTACGTGACCATACCACGCGAGTTAATCGTGCTCTGATAAATCAGACTTGTATCGTTTCCACCACAAGATACATTAAATTCAAGGGGGACGAAAAAATATGCCTGCTTTTGCTCGCTGGTGAGCTGTGGGATGGCCCTCCAGGAATGGGGTTTATTGGTGGTTATGTATACGTGCATGGTGGGGAGGGTTGCCCTGAGCAGGGAGGGCAAGTGCTCCCGCCAATATTGCCCCCGGTTAAACCGGTATCTTGTTCGTTAAGCAGCAGTACGGCTATTAAACATGGCGCCCTTAACTATAACTCAGTCCATGGTAACGAAGCCCGTGCTACTGCGTATTTATCCTGCACACGCAGTGCAACGGTTAACATCAGCGTTAACAACGGTGGCGTGCTCGACCTTGATTCGGCAGGCGCGTTACGTTCGACGATATATGTTTCTGGGCAACAAGGAGGAAAAACCTTCAATAATGTCACGGGAACAGATGTGGAATTTAAATCGGTACTTTCACTGAAAAATAACGGTGTGATAAGTGGTGACTTTGAAAAAACAACGGTAGTAACGGTTAACATACTTTAGGTGGATGATTTAAATATATATAAACATTTATTTCATTTGTTGTTTGTGGGGATAATGCTCTTTCAGCTGTACGGGTGGGAAAACTGAGGTTAAAAATATAGCAACTGACAGCTTAACGAAATAATTTCTTATTTGGCCTTTTTATCCGTCGCTGCGTTTACTAAGGCGTTAACACCTAAGGGGGGTATAATGGAAAAAATTAATATCGTCATTGATGACGAAAACTGCTATTTCGCCGCCGGATTACGCCACAGTATTATGGAATATGCGCAGACCAACAACAAAAGCGTATGTTTTTTAACGCCGTACGGTACGGAGCGGCCGGATGTCGTGTTCGCTTCCATGCGGCGGCGTGCTCAGCGCTGGCGCCGTGCGGGTTATGGCGCAGAGAGCGTGCCCATTGTGACGATCAAGGAGCGGCCTATTAGGTTCGTTGGTGAAATAGAGCGTGTGCTTCGCCGCTCGGATGAACAAGGCCGCCTGTTTGAATTACTGAGCGAGATATTGACCGGCGTGCGTTATGTCCCCACAACCTCCAGGCGGGCGTTGACCGGGCGTGAGCGCCAGGTCATGGATTACCTGCGGTGCGGATTGGATCAATCACAAGCCGCCAGGATGATGGGGGTGAGCGTTAAAACGGTACATAGTCATAAACGATCCGCCATGAGAAAATTAATGTTATATCGCAACCATGAATTGCTGTATTGGCTCTTATCGCACGAGGGAGAATTATCTTAACCGTAATGAGGGATTTTTTATTTATTGGGTTCTGTTAAATTCTGCTGGCGCAGATTGATTTTTATGAGGATTTAATTAATAAATATCGTTGATATTTCTTTTTAAGGCATGAGTTGAGCTAATTAATTACGCTCGGGCTCCCCTATGTCTCAAGGCGCGCAGGGGAAATTAATCGGCGAATAAAGCGAGCCTCGTTATTGCCGTTGTTTCGCCGGTTTCTTTATGAAGAGGTCGGGTGGTTTTCTACCAATGCGTATTACCCAACGAGCAGGGATAACCCTGCTTTTTTTCGTCCATTGTCGGACGGGGCTGTTGATGAAGCTCTATTGATAACTTAGGGAAATAATACCGTACTGATACCGGAAGAGGCGCACCTCTACGCCGGGCAGCACAGGGAGGTCATGTGGATCTGTTCTTTCTGGCAGTATTTTTGTTTTTTTTGAGTCTTTATTCGTTTTTTCAGCACGCGAAGCGCATGAGGAAAAGACGTCTGGCCATTCAGGAACATATGACCGACAGGGGAGTCTGGCGATGGTGGGAGGGCGGTTAGTCCTGCGTTTGCAGGCGATAACCCGGCTCAGAATTCAGAATAATGAAACCCGCCTTTTGGGCGGGTTCTTTAAATAGGGCGACCGGACTCGGACAACCGGCGCTGGCGCCGCGTTGAACAGCGCTTCAGCGCTGGCCCGCAGGGTGAGGCCCTTGGCCGAATAATCAAACGCAGTTCGATGGAGAGTCCGTCTCCCGGAAAGCGAAAAAACCGCCATAGGCGGGTTCTCTAAATAGGGCGACCGGACTCGGACAACCGGCGCTGGCGCCGCGTTGAACAGCGCTTCAGCGCTGGCCCGCAGGGTGAGGCCCTTGGCCGAATCATCGAACGCAGTTCGATGGAGAGTCCGTACTCCAGAAAGCAAAAACCCAGCCATAGGCTGGGTTCTCTAAATATGGTGCCCGGACTCGGAATCGAACCAAGGACACGGGGATTTTCAATCCTCTCTTCGCTAGCAAGTTGAATTATCGCAGTGTGAAATTAATTTCTGCATCGAATTTGTACTCATCGAATACTTTATTCGAGTGTACACATGGAAAATATCGTCACAAAAGCCGCTACTGTTTCTAACAGTACTAAGCCTCGTGTTATCCCTATGGTCTCAACCAAAGGGGGCGAAGGTAAATCTACTCAAAGCGCCAACCTTGCCGGCTTCCTTGCCGATGCAGGTAAAAAGACTCTCCTCATCGATGGTGATCACTCCCAACCCACCGCAAGCAGTATTTTCTCCCTGGAATATGAAGCCCCCAACGGTTTGTATGAACTGTTGATGAAGACTGTCGATCTCAACCAACCCGAAGAAATCATCTCCCGTTCTGTTATCCCTAATCTCGATGTCATCGTTTCCAACGATCCCCACGACCGTTTATCTTCCGCCATGTTGCATGCCCCTGATGGCCGTATGCGGCTGAAGAATGTTCTGCAGCACCCTTTGTTCAACGAGTACGACGTCATCATCATTGACTCCAAAGGCGCGGCCTCTGTGATGCTCGAACTGATTCTGGTTGCCAGTACGGAGTTCGCCGTCGGTGTTATCAAGCCTATATTGCCGGATACGCGTGAGTTTCTGCGTGGCACATTGGGGTTGATGGAAGGATTATTGCCGCTGACCAGCTACGGCATTGCGTTACCGCGTATCCGTATTCTGACGAATTGCATGGAGTATACGAATCTGGATTGGCAGACCCTGAACAGTCTGCGCGGCATTATCGCAAACGGGCAGTATCTGCGTGCAGATACCTTCGACGTCTCCCTTCTCGACACCATCATTCCCAAGCTTGAAATTTACAAAATGGGGCATGCTTCCGGCCAACCAGTTCATCGTCTTGAAAGAACCACCACACGCACATCAACGCTCGCTGCTGCGGACACTATGTATGAGCTGGCCTGCGAGTTGTTCCCTCACTGGGTTGCCGACTTTGACGTTCTGCGTCAGGAGGCAAATCAATGAATATTGAACAGCTAGTGACCTTTCTTAATGAACAGCGCGAGTTAGCCGCACCTGCACCCTGGCAGGTTCTTGAACTCTATAGCGATGGCGTCACTGTCGTGGATGTCAACGGCTTCGAGCATGTGGAAATCCCTAATGTCGCGATTGTTCCAGACTGGGAAAAACTTGGGCTTGAGCACTGGTCGGATAACGGTGGGAGCCGTGATGTGAGTCTTGAGGAGCAACGGGCTAATGGTTATCTGGCCTCTGCAGCACCACAGCTACTGGCTTACGTCAATGTGCTTAACCGTAATTTGGAAACCACGGAGAATGCGCTGCGCCGCATGTTGAAAATGCATGCGTTGATGATGGCAAAAACCAATCATGCTGCCAGCTTCTATGATGCTGAATGTCTTCACGAAATGGCCGAGGCTCCGTATGAGGCCACCGCGGTTCTTGAGCATATCTGTGGCACCGATGCCGAGAATACTCACCTAAAAGAGGCAACTTGCGTAGGGTGCGGTTGTACAGATGGCCATGCTTGCCTGGATAAAAACAGCAAATCATGCAGTTGGCTCAAGGTCAATCGTGAAACTGGGCTGGGTGTCTGTTCTTGCTGCCCGACTTTTCTTGGGCACCCGTTAACAACTGACGGTGAAGGATCGGAGGTGCGCCATGGTTGATATGCACATTCCTTATTCTTCAGATGCCGAGCAGGCCGTTCTCGGCGGATTGATGCTGGATAACGAGCGTTGGGATGACATTCTGCCATTAGTTGGAGATCGTGATTTTTATCTGGCGGTACATCGTCGCATTTTCCAGGCGATGGCTCGTCTGATGGCTGTTCAGCAGCCGATTGATCTGATTACGCTCCATGAGTCACTGGAACAAAACGGTGAGCTCGAGCAGGTCGGCGGTTTTGCCTATCTGGCGGAGTTGTCTAAAAACACACCGAGCGCAGCCAATATTGTCGCCTATGCCGGGATTGTCGCTGAACGCAGCCGACTGCGTAGCCTGTTGCAACTCGGGCGTGAATTGAGCGCTGATGCTGCCAATCCCCGTGCAGATTCTGCCGCCCTGACCGAAAGGGCTGAACAGCAATTGTTCCAGCTCTCTGAGCAAACCCACTCACAGCAGAATGTCAGCCTGACCGATGGGCTGAATGCTGTCGTGACCTATCTGGAGACGGTGAATGGCGGTAATGGGATCACAGGCACCCCGACCGGCTTCTCTGAGCTCGATGTGATGACGTGTGGTTTGCAGCCGGGAGATTTGGTTTTGCTTGCAGCACGGCCGTCGATGGGTAAAACCGCCTTTGCGTTGAGCGCTTACACTGGCGCGCTTCGTGGCACGGAGAAACCTGCATTTTTCTTCAGCCTGGAAATGCCGCGCGAGCAGTTGCTCCAGCGCCTGATTGCTGTTGACGGGCGGGTTGAACTTTCAAGGCTGCGCAGCGGCCAGTTGGATGATGAAGATTGGGCGCGCATTTCCAAAGCGATGGAGCGGTTGTTGCCATTGGAAAACCGCCTGATTATTGACGATGAATCGTATTTGACCCCCGCACTACTGCGTTCCAGGGCACGGCGCTATACCCGGTTGTATGGTAATCCGGGTTTAATCATGGTCGATTACCTGCAGCTGATGCGTTGCCCTGGCCAGGAAAATCGCACCCAGGAAATTTCAGAAATTTCCCGTAGTCTGAAAGCGCTGGCCAAAGAACTTGATTGTCCCGTTGTGGCGCTATCTCAGCTGAACCGTCAGTTGGAAAGCCGTGCTGACAAACGTCCCTTTAATGGTGACCTGCGAGACTCCGGTGCGCTGGAGCAGGATGCCGATGTGATCGCCTTCATCTACCGGGACGAGGTCTATTACGCTGACTCTGATGATGCCGGCACGGCAGAAATTATCATTGGTAAGCAGCGTCAGGGGGCAACGGGCACCGTTCGCGTCAAGTTTGAAGGGCAATTCACCGCGTTCAGTGACTTCCACGATGGTCAGTATGACCAATACTCGGGGAGGGCGTAACTATGGCGCGTACTAAAACCAAGATCCTCGATCTGAACAGCGCTTTGCTCCAGCAGGGCAAGACTGCAGCAGGCACACAACCTTTAGCTCCTGTGCTGGCGGAAACCCCTGTCAGTGAAATGCCGTTGGTATTGACCCTGGATGAAGTGAACCCGAATCCGGATAACCCACGAACCTCGCGTAACCCGAGATATGAGGAAATTAAGTCATCAATTCTAGCTCGAGGTCTCGATACGGTACCGAAGGTGACCCGTGATCCGGAACGTCCAGAGCTGGGGTATTTTTTCAGTGATGGAGGGAATACGCGTTATGCCATTCTTTCCGAGCTCTGGCAGGAAACGGGAGAAGAACGGTTTTATCGCTTCTCTTGTGTATTCAAGCCCTGGCCAGGACGATTATCCTGCGTGATTGGTCATCTTGCCGAGAATGAGGTACGTGGTGATCTGAGCTTCATTGAAAAAGCGTTTGGCATTCGACAGGCCCGGGCTTTATATGAAGCGGAGTTGGGGAAAGCCGTCTCACTGCGTGAACTCTCGACACTTCTTACCGCACAAGGTTACCCCGTCCATAATTCCAGTATCAGTCGGATGGAGGATGCGGTGCAGTACCTGTATCCCTATATGCCTCACTTATTGGAGACAGGCCTGGGGCGTCCACAAATTCTGCAGTTGCTGGCTATGCGATCCCATGCAGAAACCACGTGGCAGAAGCACTGTATTACCCAAGAACCAAAGCAGCCATTTGATACCGTTTTCGGTGATGTATGCAGCCATTTTGATTCGCCCGAGGACTATTCGCTGGATATGTTCCGTGATGAGTTGATTGGTGCGCTCATCAACGCGTTGCCACACCCGTTGCTCAATTATGACCGCTGGCTACTGGAGCTCGATCCCAAAGAGCAAAACCGGCGCAAGCACCTCGGTGAGCCTGAGCCGGCATTAACGCCTGAGCTGTCAGGCGAAGGCAATACTGTCGAACTGGCGCCAGCACTGCAGCAGGGAAATACCGGCGGACCGACGGTACCTGAAGTACAGGGAGAAAGCTCTTCTTTGGTGCTGGACAGCGCGTTGCATGAATCAACGGGAGATGCCGATGATGAATCACAGAACGTTCAGGAAGAGGAAACGCCTGCAACTCAAACTGAACCACGTGTTGAAACTCAGCCTGACCTATATGGTGCGCCTTCTGTGTTGTCGGGTGACGTTGAAACGGTTTTAGACGGTGAGAATACCACCGTCCCCCTGCCGGACCCTCATGAGTCGACAGCCCCTCACAGCAATACCGTGACACAGCCAAAGCAAGGTGTAACCCCTGTTGCAGAGGTGCCTTTTGCCGAGGTAGGACTTGAGCCGGTCTCCTCCATTTGGGCTATTTCTGCCCTGCAGGATGATATCGAGCACCTGCAGGTGATCACCTTCCGATTGGCATTCGAGCTGGCAGAAGTGGCGGGCTGCGAGGCTGAAATCAAAGCTGATAAAGCCGACTTGCAGGCTGCCGGCTACGCATTGACTACCGAACGTCCCTCTCGCTTCACCGCGTTACTCCTGACCCTTGCCGGCAACAACCCGGACGGCGCCTTATCCAGCTCGCTCAATGAAGCCCTTATCGGTTCGGAAAATGCTGCTGACTGGCCGTTGCTTGACGATATTCATGCCGTGAAATTGATGCGCCTTATTCGCGTCTTACGCCGTCTGCGTGAACTGCAGCGTGACTTATCTGCAACAGAGGAGACAGCCTGATGAGCCATTCACAACGACAGGTGCGCCTGGTGAAACTGGTGCGAAAACTGCTTGAGCTGGCCCGCAGCAACAGTAATGCGCATGAGGCTGGACTGGCGTTAGCCCGGGCGCAAAAACTGATGGAGAAATACGGTATCAGCGAGCTGGAAGCCAGCCTGTCATCTATTCAGACGGCACCGAGCCGGGGAGCGCCTTCCGAAGCGAAACAAAAACTGCCTGAATGGATGTCCGGGCTGGCGTGGGCGATTGCCCGCGCCTTTGGATGCCGTTTGTATTTTTCCTGGCGGGATAGCGAGTCTGGCCCGCGCCGCAACGTGACGTTCTACGGTTTTAGTGAGCGGCCGGCCGTTGCGGCTTATGCGTTCGATGTGCTGAGCCGGCAGTTGAAAGATGCGACTGCAGACTACCTGAAAACCCAGAATAAGCGCCTGAAAATGAGCACGCGGCGTGCCCGAGCTGAGCAGTTTCGTGCCGGCTGGGTTGCCGGCGTTCGCAGAGTCATCACGACGTTTACCGTGACAGAACAGGAATGCGAGCTGATGGGAGCCTGGCTGGAAAGCCAAAAGATGGGGGAGTTGCAGACGCGCGCCCCGAAAACCTGCCGCGGTGATGATATTGCCCGTTTACGTGGATTCGAAGCCGGCCAGAACGCCCGTTTACACCAGGGTGTTCAGGGGGCTGTGACCACTGGCATTGGTTATCAGGGAGGACGCAATTCATGAACCTTTATCTATTCCTTATCACAATGCTGTCCTTCATTTTTTGGTTCCTGTTTATGCGCGACGTTCCTGATCCCAGAACGTGGTTTAAGGACAAGGGCAAAAACTTCATTTCAGCGTTGCCATTCCTGTTCGTTTCCATGGTGTTGCTGGCATGCTTGTTTGCTGTTTTTTCGAGATATTTTTCCAAAATCCAGGGGGGGCACTATGAGTAATAGCTTGTCTCAGGCGACGAACAGCCTGCTCACTCAGCTCGTGATGGAGCTTAAATCAGGCTATATCCGCCGCTGTGAATCTCTGGGGCTGACCACGGAGGAGATGCAGCTGCTGCACGGTTTGACCATTGAAGACCTGCATTACCTGATGAACAGCTCGGTATCGGTGCTGACCTTTCAAATCCATCACGAGAATTTCTCTCTGATGCTGCAACATGCGCGCCGTGAGCAGCAACGTATGCAGCGGATTGATCGTGCACTCGCGTTGGGGGGCTCTATCGAAATGATGCAGCACTATTTTGGCCTCTCGACCGTTGAAGTTGCCGCCCGCCGACGCATGACTGGTATCAACATTCGCCAGGGGCGCTGTGCAGCGCTCAGCGACGACGAGAATGCGGCATTGTGGCGCCAGTGGCAAAAAGCCGACATCGATGACGCCTCCAGTGCGGATGGACTGGACGTCATGATGCTGGCCGCCGAACAGATGGATGTTTCTCTGACGGCTGTCTGGCATGCAGTTCGCAGCTTCGATGCCCCTCAGACTGCGACGGCCAGAAAAGCCATTCAGGCCGTGCGTACGCCACGCGCTACGCCGGGAGGAAATACAAGGAGGTTGGCATGAAGCCGGTGATGTTAATGCCGGGGTTGCAGGTCCCCCGTTCGGCGCCGCCGTCCTGCCAGAGAAAGGCGAAGGAGCAGGTCAGGCGTTTTCGCCGCGGGGAACGTAACTACAAGCACCTTCATGTCAAAGGCAAGCATGCCCCCGGGCGTGCCTGGATGAAGATTGATATCGGTACCAACTGGCGACTGCTCAGCCGAAACAGTGGTGATGACTGGGAGCTGTTGACCCATGAACGCTACAACAACGAACTGTGGAAGTGATGACACTGACCCTGTACCTGATGTCGGGTACAGGCCTGAGTGCCGTTAGGCCAACTACCGCTTGATGCTTTCGCCCTGTGGGCGTGGGCCGCGTAAAAGGATGCGCAAAATCGATGAGCATAAATAAAACACCTGATGACAGCCTGATCACCTTTACGCTCGAACAAATGAATGCCCGCCTGGCGGAACGAATAGGCGCGGAAAAACACGCGGGGAGTCCCGATGTCACGAATCTGCGCAGCGGTCTCCTGTACATGGGCAATGTGCATGATTCCATCCCCCGCCGGTTGCTCCTGGACACCCGTCTGTCACCGCTTGATAAAACCGCGTGGATAATGATCCGCCTGTACGCGCAACAGAACCAGGGCGCCGTGTTCCCGACCTATGACGAACTGCAACTGCAGCTCGCCTCGCCGTTTAACGGTAAGGCGTCCCGCGAGACCGTCAGCCGCGTGCTGCTGATGTTACGCCTGACCGGTTGGCTCAGTTTGTGCCGGCGTGTGCGTGACGACAAGGGGCGAGTGAGGGGGAATATCTATGCCCAACATGATGAACCACTCTCGGCCCGTGATGCAGAGACATTGGATCCGACCTGGCTGGATACGGTTGCCATGGGCTGCGCGCATAAAAACCGCACCGTCAGCCAGACGGCCTGGTCGGTACTGACCGATATTCAACATGACCCGACAATGCGTCATCAGCATTCCCAGATGGCGGCGATTGCTGAACGGCTGGGGTCGCCACAAACCCCGCAACAGATGGCCGTCAGAGTGTCTCAACGACAGGAAAATATCCCCAGTTCAGACGCCGGACTCAGTAAAAAATCCCCGGGTTCGGATACCGAACTCAGTGTAAAACAGGGAGGCAAAACACCGAGTTCGTTTTCCGAACTCATGGTGAAATCAGTTACTTACGGTGCATCAACGAAACCGAACTGTAACGTACGTTCTTTCACACAGAGTGTGAATAAAACAACGTACGTACCTGAGTTGCCGGCCGAACTGCAGAACATCATCGCGACGGATGATCAGCGGCAGATTGGTGTCCAGCTTAAGGCATTGCCTGCAGAGGTTTCCCGTCAGGTGCTGGAGAGTCTTGAGCAGGCGATGGCCAAAGGCACCCTGAATAACCCCACAGGCTGGCTGCTGGCGGTGATCAAGCGCGCCCGAAACGGTGAGCTGTATGCGAGTGCCAAATCCCCAGAGCCTGCCAGGCCTGTACCGCGACGCCAAATACCTTGCTCTGCGGCGCCAGCAAAACCAACAGATACGGTCCGCCAACACCTGGCGTCGCGGGAGCATGTCAGCGACATAGTTGCGAAGCTACGTTTGGGAATGGCACGCGCAAAAAATAAGTCATAAATCTGAACAATAAGAGGTGTTCAAAAAACACACAGCGCTACCACTGGCAGTACTGATTAAAAAGTGCGCGCTGCTGCCACTGGCAGCACTGATTAAAAAGTGCGCGCTGCTGCCACTGGCAGCACTGATTAAAAAGTATGCACTGCTGCCACTGGCAGCACTGGTTAAAAAGCATGCACTGTTGCCACTGGCAGCAATGGATAGAAGTGAACGGGATAGCCTTTTGAGTTTTTGTTCGTCATGCAAAAAGAGTTTTGGATTGTTGCCAGGACAAGCTGGCGCAACTATTTCAAGCCACACATAAGTTAAACAGGATGCTTAAAATGGTTGATTCATCAAGCAATAAAGAAAACAAACCCTCTTCAACTCGCGCAGGAGCGCTCAAATCGACGTTAACCGTCCAATTGCATACACAATATGCAATATTGTTATGGGAGGGACGGCAGCGTGAGAAAGAGTCAAATAAACCACAAATAGTCAGCATGCCTCAGGTCATCGCCCGAGCAGGGAAAATTAATGCTGATTCAAACGCTGACAACCCTTATGCCGATGGCGCGATGTTGTCGTTGGAACGGGCTATTGAACGTGGCACCGCGCGATTGCAGAGTGCAGTCGCAGAACTTGATAACGTGTTATCCAGCTTGCCGGGTCAGGTCTCGATGTCAGAAGTCTCATCAGTATCACCGCTGAATATCGGTGTATTTAGTCGTACTCCGCTCGGGTATCGTTGTGTCTGGTTACTCGTTGGATTTGATCAACTGGCTATGAAAGCATTTCAAGCATGGCACTATGGGTTGATCTCCCGTCAAAAGCGGGATGACTTGCTGAGCCAGGGGGGGCATTGGGTACGGCAGGTTTATGGGGTTGTGCAGCAGTACCGATCTGTAGCTGTAACGCGTGATGATATTCGCCTTCAAACTCCGGTTGGTATCGAGGCGGTCAAGCGTCTGGGGGAACCTGACGCAGACATTATGTCTGGCACATCGCGTTCCGCTTTTTCGCCCCCACTCAATAAAACTTCTGTGCCAACATCGCCCACTTCTTCAAAAAAAGGAGCTAAATCATGATTATGAATCGACAGGTAACGTCTTTTTTGATGCCAGGTGTACTCTGCACCGCGTTATTGTTAACGGGGTGCGCAGGCACCGAATTGGGTGAATGGAACAAAAAAATCAGTGACGCTGCCCATTCGCTGGCAAGCGGTGGCAGCGGCGGCTCCAGTGAGGGTAGCATGCCCTGGATGACCCGGGCCGGTATTTCGGGGCCCCGGCAGGACGTGCAACATACGTATAGCCTCCCGGTGGATGTTGATACCGCGGCGGCGCGGCTGAAAAGTCATTATCAGTTCATCTCCTCCGAGGAGCTTGAAAGTCTGCGCCAGCGTGATCAGCACGGTGACTGGAGTGCGAGCTCCATTGATGAAGCACGCCCGGTCTGGTCAGCAAATCGGGGCAGTTATTACAAGATGGGGCAGGAATGGAAAGGCAATGATCGCCTTGAGCTCGAAGTGGTCAAGTCCGGCGCCGGCAGCCGTCTGAAAGTGACATACAGCTCACCGGATGCGTCGCACCTGACCGACGCTTACCTTGGGAGATTGATGACGCAGCTGCAGCAGGTTGCCAAAGGTCAGGGCTGAGGGAGGTTATCTGATGCAGCTCTACCTGTGTGAGAAACCCAGCCAGGGTAAAGATATCGGCGCCATTCTCGGGGCGACCCAGCGTAAGCAGGGCTATCTGGCGGGCGCCGGCGTCATCGTTACTTGGGCTATCGGGCACCTGCTGGAGCAGGCTCAGCCGGAGACCTACGGTGAACAGTTCGGTAACCCCTGGCGGGAGTCTGTGCTGCCTATCGTGCCTGCTCAGTGGAAAATGACGGTAAAAAAAGACACTGCCGATCAGTTTGCGGTCATCCGTGGGTTGCTCAAACAGGTTGATTCTGTGGTGATTGCGACCGATGCGGATCGTGAGGGGGAAGTGATTGCACGAGAATTACTCGAGCATTGCCACTTTACCGGCCCGGTCCAGCGGCTCTGGTTGTCAGCGCTGGACGAGGCCAGTATCCGGCATGCTCTGGCAAACAAACTCCCTGGCGAGAAGACCGCACCACTGTATGAGGCCGGCCTGGCACGTGCCCGGGCTGACTGGATGACGGGGATGAATTTAACCCGACTTTACACGCTTAAGGCCCGTGAGCAGGGATACGGCGAGGTGTTATCGATCGGGCGGGTGCAGACCCCCACGCTGGCGCTGGTCGTGAACCGTGACCGCGAAATCGCCAACTTTATTTCCAAGCCGTACTGGCAAGTCAGGGTCTCGCTGCAGAAGGGGGGGATCGCTTTCCCTGCAAACTGGGTACCTGCCGCCAACTACTGTGATGAGGAGAAGCGTTGTATTCAGCAGAATGTGGCGCAGGCCGTCGTGCAACTGTGTCAGCAAACAGGTCATGCCGTTGTGCTTGAGGTAGGGACCGAGCGCAAGAAAGAATCGGCGCCGCTGGCCTTTGACCTGGGCACCCTGCAGCAGGCTTGCTCACGCAAGTGGGGGATGAGCGCCAACCAGGTGCTGAGTATCGCGCAGTCGCTGTATGAAACGCACAAAGCGACCACATATCCACGGACGGATTGCGGCTATCTGCCGACATCGATGCGGGAAGAGGTTGCCGATGTGCTGAGTGCAGTTACCCGCACGGATCCAACGCAGAGCGAAAGTGTGGACAGGCTCGACAGGGCCTTTGTTTCTCGCATCTGGAACGACAAAAAAATCACGGCGCACCATGGGATTATCCCGACCAAGCAGCCGTTCGACCTGAGCAAGCTGTCTGCCGATGAGCTGAAGGTCTATCAGCTGATCCGTCAGCATTACCTGGCACAGTTCCTGCCGTTACATGAAGTGGATGTGACTGAGGCTACCTTTAATATCGGCGGACAATTGTTCCGCACCCGCGGCAAAGTCGAGGCCGTGGTAGGTTGGAAAGCCCTGTTCCAGCATGACGTGAGCGAGGCGAAAGATAAGTCGGCCGACACGGATGATGTCCGGCTGCCGGCGCTGGTAAAAGATGAATCCGTCGCGGTTGCCGGCGCGGAGCTTAAAACGCTGCAGACGAAGCCCCCGGGGCATTTTACTGACGGGACACTGATCGCCGCCATGAAAAATGCTGCGGCGTTCGTCAGTGACCCGCAACTGAAGAAGGTGCTGAAAGAGAATGCGGGACTGGGTACTGAAGCGACACGCGCAGGTATCCTGGAAACGCTGTTTAAACGCGGCTACCTGGAGAAGAAGGGAAAAATCCTGCTCTCCACGCCGATTGCCGGCGAACTGATAGATGCGTTACCGACAGCGCTGACCAACCCCGGGATGACGGCGCTGTGGGAGCAGGCACTGGACGAGATTGCTCAGGGCCAGATGACACTCGAGACGTTCATGAGTCGCCAGGCACAGTGGACGGGCCATCTGGTGGAGAAAGGGAAGACGCAGGCGGTGAAGTTCACTGCGCCTCCTTCACCGCCGTGCCCGACATGCGGTGGGACGATGCGCCGGCGTGCAGGCAAGAAAGGTGGCGGTGCCTTCTGGGGCTGCAGTAATTATCCCACTTGCCAGGGTATCATCAACATTGATGCAAAAGGTGGTCGTAAGGCCAAGCGCTATAAAACAAAATCACCGGCTAAAAATAAAACAACCGGAGCGGCGTAAGAGATTGCCTGATGTTAATGTTAGGAAGATTTGCTAAAGTTATCTGGCTTTCTTGCAGAATGCATAGGTACCCCGTAACTGCGGTGGTGGGAAAATTCTTCCATGGTTTTTTTCTGCTTCAGTTCGGTCAGCGGCCTCCACACTCAGGTTGGCTGTCAAGACGCAGGCAACTCCGTGAAAAACGCGTCGGGAGACTAGGTTCCTCCCCGGAGTTTGACAGAATTACTGAAGGCTCAGGTACCGGCCGTGCGGCGTTGATTTTCGGATCAACGCCGTTTTTATTTTATGGTTCTCAAAACGGAATATTGCGGTTGACACTCTCGATGCTTGCATTAAAAATGAACAGGCTTACTTGTTGTCTTCGGACAACCAGCCAATGCTTCAGCACTCTGTGAGAAGCGCCTTCGGGTGAGTGCCAGCCAAAGTTTCAGCGGTCTGTGAGAAACGCCCTCGGGTGACTGCCAATAGCCTCGTAGCCTGAAAGAGGAAGCCCACGTGGCGGTAACACCGTTTAGCCTTTGAGAACGGGGATCACTTAGCGGTGATGAAGGCCCATTTCACAATCAAGACTGTCTGCACTGACGTATGACTTTGCAGACTCCCGACGGGAAACACTTTCCCGTCGGGAAGGTGTATTTCTCCGTCACCGAATCTTTACTCCTGGAGAAAACATCATGTCTACCCAATCTCAGCAAGCATCTACTAAAACTGAATACTTCAACCTGACTATCAAGGGTATGGGGTACCTCAGCAACATTCGTCAAGTCAATGGGCCGAATGGCACCTTTATCAGTTGTGTCGTCAGTGGACTCTCCGGTCCTACCGATAACGCCAGTTACACGCGTTTCGATGTAACGGTCGCCGGTAAAGAAGCCAGCAGCCTGATCAACCGCTGTCAAAAGTCAGTTGATGAAGACAAAAAAGTCCTGATTGGTTTTGTGCTCAGCAATCCCAAAACGGACATCTTCACGCTCAACAGCGGCGAACATGCCGGTGAACAGCGTGTCAGTCTCAAAGCCCGCCTTATCAAGGTCGATTGGATTAAGATCGGTCAGGAAAAGGTCTTCCAGGCTGAGAAATCCGACTCTACGCCGCCTCAGCAAGGTTCCGCTCAGCAACAATACGCGGAAAACTCTTTCTGATAACGCCCTCTACGCCTCGATTTTTCGGGGCGTTTTTCCCTTCTAATTCTATTCCCTATGAGGATTCGATTATGGCGTCTCGCGGCGTAAACAAAGTCATACTTGTCGGTCATCTTGGCCAGGATCCTGAAGTCCGTTACATGCCAAATGGTGGTGCGGTTGCCACCCTGTCGCTCGCGACCTCCGAGACCTGGCGTGATAAACAATCCGGCGAACAGAAAGAAAAAACCGAATGGCACCGTATCGTGCTGTTCGGCAAGCTCGCTGAAATTGCCGGCGAATACTTACGCAAAGGTTCGCAGGTCTACATTGAAGGCGCTTTGCGCACTCGCAAATGGGCAGATCAGAGTGGCCAGGATCGCTACACTACCGAGGTAGTCGTTAACGTGGGCGGCACGATGCAGATGCTGGGTGGTCGTAGTCAGACCGATAACCCGGGGCCCTCAGCGTCTGGTAGTTGGGGGCAACCTCAGCAACCGACCCACAGTGGCACACCCACTCAGGCGTCTGCCGGCAATGAACCGCCGATGGACTTTGATGATGACATCCCATTTTGACCTGGCTGGCATTCATTGACATACTGCACATAGCGTCTGCTGTGTGCAGTTTTTCTATCTACTATACCGGAGGCTCCCATGGGAACTCGTTACGATACCGACGTGGTCGCCTGGGCGAATGAACAGGCGGCGTTACTGCGTGCAGGTAAACTTAGCCAACTGGATATTGAAAACATTGCCGAGGAGATTGAGGACGTGGGCAAGAGTGAAAAGCGCGAACTGGCCAGCCGGATGGCGGTTTTACTGGCTCACCTTCTGAAGTGGCAATTTCAACCTACTCACCGTGGTACAAGTTGGGAACTGACGATCAAGGGGCAACGCGGTTTGATAGAGCGCCGTTTAAAGAAAACCCCCAGTCTGAAAGTTGCTATGGTCGATCGGGAGTGGTTGGAAGATACCTGGTTTGATGCTTTGGCTATAGCATCAAAAGAAACGGGGATCGGTCTGGATAAATTACCCGCTTCTTGCATTTGGACTGCAGAACAGATCCTGAACCAGGATTATTACCCAGAACCCTAATTTGGGTTCGTTAGCATGATTCGATAACGCTGACCTTCGGGTTGGCGTTTTTTTTTGATTAGCAATAAAGAGTTGTTAATTGAGCCTCCTGGACGGTAACCGCACAGTGACACCTGCCAATTGTCACTGAACAGGAAATCTTCCGGATGAAAAAAACAATTCTCGTCTCTTCCCTGGCAGCACTCATGCTGACCGGGTGCGTTACTCAGCAGCCACTGAAGCAGCGCGATATTTCCCCTGTCACGCCTTCGGTTACCGTCACCCGCAACGTTCAACCGGTGAGCCCGGATGCTTACGGGCAGGCGCCTGAGGTCGTGCGCTACGACCGTTATTTACTGGTCAGCACCGACCCGGCGGCCGTTCAGCGTGATCCGCTCTCGCAAATCATCGATATCCGTATTCCGGCATCAGTAAAACCGACGGTGGCTGACGCGTTGCGTTATGCGCTGCGCCAGTCGGGCTATTCACTGTGCGCGACCGGACCTGCTAACGGCGTGCTTTACCGCCAGGCGCTGCCGGCGGTGCAGTACCAACTAGGGCCGATGCGTTTGCGTACCGCGCTGCAGGTACTGGCAGGCCCCGCGTGGCAGCTCGAGGTAGACGACGTGCAACGTGTTGTCTGCCACAGCCTGCGTGACGGGTATCAGTTGCCGGCGACACAGCTGCCGCCGGTGACGGTGGCGCCGGCCAGGGCGGTTTCAGCACCGGTTTCAGCGCATCCTGCTGCAACGGTCATTGCACCTCAGCCCGTTAACGCGGTACCGGCAACCGGCGGGTGGCTGAAAAAATGACTGAGCATAATGACGAAATGGTGCCGATGACACCGGCAAAAAAAGGGTTGCTGCGAAGCAAGACCTTCTGGGGGGCAACGGCCGTCGTCGTTGTTGTCCTGATGGCTGGCTTCGTCGGTTCAGGGGCTATCAGGCATGTCGACCAGCGTATTGCCCTGCTTGAGCAGGCACAGAAAGCACTGGCGCCGCAGGATGGCATGAACTCTATGGCCGATGAGCTGCAGGCGCAGGCTAAACAGCTTAAAAGCCTGGCTGAGCGCCAGGACTCGCTCATGCGGCAGATTGGTGCGCTGACGCTAACCAATGGGTTACCGGAAAAACTTGCGCAGCAGTTGCAGGCGCAACAGGTTGAGTTGAATGCGCTGAAAGACAGCATTGAGTCCGTGAAAAAGTCAGCGACTGAAAAGCTTGTACCGACTGTAGCCCCCTCAACGGACGTCCCCGCCGCACCTTCAGCCACCGCCAAAATCACCCCAAAGCACAAGCCCACGCCAATTAAACCCTCCCCGCGTAATGCGGTACCTCGTGTGGCGCGCAAAGCGCCATTCGTGCTGACCGGGGTGGAGCAGCGCGGTACGTCGGCCTTTGCGGCTGTGGCGCCGCTGGGGTTCAGCGATTTGTCGCAGGTGCGGTTAATCGGGGAAGGGGAGTCGGTCGCCGGCTGGATCCTGGTCAGTGCCGGTTACGGGCAGGCGACGTTTCGTGTGAACGGCCGACTGCAGACCGTCAGCGCCCAATAAGGAGAGCGTGATGAAACTGAAATACAGCGTAATTTCCCTGATGCTGCTGAGCCCATTATCACAGGCGGCGCAGCAAACGGCCATCGAGAACAGCCAGTCTACCCTGAGTGAGATTCAGCAGAGCCAGGCGAACAAGACGGCGCAGCAGGGCAGGCAGTGGGGCCTCAGTGGGGAAGAGTATCAGCGTTATCAGCAGTTGATGGATGGCCCTCGCGGGACGCAGTCTCCGGGCCTTGATCCGCTAACTGCCCTTGGCATCGAGGCTCAGAGCGATGCCGAGCGTAAAAAGTACGCGCAGCTGTGGGTAAAGCAGGAGTTCGCCCGCACCGAGAAAGAACTCAGGTTCCAGCGTGAGGTGGATGCTGCCTGGCAGCGCCTTGGTGTGTTGCCGGTGAACATGGGGAATGCGGCCGGTATCGCACATGATACCGGCGGGCGACTGGCGCTGTTCGTGAAAGCGAAGGACTGCGGGCAGTGCGAGGCACGCCTGGCGGCGGTGCTGGCAGATAACCGGCCGGTCGACATTTACCTGGTTGACAGCAAGGGTAATGACAGTCTGCTGCGCGAGTGGGCTCGGGCGCATCACATTCCCGTCGACAAGGTGCGCGCACGTCAAATTACGCTCAATCATGATGGTGGCCGCTGGATGAAATTCGGCAACGGCCTGATGCCGGTGGTGCTGCAACAAGGGGAAAACGGATGGACACTCGCCGCGTTCTGACCCGGGGGCTGTTGCCCCTGCTTGCCCTCCTCACCGTTGTGAGCGGTGGCGTCGTTCATGCTGCTACCCAACAGGTTCCTTCCGGTTATCGGGAGGTGGCGCTGCGCCACGGGGTGCCGCCGGAGTCCCTGTACTCGGTGGCACTGGCCGAGACATCGATGGCGCCGAAAAGCATCATCTCGGTGACTCGCGGGGCTGGCCCGGCCCCGGATGTGGAACGCCCCTGGCCCTGGACCATTAACGTGGCCGGCAAAGGGTATCGTTACGCCAGCCGCCTGCAGGCCTGGGAAGCACTGCAGCGCTTTTTGAAAACACATCCTCGCAAGCGCATCGATGTCGGGATTGCCCAGGTCAATCTGGGCTGGAACGGCCATCACTTCACGTCGACCTGGGAGGCGTTTGACCCTTACACCAATCTCAACGCGGCAGCGGCCATCCTGCGGGAATGCTATGACCGCAATCCCGGAAGCTGGCTGGTTGCCGCCGGGTGTTATCACCATCCCGCCGGCGGCGCACCGGCAGCCCGGTATAAATCCATCGTGAGTGGCAAGCTGGCACGCCTGAACGGCAGGGGTTCCGCTCCGAATCGGAAGGTCAGTACAACCCCCACGCCCACGGCGTTACCGGCACAAACGGCGGTGCTGACGTGGGTTGAACCACGGAGCCAGTAAGCATGATGAACGTTAGTTTGACGAAGCAACTGGAAGAACTGAAAGACCAATTGCCGGCGGCGCTGGCTACATGGCAGCAGTCGAAAGGCGGGAAAATCACCGTTGGATGGATGCATGCCGCTAACCCTGAAGTCATCGGCGCTTTGCTTGAGCTGCTCGATGTCCATGAGCAGGAGGACGCATGAAAACGCTTGAGATGATTAAAAACCTGGCAGAACGCAACACCGTTGTTGCCAGTGCTGACGTACTCGCTGTGTTTGCAGCGCTGGAAAAATCGCATCAGCGCATCGGAGAGCTGGAGTCTCAGCTGCAATCGGGGTTTACGCCGGAGGCACTGGCTCAGGAAGAACGAGCGGAAAATGCCGAGCAGCGCGTAGCAGAGTTGGAATTCATACTGAGGAACACATAATTATGAAAAAAGTGAATTTCCTGCTGTTCGGCCTGAGTCTGGTGACCACCACTGCGCTGGCCAACCTGAACGTGATCGCCGATATCGGTGGTGAAGATGCTTCGCCATATTTTGAAGGTATCAACCGTCAGGAGGGAGCGCAATCTTCTCCGGTCGTGCCGCCGGCGCCGGCATCGCCCGCTGAGGCCGAGGCGGCCGCGTTGCCTGTGGCAACGCCAGAGCTGACACCCGGCGATGTGGCTGACAGACCGCTGCAGTTACCGGGGATTGGTTCGTTGTTTATTGTGGGGGATGACGATGCCAGTCGTCTCTGGCTGCAGGCGAATGCGGAACAACTCAAATCCCGGCATGCTGCAGGTCTCGTCGTTAACGTCAGTAACCTGCCTGCCCTGCAGGCGCTGCGTGAGCTGGCGCCGGGGGTACCGATGGCGCCAGCCTCCGGCAGTGAGTTGGCGCGCCGGCTGCAGCTGTCGAATTACCCGGTACTCATCACCGATACCGGTTTGTCCCAGCAGGTTACACCATGATGTCTCCGCAGCATGTCGGTATCGCGCTGATGGCGAATCCGGTGCTGGTCGTCCTGCTGACAGGGCTGTTTATTGCGGTGATGGCCGGGTTGAATCTGCGTGGCCGTGAGTCGGCCTCCGTACGCCGCCACCGGCGTTACCGTGCGACTGCTGCCCGTGTTCTGCAGCGACTGCCCCAGTTGGGCGGCAATGGTCAGCGTCTGGCCTATCTGCGCAAAATCAATCCCTACGTTTTTGAAGAGCTGCTGCTCCTGGCGTTCGAGCGTCAGGGGTATGCGGTTATCCGCAATACCTCCTACAGCGGCGACGGCGGCCTGGACGGTCAGGTCATTATTGAAGGCAAGACCTTCCTTATCCAGGCCAAACGATACGGCCGGGCAATCACACCGTCTCATATCAAGAGTTTTGGTGCATTGCTGAGACATCACCATTGCGACGGTTTTTTCATTCATACCGGCCGTACCGGCCAACTGAGCCATGCTTTGCTGCAGAACCATCCCCACGTCCACCTGGTCAGTGGCCAAAAGCTGCTGGCGTTACTTGCCGGCAATACAGAGTGGATGTTTTTTTAACCGTGAATTCGGTCACCAACCTGAATGATAAGGAAGGTCGTCATGAGTAATCGCCATGTGATGGAAGCGCTGCTGCGCCCGGCGGTAGAATTGAATACCGCGATCGTTGCCGGTGCTGCGGCAGCGATTTGTTTTGCTGCTCCCTGGTCGGTCGCCCTGGCGCCGTCGGTGAGTTATGTTACTGCCGGCGGGTTTGCAGTGCTGTCCGCGGTACGGGCACGGCAGGGCCTGCGGGTGGTCCGTTATCGCCGCAATCTGCGTCGGTTGCCGCGCTATGTTATGACTAGCGCACAGATCCCGGTGAGCCGGCAGCGGCTGTTCCTGGGGCGGGGTTTCCGTTGGCAGCAAAAGCACACCCAGCGTTTGATGGACACCCGCCGTCCAGAGGTTGAGAAATATGTTCAGCCGCCAAAAATGTACCAGGTGGCGCGCCGACTGGAGCTTAAAACCGAATATACCCTGCCGTGGTTGTCCCAGCTGCTGCGCAAGGATTCTCCACTCAATCCGGTGCGGCCGCTGCCACCGGTCGGGGGGAACCCGGCGATCCATGGTATTGAACCCGATGAGCTCGATGTCTCGATGGCACTGGGTGAACGCGTAGGGCATAGCCTGGTGTTGGGCACTACCCGTGTCGGTAAGACCCGCTTGGCGGAACTGCTGATCACCCAGGATATTCGCCGCGGTGACATCACCATTGTGTTTGATCCGAAAGGGGATGCTGACCTGCTGCGGCGTGTTTGGGCTGAAGCCCACCGTGCCGGCCGTGGGGATGAGCTGTTCATCTTCCACCTGGGCTGGCCGGATATCTCGGCACGCTATAACGCCGTCGGGCGCTTTGAGCGTGTGTCCGAAGTGGCCGGGCGTATTTCCGGGCAACTGAGCGGAGAGGGCAATAGTGCGGCGTTCCGTGAGTTTGCCTGGCGATTCGTCAATATTGTGGCGCGTGCCCTGGTCGCGCTGGGGCAACGTCCGGACTATCAGTTGATCACCCGTTACGTGAACAACATCAGCGAGCTGTATGAGACCTACGCGAAGAAAGTGATTGAGGCGCGTATGCCGGCGCTGCAGCAACAAATCGATAACAGCCTGCAGGTGCTGACGGAGGACGATGTCCCGCGAAATATGCAGGGCCAGCCGAACGCGATAAAAATCATGGCGGTGGAAATGGCGCTGAGTTCCGAGGCCGGCAAGCAGCTGTATGATCCCATTCTCGATGGACTGCGTAGTGCCGTGAGATATGACCGTACCTACTTCGATAAAATTGTGGCGTCACTGCTGCCGCTGCTGGAAAAACTTACCACCGGCAAGACCGCCGAGCTCCTGGCGCCGAACTATATGGATATGAGCGACCCGAGGCCCATTTTTGACTGGGAACAAGTTATCCGCAAGCGCGGCATTGTCTACGTGGGGTTGGATGCCCTGTCGGACGGGGTGGTCGCCTCTGCCGTCGGCAACAGCATGTTTGCCGACCTGGTGTCGGTTGCCGGTCATATTTATAAACACGGCATGCACGGCGGGTTGCCTACCCGGGCAGACGGTAAACTGCCGATCAACCTGCATTGTGACGAGTTCAACGAGCTGATGGGGGACGAATTTATCCCGCTTATCAACAAGGGCGGCGGCGCCGGTATGCAGGTGACGGCCTACACGCAAACCGAGTCGGATATCGAGGCGCGCATCGGCAGTACCGCGAAGGCGGCTCAGGTGACAGGTAACTTCAATACCCTGATTATGCTGCGTGTGCGTGAGAACCGCACTGCGCAGTTGCTTACCACACAGTTGCCGGAAGTGGATATCTACACCAAAACCCTGGTATCAGGGCATGCCGATACGGCCGATGTGGAGAAGGGACAGGATTTTACCTCCAATACCCAGGACCGCGTCGGTACTGTGAAAGCCCCTCTGCTTGCCCCGGCGGATGTGATTAACCTCCCGAAAGGGCAGGCGTTCGCGCTGCTGGAAGGTGGTCAACTGTGGAAGATCCGGATGCCACTGCCCAGCGGCGACAGGGATGATGCGCTTATGCCGGCCAACCTGCAGAAGATTGCCGAGGAGATGCAGCGCAACTACCGTACCAGCGAGTCTTGGTGGTCTGCCAGCACGGTAATGCCAGATGTTGCCATCAAAGGGGGGCTGAATGTCGCAAGCGGTGAATAATCAGCCTCAGCAGCCCGTACAACCCCGTAAGCATGGGCTGTTTTACAATGTACTGTGGGGCTGGCCGTGGATGCTGATCGGTATGTTCCTGGCTTCGCTTTTGGTGAGCCTGGTGATCGAATATGTCGGAATGGCATTCTTCTGGCCGGAGCTTGGCGCGTCGCACAGTGAAGCGGTGATGAACACCGAGTTGGGGTACCTGTCCTCTGAGTTTACACGCAGCCTGCTGTTGTCTGAACCGTCAGTGACCGTCACCCGCTGGATTATGACGGCGTATCAATGGACCTTCGTGGACAGCGGCTTTTTGGACTGGATTAAGCAGGCGTATGACACGCAGGTACACAGCCAGAATGCGGTTGCCAGAGAGCTGAATAGCTGGAGTGGTTGGCTGGCTACCACGCTTAAAGAGTACCTGATGGCGACGGTGTACGTTACCGTGATCACCCTGGTACGAGTGACCATTTTAGTGCTGTCCATCCCGCTGTTTATCCTGGTGGTCCTGGTTGCGCTGACCGAGGGGTTGGGGCGGCGTGATATTCGGCGCTACGGTGCCGGCTATGAGTCGAGCTTTGTGTACCACCACGCCAAGCGGATGGTGAAACCGGCGGTGTATATCCCCTGCATGCTTTATCTATCCTGGCCAACAGCGGTATACCCCAATCTGCTGTTGTTGCCGGCCGCTATCCTGCTCGGCATTGCGGTAACGGTAACGACAGCCTCCTTCAAAAAGTATCTCTAGAGCGAAAACTCGAGCTGGACGGCGGCGTACAAAACTGGCTTTTGTGCGCTGCCGTCAGCAGACAAGCCGCTGTGCGGCGCGGCAGTATTTCCAGGCTTAAAAACCATCCAAGTTTCATAACGAGTTACCTGCTGTCCTTCTTGTTCGAACCATTTATTGTCTCTGAATGTACCCTAAATATTTTTGTGGCTCTGCAATTTAATCGTAAACGAGGTGTTGAATGAATCTGTATATTTGCGCTGTTATTGCTCTTGAGGCTGTTATTCTAGCCACACTGCTTAAACCTATTTTAGAGAAAGCCCCTCCGGAAAACCGTGTTCAACGTTGGTTACGTGTCCTACAAGTATTTGCGATCTTGTGTATTGGGGGATCTATGTTCCTTTTCAGTGTCGTGATGCATTTATGAGGTCGGGCTGATTCTGATACTGGTATTACTGCCGTTGGTGTTACCAACGGTGCAAAACTGACACCCCCTTCTCTATTGCTGTCGATGTACAACATACACCTTTGTTCATCGACAGTGTCTGCAGACCGCTTATTTAGCTTCATGCGCTTCCCCTGGCTAAAAATTATCAAAATTCCATAAAGAGTTATCCGCTGACCTCCCGCCCCATCTGTCGCACCCTGAGAGCACCCTAAATCATCAAGGAGTGCTTGTGTATGCCTATCCCCGTTGTTCGTGGTCTCGGCGTCGGCTGTGTGCTGGGGCTGACTTTGCTGACCGCACTGCCTGCCTTTGCTGCTGAAAAAGATGAGCTGGCTTCTGCCCAGCGCATGCTGATCCAGGTGCAGGCAGCGCTTGAACGTGCCCGTGTTGCCGCCGTGCAGGCGGACCCGTCGGAGCGCGGTCGTTTCTTCTTCGACTATGCCCGCGCTACCGCCGATCTCAAGACCATCAATGCCGGCATTGACTGTTACCTGGAACCCTCGCGCGCACAACCACGAGATGGCAGTGCGGTGGCCGGCAATTACCGTCGGGAGCGCCCCTGATGGCCATGACCGGTGCGCAGGAGCAGGCCTTCAAGGCGGCCAGCGGCGGTGTTGAAGTCAATATCCTGTCGCTGATTTGCATCGGTGGGTTGCTCGCGGTGCTGTTTGTCTGGGCCGCCTGGGCACTGACCGATATCTGGAAGGGATGGAGCAACGAAAAGCTTCGCAACGCAGCGATGGTGCAGTTTGCCGTCAGGCTCGTGTTGTTGCTGCTCGTTGTTACCTGGATGTTTGCCAGCTGAAGACGCTGGACCGTTTTTCACGTTATTAATTTCACTCTGCAAAAAGGAATGCTTTATGAATGCTGTAGCTCGTTTCTTCCGTCATTTTTCTGCGCGTGTCGCGGTAGCGACTTCTCTGGCTTATGCCGCCAGTCAACCGGCGCAGGCTGCACTGCCGAGCGTTGAGCCGCCGTCTTCCGGTGGTGGCGGTGGACTGATGGATACCCTCAAAGGTTACATTCAGGACGGCATCGTCATCCTGGGGCTGGTCGCTGCCGCCGTGGCGTTTCTTGTGGTAGCAAACTCTGCAATCTCCACCTTCCATGAGGTGCGCGAAGGTAAATCCAACTGGGGTAAGTTCGGCGCCATCATCGTGGTCGGTATTGTGCTGCTGGTTGCGGTTATCTGGCTGGTTGGCAAGTCCGCCGAGATCCTGTTCTAAGGTGGCCCGCCATGCAGACTATCCGATTCTTACCTGACCGTCTTAACGCAGAGCCTGTCGTCTTCCGGGGGTTCACCACCCCGGAGATGGGACTGGCGGCGTTGGCGGGCGTAGGGCTGGGTCTGCTCGTGTCGTTGCCGTTTCTTCCCCTTGCCGGTTGGGTCGTGATACCCACCGGCATGCTGGTGACGCCGCTTCTTGTCATCTGGTTTGGGGGCAGCCGGCTGACGCGCCTGAAGCGCGGCAAACCGGAGAATTATATCTGGCAGCGCCTCGAGGCGCGTAAACGTCGCATGGGGTGGGGGGATCCCACTCTGATTATCGACAAACAGGGCTGGTCGTTGCGTCGCAGCCGCGTTGTTAAGAGGTCCACATGAGCCGTTTCAGACATGCGGTTAAAAACCGCGATCAGCATATTCTCACGTTGCGTGTTGCTTGTGGCGTGCTGGTCGTTTTCCTTCTGGTAGCCAGCATCGGCTGGATGCGGGCGCCGGCTAACCTGACTATCCATAATCCCCCCGACCTGCGCAGCGGCTCTACCCGTGCCTGGTGGGAGGTGCCTCCATCCACGGTCTATAGCTTCGGCTTTTATATCTTCCAGCAACTCAATGCCTGGCCAAAGAACGGTGAGGTTGATTACCCGGCCAAAATTGCCGCGCTGTCTCCTTATCTGACGGATTCCTGCGCACGTTTCCTGAAGGCAGACGCCAAAAAGCGTAGCGAAAGTGGCGAGCTCGCCGGCAGAACGCGCGTGGTATTCGAAATCCCTGAGCATGGCTACAACGGTCGCTATAACCAGAGTCCGGTGACGGTCAAAGGCCGTGATAACTGGGGGGTGCGTCTGGATTTGGTGGCGGACGAGTCTTTCGCCGGTGAACCGGTGAAACGCGCACTGACACGTTACCCGCTGAAAGTGGTGCGCGCAGAAGGGGACCCGGAACGTAATGAGTTTGGTCTGGCGCTGGATTGTTACGACAGCATGCCACAGCGTCTGGCTGCGGCGCCGGCGGAACCCGCGCCTGAGAAAAAAGGAGTCTTCCAATGATGAAAGCACGTGTTCTGGCGCTTTCCCTGAGTGTACTTCCCCTGGCGGCGACGTTCACCGTGCCGGTTACCCAGGCGGAAGAGCTGATGAAATGGGAACGTATCCCGTTGCAAATTCCGCTGGCCGTCGGCAAGGAGCGGGTGCTGTTTGCCGATAAAAATGTCCGCGTCGGTTTCCCGCCGGCGCTGAACGGCAAGCTGCGGGTACAAAGCAGCGGCGGTGCGGTTTACCTGAAATCCGATGTGGCTTTCCCGCCAACGCGTCTGCAGCTGCAGGACGTCGAAAATGGGGAGGTAATTCTCCTTGATGTGACGGCATCGGACAAAGGTTCGGCCGAACCGGTGCGCATTGTTTACAGCGGTGACGTGACCTCAGTCAGCAGCAGTAATGACACGCCTGCTGCTTCAGGGGGAAACAACGCGGCGCCAGGGGCGGATAACGGCACCCAGGCGAAGCGTAAAAAAGTCAAATACAACGCGCCGCTGCCGGTCGTCCTGACGCGTTACGCAGCACAAAGTCTGTACGGCCCGGTGCGCACGGTTGAAGCGGTGCCCGGCATTCATCCGGTCAACCCGCACCTGCCGAAACGCATCACCACTCTGTACCCGTCAGAGCCGGTGGCCATTACGCCGCTGGGCGGCTGGGGCATTGGCAGCCGCAACGTGGTGGCGCTGAAAGTGCAGAACACGGCCAGCCGCAAAATCACGCTCGATCCTCGGGTACTGCAGGGGCAGTTTGTGACGGCGACGTTCCAGCACCGCTATCTCGGCCCGGTTGGGACCCCGGAAGACACCACAACGCTGTATCTGGTCACGTCCGGTCGCCCGGACGGGGCGTTTATCGCGGAGCCGTCGGTGGTTCGCAAAGCCGTAAAAGCGGTGAAGAAGGGGGCTAATCATGGCTGAGGTAAAATCCAACATGCTGCCGAAAGTGATTGTGTTCGGCGTGCTGGCTGCATTTATTGTCGTCGGGCTCAAAGCCTGCAGCGGCGGTAAAACGCAGGAGGAGACTCAGCAGGCGCATAACGTGCTGGCCAGCATGTCGCCGGAAGAGCTGCGGGCGCTGGGCGTGGAGGGGGATACCCCGGAGGACACGCTGCGTACCCTGGTGGGCACCCTGCGTACTACCCGAACCCAGCAGGCCGAGTTGCAAAGCAACATCGACAAGGTGTTGAAAGAAAACGAAGCGCTGCGCAAGCGTAATACCAATGTGTCCGGCCAGGTCAATGAGGCCGTGGCCGGCTTCCAGAAGCAGGCCGAGCAGCGCCAGCAGCAGCTCCAGCAGGAGCAGCAGACGCTGATGGGGAAAATCCAGACGCTGACCGAGCAGTTGAGTGCGAATAAGGACAAGGCAAAAAGCGACAGTGATATCCCGCTCGGTCTGGGGCTGGATGGCATGGGCGCGGGCGAAGGTGGTGCCGCCCCTGGCCAGGATGGCTTGATGTGGGTCGGGCCGAAGGACATGAAAGAACCCGACCCGCGTAATCCGAACAGCGTCAAAGACGGTCCGCAGTTCCCGACATCGTTCCTGTCGGACAATGCCATCACACGCCAAAAAGCGGCCTATGAGCAGCAGGTGAAAGGGCATACCAATGAAAAAGGGGCGGAGGAGAGCGCCGAGCCGGTGTTTACCCTGCCCGAGAACTCCACCCTTGTGGGCAGTAGGTCCATGACGGCGCTGCTGGGCCGCGTGCCGATTAACGGCACGGTGACCGACCCCTACCCATTTAAGCTGATGATTGGCAAAGACAACCTGACGGCGAACGGTATCGAGCTGCCGGACGTGGAAGGGGCGATTGTCTCCGGGACGGCCAGCGGCGACTGGACGTTGTCGTGCGTGCGTGGCCAGGTCAACAGCATCACCTTCGTGTTTGCGGACGGGACGGTACGCACCTTGCCGCATCCTGACACCAATATGAAGGCCAATAGCAACAACAATAGCGGTAACAATGGCAAAGACGTCAGCACCACCGCCGGCATTGGCTGGATCTCTGATGACAACGGCATCCCGTGCATCGGTGGAGAGCGTAAGTCCAATGCCTCGACCTACCTGCCGACTATCGCCGCCTTGTCGGCCGCCAGCGCCGCCGGGGAAGGGATCAGCCAGGGGCAATACACCACGCAAAACAATGTGAATGGCATCACCTCGACCATGACCGGTAATGCCGGCCAGGCCGTGCTGGGCAAGGCGCTGTCAGGCGGGATGAAAGAGACCGCCGATTGGGTGCGTGAGCGCTACGGCATGATGTTCGACGCCGTGTACGTTCCCCCGGGCCAGAAACTGGCCGTGCACATTACCCGCCAGCTGGCGATCGACTTTGAGACCAAAGGGCGCAAGGTGCGTTACGACTTCAGCCTGCCTGGCGAAGACGGTAGTACCGGCGGACTGGATTAACACGTCATTCAGAGGAGGAGAAGCATGCTGTGGCGTCAATGTGAAAAGATGAGTCGCCCACAGAGTTGGGCGCTGGTCTTGCTGTCCTGCAGCGCGTTTTGGTTAGGTGTGCTGCTCCTGCTGTGTTTGCTTATAAGAGAATGATAATCATGAGGAAAAATCTGTTTAACCGGGTCCTGGCGACCGCTGTCATTGTCAGCGCCATGGTGTTGGCCGGCTGTTCGACGTCGAAAGAAGAAATGCTGCCGCCAGGCGACAGCTCGATGCTGGAATTGTGGCAGGGTGAAGACGGTGGCGGTTCAGCGCGTAATGCGGTGGCGGCACGCGACAGCCTGCGCCGGCCGCTCACCGAGAACGAAAGCCAGGCAACAGCCGCAAGCGATCGCAGCTACAGCCGCACGCAGGAAAGCGAAATCAGCCAGCAGTTCCCGCGCCTGCCGAATCCCGACCTTGTGATGTACGTGTTCCCGCACCTGGCGGATGGCAACGCGCCGGTGCCGGGCTACAGCACCGTGTTCCCGTTCTACAGTCAGGTGCAGTATGCGATGCCGGGTGAACGGACGGAGGCCTACTGATGCGATTTTCCCTGTTTGATAAAAAGCGCCTGATGCGCAAGAAGCCGGCAGTGCCGGCAACGGATGTCCAGGACACGGTGATCGCAACTGAGGACGGTGTGCCGCTGTCTGTCGACGGGCGAGAGCCGTTACGGCGCCCGGGCAAGATGACGGTAAAGGATGAGCAGCAGGTGTATCACGCCAATCCGTCCATCGTTGATTACCTACCCTGGGCGGAGTTTCTCGACCGTGAGCAGTGTATTTTGCTCGATGACGGGGTGTCCGTCGGGGCCGTTTTTGATATCACACCGGTGGCCACCGAGGGACGCACAGACGATCGCCTGGAGCAGATGCGCGATACGGTGGAGGATGCCCTGCAGGACTCCTTTGACGAACATGATGAAAACCCCTGGGTCGTGCAGTTCTTTTGCCAGGACGAGAACAACGTCGATGCGTATCTTGACCGGCTGAGAGGGTATATCAAGCCGCATGCGCAGGGTTCTCAGCTGTCTGAGTCATGGCTGAAAGAAACCGAGCGTCATCTGCGCGGGATTGCCCGTCCGGAAGGCCTGTTTAAAGATAAGCTGATAACAGACCAGCCATGGCGTGGGCAGCAACGCCGGACTCGCATGGTGGTCTATCGCTGGATTGGTAAGAGCAATCATGATCCGATGCCACCGATCGCCATGCTGAATCAGACCTGTGAGCGTGTGACGGGGGCGCTGAACGGGGCCGGCGTGGTATGTGTGCGGCAAAATGGCGGCCAGGTTCACGACTGGCTGCTGCGTCATTTTAACCCCAGCCCGGAGTGGGTGGATAAAGGGGTTCTGTACCGTGATGCCGCCTATTTTGACAGCCGTGATACGCCGGAAGGCGCAATGCCGGTGCAGAATGATTTTGCCGAAACCCTGCTGTTCACCCCGCCCGTGTCCGATCCGGACCAGGGGGTGTGGTGGTTCGATAATCAGGCGCATTGCGCGATCCCGGTCGAGAAGCTGCGCCGCCCGCCAGAGCCCGGCACCATCACCGGAGAGATGAAGCGTGGCGAGAAAAAAATCAACGCGCTGATGGATATGTTTCCGGAAGGGACGATGCTGTGCATGACCATCGTGGTGCAGCCGCAGGACACGCTGGAAAACGATTTTAACAAGCTGTCGAAAAATGCTGTCGGCGAAAATACCGAATCCGGGCGTGTGCGTCAGGACGTGGCGCAGGTCAAGGAATACCTGGGTAATCGCCACAAGCTGTACCGTGCCGGCATCACTTTCCTGCTGCGCGCCGGCGACCTGACCACGCTCAATCACAAGCGTGTCGAGCTCACCAACGTGTTGCTTGGTGCCGGCCTGCAGCCGGTTCGCCCGGAGTTTGATGTGGCGCCGCTCAATACCTACCTGCGCGCGCTGCCGATGTGCTTTAACCCGGAGACCGACAAGAAACACTGGTACACCCGTCTGACCTGGGTACAGCATCTGGCCGGCCTGTTACCGGTGACCGGTCGTGAAACGGGAACGGGCAATCCAGGCCTGAGTTTTTTCAACCGCGGGGGCGATATTCTGACGGTTGATCCGCTTAACAAACATGACCGCAGCCAGAATGCGCATATGCTGTATTTTGGTCCGACCGGCGCGGGGAAATCGGCGACGTTGTGTGCCACGCTGACGCAAACCATGGCGGTTCATCGCCCACGTCTGTTCGTTGCCGAGGCGGGGAACTCGTTTGGGCTGCTGGCTGATTACTTTGAAAGCCAGGGGCTGACGGTCAATAAAGTCAGCATCAAACCGGGCAGTGGCGTGTCTCTGCCGCCGTTCTCTTTCGCGCATAAGCTTATCGAGGAGCTGAGCTCACTGGAACTGGATGAAAGTGAGCTGCGCGATATCGATGCGGATGACGACGATGAGGATAAACGCGATTACCTGGGGGAAATGGAAATCTCGGCCCGCATGATGATCACCGGCGGTGACCAGAAGGAGGAAGCGGAGTTAAAACGGGCTGATCGGGCAATGATCCGTGAAGCCTTGCTGATGGCGGCGAAGAGCGCCTTTGACGAGCAGCGCCAGATGCTACCGTCTGATCTGCAGAACGCCTTGTATGCGATTTCCAACGACTCGGCCAACGAAAAACGCAATCCACAGCGTCGGGCGAAAGCGGCCGAAATGGCGGAGGCGCTGGGCATGTTTACCCAGGCCGGCAGCTTCGAGGCGGAGCTGTTTAACCGTGAGGGCAGCCTGTGGCCAGAGGCAGATGTCACCCTGATTGACCTAGGGCATCTGGCACGAGAGGGCTATGAGGCGCAGATGGCGCTGACGATGGTGAGCCTGACCAACACCATCAACAACATTGCCGAACGAGACCAGTACTCGGAGCGGGATATCGTGTTCGCGGTGGATGAGGCGCACATTGTGACGGTGAACCCGTTGCTGGCACCGTACATGACCAAAATCGTCAAGATGTGGCGTAAGCTCGGCGCCTGGCTGTGGCTGGCCACGCAGAACCTGAAAGACTTCCCGGACATTGCCGAGAAGATGCTGAACATGGCGGAGTGGTGGGTTTGTCTGACCATGCCGCCGGAGGAGGTCAACGACATTGCCCGCTTCAAGGCGCTGACCGAGGAACAAAAGGCGGTGTTACTGTCGGCCAGCAAGCTGTCCGGCTGCTATACCGAAGGTGTGGTGCTGTCGAAAAAACTCGAGGCGCTGTTCCGTGCGGTACCGCCGAGCCTGTACCTGGCGCTGGGGATGACCGAGAAAGAAGAGAAAGCCGAGCGCCGCGCGTTGATGCAGGAGTTTGGCTGCAGCGAGCTCGATGCGGCCCGCAGGGTAGCGCAAAAGCTTGACCGCTTGCGCGGCCTGGCGGCGAATGGGGAGGCCGCGGTAGCATGATGACCCTGAAATATCCTGAACCTGTTGTTAGACAGCCGGGCCAAGTCTGTCGTGAACCGTCGTTGTTTACTCTCCCTCCGCAGGGTGTGGCCACCTTAAGCGAAATGGATGCGCTGGCGCTTGAGACGTTCTGCGGGGCTATCCGCGATCGGTTGTTGGGGCCGGTCACCCTGACCGCCCACCCGCATCGTATCGGGAGTCGTACCAGTGTGGCGCTGCATCTCGAGGGGCGCCTTGGGCGTTGCATCGATGTTCTTATCACCGTGACCGGTAACACGCTATGGCCGCAGCCGGACGAATATAGCCACCCTCGCTGGTATGTCACGGTGCCGGACGCGGCGGATGTGGTGTTCCTGCTTCTCCACCTGAGCGACCTGTGCGAGCGGTTTAGGGTCAATTAGTTCAGGTCTGCAACGAACCAGAAGGCTTTTGTTTATTTAAACTTGTATGTTGTTTTCTACCGGCCTCTTGGCCGGTTTTTTATGCGTTGGATATATCAGTAACCGGGCGTAGCATCATGTTATACTGCCCTGGTTAAATAATAGGCGATGTGTCATTGAGAATGAAACTTGACCAGCTAGCTGAGCCAAAACCTATGCTTGATGAAGAAGTTTTGGCCACCATAACAAAAGGTTCGCAAGTCAAAATTCAGCTTACCGACGGGATTAGCGATAAATTTAATGAGACCATTATTATGGAAGTGGTTAACCGGGACAGCCATGTCATTGAGGCTAAATTTATCAGGCGTCAAACGGGCAGATTTGACGATGCTCACTCGGCATTCGTATCTCCATTTTTAACAGACACGGTGGTGTTTATCAAAGAAGCCGTTTTTGCAGTACTGAACGACTAACTGATTGCTGTGTGGTTGGTACCCGGAGGTTTTCCTTCGCACTTTTCTTATGCGATGATTAAGCCTTCGTTAAGCAAAGGGACCCTGCGATGCCTGATTTCTCCCGTTCTGCCTTTACCGAAGGCAGCGTTGCCTTACCGGAAGGCTATGCCGATCGCACCGTCAACGTGCTGCTGGCCGGCGATGATGTTTCTCCCTCAATCAATATTTCCCGCGATGCGCTGCAGCCGGCGGAGAACCTGGAAAACTACGTCACCCGCCAGCTCGATGCGCTGGCGCAGGGGCTGAAAGGCTGGGCGTTCAAAAGCCGCGAACCGGCGATGCTGGGCGGCGACCTGCTGACCGGAGAATGGGTGCGCGCCAGCTACCTGCGCGACGGCAAACGCATCTGGCAAAGCCAGGCGGTATTTGCGCTGGCGGATGGCCGGGTGCTGGTGTTTACCCTGGCGATGGCGCGCAAGCTGACGCCGCAGGACGACGCGCTGCTGTTGCAGGTGCTGAGCAGCTACCGGACGGCCTAGCGATGAACTCTTTGCGTAAAAGGATCTTACGATGACCGAAGCGGCTCGCGTCGGCGATACCATCGGGCACTCCCATGCCCTGGCCGGGATGATCGCTGGCACCCTCGTTGGCGGCCTGATCGCCGCCGCCGGTGCGGTGGCGGCGGGTGCGCTATTCGTCGCCGGCCTGGCGGCTTCCTGTATCGGCGTCGGCGTGTTGCTCATCGGCGCCAGCCTGGCGGTGGGGTATCTCACCGGCGAGGCGGCCACCGCGGCGCGTGACGGCATTGCCGACGCCGGTGCCGGTAGCCTGACCCCCAAAGGCACTATCGTCACCGGCTCCCCCAACGTCTTCATCAACGGCAAACCCGCCGCGCTCGCCACCCACAGCCAGGTGGCCTGCAGTGACGACGGCCCAAGCATGCAGATGGCGCAGGGCTCCGACAAGGTCAGCATCAACGGCCAGCCCGCCTCGCGCGTGGGGGACAAAACCAACTGCGACGCGCAGGTGATGGAAGGTTCGCCCAACGTGTTTATCGGCGGCG
>Ga0308158_10001000_pt1 | contig 34353 bp, 26 predicted proteins | sample PhyBR2_FD_201038 | JGI IMG/M metagenome (GOLD analysis project Ga0308158, IMG submission 201038) | Phyllosphere microbial communities from UC Gill Tract Community Farm, Albany, California, United States - DLSLB.R2 | ecosystem: Host-associated > Plants > Phyllosphere > Unclassified | place: USA... | reverse complement strand
TTTTGAGCTTGAAAATGAGCCAAAGTACGAAGCCTGGATTGACGGAGTAATTGAATCGGAAGGGAAGGAAGCTGGAGAGGTTAATTATATTTTTTGTGATGATGATTACCTGCATAATATTAACATGCAGTATCTGGATCACGATACGTTGACCGATATTATCAGTTTTGATTATTGCATTGGAGATCTTATTTCCGGGGATATTTTTATTTCAGTGGAGAGGGTTCGGGATAATGCCAAAGATTTCGATGTATCCTTTCATGATGAATTGTTACGGGTTATGGCGCACGGCATTTTACATTACTGTGGGTTCAAAGATAAGTCTGATAAGGATGCAGAAATGATGCGTTTGAAAGAGCAGGAAAAAATGCTTATGTTCCACGTGGAACCATAGTATTTCTTTTAATTGTTTAATTAATGTTTCACGTGGAACAATGAGTTTATTTCAGGATGAATATGATGTAGTTGTAGTTGGTGCCGGTCATGCCGGTTCTGAAGCTGCAGCTGCAGCTGCGAATATGGGTATGAAAACACTGTTGGTAACAATGAGCCTTCAGAACATTGCCCAGATGAGTTGCAATCCCGCAATGGGAGGAATTGCAAAAGGTCAGATTGTTAGGGAAATTGATGCACTCGGAGGGTACTCCGGTATTGTATCCGATAATTCTGCTATACAGTTTAAGATGTTGAACGTATCCAAGGGACCTGCTATGTGGTCACCAAGATGCCAGAGCGACCGTATGCGTTTCGCAGAGACCTGGCGTTTAATGTTGGAAGGAACACCGAATCTTGATTTTTATCAGGAAATGGTTTCCGGGATCCTGATCGAAAATGACAAGGTTATGGGGGTACGTACAAGCCTGGGTATTGAAATTAAATCCAAAACCGTTGTACTCACAAACGGAACTTTCCTCAACGGCCTGATCCACATTGGTGAAAAGCAGTTTGGCGGAGGTAGGGCAGGAGAGAGTGCTTCGTTCGGTATTACGGAAGACCTGGTAAAAGTAGGATTTGAATCGGGACGTATGAAAACTGGTACGCCACCACGTGTTGACGGTCGTTCTTTAGATTATTCCAAAATGGAAGAACAACCCGGGGATGTAAATCCTCAGAAATTTTCATATTCGGATGTTACAAAACCTTTAACCGTACAAAAATCGTGTTATATGACGTATACGTCAAATGAAGTGCATGACCTGCTTCGTGAAGGATTTGACCGTTCGCCTATGTTTAACGGACGGATTAAAAGCCTTGGGCCGCGTTATTGTCCTTCGATAGAGGATAAAATCAACCGTTTCGCTGATAAAGAACGTCACCAGATTTTTGTGGAGCCGGAAGGTTGGGATACAGTGGAGGTATATGTAAACGGGTTTTCAACATCGTTACCTGAAGATGTGCAGTTCAGGGCACTGAAATCGGTGGCCGGATTTGAAAATGTAAAATTTTTCAGGCCGGGATATGCGATAGAATATGATTATTTTCCACCTACGCAATTAAAGCATTCTTTGGAAACAAAGCTTGTAGACGGTTTGTTTTTTGCGGGTCAGATCAACGGAACAACTGGATATGAAGAAGCAGCAGCACAGGGATTGATGGCCGGGATTAACGCGGCTTTGAAAGTGCAGCAAAAAGAACCTTTTGTTTTAAAAAGAGATGAGGCTTATATTGGGGTTCTCATTGATGATCTTATTACAAAAGGAACCGAAGAACCTTACCGTATGTTTACATCGCGTGCAGAATACCGTACACTTTTGCGTCAGGACAATGCCGATTTCAGGTTAACACCGAAATCGTTTGCTATTGGTCTGGCTAAAGAAGACCGTATGAAGCGTATGGAATATAAGAAAGAATCTTCCGATAATTTTGTACAGTTTTTTAGGGAAACTTCGGTAAAAACTGAGGAAGCAAACCCGATATTGGAATCAAAAGGAAGCGACCTTATGAAGCAACCCGATAAGATGTTTAAAGTATTTTCACGACCGCAGCTTGATCTTGAGGATGTACTGAAGTTTGAAAAAGTGGGTACTTATATTGAGGAACATTCATTAGACCAGGAAATCATTGACCAGGCATTAATACAAGTAAAATATTCCGGGTATATTGAGAAAGAACGCAATAATGCGGATAAGCTTACACGGTTAGAAGACGTAAAAATACCGGAGAATTTTGATTATGATAAGATTAAATCAATGTCTCACGAAGCCCGTGAAAAGTTAAAAAAAATACGTCCGGTTACGATATCGCAGGCTTCAAGAATAAGTGGGGTAGCTCCTTCGGACATTTCTATTTTGCTTATTCATATGGGCCGTTAAAAATGTTCCACGTGAAACAGGAAAAATACTATTTAAAAAGTATTACTGTAAAAAATATAATTAAATAACGGCCCTTTTTGGGCTGTTCCTTTTAATATGAAAGATAAGTATATTAAAGATTTCAGTGTTTCAAACGAACAGTTCGCATTAAAATACAATAGCGAATACGATTGTTTTAAAACAGAATTTACCAATTTTGACCGTTTAGGCTCGTATTATAAAAGTGAAAACTATATATCACATACTGATGGCAGCCGAAACTGGTTTGAAAAAATATACCAGTTCATAAAAAAATATACCATCGGAAAAAAATGGCAGCTTATAAAAAAGTTTCATCACAATTCGCATCTTAAGGTTTTGGATATTGGATGCGGAACAGGTGATTTTCTAAAGTATGGTAAAGACGCTGGTATATACGTTAAGGGAATTGAACCGGATGAATCGGCACGAAATCTTTCTGCACAAAAAGGAATTGCCGTATGTAAATCACTTAATGAAATTACCGAAGACGGTTTTGATGTCATCACACTTTGGCACGTTTTGGAACACGTTCCCGATCCTGATCTTTATTTTGATTTCTTTAAAGAAAAAATGGCAGCGGATGGAACCCTTATTATAGCAGTTCCGAATTTTCGCTCATACGATGCACAGCATTATGCAGAACATTGGGCTGCGTGGGACGTACCCAGGCATCTTTGGCATTTCAGTAAAACGGCTATGGAAAAGATGGGTGCAACGCATGGATTTGACCTTATGCATATAAAACCTATGTATTTTGACAGTTTTTATGTTGCGCTATTGTCCGAATCGTATAAAACGGGATCAAAAAATATTTTCAAAGCGTTTTGGGTTGGATTAAGATCGAACCTGCGTGCTAAACGCACAAAAGAGTATTCTTCGCATATCTATATTTTTAAAAAATCATTTTAACGATATTATTTTAATGGTTTTTATGTTTCGATAGGGAAATACCTTGGCTAATTTTTAAATGCGCTTAAATCGAATTTTTTGAGGGTATTTTAAATAAAGCATTTTTATAAAATTTAAAATTTCGATATAAATTTTTTATAGTAGGTACAATTCCATATTTTTAAATACTTTTGTGAGAAATTTAGTTCTACTTAAAAATTTCTTTTTATATGAAAAAAATGATGATGCTTGCTGTTGTGGCATTAAGTGTTACTGCCTGTAACAAGGATAATGCAGAAACGAAGAGTACCGGTAAAACAGCTGCAACTGCAACGGGATTTAAAACGGCTTATATCGATACGGAAAAACTCATGAAAGAATATCAGGAGTTCAAGGATTTTGAGGCAAAGTTTAAATCCATGTCTGACCGTATGAAAAACGAATTGGATGGTGATGCTAAAAAATTTCAGCGTGATGTCCTGGAACTGCAGCAACAGGCACAGTCAAAAGGAATGGAATGGGCCCAGAAGCGCCAGGCTGAACTGGAACGACGCCAGCAGACTTTAGCTGAAAAAGAACAGAACTATATGAAGAAGTTTCAGGATGAAAGTGCTGTGGAACGTGATTCTATGGTTTCGCGTATGAAAGACTTTATAAAAGATTACGGTAAAGAAAAAGGATACGATTATATTTACGGAACGGGTGATGCGGCTTCTGTGCTTTATGCAAAAGAAGAATACAATCTTACCGATGAAGTATTGGATTTGCTTCATAAGCAGTATGAAGAAAAAACAGGGAAAAAGGTAGAAAAAGAAACGCCTAAAACCGAAGAAAAGAAAACCGAATCAAAAAAATAATGAAACCACCCATTCGGGTGGTTTTTTTATCTTTGTATTTATGACAGCAGAGGCAGCACTGGTTTTACAGTACATACAGCAAACAGGAAAAAATGTTTTTTTAACCGGTAAGGCAGGTACGGGTAAAACGACGCTTCTAAAAAAAATTCTCAGTACAAGTTCAAAGAATACGGTGGTGGTGGCCCCGACGGGAATTGCAGCGCTTAATGCAGGAGGCGTTACGATTCATTCGTTTTTCCAGCTGCCTTTTTCGGGATATATACCTGCGGAAGATGTGGAACAGGTATACGACGGTCCTTATTTTGAAACAAAACGTACCATCAGGCGGCACTTTAAGATGCATCAAACAAAACAGGTACTGGTTCGGAATATGGAGTTACTCGTAATTGACGAGGTGTCAATGTTGCGTGCGGATGTGCTCGATGCCATGAACGAAATGCTGCAGTATATACGCAAATCCGCGTTACCGTTTGGTGGTGTGCAGGTACTGTTTATAGGTGATCTCTGGCAGTTGCCACCGGTTGTGAAACAGAATGAATGGGAACGGTTGAAGCAGTTTTACCACGGTATGTATTTTTTTAATGCCTGGGTAATGCAGGCTTCACAACCTGTATACATTGAACTGAAAAAAATTTACCGGCAGGATGATGAACGATTTGTTACACTGCTCAACAATTTCAGAACTTCGACTGTAACGTCCGGAGATTATGAATTGTTGGGTACCCGGGTAAACGAGCATTTCGATACGACGAAAAACAAGGGATACATAACCCTTACTACGCATAACCGCAAAGCCGACGAAATCAACGATCGCGAACTCGATCTGATTAAAGGACAGGAATTTGTGTTCCTGCCCGAAATAACAGGCGATTTTCCGGAAAAGATGTATCCGCTCGAATCCGAGCTCGTGCTTAAAAAAGGCGCACAGGTCATGTTTGTAAAAAACGACCTCAGTTATGAAAAAAGGTTTTACAACGGGAAGATCGGTTTTGTATTTTATGTCTCAGAACATGAAGTAGAAGTGTTTTTACCAGAAGACAACGTTAAAATCACCGTTGAAAAATATGAATGGCAGAATGTACGCTATGCGCTGAACCCGCAGACAAAGGAAATAGAGGAGGAGGTACTCGGTACTTTTGTACAGTATCCGCTGAAGCTTGCCTGGGCCATCACGGTGCACAAATCGCAGGGACTTACTTTTGATAAAGCTGTGCTCGACATCAACGACGTCTTCATGTCGGGTCAGGCTTATGTGGCGCTTTCACGCCTGCGCAGCCTGAAAGGGCTGGTGTTGTCAAAGCCTGTGGCTATAAGGGAAGTGCTTACCGATGAACACATCCGTTCCTTTTCGCAGCGTCATGCTGCCGTGAACAATGAAGACGGGTTACTTCGTGCCCGGCTCGAGTATTTATGGAATCAGCTCAAAGAAACATTTGACTGGGTGGAATCCCACCGGAACTTTTCGGAATGGGTACAAAGCTGGGCCTCTGAAAAAAAATCATTGCGCAGCATTTACCGCGCTTGGGCGCAGAAGCAGGAACGCTTACTGGAACAGATCCGCGATGTAGGCATCCGTTTTCTTAACGAGTTGCACCCGTTTTTTACACAGGATCCGTTTCGTGCGGAACACCTGGTGCAGCGTATTGAAAAGGCTTATGCCTATTTTTACCCCAAACTCGATGAACTGGCCTACGATACGCTGTTCGTATTTGAGCAGTCAAAGAAAAAGAAGGGTTTTGTACTGTTTACGGAACAATTACGTGTTTTTGAAGATGAACATATCCGCATGATATTAAAACTTATGAAAACGCATAAAATGATGCTTCTTTTCCGCGATGGGAATGATTTCACAAAAGAACTGCTCGAAACGAAGGATGCAGTGGGTTACAGGCTCAACCACCTTTCTGGAATCAGGGAGATACTGCGCATGCAGGTGCTGGATATAGAATCTGTTGAAGAAGACGATCTCAAAACAGTTCCTAAGGAAAAGAAAACCTCGACAACAGACAAAACGCTCGAACTCTGGCAGCGCAGGCTGAGCATTTCAGAAATTGCGGAACAGCGCAAGCTTTCCGTACAGACCGTTTACCAGCACATCGGAAAGCTCATAGGGCAGGGAAGCATAGAGGTAACCGAAGTACTTTCGAAAAAAAAGCTGTTGCAGCTGCAGGAACTTTTTGAACAAAATGAAGGAAAAACGCTGACGGAAATCAAAGCCGAAGCACAGGAAGGGGTAAGCTGGGAAGAACTGCGTATTTATAAGGCGTATCTTGAAACCCGCAAAACGGTTTAGTAACTTTTTATTTCATTTTTTTCTTTTGTTCAGCTGTTGTTCCTGTTTCCTTCAAACAGGTTTCTGTAAAACACCCATTTTATAAAACAGATGTATAAAATTAAAAAAAAAGTAACTTCTCTTTAAATGAAAAAATAACTATATGTCAAATTTGTTTTTAAGCGACATAAATTTGTTTTAGTTTTGCAATCCAAACACTAACATTTATGAAACACAAATACTTATACTTTTGAGCAGTTATATACTGGCTTCTTTTAATACAAAATCAAAATCTTAATTATTAAAACATGAAGAAACAAGCACTGACGCTGTTTCTGGCGCTGTCCGTTTATTGCGGATACGGCCAGGACGTGGTATGGCAGAAAACCATCGGCGGCGAACACGCAGAGTACCTTTTCGATATGGTACCTACGGTGGATTACGGTTTTCTTTTGGCCGGCAGTTCGCTGTCGGACAAAACAGGCTTAAAAAAACAGGCCGGCAACGGCAGCCTCGACTATTTTATCTGGAAGATGGACCAGCACGGCGAGGAAGAATGGCAACTGAGCTTTGGCGGCGACGGCCAGGACATCCTTAAAAACATCAGTCCTACAAACGACCAGGGATATATCCTCGGTGGGTACAGCGATTCCGGAAAAAGCGGCGACAAGCAATCCGAAAACAACGGCAAAAACGACATCTGGATCGTGAAGATCAACGCGCGCGGCGAGCAGCAGTGGCAGCAGAGCTACGGCGCGGAAGGCGACGACCGCCTCGTACAGATCCGGCAGACGGCAGACGGCGGCTACCTTATAGCCGCTACGACGAATTCCGACAAAGGTACCGGTAAAAAAGATGCCAAACTCGGCGGGCTCGACTACTGGATCCTCAAAACCGACAAGCTCGGCAAGGTGGAGTGGGAAAAAACGCTGGGTGGTATCTATAACGACGAACCACGTACCATTGTATTTACAGAAAAAGGTTACCTCATAGGCGGGGTATCCAACTCCCCGGCATCGGGTACCAAACAAAAAGACACTTATGGCGGGTACGATATGTGGATTGTGGAACTCGACACTAAAGGCAACGAACTGGCGCAGTACGTACTGGGCAGCGAAAACGACGACGAGCTCAACCAGGTACTGCTGTCGGCCGATAAAAAGGGCTATACCGTAACGGGCAGCACTTATGGCGAAGGCAGCAGCGGCAACCTTACCCAAAAGGCCGAAAACGGCAGCGACTTCGTGGTGATCCACACCGACCTTCGTTTTGAACCCCAAAAACAGTTCAGCTTCGACCTTAAAGGATCAGAAGTGCTGACCTCTACGCAGACAACGCCGGAGGGGAATTTATTGCTCTCGGGCTATAAGCAGGATGCCAAAACAAGAAAAAAGAGCTATGCGGCCATACAGGTAAATGCCAAAGGCGAACAGGTATGGGATAAGGAACTCTCTACAAGCGGGGACGATTTATTGCGCAAAGCCGTGATCACACGCGATGGCGGGCTTGTATTTGCGGGTAACTCCACGGGAAAAAGTGCTAAATACAAAACGGCTTCCGTAGGTCGCGACGATTACTGGGTGGTGAAGCTGCATACCAAAGGCGAAACAAAACAGCCCGAAATAAAGATCGAGGCCATCCCGAACCCGACGGACGGTTTTACGAACATCGTGATCAACCATGAGTACAAAGAAGGCGTGGTGAACGTTTACGACCTTAACGGGCGTTTACTGCATACCGAAGCGTTGAAGTACGATATGGTGGCGGTGGATTTAAGCCGTTACGCCATGGGAACCTACGTTATCAACATCAAAACCGATGTGGTAAATACCTCGGTTAAAGTCATTAAGAAATAATCATGAAGAAATTTTTACTATTAATACAGCTTCTTTTTGTGTGTACGGTAGTCCATGCACAAAGCGACAGTTACAGTTCCAATATATTTACAGATTCTCCAATCTCATTGAGTTCAGGTCATTACAGTTTTAACCTGCCGCTATTCGATATGGAGACTTCCAACAACCTAGTAAAGCTAAATGCAAGTCTAGGATATCATTCTAAAAGTGTTCGTTCCATGTATAGCGGAAGCATGTTTGGAAACGGATTCAGTTTAAACATCTTGCCTGTTATATCAAGGGAAAGTGCTAGCGATGAACTTTATTTACCCAAACTGACTATTGGAGCTAACGGTACCAATGACCGTCCGGATGTATATTCTTATAACGTATTCGGATTAAGCGGTAAATTTTTTGTTTACGTAAAAAACGGTGCCATAAAGGTTCAGATAGTAGACCAAAATACCTATGCTGATATAAAGGTAAGTCACGATACGAAATCCGGAATTCCTATTCAGGTAAATTCTTACCAGAATATGTATTTTACTATAGTGGATAAAAATGGTACGGAGTATGTCTTTAAAACAAAAGAAAACAGACCTCGACCACTGAATTCTACTGTAATAAATGCTTTTTTAAATATTTATTTAACAAGTGTAAAAGATAAATCTAAAAAGGAGTTACTTAATTATACTTATACAGACCAGATCGTCGGTGAGAATACCTTAAAACAAATCAGGGAAATAAACGTAACTAATTATGGCAGGATTCTCTTTAACGTTATAAATGGTACGACAACTACAGTACCTCGGATGCAGAATATTCAATTATTTAATGAGTTCGATGTTTTAGAAAAAACAATAGAGCTTGATTATACGGGATGGCATTTAGGAACGTACAATCTTTCTAAAATAACGAGTAAAACACCTGATAATAAAGCGTATTTCTACCAGTTACTTTACAATCCGGCTACGGGAACTTTAGATGATACCGGGTTTTATTGGCCGGGAACTCTAGGTGCGCAAATATATCCTTATGGAGCTCGGTCATTAACAGAATTCAATTATCCAAACCTCTTAACAGGTATGGCAAGCGGTGCCTTAAAAAGGGTAACATTACCAACAGGGGGAACCATTGATTTTACCTATGAAGTAAACGATATGAAAGTTGATGACAATAAAATATTTATCGATATTTTGGCCAACTATAATTTTAATGAAATACCAATAATCGCAACTACGGTTTATAAACCTGATGGTTTTCTTTATGTGGAGTACAAAAGAAAGGCATTTACCATTAATGAGAAATCTAATCTGTATTATAGAATAAAGGGAATTGGTAAGACAGACACAAGTTATTCACCCCCGCGTACGGTGTATCCGGAATATAAAATATACAATAGGGATACAGGGCAGTTAGTAAAATCCGGAAGCGGTTCTTCAAGTGTAGCAGACTATATTTTATGGATTATTGATCCGGGATCTTATTACCTTGAATATAAAGCTTCTGACGAAAGTAGGTTTACCGAAATGTCCTTAAAAATACACACTAAAAAGACATCAGATCTTCAGTACTTTACTTATGCCCCAGGGATCAGAATCAAATCGATTGTGGAACAACAGGCAAATAAAGTAAAAAGTGAAACGGTGTTTCATTACAAACCTGTGGCAAAGCTAAATGAAAAAGCGTCTAGCGGGTATTCAGGATATTACAGTTCTTATTCAAGAAGATATCTTTCGTCACAAACAGAAAAAAATAGAGAATTTGTGCATTATACAACTGTCACCAAGGAAATCAAAGGCAAGGGTTTTATTGAATATGATTACGGAGAAAAGGTGGTAAACGACAGTCTTGTAATGATCGGTAAGTTTGACAACTTAAGGAAATATCCTAAAAAGGTAAGACAATATGATGCCAATAAGAATCTCACTGAAGAAGTTTCAACCGATTATACTTTTGAATACACACCTATGGAGGTAGATGCTACCGTTTCAAATGTAAAACCTCAGGGTATACTTAAAACCCAGACACAAAATGCAAAAAATTACAAAACAGGTATTAATGTCGGTAATGTGAACCGGGTGTTAGAATATTCTACAAATTTCAGAATGCCGTTAACAGAAACGGTCAATGATGTAAAAAATGGTGAAACTGTAAAACTGGAGAGTACCTATCAAAAAGTGGGCAGTGAGGTTTTGCTTACCAGTTATAAAAAAACGCTTAATAACAATATGTTGTTTAACAAGACTTACAATTATGCTTTAAAGGGAAACATATTGTCCGAATTTTATACGTTGTCTTCCTATGCGGAAAAGAACAGTCAGAATGAAATAGTGAACAGTTATGAGGTAACCGAAACCGATATAAATGGAAACGTTTTGGAATACAAAGACCATTTGGGAATATTCCATTCTATTGTTTGGGGATACAACAACAGCAAAAAGTTGTTTGAAGTTACCGATTTAAGGTACGACCAGATCAATACTTTCGTAATTTCAGACCTGCAGTTGTACACTTCTTCAAGTGGAACGGCACAATTTCAGGATCCTACCATAATTTCCGGATATTATGCTACTTTGCGGAATGCACATCCGGACAAGCTTATTACAACGTATACCTATAACATAGGGAAAGGATTACGTACGATGACCGATCCCAACGGCAGAACGACTTTCTATGAATATGATAATTTCGGAAGGCTTAAAAATATGAAGGACCAGGAAGGAAATTTCATCAAGACATATCAGTATAATTTTATTAACGGGGTAAATTAAGAGCATGAAGAAGTATATATTATTATTGATAATCAGTGTTTTTGCTTCTGGTTTATTTGCGCAGAGCAACACGAAAAACTATATAAAAGAAACCGTTTACCGTACGGTAAGCAATACGGGTGGGGGTGTAGTACTTTATTCTCCGACGGATTTTGAGAATATTATTTACTTTGATGGTTTAGGCCGGCCCGAACAGCTCATTGAAAAAAATGCCTCCCCCGATAACGAAAAGAACATTGTAAAGCATATCGAATATGTAAATAATACAGGGCAAACAAAGAATTTTCTTCCTTTTACGGTAGAGGGAAAAACTATAACTTCCATTGGAGGGGGATTATCCTATATATCGTATAACGGTAATTTTGTAGACAATGCCAATACGGCAACGGTAAATTTCTACAATACTCCTGAAAATGAAGTCACACAAAATCCTTTTTCGGAAGTAAAATACAAAAGCACACTGAAGAAAGAGATAGAAGAAATCGCAGCTCCTGGAACGGATTGGTCTATGAGCAACGGGCACACGGTAAAAATGGAAGCATTGACCAATACAGCCAACGAGGTCAAATGGTTTAAGGCAACGTCCAGTTGGAATGCGACTACAAGGGTTTACAGCAATATCCTTGCGAATACCGGTTATTTTACGGCCGGTACTTTAAACAAACAGGTAATAAAATCGGAAAACTGGACTTCCGGGAAAAACAATACGGCTGAAATTTTTAAAGGAACCGACGGAAAAATTCATTTAAAGCGTACCTATAACAATAATCAGGCACACGATACATACTATGTTTACAACGACAGAGGACAGCTGTCATATGTAGTGACGCCGGAAGCAGCAGATGTTACACTTACGCAGGAAGTACTAAACGAATTGTGTTTCCAGTATAATTATGATGCAGGAGGAGCACTAGTAGAAAAAAAGGTGCCCGGAAAAAAATGGGAATACATTGTATACGATAAAGGAGGCAGACTGGCATTTTCCGGACCAAATCTGAGCCCGTTTGGCACAGGAGAAGAAGGCTGGCTTTTTATAAAGTATGATTATTTAAACCGCGTGGTTTATAAAGGATTTTATTCCGGTCATGCTGTGAGTGCTGCCAACCGTTCGGTGTTGGAAGGATTGTTAAAGAACCAAACGGTGCATAACGAAAAACGGCAGGGAACAACAGTTACAGTCGATGGTGTTTCACTTAGTTATACCAATGAAGTATTTCCTACAGCATCCGTAACGATGCTCGAAGTGAACTATTATGACAGCTACGGTTTTGCCAATGGTCCTTCTGCACCTGAAAATGTAAACGGAGTAGCACCCAATACAAATGTAAAAGGATTGCTTACGGGGATATGGACACGAAACCTTACTACAGCAGCCGAAAAGAAAGGTGATCTTACGTACCTGGTATACGATGCCAAATACCGACCTATCCGGGTGCATACCAACAATATGCAGGGCGGATCGACCCAGGTAAACAGCGTATTCAACTTTTTCGGAAATCCGACCCAGATACAGACGGTACATAAAAAAACAAACAGTTCGGCAGTTGTGACCACGGTAGAGAATTTTACCTATAACGCTCGGGAATACCTGATGAAGCATACGCATACCGTTAACGGCCAGGCTGAGGAACTTATTGCGTCTTATGAATATGACGGTTTAGGGAAGCTTATACGTAAAAATGTTGGAAATACTGCTACCAAACCTTTACAGAAGGTTGATTATAAGTACAACGTACGCGGCTGGCTTAAACAGATAAACAACCCTAACAACCTTAATGAAAACAGCGACAACGACCTGTTCGGGCTTACGGTCAACTACAATACGGCAGAAAACTTACCGGCTACAGTAAAGAAACAGTATAACGGCAACATCAGCAGTGTAGAATGGAAAACACGTACCGATAATATCAAGCGAGGATATGTTTACAGTTACGACGACCTAAACCGCTTAACGGATGCTTCTTATTTGAAAAATAGTATTTTAACAGGAGGATTTAAGGAGCAGTCGGCTTACAGTAAGAATGGTAATATTACATCAATGAACCGTACAGCAGAGATCGACGGTCAGGTGGTGGCTATTGATGATGCAGCTTATAATTACAGTTACAACAAGCTCATGTCGGTTGCCGATGCAACAAATCACCCCCAGGGTATCAATGATGTTAATAAAACAGGTGATGATTATGTCTACGATGCGTTTGGAAACCTAATTGCAGATAAAAACCGTAAGATTACCTCAATTACCTACAACCATTTAAGCCAGCCGGTAACGATGACATATGCAACGGGAGATAAAATTACATTTACTTACGACAGCAACGGTTACAGGATTAAAAAAACGGTGGTACAAAACGGTGTGACAAATACAGTAGAATATCTCGATGGGTTTGAATATAAAGACAACGTGTTAAAGTACATAGCCACGAAGGAAGGATTTATTAAATTTGAGAGCGGGCAGTACAATTACGTTTATCAGTATAAGGATCATATTGGAAATGTAAGGCTGGTTTATCAGGACATAAATAAGAACGGGACTGTTGAAACTACAGAAATACTCAATGAAAGCAATTATTATCCGTTTGGTTTAAAACACGGTTATTACAACCAGATTGCGAATAATTTCAGCAACGCCCTGCTGCCGAATGAAGGGTTTAATGGGCAGCCACAACTGATAGATCTCGATGCCAACTTAACGCTTATGGATTTCAGGGTGTACGATGGTGCTTTGGGACGTTTTACGGGGATTGATTTATTGGCGGATATGTTTGCAGAACATTCACCTTATCATTTTGCTTACAACAATCCTGTTTTATTTGCAGATCCTAGTGGATTACAGTCTGGAAAAGGTATTCAGCAAATTGATTATGAAAATTTGGGAGATGGTACATGGGCTATATATTTTAGCTATTTTGATGGAGACAATACAAGTACGATTATGCATTTAGCAACGGTTTCTGATAAATCACCCAACGAACCGCAGGTAATGAAGGAATTTGCTACAAATGGCGGTGGAGGAAGTGGGCCAAGTACAGGTCCCGGTTCTAATTCTGGAGGTGGCTCAGGTCCAGGAAAAGGTTCCGGAAATGGAAATGGAAATGGAAATGGAGAGGGTTCCGGAAATGAAAATGGCGATGACGGTGTTAGTTTTTGGGATAAATTATCAGCAGATTTTACAAATTCTTATTCAAGCTCTGGCCTTAGGAGCTTTGTGGATTGGTTTGATCATAATGATTTTGCAGGAGGAACAGGAGGGTTGATTATAAATGGATTCGGTGGCGAAAATATGGGTATATCTGATATCAAAGGACCTTATAAACATATAAGTGTGACTGATTTACCTGGATTTACTGCTCCGGGACAGAATGTTATACAAAAAGTTACGGAAGGTTTGACTAAATTGGTTTCATTAGGAGAGAATGATCATGTAAAAAGTTGGTTTAGTACACCTAAAGAAGGAGTAATTATTAGAGAAAATAATGATACTATTTGGTATAGGACAAAAACTCCAATGGGAGCCTCAACAATTGCATATAAACTTAAAAATAATAAATAATAAAATGATGATATTAAAGAGCAGAAAAATAATAAGTTTCCTATTAGTCCTTATAATGTTTTCTTCATGTGAAGAAAAAAGTAATTTCGACAATTATGACATTACATTAGCTAACTTATTCGTAAGTTATGGTGATAACATAGAAAAAGATATAAATTTTTTAAATAAGAAGATAAAGGCAAAAGAAGTATTATTACCATCTACGTTATATTATGATAAATTTAAGAGTATAAATATTATAATAACAAATTATTATAATTATTTAAATGAGTTAGATTTAAAAAGTGAAAAACTCAATAAAAATTTATTTTTTGAAGGAGATATTTTAGCAGAAGATGGAGAAAAATTTTACGAAAGAAGTAAAAATTTTTTAGATGATTTAAATCGAGTAATAGAGAATAAAGATTTAAAAGATCATTTGATTTATTATTTTAACGTAGATGATGTTAAAAATAAAGAGGATTTATATTTTAAATATTTAGATTATAATTATTTGGGTGCACCATATCCTGTATTTAGATATTTAATTAAGAAAAGGAAATATGATTTAATATTGTTTAAAAATGAAATATTAAGTAGCTATTTGCAGAGAAAATAATATCTCATGAGAATTCCAGCCTCTTCACACAATTATAAAAACACTTTAGTGTTGGGAAATTTACCAGTTATTTGATTCGTTTTGAAGCTACATAATTTTTGATTTATTCAATGTTGGATTATCTACTCTAAGTTAATTACTTACAAAAAACCAGCCCCGAATAGGGGCTGGTTTTATTTTAATCATCCATTCCTTTCCCTTTGAGGATCTTGGGAAGGCAGCGTTCAATACGCGCGCTACGCGTGGCCGACTGTTTGGCTTGTGAAAAATGGAACAGGTAGGCTTTCTGCCTGCCGGGACTAAGGCTTTCGAAAGCCATTTTTACGTCTTTTTTAGCTTGTAATACTTCTTTGAATTCATTCGGTGCCGGATAGTCTGAAATGCTCTTAAGCGCGATTTTTCGGCCTGATTTTTCAAGTTCTATTGCTTCGTCGATATACGCTGTAATAAGTTCTTTCTGTTCGAGTATCTGCTGCATGTCGGTAAAACGCAGCTGCCGTGCTGCCTGTACGTTTTTGGTCTGCTGTACGAGCAGGTTTTCGGGATCTTTAAGCAACGCTCCTTTATGGAACAACAACGCCACATAATCTTTAAAGCCGTGTATGAGCACCACGTTTTTACCTTGCAATGTATAGCACGGGTGTATCCATTTAAAATCCTGTTGCAATTCCGTGTTTTGCGTCACGATTTCGTGCAGCAATGTCATTTCTTCTTTCCAGCTGCTGGCCTGCTCAAGGAACTGTTGTATCTTACTGTTCATAATTCTTGATTCCGGGTGTGATTTTTCTTGATACAGGGCGCAGGTACCACGAAACAACTGTGAGTATGAGTAAAAGTACCGGACCGAAAAGCTCCGTTAAAGGGTCATGGATGGCCAGGTGTGAAATTACGGCACCCGACATGGCAAAAAAGAAACCTGCATAGGCCCATTCCTTCAGCAGCGGCAGGCGCGGTAGCAGTACAGCTACAACACCGAGCAGCTTCCATACTCCGATAATGTAAAGGAAGTAGGACGGGTAGCCCAGTTCGCGCACTGTTTTCTGTACTTCTTCGGCAAGCCCTGCGAGCTGCACAATGGCCGTGGATACCATACCCAGGCTGAGCCATACGGTGGCAATCCAATAGAGGATGTTGCGGCGTTTTGACATACTTTTTAGTTTTTAAAGTTGTTTAGTACCTCCTGTAGCCTGTTGTGGGCCATGTTGATGCCCTGCGCAAACGGCATTTGCAGCAGCTGGTCACGGAATGCGGTCGATTTAAAGACGATCTGCATCACGAGCCTGCTAGTGGTGTCGGTTAGCCTTTCAAATTCCATAAATTCGAGTTGTACTGGAAACGGGGTGTTGTGCATTTTAAACGTGCGTGTAATCTTATGCCCGCGTTCAAATTCAAGGATGACACCGCTGGCACCGAAAACGACTTTTCCGTCGTGCGAGGTTTCGTATTCCCAGCTTCCGTGTGCCCGGTTTTCGAGTTTTAAGACCCGGGTTCCCATCCATTGTTCCACGATAGCGGCCTCTTCATAAGCGCGGAACAGCAGGTCTGCTGGAAGGTCGAATTCGCGTGTAATAAAAAGTTCCTGCCGGCCTTCTTCGGCCCGGATGTGCGTTTTGGATTCCATATCAGTTTGTTTTATGGTTTTTCATGATGTGTTCGAGCTTGTTGAAGCGTTCTTCCCAGATGGCGCGGAACGGTTCTATAAAATCGGCAACCTCTTTCATTTTGGTGCCGTTGAGGTGGTACACGATTTCACGTCCGTTGGGTTCCGGCCGCAATAGTTCGCAGCCGGTAAGGATCTGCAGGTGTTTCGAAACAGTAGGCCGTGCCGTATCGAAATGGGCCGCGATGGCACCGGCCGTCATAGACTGGGTTGCCAGTAATACCAGTATGGCCCTTCTCGTAGGGTCGGCGATAGCCTGGAAAACGTCTCTTCTTAAATTCATTATGAAGCTATTTAACTACAAATATATGTGTAGTTATTTAACTACGCAAATTTTTTTGAAAAAAACATTTTTTAAGAGTTGTTAATTTTGAGGATAAAGGCTTATGTGCGTGTTTTTTAAGATGAGGTCAATGGCCTGTTGTCCACGTTTTTCATTGGTATATCTTATGAGCCGTTCAGTACGGGAACGGTCTGCATTGGTAAGGAACAGGGAGAAACTCTTTTGTGAGATGTTAAGGTTGGGTTCCCAGTCACGGTATGCCCAGCTGTCACGTGTGTAGGGATAGTTGGTGGAAAGCGTTCCCTGTACAGGTAGAAGAAAAGGAAGGGAGGTGGTGATGACCTGGGCACTTTCCAATGCAAAGCCGAACAGGAACAGGCCTTCATATACCTGGTTGCGGTGTACGAAAATACCCTTTTTGAGGCATAGCAATACTACAAATACGAGGTTGAGCACGAAAAGGAGTATCTGTGCTGCATGATAAGACCTGTATTCCTCGGTTCCGATGATGCCAAGGAACAGCATGGAGGTTACAAAAGTAAGGATCAGTAAATTACGAAATTGCATAAAATCGAGCCATCGCTCGAATACCGGTTGATCTTTTTGAATTTTCATGGTGTTCGATGAGGGCTGCAAGTTAAACAATATTTAGAAAAGGTGGATTTAGTTCAGTTCTTCTTCTGAATATTTTTAAGGCTCCTGCTTTCTGAAAAATTGCAGCAGGCGCCTGTTGAGTTCCTTGGGTTTTTCAAACGGAACATAATGCGTGGCATCCGGGATGAAAAAAGTTTCAGCGTTAGGAATTCCCTTTCCTATTTCCCGTGTGTGGGCTTCCTTTATCACATCGCGGCTTCCGGCTATGACCAGTACGGGGTTTTGAATAAGCTGCAGCTGCTCAACCCTGATATCGGGATGCTGCAGCATAAGGTTGATGAGCCTTGTGTTCCCGTGACCCAGCCTAAGCTGTTCGCGGAATGTTTGCAGCAGGCTGTCGTTCACACCGGTAGGGTTGAGGTTGGCTCCGATGGTTACGAGTCTGCGAACCTGTTCGGGATGCTTTATGTTGAAGATAAGCCCCGTATTTCCTCCGTCGCTCCAACCCAGTATGTTCACTTTTTTAAGCTGCAGCTCTTCCGTTAACCTGAACAGGTCGTCGGCAAACCGTTCATATGTATAGTCGGCTGTGGTAAGGTCGGTGCTTCTTCCCTGACCGCGCGTATCGATCGCGATAACGCGGAAGTGTTTTGCCAGCTCCGGAATCTGCCGGTAAAAATCGGCAATGCTGCCGTTGTTTCCGTGCAGCAACAGCAAAGGATCCCCTTTTCCGTATTCCTCATAGTAGATTTTGGCATCATTGACGTCGAGGTATTTACCCGATTTATTTTTTCCGTAAATTGTTTTTCCGGCTTTTTGCTTGTTGGTATAATAAGAGAACAGGTCCTTTAAACGCTCGTCCGTTTCGGTTCCTTCTTCTGGTTGAGCCATCTCCGAAACGGCATTTTTATCCTTGCTGTAGCTAATTTCGAGGTGGCTCAGAAATGTGCCGCCCGAACGTTCCCATTCTCCCTGGCTCTGGTAACGGAATAACAGGTTTTTTGAAGGTGTTTTTTTTGCTGATATCCCAAAATTGAATTCCCCCGATGGCAGCGGCCTGTAGTCTACAAGCTGCAGGGTAACCGCAACGGCATCGAGTTGTTCGAATACAAGGCCGTAATCCGTTAAATCGATCTTTTGCCATCCTGTACCCGATGTTTTGAAGAGGATGTTTTCGTCGGGAAGCAGCTGGTCGGGCATATCGTTTTTAATGCTGTAGATGTTGAGTTTCATGGTAATCTGTTCAAACCTGGAGCTCGGCATGATATGGAATCCGTACGATTTTATCCGTGTTGTGGGATAAAGGCGGAAAATGTTGCCCTGTTCAACAGCAGGGGCATCTTTTTGAAACATCTTAGAAAAGGTGAACATCGGTCTGGATGTTGTGCCCTGCGTTGTGTTTTTCATTTTAACTGTGTTGATAACCAATGTTTCGAGCAGGCTGGTGTCTTTTTCCATGATCACATTCCCGTCTTTCGCCAGCTGTTCCCAGCTAAAGCTTTTATCGGTATAACCGGCAGCACTGAATATAACTTCGTAGTGAAGACCTTCGGGTATTGAGAGTTCATAATGCCCATTTTCTGAAGCAACGGTTCCTGTTTGGGAATTCAGTATGCCAATGGAACAGAACGGCACAGGTTTATTATCGTGGTTTTTAATAGTACCGCGCACAGTGGTTTGTGACAGGGCATTTAAGGTGATCAGACACATAAGCAGATATAGGGATCGACACATTTTTCTCGGTTTTTTTAAGGGTTGTCGTAGATAGTTTCTTCAGGTCAGAGAAGAAATCTGAATATACGGGTAGTTTTGTATAGTGTAGGTGTTCTCAGGTAAATAGAATTAAAAGTACAGACGTTGCATTATGGGAAATGGGTTCCATGAAAGTTTTGCATCCGGTTTGTCAGAATAGTTTATTTCGGTTGTCTGCGAAAATTCGTTGGATTGCTGTTCCTTTAAAAAGGCTTTTCCTGCAAAAAGCAGAAAAAACAGCAGGGCGATAAACTGTGTCATTTGTATGGTTTATTGATGGTTGATACAAAAATAGAAAACCTTCGCTGCAGTAAATTGTACAAATGTAAACTTCAGATAAAAAGCCAGATGTTTTCTTTTGCCGTATCAACATTTTCAAAAAACAAGGCCGGATTGATATTGGTAAAGGCCTTAAAATCCCGTATAAAATGTGACTGATCGTAAAACAGGGCACCATATGACAGCTCTGTGAGATTGCGGCTGTTGCCGTGTTGTAAAATCGAGGTCCGGAAACGGTGGATTTTGCGGTACTCAGAAGCTGTTTTTCCCACGTATTTATGGAATAGCCTGTTGATATACTGGCGGGTAAAACCGTATTTTTCGGCTATTTCCTCCATCCTGGTGCTGGTTTCCAAATCGGCAAGTATGTGGGATATAAGATGAAGATCCTTTAGGACAAACTTTGACAGCCAGTAGCTCTCGAGCATTTCGATCTGTTTTTCCCTGTCCCGCTCTTCGAATATAAGTCTCATGACTTCGTTAAAATCATCAAAAGGATTAAAATCTGTGCTGCCCGATCCCGGTGCAAAGGGATTTTCGATGAAGTGGTGAATTGCCAGAGGCTTAAAATAGATGGTGATTTCGTTGACCATATTTTCGTACACAATTTCCAAGGGTACCGTATAGCGGAAGACAAAATCCGAAACGATATTTTCCAGCGGAGATGCCGAAATCGTGTACGTATGATCTTTAAAGCGCACCAATGCGTTTTGGGCAACCGTGAGTATACCGAAATTATTGGGAAACGTAAAATACCTGACCGGTTCCTGGCTTTCAGAAAAAAAATAATATCCTTCCATATACTCCCTTAGCAAGGGGTTTGTCGGCCGGTAAAACATAAGGTTCATTTGTTTTGTGTTTTTGGTCAAACCGCATTACTAAACGGGTTGTGTGTTGGAAATATTCAAAAATAAACATAAACCCCAAGCCGTTTTCTTAACAGGATGCCAAAAAATCGTACCATGTTTGAATTCTAAAACCTTATGGGATTCAGCAGGAATTTTGTGCCTTGATTGTAAATGAAATAATTACCTTTGCAAAAAATAATAATAACCAGATTTATGAGAAAAACACTACTTCTTGTAATGACCTGTATCTTTTATCAAACGATACAGGCACAAAGCCTACAGTTTACTTACGATGAGGCTGGAAATCAGATTAAACGTGAATTGGTTACCGTTACCGTAACGACATTAAGTTCTACCATATCTGATAATCTCGATGTTACTAACAATCCTTATTCTATGGATATAACAACAAGTATTGTTGAAGCTTATCCCAATCCTGTGATTGATCTTTTGAATATTGCATGGCCTGTTGAGTTACAAATTGCAGAGCTCGCCCTTTTTGATAATAATGGAAAAATGTTACAATTTAAAAGAGCTGAATATGGTAATTCAAACATCGTATTCGATATGTCTTCATATGCTTCAGGTATGTATTACATTCGTTTATTTGATGTTAGAAGACAAAGTAAAACCATTAAGATAATCAAAAAATAAACGCTTTTATGAAACATTTTTATGTACTATTAACGCTTTTGTGCTTCCACATAGTTACTGCCCAACAAAAAAAGGATGATTTAGGTATTCCTGTTGGAGGAATAGAAAAAGTCAGCGTCATTAGGGACCCGGACAAAGATACAAATAAGGCATCTTCCGCTTTAAATGATGATACTGCTAGTTTAGAATTTGATTTTCCTATTGCTGAGGATGTAGACTTCAATGGGGGAACGAAAGGGCAATTTTCTGTATCCCTCACTGGTGCTGCTACTTATAATCTTCCCATTGAAGTTCCTCCAGGAATCAATGGAATTGAGCCAAAAATAGGAATTGCATATAGTAGTCAATCTGGAAATGGGATTGCAGGGTATGGATGGAATATTTCAGGATTAAGTAGCATCAATAAAATAGGTTCTAATAAGTTTTATGATGGAAAAAACAGCACTATTACTTATTCTTCAACAGACAGATTTAGTCTGGATGGACAACGATTGCTATTAAAATCTGGAGTATATGGTATGGATGGTGCGGAATACCAGACAGAAAACTACAACAATTTAAAAATTACTTCCCATGGAAGTCCTCAATCAAATTATGGTCCCGAGTATTTTAAAGTACAGTATCCCGATGGAAATGTGGCCATTTACGGTAAAACATACAATGGGATTATATCTGGATTACGGGGAGAAAAAACACGAAGCAATACAATATATGCTCTTACATATGTTGTGAATCCACAAAATGTCATTCTCAAGTATAATTATATAAATGATAATGGCAATTTGCTGATTTCGAAAATTAGTTACGGCTACACAACAACGAATCCGCTGAATAATAGAATGGTAATAGGAACTTATAACTCAGTTTCATTTACTTATAAAGATAGAAATAGAAATGAAAATGCTTATATTTTCAATGATGGAACAAAGCTAACAAAAATTCTGGATAAAATTACGGTATATGGATTTTCAGAGACATTTAGAACATATCAACTCACATATAAGATATCATCATTAGGTTATGAACAGTTGCAGAAAATAACTGAAATTTCAGGAGATGGAACTTTGACAAAAACACCTGTGATTTTTACTTACGGACCGGACAATTTATCACAAAACCCGATAATCGAATCTGCAGGAGGGAAAATTCAGACAAGTGATTTATCAGGGTTAAGTAATATTGGGTGGAGTAATACTAAATTATTTACGGGTGATTTTAGCGGAGACAGTAATTTAGGATTTTTAATGCATGCCACATCTGTTCAAGATGGTTACAAACAATATACAATAGGAGATAAATTATACATATTTAATCCGTCTGAAGATAAATTCATTATTCAGAAGTTTCCAATAGGAAAACATTTTTCAGAAGTTGTTACATCAAAAGTTCTGAATCACAACAATATGTTGCTTCCAAATTTGGGATGGACTATAATTACGCAGAAAAATAAGCTGGCAAATGCTATTGAATATGAATTTAACAGTTTTATTTATATGCCTCAATCGTCAGGCGATATTTATCCAATAGGAACTTCTTCAACGGTTATTATGAATGAAAAGCCCGATGTAAGAAGACAGTTTTTAAGCGGTGATTTGAATGGAGACGGGATAACGGATATAGTACGTACGGAGCACAATACTAATTTTGATGAGGCAAGTGATAATCAATACAATACTGCGATAGAGGTTTATAATCTGCGCAATAAGATGCTGTACGTTACACCGAATATCCCAATAGGCTACAATTATCAACTAATAGATACGAATGGAGATGGTTATGATGAATTAATTATTTTTAGACATGAAGAGATACGTATTTATCGTTTTGATCTGAATACGAATAAATTTGTTATTGATAGTATTATTAATGCCCCAGGGACGGTTACTTTTGGTAAGCCTGTGTATGTAGGAGATTTTAACGGAGATGGGAAATTGGATTTCGTTACACCCCGTGGAGATTATTATTCTCAATGGCATTTTTATATCAATCAAGGCGATGGAAATTATAAGTATTTCTTGGCCGATATTGGAGTTAAATTTGAAAAAAACGAAAGTGGTTACAGTGATGCGACCTACGACCGTGAAATCATGTTCAATTTCATCATTACTGACTTTAATAATGATGGAAAGTCTGATATTATTAAATTTAAAGAAGATTGTAAAATTAAAAGAACAACTAATGAAACATTGCCTGTTCAAAGTAGTTTCTGGGCATATGAAAATCTGAATTTTGATATTGATCCGCAAAATATAAAGTTTACACTGAATGCCCCTCAACAGGATTTTGGACAATTTAATCAACGGCACCCTTTAATAGCTAATTCCAATTTCAATCAAAAAAATTATAAAACGGAATTAGTAGTGTTAACAGACAACAAGTTAAAGTTTTTAAAAGCTTCTAAGGACAATATATTGACCCATCAATTAAAGATTATTAATGAATTTGATATTACAACCAAAATAACTTATGATGTTTATGACGAAAAAAAAGTAGATTTAAATATCTACGGAGAAGATGGGATTTTACCATTCGCTTCTTTACAGGAAACAATGTCTGTATATCCAAAAGCTGATGTAGATGTTGCACCTGGAATGTATTTGGTTACGAAAGCAACTTATAATACGTATAAGGGATTGATTATAGGGGAAAGTTCGAGTGAACGGAAACAATTGTTTAGTTATGCTGATGCGACCATTGATTATAACGGAAAAGGATTTTTGGGCTTTAAAGGCCATATGGCGACGAATATTTATCAGGTAAACACTCAAGGAGATGCATTAAAAAACCAGATTAAAACCGCTACGTACTTTGATTTGAATAATAATGGACTGGTCAATGAAGAAACTGTTGCGCACGGAAGGTTATGGTTTAATTTTTTTACACCTCCAATAAGTTATATCTCTAAGAAATTAAATACATATAATACTACTAATCTATCTAATAAAGTATTTAAATCTGAAATTTTACAAACTTCTGTAAACGAGGGTTTAAGCGGTATTCAACGCATAATTAGTAATTCATATGATGCATATTCAAATCCTTTGTCAGTGACTGAAACGGTGACTGGAGGAGGAGATATATCAACACTGAAAACAGTTTTTACTTATGCAAATAGTTTGATTGACAATAACTATTATGTTGGAAGAATTACCTCTAAAATTAGTACTGTTAATAATGAGCAGATTTCTAAAGAAAATTATTCATACACCGGAAACCTTTTAACCAATATAACGAAAGAGGCGGCATTAGGTTCTGCTTCATTATCAGAGACAAATGAGTACGACGGTTTTGGTAACATTACGAAGAAAACACTTGCCGCTACCGATATACAACCTAGAATTTCTTCTTATAGTTACGATACGACTGGTCGATATCTTGAAAAAGAAACTGATGTAGAGGGACTTGTAAAGAATTATAGCCATAATAAGGAAAAAGGCTGGTTAATGTCTCAAACTTCTCCGTATGGATTAACTTCTTCAGCAGCTTATAATGCTTTTGGCATACCTGTTTCAACAACGGATTATTTAGGTAAAACGACAACTTTTGTTTATAAAACAAATGCAGTTTCGCTTGGGAATACTTTTATTCGAAAAGAAACGACTTTCCCGGACGGTCGCAAGGAACGTATTACAACAAACGGTTGGGGTAAGAAGACTTCTGAAGGACACACTGATATAGACGGTAACTGGATTAATTCTTCATATAATTATGACAGTCAAGACCGTTTGGTAAAAATTAGTGAACCCTATAAAAATATTGCTAGCCTGTTTACTACTTTTGAATATGATAATTATGGACGTATTGTTAAAACAGTATTACCCACCGGCAGAGAACTTACAATTGATTATAACGGACTTACTACAACTACAGATGATGGAGTAAAAACTAGAATTGAAACAAAAAATATAAATAAAAATATTAAAAAGGTTGTTGATAACGGAGAAACGCTAAACTATACTTACAACAATAATGGAACACTTAAAAACACGAATTATGCAGGCAATATTATAAGTTTTGAATACGATAGTTGGGGTAGAAAAACCAAAATAACTGATCCTTCAGCCGGTACTTACACCTACGAATATAATAGTATTGGAGATTTATTAAAGGAGACTACTCCAAAAGGTATAATTACAAATGTTTATGATGCGACAGGTAAAATATCGCAAACGACACAGCCTGGGAACATAATCAATTATGTATACAGAGCTGATAAATTGTTAGATAGAATTACTACAAGCAGCCCAATGGGTGCTTATCAGGAAATTTTTACTTATGATAACTACAAACGAATCAACTCCAAAAAATATACTACTCCGTTAGGATTTAACTATACTTATACTTATAGCTTCGATGATCTAGGCCGAAACCTTACAGAAGAAAAGCAAGTAACGGGACCAAGTGGTACGGATGCATTTAAAACCAAAAATGTTTATAAAAATGGATATTTATGGAAATTGCAGAATGGTTACATTGATTCTGATTTAAAGATTTACAATGCCTTTAATGAACGTGGTCAGGTAACCAGTTTTACATTGGGTAATGGGTTGCCTACGATTAATACTTATGATCAGTATGGATATTTGACTCAGACTGCGGTTGTACAACGATTTGCGTTGACCAATACCTGGGATGTACAGAGAGGTACTCTAAGCAGCCGTACCAATAGTTTATTTACTGGAGGAATTAATGAAACATTCCAGTATGATTCTTTTGATCGTTTAATCAGCAACAGCACCTTACAGGGTAATAGTATTATTACTTATGAAGCTAACAATTATGATAATAAGGGCCGTATTGTAAGCAGCGCAGTAGGTGATTATAAATATGATGCTTCTAAACCTTACCAGTTATTGAAAGTAGAAAATCTTAATGATTTGCCTTACTATCAAAACAATTCACTACAATTGGTTGAATACGATGTTAACAAATTGCCGAGAAGCATAAAGCAACAGGGAAAAGAGAATATTTATTTTAACTATGATGGCTTTAAAAATCGGACGGCAATGTATTACGGTAATGAGGCATCTGTGTATACAGCTTCCACTAAGGTACGTTATTATTCCCCTGATGGAGATATTGAAGTCGATTATGATAAAACGGCGAATAAGTACGTTGTAAATATATACGTAGACGGTGATCCCTATACAGCAAGTACACTTATACGTAAAGAGAATAATGTAAATGCGATGTATTATTTGCATCGCGATTATCTTGGAAGTCTACTTGCTATTAGCAATAATTTGGGAAGTATTGTAGAAAAGCGCCATTTCGATGCTTGGGGGAATGTATTGTTAGTGCAGGATGGACAAAACAATAACCTGAGTAAATTAACATTTATGGAAAGAGGTTATACCGGTCATGAGCACTTGCAGGATGTAGGGCTCATCAACATGAATGCCCGTTTATATGACTCGAAACTCCACCGTTTTCTTGCTCCTGATAACTTTGTTCAGGATACGGGAAATCCGCAAAATCATAATTTATATGCATACGGATTGAATAATCCGCTCAAATTTACCGATCCAACAGGTCATGTTTGGCACATTGTAATCGGAGCTGTTGTAGGAGGAGTCATAAATTTATCGGTTAAGGCCGTCCAAGGAAAAATTCATAGTTTTAAGGATGGTGCAGTAGCTTTTGGAATAGGTGCGGTAGCGGGAGCTGTGGCCGCTGCTAGTGGAGGTACTGCTTTTGTAGCCGCCGGGGGTGCAGCTGCCGGGGGAGGAGGTTTTATTGCAGGTGCCATCGGTGGAATGGCAGGATCTTTTTTCTCAGCTCCATTCCAAAGTATCGGCAATAATTTGTATTTTGGAGATCCTATGATGACTGAGGCTGATCTTGCAATGAATATTGCAATTGGGGGAGTTACAGGAGGTGTTTTAAATGGGAGCTTGGCTGCTTTAAATAGTAAAAGCTTTTGGACGGGAGATGTTATTCCTAAAGCACCCGCTAGTTTATCACTTAGCCCTAGTATATCTAATGTTCCAGATACTAATGCTAGTACTCAGGTTGCTAATACTAATACATCACTAGAAACCCAGGCATTGACTCCTTTTCAAAAAGGTCAACTTGGAGTTCAAAGAGCAATAGAAGAAGAGGTATTGGCTAAAGGTGGCAAAGTATTAACTCAAGAAGTAACATTGGAAGTGAATGGAGTAAGAGTTAGAGTAGATGTAGCAGCTGACTTTAATGGGGAAATTATTTTAATGGAGGTTAAAAACGGACCATCTGCCGGTTTTACTCCAAATCAGAAAATTGTTTATCCTCAAATGCAGGAAGGGGTGCCCGTAATTCCAAGAGGAGTAAAAGCTTTGCCAATTTGGGGGGCTGAACAGATAGGAAAACCTACTACTCAATACTATTTAAAAATTATTGAATACGGTAAAACACAATAAGATATGTTAAAAGAATTAAAGAAAAAGATAGAAGAAGGACTTAAGATTATATGTAAAGATTTGGGCTTTACTTATAAAAGAAAATTTTATATCCGGGAAAATTCAGAAGGCATTTCAAATGCGTTGCTTTTTACTTATTCTCAGGATAAGGTTTCTCAGACTATTGGGGTGAATATAACCGCGACCGTTTCATTAAACAGTATTGAGCGTGTTAAAAAAGCCTTATTGGAAGCAGACAATGCTGTTTTTAGTTTTACTTTATCTCAGGATCTGGGATATCTTATGCCGGGAGAAAACTATTTGAACTGGTTTTTGAAAGAAGAAGATTTTGAAGTAAAACTGCACGATATAAAGGAGGCGATTTCTGCATATGCAGAGCCTTATTTTAGTAAATTCAGTACTTCCACAGCAATACTGAGTGCCATTGAAAGCAGAAGCGAGCGTATACTTAACAGGGATTATAATTTTTATATGCCCATCATCTATTTGATAAGGGGAGAGTACCCTAAGGGAAAGAGATTTGTCGAAGAAGAGATTAAAAGGCAGGAAAAAGTTCTAAGTGACGAGGAATTCAGAAAAGCGTACCCTTTTCTGTTTTCAGAAGAAACCCGGGTATTACGGGCTGGAAAAGACCATTTAACCGCTGATGAAATGGAACATTTGCTGAAAGGGTTTAAAAGTATTGCAATAGGGGGACTCGGTTCGGGTAAGGCAGATCCCACTTACCTGGTTTTTGCCCGGAACTATTTTAAACTCATAGATAATGCCGGCAGTCAGGTATAAAAGACTATTTGATAAGGTTAAATAAAGAAGCGGAAATCAGTAAAAGCGCTGCCTGTAGTTAAAGAACTTCAGAACCATAAAAAGCATTGGTACAGAGGGAGGCATTTAAAGATCTGAAGAAGATGGAAACAGAATAAGCCTCTAAAACTGTTTAACACAGCGAAATAATATTTTTAATAGTTCTTATGACAATAAAAACAGCTGCCTTAGGCAGCTGTTTTTATTTTTTAGATTTAGCACGGGGCTTTTTAACCTGAACGTTTTTGGGTTCTTTTACATAAGACTGCGGTTTTTCACCGGCCATGGCATGCAGTTGCCGTTCCTCGTCCGGAACTATGGTCAACTGTGTCGTGTAGAGGTTTTTACGTCCCGACTTTTCCACTACGGTAACCGAGTGGTCGTCGACGAGGTTGCGCATAATGCCGGCAATCTTTTTCGAGTAAGAATTGTCTTTCGGGATGAGCTTCATTGCCACAAGTTCGTTGCGGATGTCCTCCACCGATCGGCGCTCCTTTAAAAATCCGCCCTTTACAATGCGTTCCCGGATGATGTGCGTAAGCCGGATTTTGTCTTTGCGTTCCTGCGGCAGCGGACGCAACGGTTCCAACGGTATGTTAAGGCTTCTCAGGGTTTCCATAGGGTAGCGCACGGCTTTGGCATATTCCACATAATAATCAATGTTGGTTACCTCGCCTCCTTCCATGCTGATTACCGTTCTTTCCGGGATGTCCATCATAAAAGCAATATCGCTTACAGAGTAATTAAGGGTAATTCTTTTCTTTCGCAGCCTTAGCCCGATAAGGGTCCGGTAGTCAGGAGAAATGAGTATATTTTTTCTCTTGGCCTGTTCGTTTTTCATAAGTTTGGTGTTATTTAGTGATTATTTAATCATTGATTTGCATGTTAAATATTTTGTATCTATATTTGTAACAGCTATTTGTGAATGATACAGGAAATATTCCCGTTCGGAAAGGATCCCGAAATTTCGTTCACAAAAAATCATGAAACACCAGAAAAATGTGAGCAGCAGCGTGATTATATCCAAAAACTAATCATCAAAGTGTTCAGAATATAACACAACTGCAATAACCATAAGAGGTGGGTTGGAAAAGGCGTAAGCCAATCCTGAACCGAATAGGACCCCTTGGATTTTCGGAATACATTTCTCCGGAATTACATTTTAACCGCAGATTAAAAGTAATACCTTTAGAAACAAATTCCAAATCCGGGGTGGTTCTCACCTCTGAATAAAAGGAGAATATTCCGAAAAATTAAAACTTAGTTTGCTTAAAAACAAAAAGATACCGTTTACAGCCGGTTGAAACCTTTCCATAATAACATTAAAAAATACCTATTTCATGTGAATAAGCCGGGTGAGTTTAATGGATAGATCCGTTAAAATAATCTTCGCATTACCGTTGCGCTCTATATGATATATGGCTTCCTCAATCTCGTTGTAGATATCGAGTATATTGTTCTCGTTTACAAAAGGAGCAAAGTTTGCAAGTTTAAAATTCTCGACTTTAGGAGTAAGGTACACCAGTTGCGGTGTACTGTAGTTAAGAAGCAGCGCCTGCCGGAACAGCTCCATACAATGATTGAGGAACAGCTTCTGTTTTTCACGGCCGATAACCGAAATTTCGTCGCTCCATTTGATGAGGTCGCTTACCACGCGGGCGTTCTTGTTCGCCCGGAAGGCCGCCCGGACCCAGGTAACGAACCATTCGTCAAACGGGTATTCATCCGTAACGTTATAACGCATTTTCAAAGCCTTGTTGTAATTGCCCTGCGCCTGTTTGGCTATACTGTGCGCATCCACCTCGTCGCAGTTTTCCATCTGCATGAGCCCCTGTATGATATCCGGTTCATTCAGCGCATTGAAGTGCAGCAGTTGGCAACGCGATAGAATTGTCTGTAAAATAGCTTTTTCATCTTCCGCAATGAGAATAAAAACCGTTTTCTCGGCGGGTTCTTCGAGAAGTTTGAGCAGTTTATTCGAAGCCTCGGTGTTCATTTTTTCCGCCATCCAGATGATCATAACCTTATACCCGCCTTCGAACGATTTAAGCGTTAGCTTCTTAAGGATCGAAGCCGCTTCGTGTACCGATATGTTGCCCTGCTTTTTCTGTACACCTATGGCTTCATACCAGTCGTTGAGCGAACCGTACGGGTTTTCCTTTAAGAAAGAAATCCAGCTGCCAAGGAAATCATCGCTTACCGGATTCGATTTTACCGAATCGTTAGTGGCAACGGGATAAACAAAATGCAGGTCGGGGTGCTGCAGCTGGTCGAATTTAAGATTGCAGGACACCGAACCTCCTTCGTTTTCGTTCCCCTTATTGTGGCAGATGATGTATTGCGCATAGGCAAGTGCCATGGCAAGCGTACCGCTTCCCTCGGGACCTATGAATAACTGGGCATGCGGAATGCGCCCGTTCTGAACATTGTGGATTAAATGGTTCTTAAGGTGGCTTTGACCAACGATTTCGGAAAATTTCATACAACAAAAATACCTTTTTAAAGCGGTTGTTCCTAATGCAATATTTAATAAAATTTTAAATGTAATAACTTTTGTTACATTTTAAAAAAGACTACATTTGTAACCTAAATTATTTCTTATGAACAATTTGCGTTTTGCAACCCTGCTGCATGTTTTTTCGTTGCTGGCCTTTGAGAAAAACGAATGGCTTACTTCGGAATGGATGGCAGGCAGCATCAACATTAACCCTGTTGTTGTACGAAAAGAACTGGCGTGGCTTAAGGCCAACGGTTTTATAGAAAGCCGGAAAGGCAAGGAAGGAGGGGTAAGGCTTGTTAAAGATGCATCGGAAATCCTGCTGGGTGACGTTATGCGTATGGTGGTGCACGATGAGCAGCTCCTGAACAAGAAAAACAGTCCCAATCCTGATTGCCCTGTTGGAAGGCAGATGAATACAAAGCTCGACGAACTTTACAGCGGTATCAGCAACCAGGTGTTTGCTCATCTTGACGGTATAACATTAGAAACTTTTATAAAAACAATTAAAAATTAAAAATATGAACGTAACAGTAATAGGTGGAACCGGGTTTGTAGGTTCTCAAATCGTATCAGAACTTGCAGCCAGGGGACATAAGGTACAAACCATTGTAAGAAACCCGGAAAAGGTACAGGATACCGGCATTTCCGTTGTAAAGGCAGACGTGTTGCACGATGATATCACCGCATACCTCAAAAATGCGGATGCCGTAATCTCGGCTTATAATGCAGGATGGACGAATCCGGAACTTTACCGTGACTTCGTGGAGGGATCGAGAAAAATTGAAAAGGAAACGCAGGCATCCGGGGCGAAAAGACTCATCGTAATAGGAGGTGCGGGAAGCCTGTATGATGCCGAAGGAAAACAGCTCGTGGATGCGGCCGATTTTCCCGAAAGCATTAAGCCCGGTGCGGCAGCTGCCAGGGATTATTATAACGAGCTGAAACAGAATACGGTTCTGGACTGGACGTATTTCAGCCCGGCCATTGAAATGCATCCCGGTACTTCAGGAACACGTACGGGAACCTATCGTACGGGAGCAGATCATCCGGTATTCGACGCAGCTGGAAGAAGCGTGCTTTCTGTTGAGGATGTTGCGGTAGCCATTGCAGATGAAGTGGAACAGCACCGTTTTCCCAAACAGCGCTTTACAGCGGCTTATTAAAGCAGTAACCTTGCCCGGTATATAAAAAGAACCTCTAACTTTGCATTTTTTTAAATGGAGTCAGAGGTTTTATTTTTCTTATGCATCGTGGCGTTCTGTGCCGGTTTTGTAGATGCAATTGCAGGTGGTGGCGGACTTATACAGACGCCCATGGGGCTGGCACTGCTTCCCCAGATACCCGTAGCATCGGTCATCGGGACTTTGAAAATACCTGCTTTTTCCGGAACCTCGCTGGCCGTGATCCAGTATCTCAGAAAAACGGTCATAAACTGGAAGTATTTCGCAGTACTGGCCTTGATTTCTTTCAGTAGTGCCTTTCTGGGCTCCTACGTCCTTACCGTGATAGATAACGGTTTTATGAAACCGTTGCTCCTCATCATTCTTCTGGTATTATGGTTTTTTACCTATCTGAGAAAAGGTTTTTCAGGATGGAAGGAAGAAGAAATACCCGTCCGTAAACGCTGGATATACGGGGTGGTGATTGCAATGGTCGTTGGTTTTTATGATGGATTTATCGGGCCCGCCACGGGAACTTTTTTCATTATGGGGTTTATTTTTCTCGTGGGGATGGATTTCTTTCACGCATCGGCCTATGCCAAAATGATCAACCTGGCTACCAACTTCGGCAGCATTTGCCTGTTCCTTCTCAAAGGACAGATCATCTGGACAATTGCATTGCCTATGGCTGTGTGCAACGGATTGGGAGGATATTGCGGTGCGAAACTCGCCATACTCAAAGGACAGCAATGGGTGCGGTATGTTTTCCTGGGGATTATGTTTATTGCCATATGCCGGTTCGGGTATGAAGTCTTCCATATCGATTTTTAATGAAACGATAAAAGCAATTAATTGTATATTTGCGCTTTGCAACTATACAACTACAAAAATAGAGATGAAGACAATCAACGATTTCAATTTCAACAACAAAAAAGCGATCATCCGCGTCGATTTCAATGTCCCTTTAAACGATACGTTCTCTGTAACAGACGACAACCGCATCGTGGCGGCCAAACCAACGATCGACAAAATCGTAAATGAAGGAGGTATTGCCATTCTTATGTCGCACCTTGGAAGACCTAAAAACGGACCGGAGGAAAAATTTTCCCTGAAACACATCGTTTCCAAAGTAGAAGAGGTACTCGGAAGAAAAGTAACTTTTGTAAACGACAGTGTTGGTGCGGATGTTGAGGCTGTAGTGGCGGCAGCGCATCCTGGAGATGTTATCCTGTTGGAAAATCTTCGTTTTTATAAAGAAGAGGAAGCAGGTGATGAGGTGTTTGCCGGAAAACTGGCAAAACTCGGAGACGTATATGTGAACGACGCATTTGGAACAGCACACCGGGCACATGCTTCCACAACTATTGTGGCGCAATTTTTCCCTCAAAACAAATGCTTCGGCTTCCTGCTTGCCAAGGAAATTGAAAGTATCGATAAAGTACTGAATTCAACAGAAAAACCGGTAACGGCCGTATTGGGAGGCTCAAAAGTATCTTCAAAAATAACAATCATTGAAAACATACTCGATAAAGTAGACCATATGATCATTGGAGGAGGTATGATGTTTACCTTTATCAAGGCACTCGGAGGAAAAATCGGCAGTTCCATCGTGGAAGACGATAAACTGGCACTGGCGCTGGAAATCCTTGAAAAGGCAAAAGCTAAAAATGTACAGATCCATATTCCTGTTGACGTGGTGGCGGCCAACGCATTTTCAAACGATGCAGAGACACAGATCGTAAGTGCCGATGCTATTCCCGACGGTTGGCAGGGACTGGATGTAGGGCCTAAAACCCTTGAACAGTTTCACAACGTCATCATGGCATCGAAAATCATTTTATGGAACGGGCCTTTAGGTGTTTTTGAAATGGAAAAATTTGCGGCAGGTACCATTACGCTGGGTAACTTTATTGCTGATGCTACGGATGCCGGTGCTTTTTCACTTGTTGGAGGGGGTGATTCGGTTGCAGCGGTTAAACAATTCGGACTTGAATCCAAGATGAGTTATGTTTCCACAGGTGGTGGTGCTATGCTTGAAATGCTAGAAGGGCGTACCTTACCGGGGATTGCAGCCATTCTGGACTAATTCACTAAACTTATTTCATATAAAAACCGCTCTAAAGGAGCGGTTTTTTCTTTTTCTGCTTCGTAACGTTTATTCTTTGTAACCGGGAATTGTCCATTTGGCCATATGCCAGTTCACCATATAGGGATACGGTTCATAAAAGGCATCATCTTCATTAAGGGTACGGCCCTGTTCAAAGTTGAGCCTGGCTTCCCTCATAAGGCTTTCCGCATTTTTGCGGTCGTTTTT
>Ga0308158_10000994_pt1 | contig 34523 bp, 27 predicted proteins | sample PhyBR2_FD_201038 | JGI IMG/M metagenome (GOLD analysis project Ga0308158, IMG submission 201038) | Phyllosphere microbial communities from UC Gill Tract Community Farm, Albany, California, United States - DLSLB.R2 | ecosystem: Host-associated > Plants > Phyllosphere > Unclassified | place: USA... | reverse complement strand
CCCTGGTCGCGAAGTCGCCGAGGTACTTGACCTGCTGCTCGCCGAACACGTTGATGTCGATGCCGAAGCTCTCCTCGACGACGTTGCCGTCACGATCCTTGTAGGAGTCGTTGAACATCACCCGGAGTTTGCAGACCTGACGTCCGCTGGAACCGAGATCGCGGACCTCGGGGTCGGCGGCAAGGTTGCCGATGCCGTTGAACTGATTGTAGCTGCGCGCCATGACCTGTCTCCTCTGCGCAAAGTGGTTTCCTGCCGGTCGGGCGCTGGTCAGGCGCTCCTTGCGGTCGGGACTCGATGCCAGAGCCGAAAAACGGAGTCAAGCGGGTTGGAACGTAAAGGGGTCACTTTTTGGATGGGGTGCATTTTTCCCTGAGAAAACGCACCATGGAGACCGTCGTCAGGCTGCCTGACGGACGGTCTGGACCGCATGTTTCAGCGTCTCGACGCCATCGAGGAAACATGCATCTTCAGCCGTGATGCCGCTGGCATGACCGCCTTCGCCGTACTGCGAGGAATCGACATGCGCGTCGCTGATCCAGCCCGCATGAGCCGGCGAGTATCGCCAGCCCAGAGCCCGGGCCCCCTGCTTCCACAGTATCCGCGCCGCTTCGGCTTCGACTTCCATGAAACGTATTCCCCGTCTGCAGCACATACGAAAACGGCCGGAGCGGATGCCCCGGCCGTCTCGTGCTTTTCCCTGTCGGGAGCTTACTTGATCGACTCTTCCAGTACGTTCGGCGGAACCGCGCCCGGATAGGCGGCCGTCGGCGTGACGAAGAACGGCGTGCCGTTCACGCCGAGATCCGTCGAGATCTTGGCATGTGCGTCGAGCACCTTCTTGACCTGCGGACCATCCATGTCGGCCTTCGCCTTGACGAAGTTCAGACCGGTCTGGTCCGCGATCTTCTTCAGACCCTCGTCGGTCGCGTCGATGCGGCCCTCGATCGCGTAGAGCGCGTCGTGGACCTGCGGGAACTTGCCCTGGAGGTCGGCGGCGAGCGCGAAGCGCGCGAGCACTTCCGAGGTCGGGCCGAGAATCGGACGCTGGATGATGATGAAGCGCACGTCCTGGCGCTTCTTCACGAGCGCGTCGACGCCGGTGTGCGCCTGCTTGCAGAAGTGGCAGTTGTAGTCGAGGAACTCGGCGACCGTGTACTTGGCGGCCTTGTTGCCCAGAACCGGACCGATCGGCGGGTTCTGCTTGATGAGCGGACGGATGCTCTCCGCCTTGGTGCTCAGCTCCGCGGTCTGCGTCTGCTGCTGACGAGCCTGCATTGCCTGCATCGTCTCGGCGACCCATTCCGGGTGTGCCATCAGCGTCTTGCGGAACTTGGCGTCGAATTCCGGATCACCCGAACCAGAGGTCTGGGCGACGACCGGGGTCGCGACGATAACCGACGCGGCCATGAAAAGCGCGATCTTCCTGAACATGAGAACTCCTTGAGGGAAATGCACCGTCTGTGTTGGACTACGTTATAGGATGGCACCTGGCGTTTGCAAAGACCATGTCTCCATCATGGTCGGCAACGCGAACGCCGCGTGCCGACCCGGGACCGTCACGCCCGACGCTGCAGATCGGATGATCCCTTCATGTGCGCGGAGAACGCGCGCACGTGATCTGCGAGAGGACGACCGTCGGGACAGGCCTGGAACACCGCCCTGTGCTGACGACGGACGACCGTGGTCGGCAGATGCAGCGTCAGCTCCATGGCCTCGGGCTGGAGGAGCTTCTGGATCTTCATGACCGGCGAGCGGTACTGGATCTGCTCCTCGGAATCGTCGTCGTCGAGACTGTACACGTGACACGTCGCCTCGGCTGTCAGCGGCGACTTCCCGCCGGCGTCGACCACGTACGGCGTCATCAGCGGCAGATGGTGGATGATCTCCACCGCGGCGCCGGTCTCCGCCGCTATGACGCCGGCGTACAGCTCCATCGCGTCATGCCAGTAGGAATAGTCGTGCTCGCCAGCGGCGCTGGTGTGCGTGCCGAATGCCTCCAGGAACGCGTCGATGACCAGCTCGGCCGTCACGTCGCTCCTCAGGTGGCGTCGTCCGAGCCTGGTCGGAATGAGCGCGATCTCGCCGGTGTCGCTCCACACGACGTTTTCCGGCTCGCTGGACATGACGAGCCGACCCCCCTCGATATAGGCGTGAGGCAGGCATGCCTCCAGCGACATGATGCCCGACGCGAGTACGGTGATGTGCATGTCGACGCCCGAGCACGAGGTCCTTAGACCGTACTTCACTTCCTGACGCGCCTGCGGCTGCATGCGGTCGAGGAACCTGCGCTCGGGGAGATTGACGAATTCCGCATTCGCGATGAGCTGGCTGCGGGCTGTGTCGTCCTTCCCGGTAGAATGCATCCGGTAACCCCTTTTATGTACTTGACGCGAACGCCACTGAATGGCGGCCACCCCTGTCCCTTATGATAGGAGAGGGGTGGCCGCGATGTAAAGCGCAAGCCTTACGCCTCGACGGAGAGCACGCCTTCGAGGCGACCGATCTCGTCCATCAGATTATCGCTGACCGCGATCATCGGAGGCGTCGCCGTCCACATGCCCTCGCGTGGAGCGATGAGCAGACGATCCGATCCTGGCTCCGCCAGTGCCAGGATTGCACGAAGCGCGTTCTTCTTGAACGCCTGGTCGACGCCGACGCGGATCGTACGGCCTCCGACCATTTCGTCGACCGTGCCCATTACCTCCTCGATGCGGATACGGCGCTCGCCCTTGCTGACGTAGGCGCTGATCCGCAGGCAGATGAGCGCACCGGCGACGATCCGCTCGGCACCCGGCAGGGTCTCCTCGCAGCCCACCGACATCGACGTCATCTCGTCGGAGATGAGGGCGGACATGTAGGCGTTCTTGCCCTTCCCCATCTTCACCTCGTCGATCATGCAGGCCACCGCGACCGGCATGACGTCCACCAGGTCGGCGACGACGTTGGGGGTGAAGATGCCCTTCGCCGACAGCTTGTCGATGTAGCTGTCGAGTGGATGCGCCGAGAGCGTGAGCCCGAGAGCGTCTCGCTCCAGCGTGAGCACCTCCTTGTCGTCGATCTCGTCCTCGCGCAGGTTGTTCTCGACACGCATCGACTCGTCGTCGTCGAACAGGCCGACCTGGCCCGCCTTCTTGGCCTTCGCCTCCTCGGCGATCGCCGCAAAGCTCCCGCGGATCGACTGGATCGCCAGCGCGCGGTTCGGGAAGTAGGCGTCGAGCGCGCCGCACGTGGCGAGCATGACCATCTGGTTCTTGTTGGTCACGCCGCCGAGCTTGTCGACCAGATCCCGGTAGTCGGAGACCCCTTCCTTCGCCACCCGCACGAGGTTGTTGACCACGGCACCGCCAAGACCGCTGACCGCACGCAGCGACCAGACGATATTGCCGTCGTCGTCGACTGTGAAGCGATCGGCTCCCGGCGCGACTCGTGGAGGAAGCAGTCCGATGCCCAGGCGGCGCGCCTCGTAGGCGAGACGGACGATCCGCTCCTTCTGGTCGCCCTTGCCGATGGAGGAGTCCATCGCAGCCGCGATGAACGCTGCGGGATAGGACGACTTCAGCCACGAGGTGATGTAGCTGAGCAGACCGTAGGCTGCGGCATGGCTTCGATTGAAGCCGTAGCCGGCGAACTTGTCGATGATGTCGAACAGCGCGTTCGCCTGCTCCTCCGGGATCTGGTTGACGGTCCAGCAGCCCTTCACGAAGGTGTCGCGCTGCTTGTCCATCTCAGACTGGATCTTCTTGCCCATCGCGCGGCGCAGGAGATCTGCCTGACCCAGCGTGTAGCCGGCCAGCACCTGCGCCGCCTGCATGACCTGCTCCTGGTATACCAGGATGCCGTAGGTGTTCTTGGCGACGTCGTCGAGCAGCGGATGCGGCGTACCGAAGGGCTCGATGCCCTTCTTGCGCTTGGCGTACATGGGGATGAACTCCATGGGGCCGGGACGGTACAGCGAGATCATCGCGACGATGTCCTCGAAGTTGCCGATGCGCACCTCCTTGCACGACCGCGTCATCCCGCCCTTCTCGAGCTGGAAGATGCCCGCCGTATGACCCTCCGTGATCTGCTGGAACGCAGGAGCGTAATCCAGCGGAACCGCGTAGGGGTCGAGGTTGATCCCTTTCTCCGCCAGGATGACGCGTGTCCGCTCGATCAGCGTGAGCGTCGAGAGCGCCAGGAAGTCGAACTTGACGAGCCCTGCGTTCTCCACCGACTTCATGTCGTACTGGGTGACGATCTGGTCTGGCTTGCTCGGATCCGGCACGTCGAGCGCCGTGATGTCCGAGATCCGACGGTCCGCGATGATCACGCCGGCTGCGTGCATCGTCTTGGACTTGGGCGTGCCCTGGATACGGTAGGCGAGCTCGAGCGCTTCCTTGGCCTCGCGCGTGGTCACGACCTCGCGGATCTGGTCCGAGTTCATCAGCTGGCGGGTGAGCTTGCCCTCCTTGTCGTTGTCCTCCTTGAGGAGAGTCGCGATTGCCTTCGAGATCCGATCCGTGACGTGATACTGCAGACCGAGCATGCGGCCCACGTCCTTGATGGCCCCCGACGCCTTCAGCGTGTTGTACGACCCGATGAGGGCTACGCGTTCGGCGCCGTAGCGCTCGCGCACGTAGTCGACGATCTCGCCGCGACGCTCGTCGCACATGTCGATGTCGAAGTCGGGCAGCGACACGCGGTCCGGGTTGATGAACCGCTCGAACAGAAGGTCCATCTTGATCGGATCGAGCGCCGTGATGCCCATCGCCCAGGCGACGATCGATCCTGCACCGGAGCCGCGACCCGGTCCGATCGGAATGCCCTGCGACCTGGCCCACTGGATGAAGTCGGCGACGATCAGGAAGTACCCCGAGAACTCGAGCTTGGTGATCAGTCCGATCTCGTAGTCGTACCGGTCGTTGTACACCTTGTGCATGCCCGGGTCGACGTTCTGCATGAGTTCGTCGAGACCCTTGCGGGCCATGCTGCGGATCGCCTCCTCCTCGCTCATGCCCGTCGAGGTCTCGAAGCGGGGCAGCATCGGCTTGGCCTCGCCGGGCGCGAACGCGCACAGGCTCGCGAACCAGGCGGCGTTGTCGATCGCGTCCCGGTGGTCCGCGTGGAGCTTCGTCATTTCCTCGGGACTGCGCAGACGCTCCTCGTCGTTGTCGGCCGGATCGTAGCTCGCGCCTGATTCCAGCGCTCGCACGACGGGAACGAGATCCTCGTCGCCCTTGGCGCAGCGACCGATGCTTGTGGCGACCGTCGGCAGGCTGAGCTGGCGCGCGATCTCCAGCAGGCCGTACTCCGTGCGGAGGTCAGGCCTTGCCGCATTGCGGTCGATCTCGATAGCGAACGCCTTGGGGAAGGCGTTGGCGAGGAAGCGCGCGGCCTTGAGGGCGTTCTCGGCTCCCTGGGTCCGCAGCAGATGGGCGATCGCGCCGTCCTTGCCGCCGGCGAGGACCGCGATGCCCTCGCGGTTGTCGAGAAGCTGGCGGCTGGTCAGCCCCTGGCCCTTGTTGTCGACGTTGTTGATCGTCGTGAGACGCTGGATGTTGCGCCAGCCCTCCTCGCTCATGGCGTACAGGACCAGCGGATAGGCAGGTCCGGTCTGGAGCGGAAGCTCCACGCCCACCATGGGCACGAGCCCCTCCTTGCGCGCATAGGACGCGAAGGTGAGGCAGGCCGCCGTGGTCGACCGGTCGGCCAGACCGACATGGGTGTAGCCGAGGTTCTTGGCCTCCTTGACGATCTGCGCCGCGGTGAACACGCTGCGGCACAGCGAGAAGTGGGTGGTGCCCCTCACGAACGGCACTACGCCGTCCACGGCCGGAGCGATCTTCACCTCGGGACGGGGGCCGAGATCGCGGCGGTCCTGCTCCTCCTGTGCCCGCTCGGCCTGAGTCTGCTCCTGGGGCTTCGCCGCGTTCGCATCCCGCACCGCAGCCTGCACCGCGCCGATCATGAGCTCGCTCTGCTGCATGAGATGGCGATAGATCTGCGCGAGGATCTCGCAGTCGAGCAGCGCGCCGTGCTTGTCGCGGGGGATCTTGACCTCGAAGCGCTTCATCAGCGCATCGAGATTGACCTTCTTGCCCGGAAAGCGGTCACGGGCGATCTTGAGGGTGTCGACCATCTCGTTGTCGATCATCGCCCTGTCGAGCTTCGATAGTTCCGCCTGCAGGAAGCCGAAGTCGAACTCGGCGTTGTGCGCGATGACCGGATCGTCCCCGATGAAGTCGAGGAAGCGGTCGACCACGTCGCCGAACTTCGGCTTGCCCACCAGCATCTCGTTGGTGATGCCGTGCACGTTGATGGCGGATGCGGGGATCTGCCGCCCCTCGGGGTCGAGGTATGCCTGGAAGGTGCGCCCCGTCGGCGTCATGCCCTGCATCTCGATGGCGCCCAGCTCGATGATGCGGTCGCCGTCGGCTGCGTTCAGACCGGTCGTTTCCGTATCGAAGATGATCGTCCTGTCGCGCATGTCTTTTCCTGTTCTGTTCTCTCGATCCGGGATTCGGACGGTCAGGCTGCCATGGCGAGCCTTCCGTCTTCCCGGGTATAGGGAGCGATAGCGGTCGACACGACGGCGGCGGACGCCGGCGGTGCCACTGAATTCCCTACCATCAGCTTCTTCTGTTTCCCCGTCAACGGCTTGCCGTTGGCGACGAGGTCGATCTGGTATTCCCTCCCCTCGAGGAAGTCGCGGTTGAACCCCTGAAGGTCGAACAGCTCCCTGTCGCTGAGGAACCGGAAACCGATGTCCGTCACGACGTAGTCGGTCCCGTGGATCGTCACGATGGCGAAGCGGTCGCGCGTCGTGATCGTCCCGACCGGCGCGTCGAGGTCCTGAAGCATACCGCCCTCGGAATAGTACTTGATGGCGTAGGCGGCCACCCGTACCTCGGCATGGTGACCGCCGCTGGCGCAGATGGTGTGCGCCGGATCCGTCATCGACGACCCGATCGCGTTGTTGCGCAGCTTGGTCATGTAGGCCACCACCAGGCTCTGGTTGTGGCCTACCGTGGTGATCGTCGACAGCGGATCGCGGATATCGCGACCGATCCTGCCCTTGTTGTTCTGCGTCAGGAAGGCCGCGGCGAGATCCGAGTGGTCGCTTCGCGACACCATGGCCTCGGGCGGGGCGATGAAGGGGGTGGGATTGTTCTTCACGTACCGCTCATAGCCCTTGATGATGCGGTTGTGCGTCGCGGGCGCAAGGTCCTTGGGGCGCTCGAAGATGGACTTGGCGGGCCTCGACCAGTCGATGAAGTCGGCCGTTCGCTTCCACGGCTGCGAGGCTCGCGGTCCGTGCGTGGGCTGCGGAAACTCGACGGGATGCCCGTCACGCCTGGCCTGGACAAACAGCCGCGTGCGCGCCGTCGGTGCGCCGAGGTCGGCCGCGTTGAGGATCTGCCAGTCGATATCGTAGCCGAGATCGCGGAAGGCCTGGACGAAGGCGTTCCAGGTCTCACCCTCGCGCTCGCGGATAGGGAACCCGTCGGTACCGAGCGGCCCCCACTTCAGATATTCCGCCACGTTCTCGAGGCAGACGATGACGGGACGCGTGGCCTTCACCCAGTCGATCACGCGCCATCCCATCTCGCGCAGCTGGCGGTCGGCCGGGAGCGCGCGACGGCTGCGCGAGAACTGCGTGCAGCTGGGGCTCGCCCATAGCAGGAAGACAGGACGTCCCCGGGTCGATTCCAGAGGGTCCGCGGTCTCGATGTCCTGGCAGATATGCCGGGTCATCGGGTGATTCACGGCATGCAGAGCGACCGCATAGGGGTTGTGGTTGAGCGCCAGCGACACCGGGCGTCCAAGAGCCTTCTCGATGCCTACGCTCGCTCCGCCGCCGCCGGCGAAGAGGTCGACGGTCATGCCGTTCTCGTAGAGCCAGCGGAACTCCTCGGGCCCGGTAGCCTGCGCCCTGACGGCTGTGCTGCGCGCCTGTGCGGCGTCGAACTGGTGTAGCATGGTCATGCCTTCCGGGATGGTGTGGATATTCGTGCGCGTGCACGGTCGAATCTCTGAGCCCCATACGACGAGACGCCCCGACCGGGCCGCCTGGTGGCGGCGCGATCGAGGCGCCTCGCGGAGGACGGTCCGCGTCCGTGTCCGGGGATTGGCTGCGTCTGGGACGCCGGCAGAGGTCAGCTCGCCTGGCGGATGTCCGAGATGGAGAGGGACATGTAGTCCTGCCCCGCGTTCTCGCCGCTCTGGGTCTGCTTGATCCATGCCGCGACGCGCTTCTTCTGCCGCGCGACCTCGATCGGACCGGTCTTCACCGGGCTCTTGTCGGACGTGGGATTCTCGTTGTCGTAGAGCGCCCCGGACACGCCCTCGGCGGTGATCCGGAGATACTCCTTCTTGTTCTTGTCGTTGGCCGGCTCCGCGGTGACGTCGTACGTGACGCCTCCGAGACTGAAGCTGCCGCTCATGGTGGGGGCACCGGGCGCGTCGTAGAACAGCGACCCCATGCCATCTTTGTGCTGGAAGGCCTTCTTGGCCGGCGCGGAGGGTTTTTTAGCCATGCGGCCATTATAGGATGGACCGGACTGATAGGCCAAGGCCTATCGCATCAGGCGAATATCCGCTCCGACCGCGCGACCTTCAGGGGAAAGCGAAGCTCGCTCAGCACTCCTGCCTTTTCCACCTCCTCGCTGTCTCCCCTCATCGCGGGATATCGGGCAAGGGGTGCGACGTAGCGCGCATGGATCGCGGGCGCATGGTCGCGACAGACCTCGGAAAGGAAGTCGAAGGTTATCGGCGTAGCGCGATCGCTCGCGATGGGCGGAACGATGCCCTCCGCGGCCAGCGCGTCTATCCTGCGGGGGCGCATCACGCACCGGCCGCTTCGATCGACGACGCTGACCCTTGCATGCAGAAGCTGGTCGTATTCGGTGTATACCGCCTCGTCGACGTGCAGTACCATCCACATCGGCTATTCTTCCCTGTTGTCCGGACCGCGGCTCATGCCATGATCCTCTGGCTGCGTCGTGGTACGGCGGGCGCGGTCAGCCCCGCGTTCGCGGCATCATACTGCTCCATCTCGGCGCGGCTGGAGAGGACCTTGCCGAACCTCCCCTGCTCCCAGCGTATGCAGAACGTGGCGGTGCCGAACCGGGCGATCCACCGGGCGATCTCGTCGCCGATACGGGCCTCGTGCGCAGGCGCGACAACATCCTGCATGTAGCGCGCGCCCCGGATTCCGGCGACGTAGGTCTTTGTCGTCTCGGGATCGACCGTGCGCACCGCGTCGAACACGGCGTTGTGCACGATCCGAAGCATGGCGTGCTCGGTGCCCGTCCTGATCTCGACGAGCGAGACCGGACCGGTGCCCACGTCGACGGTCATGAAGTGCACTATCTTCATCTGAGTATCTCCTGGACGATCTGGGTGAGGGCCTGTGGAAGCTCCTCGATGTCGGCGATGCCGTGCGCGATCCTGCACCACTGGCGCATCGCGGTCAGGTTCTGGGGCGAGCCGATCGATATTCCGACCACGGTGATCCCCATGGATTCCGCGATCGCATAGGCATCGGCCGACTGCGACGGATCCTCGGCCTCGCCGTCGGACACGATGATCATGAGCTTGCGCTCCTCGGGCCGGGGCGTGAGGCGCCTGACGGCGTCGTAGATCGGTACGGCTACTGGAGTCCCGCCCTTCTGCACCTTGGTCATGTTCCCGAGAGAGGCGGCGGCCGCGTTCCCCTTCTGCTCGAAGGTCCGATACTGGTAGAGGCGGACCTTGCCAGTCAGGAACTCGCTCGTGAAGCCCGTGATCTCGATGGCCGTCCTTGTGCCCGTCACCGACTGGTCGAGAACGATCGCGGTCTGCTGGCAGACGGCCAGCGCGTGACCGTCCATCGAGTACGAGTTGTCGAGCAGGAGCGAGATCGCCGTGTTGACCTGGATCTTCCTGGTCATCTGGCGGTAGATCGAACTGTCACCGAGAGCCATGCCGACCACCCGCTCGAAGTCGAGATCACCCTCTTCTCGACCACGCGCTATCCGGGTCGTGCTGCGCGACTGCAGCATTCGCCGGACGATCCCGGCCGACCTCATCGCCGGACCGCCGAGAGACGCCCTCAGCGCGGCATAGCGCTCAGCACCTGCCTTCGTCACCTTGTCGCGGCGCAGGTTTCGCTGCTGGTCGGTTTCCCCCTTGGGGTCCTGAGCCTGGCCGATGTCCTCGGGACTGACGGTGGCGGGATCCTCCGCCTCGGGGTCCTCGACCTTGTCCAGCGCCTTCCGGATATCGTCGATGTCGAGATCTGCGGCTTCGGGGTCTCCCTCGTCGTCGTCCTTCTCGAGATCGAGTCCGGGACGCTGGGGCTTCTGCTTTCCCTCGTCGCTCTCGCCGTCGCCGTCGTCGAAGTCCAGATCCCTCTTGCTGAGGTCTTCGGGCTCCTCCGGCTGGAAGGTGCCGTCGGGTGCGCCGGTTCCGGCACCGCCTGCGGTGGCCTGGCCGTCCTCCGACGACTCGACGTCTGTCGACGTCGGCGCCTGCTTTCCACCCGCGCCACCGCCTCCCTGGGGAGGTGTCGGAGCGGCGTCCGCGTCGTCGGTCGTATTTCCGTCAAGGTCATCCCCCTGGCCGGCGTCCTGCACGTCGTCGGTCGCGTGCGACGGATCCGTGCCGCCCTGCGACGAGATGTCGGGCTTCTGGGATTCCGGATCGTCCTGGCCGCCTGCAGCGGCGTCGTCGGCTACCGCGTCGTCGAGCTCTCCGGTGTCCGGACCCGTCTGTGCATCGTCGGATCCGGGACCATCGGCCTGCTGATCATGATCTTCTGCCGAGTCGTTTCCGTCGTTGTCTTCGGCTTCATTGCCGTCTGCGGGCTGATCTTCGCCAGCCTGGTCGTCGCCGTCCTGGTCATGGTGCTCGGCCGGTTCGTCATTGCGCTCGGCCGGTTCGTCGCCGACCTCGTCCCCGGAATCGGACTTCGCACCTTCATCGGTGTCTTCCGCATCCTGGCCGGTCGTCGCCTGATTCTGTCTTCCGTCGGTCTCGTCGTCACCCTTGCCATCCGTCTCGGGGCCGCTCGCGCCACTGGCATCGTCTTCTGCGGGATCGGGGCGCTCTCCGTCGCCGTGATCTTCGTCGTTCCCGGTTTCAGGCGCGTCGCCGTCCTTGGGATCCCTGCCGTCTTCCGTCGTGTCGTCGGCGTCCGGATCGGCCTGCTTGTTCGTGTCTTCCGGCATCGCATCGTCGTCGACCGGTCCGGTGCCGGTTTCGCCGGCGCGATCGTCATCCGCGCTGGTGGTGCCCGGAATGTCGCCTTCGTCGTCGCCGGGAGCGTCCTGATCCTGACCGTCGGACTGCTGGTCATCCGACTGCTGGTCATCCGACTGCTGGTCATCCGACTGCTGGTCATCCGACTGCTGGTCATCCGACTGCTGATCGTTGTCCTGACGGTCGTCGGACTGGTCGTCGTTCTGATCGTCGGGTTGCGAATCCTCGTCCTGCTGCGGCTCGTCGCTTTCCGGCGGCGGCTGCGGAGCTGAACGATCCTCCATCTGCTTGTACAGATCGTCGACCATCTGTTGCGCGAGATCGAGCGAGTCCATCACGATGGAGACCTTCGCGAGGTCCGGTGACCAGCTCATCACCCAGTCGCGCAGCTTCGGATTGATCGCAGCCAGTGCCAGCGACGGTACCTGCGTACGGTAGCGGTTGAGTTCCGCGCCGTTCCAGGTGACCGCGACCGCGCCGAGGAAGAACGGATTCGACAGGTTCGCGGCCGTGTACTCGCCGTTCTCCACCCGCTGGAGGAACTTGCGTGCCGAGTGGTCCCTCGTCACGTCGATGTAGTTGGGGAAGCCCGGAAAGAGGGTGCGGCAGATCTTCTCGATCCGGTAGTCCTCGACGGCGTTCCAGAACGCCTTGAGGTGCTTCTGCGGATTTGTCGGCTTGAAATGGGGCTCGTTCAGTCCGGGAAAGATCCTCTCCATGATCCCGAACTCGGTATAGAGCTGATGGCAGATCTCGTGCACCGCATAGCCCAGCACCGTATACTGCTCGCGTACAGTGAAGAGCCAGTTCTGCGGCAGCCGGGGCAGCAGCATCATGTGCTCCGTGGTGGCTGCACCGGACCCGCCGTAGTAGTGCGTGATCTCCTTGGCCGTGATGCCGCGGACGATACCCTCGATCACGTGCCGGAGGTGATGGCCGGTGATGCAGCGTCGGCGCTCCGCCACCGGCACGTCCATGAACGGACGGCCGAAGGTGTCGGTCACCACCTGTCGACGACCCTTCTGGACGACGGTTATCATGCCCATGGGACGCTCCTGTTGTTTCTGGTGTGCTCGCGACGGCCGGTGTCAGGCGGCCAGGGCCGTAGCGGCTGTCGGTTCGAGGAACGGAGTCCCGTGATTGACGATGTCCACGCCGATCTTGGTCGCGGCGGTCGACTCGATCAGCATCTTGTCGGCCTCGTTGGCCCGGTTGCTGATGATCATGCGGACGCAGTCGGCCAGCACCAGCTTGCGCATGGTCTCGTCCTTGATGTTGCGCGTCACGAAGACGTAGCGGCGCGCCGTCTCGATCTGGTCCGTGATCGAGCAGCTCTGGGACATCTTCGCGCCCTTGTGCTCCTCGCGGATCGTGGCGGCGATGTGGGTGATGCAGTCCACGGCGAACTCGTCGATGCCGTCGAAGTTGTCCTCGAGAACGGCCTCGTCCTCCTCCTTGCTCTGATAGTCCATCTCGACCCACTGCGTGAGACGCCGACGCGTAGCCTCGGTCATCTCCTCGCTGGCCTGATACAGCCCGTCCATGCTGCCGCGCCCCTTGGTGTTCGACGTCGTGAAGACGCGGTTCATCGGGTGCATCGGCTGGATGCGGCCGCCATCGTCGAGCAGCGTCAGGCCCTCGCCGGTGTAGACCGAATGGATCGCGTAGTGGATGTCGGCGGCGCCGCGGTCGACCTCGTCGAACAGGATGATGCCCGGCTCCTGAAGCGCACGCGCGATGATGCCGTCGCGCCACACGTCCTGAGGGCCGTTCGGCGTGGCCATGATCCCGCGCTGGCCGATCAGCTGGTTTCGGCTGATCCCCGCGTCCATGGGAACCAGCGTCACCGGCATGTTGACGGCGACGCCGATCTGATTGACGAGCTCTGTCTTGCCGCAGGCCGTGGGCCCCACGAGGTTCGTCACGGTGTCGGTCGCCAGCGCGTACAGGACCGCATGGAGATCGGGCAGGTTGTACTGGTAGCGGATCTTCTTGGGGATCCGCGGATGAATACGGCCGTCCTCCCATGTGACGACGGGAATCTCGAAGTCGAACAGGTATGCGCGCGAGCTCTGGGCGATCCAGGGCATGACGTCGACGACCTTGCTCATGTGGACGACATGCTCGAGCAGCGGCTCGGCCACGGGAGCGACCGGACTGCGGATGATCGCCGGAGCCGCGATCGGGGCCGCGATGGGGACGGGGGGAAGCGGGAGGGCGGCGACAGGCGCGTGCGCCGCAGGATCGGCGACGATCGCCGGGATCCCATCCGCCGACAGTGCTGGATCCATGTCGGACGATTCCTCGACGAGCGCCGCTGCGACGCCGGCGTATGCGGGTGTCGCCGAAGCCAGAGCTGCCGGGGCCCGGGCTCCCGGAGCCGGGGCGACCGTCAGCGCGGCGGATACGGGAGCCGCTGCCTGCACCGGTACGGCCGCAAGGGGAACGGGAGTGTTGCGGTTGGCATAGGCGCGTGCGGCGAGATCGTTCGCCTGCTGGCTATCGACGCCGATCACCATGGCGCCCTCCTCGGCCATCGCGAGCGCCTGAGCATAGGGCGTGCCCTCGAGCGAGATCTGCAGGGCGATCTTCTCGATGGCGTTCTGCATGAGCGGGGCGAGACGGTCCGCGTCGTGAGCCGACACGCCGTCCTCGGCGGCCCGCTGCATGGCGTAGGTCTCCACCGCGGCGGAGATGGTCGCTTGGTCGTAGGTCATGGTGATGCTCCTTGCGCGCATGCGAAGACGCCGCGCGGAATGTCCCGCACGGCGTCTCGTGTTTTTCGTTGTTGTGGTCGGGTGTCGAAGAAGGTCAGCCTACGGCGAGACGTACCAGCTCCACCGGGATGGTCGGCTCGGCATAGTCCTCGCCATCGCTGCCCAGCACGTAGGCGGGCAGCGGTACGCGTGGATGCCGTCCTATCGAGGCGGTGACGACGGCGGGGTCGAACAGCCCCTCGTCGTCGTACCATATGTCGTTCACGTCGTCGAAGCCCAGCATCGCCCACACGATGTCCGAGGTCTTCCATTCCTCGACGGGACCGTCGATCTCGTCGACGGTGAGATCCCGGTTGATGCGATACGCCCTCATGCGTCCACCCCCGTCATTTCTCTGATGTTCGCTATTTCACGTCCGGCAGTTCCCGCGAACTCGATGCGGGACCGGCGCCGGCCTGCGACGATCGCGTCGGCCTTCTCCATGTATCCCTCCACTTCCCGTACTGCGATTCCATGCCATCTGAGGCTGTCGTACACCATGATGGCCGCCGTCTCGTCCGCGACCAGCAGCGCGTGTATTCCGGCCGACAGCATCTCCCTCGCGATCTCGTGGACCTGCATGGCGAGAGGCGGTTCGGACAGCGCCAGCAGATCTCCGTACTGGGGGTCCCTCGGGGTCGACAGCCATCGCAGCCCCTCCGGCAGTGCCCCTATCCGTCTGACGATCACGTCGCCGGTCGGGGTAGGCCGCCATGCGATCAGTCGCCATGGATGGGAGCGGCCGTCCTCGTCCACCCGGCAGTCGAGTCCGGCTATCGCGATCGTCCGGTCTACCGATGCCATCCGGTTCCCGTCCGTATCTGCTGACCCTTGGGTATCGGCGGCATCGCCATCATCTGCACCATGTTCGTGATCGAGGCTCCATGCCGGTCGAAGTCCTCGCGGAGAAGGGATTCCAGACGCGACATGCCACGTTCGCTGCGGCTCGTCATCTGCGCAAGTGCGCGCTCGTTGTTGTGGATGCGTCCCCGCATCCAGTCCCCGAGTCGATCCGCACCGACGATGCCCTTGCGATCCTGTCCTGGAACCTCGAACAGCTCGACCTTGTCGCCGCGCTTCTCGTGATGGGCCGTCGTCAGGGCGACGTATCCCTTGGGCGTCTCCGAGGCGTAGATCAGTCGCCCGTCGATCGACGTGCCGTAGACCTGCGGCGCTCCGGTCCGAAGCGGCTCCAGCGCCACCCACGGCGAGAACGAGCGCTGCGACTTGCCCGGCAGGAGCTCCTCGCTTGCGACCACGTCACGGTCGATGTCGCCTCGCAGGCTCTGCAGCTTCGCGATGGCGCCCAGATCACCATGCATGAGAGTGGAGGCGCCCATGTCGACGAGGAGCGACTTGTCGTCGGCTCCCGTTCGATCGATGCCGCGCGATGTTCGGCCGTAGATCTGCTTCAGCTCGCCGGCGCTCGTCTGGTACTTGGTGAGGAGGATGCCCCGGCATTCCGGAACGTCCCACCCTTCCGAGATCATGTCCACCGACAGTAGCGCCTCGTATTCACCGCCCTTGTAGTCCTTCATCACCCGCTCGACGTCGCGGACCTTGCTGTGCACGGTCGCCACGCGGTGGCCACGCCCCGAAAGCTCCTCGCGCAGCTCCTCCGCTTCCTTGATCCGCTCCTGGAATCCGAGGTTCTGGCGTCCGACCAGGTGACGTTCGTACATGTCGGCGCACAGCTCGATCCAGTCGTGCGGGAGAAGATCCCGCATCTCCTTCGTGACGCCTCCCTCGATCTCGGCCGAGCGTGCGCTCGCCCGATGACGGTCGACCACGTCCGAGACGGTGCTCCGCTGATCGTTGAGAACGTAGTAGGGACGGACGGTCTCCGGGATCACGACGATGCCGGCCTCGATGGTCTGCTCGAAGGTCGCGACATGGTGGTCGGCCTTCTCGAGTTCGGGATGCAGGCCCTTGTGGAGTTCCGGCGGCGTCGCCGTGGCTCCGACCACGACGAGATCGGGATTCTCCTTCTTCATCCGGGCGATCAGGGCACCGTACTGAACGTGGTCGGCGGTCGCGTGATGCGCCTCGTCGATCACCAGGATGTCGTACTTCTCCAGACGGTCCAGCGTCTTCTCCTGGGAGGCGGTCTGGATGCTGGAGAACACGATCTGGCCGGTCTGGTCGATGTCGCCCTTCATGCCGATCGTGGTCTCCCCCTCCTGGGCTCCGTTCCACCGTTCGTAGTTGTCCGCGCCCTGGGTGACGAGCGACAGGCGGTGAGCCGCCACGAACACGCGCTTGTCCGCCCCCGCCAGCTCCTTGGCGAGCCGGGTGTACATGCGCGACTTGCCGGCCCCCGTGGGAGCCTCGATGAGCGAGTTGCGCCCTTCGCGCGAACTCTCGACGGCACGCGCGATCAGGTCGTCCTGGATCACGGTCGCCGCCCGCTCGATCTCCTCCCTGGTCCGTGTCTGTACCGTCATCTGCCTTTTCCTCTCGGGTGAGCACTTTACGGATAGCAAGTATGGCAGGAGGAGAGGGGCGACGGCAAGGCCGCCCCTTTCTTTTCAGCCGTATGCCGCCAGCGGCAGCGACGCCAGCGACACCTGAGGCACGACAGGTGCAGGAGCCTGTACGCTCGCCACGCCCTGCACGGTCATCTCCGAGCCGACCGACAGCTGCTGCAGCACGGTGACTGCCGTGGCGCGCGGGATCTCCAGCTCATGCCCGAGCGGGGTGTCGTGCACCTGTACGCCCATGCGCCGCATCTCGCCGCGCTGCTCGCCGGTCTGCTCCTCGTCGGGGACGAGCAGACGGTAGCCGTTGCCGGCCCCCACGATCCGCCAGCCGTTGTCCATGGCGATCTCGGCGCCCTGGTCGACCTTGCTCAGCATCATGCTGATCTGCATCGGACGATAGCCCGACTGGATGCCGATCTTCTGCAGCGTCTCGCGCAGATCGGTCGAGTGGATGATCCGCCCGACCACGATGCGTCCGTCGTCCGTCTTGCACCGCTGGAGCCCGAACCCGCGTTGGGGCAGCTTGCTCCAGTTGTACAGCAGCGAGCCGGTCAGCATGTGGATGTCCGAGATACCCTTCATGTCGAGCCTCTCCTTCTCCAGATCCCAGAGCTTCTCCGCCTCGAACATGTCCTCGACGATCTTCCACGGCTCGTGCCGCAGCATCTCGATCGACCTGGTCTCGGTTCCCTTCGGGGTGAAGGTGTCCACGATCCCGGTGGACCTGTCGCCGGTGATCGCCAGCATGATCTTGCCACTCACCCGGTGACGGAGAAATACCGCGCTGCTGGCACGCTTGCGTCGCGCCATGGTCGCCTTCATCGAGGCGGTCATGAACGTGATTGGCTTGACGTCCTCCTGCCGGCGCAGACGGACGTAGGTCGTCGCCGCGCCGTTGGGATTGACCACCCGGCGCTCGTCGATGATCTTGATCGACGTCGCGCGGATGGTCTCGAGGCCCTGGCTGTACTCGCCCTTGCGGACGGCCTCGGCGATCGCGTCCTCGGTGTGACGGATAAGCGAGTCCACCAGCGCGCGCTGGTCGCCGTCGGTCATCATGGCGATCTTCTCGAGCATCGAGCTGAGGTTGTACAGGCTCGTGCGCGAGTTCTCCTGCTTGCGGCGGAACTCCTCGTCGGTCAGCCGCTTCATGCGCGGGCCGGAGCCCTCGGTGCGCTTCACGTCCAGTCCGAGATCCCTGATGAGGCTCGAGTAGGTGATCGGCGCCAGCTTGCCGTCGACGACGTCCTCCAGCGTGCGAAGCCAGCCCATCTGCGCGTACTTGCCGCGCAGCGGAATGCGCTGCTCGAGGATCGCGTTGGTCTTGGCCTGCTGGTGTCCGCTGCTGAGCGCGCCGAGCTTCGACAGCTTCTCGAGCGTACGGCTGGCGTAGATCATGTGCGCCGGGATGTCGCAGCGCACGATCTTGACGATCGGCGCCACCACCTGGCCCGAGCGGTGGGTGCGGCCGATCCCCTGCACCGCCTGGTCGGCGCGACGGCCGAGCTCCACGATGTAGTGGACGCGACGGCCCTGGTTCGCCCACTGCGCGGACGCATGATAGCTGCGCCCGCTGCCGCCTGCCGCCAGCGAGAATACGAGGATCTTCTTGTCTCCCCGCAGGAAGGCGTCGACGTCCGCGTCCTTGTCCCTGGGCGACCGCTCCTCGATGTGCCAGCCTACGGTGCGGCCGTTCTCGCGGTGCGGAAGCGCCCGCAGTCCGCGACCGGTCATCTCGGCCACCATCGATGGAGGGAACGCCTCGTAGAGGCGGTCGAGGACGCCGTGCCGCGGCGACAGGTCGCGGACGATCTCGATCACCTTGTTGCGGAGTGCGATCGCCTTGTCGTTCTCGATCTTCTCCCCGTCCTCGTCGAGCATGTACTCGGTGATCATCAGCGGGGTGCCGTCGGAACTGGTTTTGAGCATTCCCGTCTTGGGATCCCGGTCCTGCACGTAGGTGACGTCATGGACGTTCATCATGCGGTCGATCCGCTGCAGGACGCCCTTCTCGAAGAAGTCCTCCTCGGGCACGTAGCTGCGGCCGTCCGCGATCTTCTCGAGCCTTGCGGCGCCCGTCATGGCGATCTGGATGACCGGCGAGCGTCCTTCGGCGAGATCCTGGTGGATGCTCTCGACGAGCGTATCCATGACGAAGGACGAGAGCGCCTGCTCCACGGCCATGCGCTTCATGGCCATGTTCATGGTCCGGGCAGCGGTCGCCTCCGCCCGGATGTCGCTCTTGGGGCGCTTGCCGCCGCACTCGCGGGCGGCCTCCTCCATGATCTTGTCGATTTCCTGCCAGCCACGGATCAGGGCGTCGAACGACTGCCGCTGGCGCGGCGTCATGCGATGCTCGAGCTCCTCGTACTCGACGCCGTCGAACGAGAGGTTGCGACTGCAGTAGCGTCCGGCCGACTTGAGATCTATCGACACCTGCTCGAGTCCGGCCTCGTCGAGGTTCTTCATCGCCGACAGGAAGTGCCGCAGATCGGTGAACGGCGCGTTGCGGCCCCACAGGCCCAGACGCGGAGCATAGCCGAGGTTGAAGACGTCGGTCGCCATGGTGGCCGACATGTACGCTACGCGCGCGTCGGGGAGAGCGTCCTGGATCTCCACGCCGCGCATGCCCTGCTGGCTCTGGTTGGTGCCGAACATCCGCTTGGAGCCCTCGTGGAACTCGTCCTCGACGGCGTTGCGCATGTTCTGCGCCTCGTCGAAGATCATGAACCCGTGAAATTCGCCGCGTGCCTGCGTCCAGGCGAGAAGCGCCTCGTAGCGGTCGTCGTTGCGGATGAGCGCATAGCTGGTCACGATGACGGCGTCGCGGTCGGGCAGGTCCTCGCGGCCGTCGTAGTCGCCGTGCCAGACGATATCGCGGGCGCGGCCGCCAAGGATTTCCCATGCCTCCTGGATGTGGCGGCTGTGGTTCTCCCGCTCGACGATGATGACGTGCCGCTTGCTGCCGCGGTTCCACTGATCCATGATCATGCCGCAGGCGATGTTCGACTTGCCGACGCCGGTACCGTCGCCGATGATGACCCCGCCGCGCGGAGCCTTGTCCCATTCGCGACCGCTCGGCGCACCGTCGAGATACTTGTCGGTAGCCTGAAGCCCGTACACGACGGCCTCGAACTGCACGTCCGAGATCATGCCGCGCTCGAGCGCCGACAGCGGCAGCAGGGGACGGTAGGTCGGCATCGGATAGGAGGTCGCGGCCAGCGTCGCCGGCTCGATGATCTGGTTTGGGTGCGCCTTCAGCTTGTCGCTGTAGACGGTGCTCGCGCGCCACGGGTCGTGGACGGTGTCGAATAGCATGATGTCCTCGAGAGGCGCCTGGCCATAGGACAGTTCCACGTTGGCCAGACCGCCGGAATCGCGCAGCGCCAGCGAGTCGATCTCGGCAGCGGCGGAAATTCGGTCCGCCACGTCGCTGCGACCGGGCTGGGGGGCGTCTCGCAGGACGATCGACCAGCCGTCCATGCAGATGATGCGGCTCCCGTCCTCGTCGTCCACGCGACCTTCCGCGATGCGGATGCGGCAGTCGTCGTCCATGCCTACGGTCATGCCGCTCGGAATGAGCGTGAGGCCGGCGGCCAGCATCAGGTCGTCGAGCTCGCCGGGAGCCGCGCAGTCGTCGATCTGCGCTGCGAGACGTGCGGCGAGGAGTTCGGCGACGATGCGGCCGTCGGTCTCCAGGCCACAGAGCGTCCGCATCTTGTCGACCCGCGCGAACCACGAAGGAGCAGGCTTCAGGACGGGGCTGAGGTACTTGCGCATGGCGCGGCACGCCTCGCGGAATGCCTCGCGCCGCTCGTCGATGTCGGTCGCATCGATGGTGCGGCCGTCACGGATGGCGAGCAGGTGCTTGCTTGGCTGATTCATGGTTCACTCCGATATTGGTTCTGCATGCGTCGGGTCGCGCGGGGGAGCTCGCTCCCCCGCGACGGCTCAGGCCGTCTCTTCCTCGTCGATCTGTTCCTGCATTCCTCCGAACAGCACGTCGCCGTCACCCTGCGCGAACGGGTTGCCCACGATGCCAGGGCTTCCGCCGCCGAGGAGCGCCGGCGCCCACGAGGTCACGACGCCACGCTCGACGTCGTCGAAGCGCGTGCCATCCTCGAAGGCGTCGTCGATGTGCTGGAAGACGGTCTCGACCATGTCGGCCTTCTTGCCCTTGATCTTCCCCGCCATGCGCGAAGGCAGAATCTCGGCGGCCAGGTTCTTGATCTGGTCGCCGGGCATGGTGCCGAGGTACGAGCGGTCGGGGCTCCAGACCGCCGACAGCGGCACGTCGCCGTACTCGCCGACGACGTCGAGAAGACGTTCCACGCCAGGCATCGAGGTCGAGACGCGCGTTGCGATCAGGACCTGCTGGATGGCGAGCAGCTGCTGCTGGTCGCCCTTCATCAGGGACCGCATGTTGTCGTCGTAGGACGCCTCGGGCGTCACGCCGAGTGCCTTGAGGTGGCGCGTCATCGCCGCCATGTGGCGATCCACCGCCACGCGCGTCCGGCTTTCGGGATCGATGTCGCGCATGTCGGAGAAGGTGCGGCCCTCGACGAGCTTGGGGGCGCTTTCCGACAGGAGACCCAGGATGGTCACCGCCAGCGTGAGCCGGAGGTCGGAACCCATCAGCATCGCCTGTACGACCAGCGCGCGGTTCTTCTCGAGATAGGCGGTGGTCGCCTTGCCGTCCTGGTACCGTACGCCGACGGTGTCGCCCGCGGTCGCCGCCGGCTCGAGGCCATCGTCGTCGCCGAACAGGGCCTCGCCAGCGTCATGGTCCTCCTGGCTGTCGACCGCGTTGACCCGCGCCTCGGCCCGGAGCGCCAGTCCGCTGTATTCCACGACCTGACCGGTCTGATGGCGCACGAACACGACCTCGGCGCGCTCCTTGTCGTCGATGCCGTCGTTGTACTGCCAGCGGTCGAACGTGCGGTCGGTCAGCACCGACACGCGGCTCCACCCCTCGGCGCGGCGCTCGTCGACCAGACGCGCCACCGCGGCGTCCTGCAGGCGCAGGAACTCGGCGGTTGGCAGGTAGGACGGCTCGGCGACATCGAAGATGTCGCGTCGCACCAGTGAATCCTCGGCGAGCGCGGAATCGAACAGCGCGTACGTCATGGGGACGAGCTCTGTCGACAGGCGACGCTGGATCTCGAGCGCGTTCCGATAGCGGTTGGGGTCGTTCTCGATCTCGTCGAGCATCGCCGACTGCGCATCGGCCGACGCCACCGTCATGGCGCTCGCCCAGGCGAGGTCGCGCACGTCGCGGAGCACGAGATCGCGAGCGCGAGGATCGAGCTTGGCATAGGACAGGCGCTGCTGGACGACGTTCGGCGTGACGCCGTACGACGCGGCGATCTGCGAGATCGTCTTGCCGGCCTTGTGCATGTCGCTGAACGCGATGAACTGGTTCATCGGGTGCATGGCGAGATGAAGGTTCTCGGAGGTAGCGACGTCGAGCGCGTCGGCGTCGTCGTCGAGATCGGTGCGCACGATGCACGGCACGTCGCGATCGGCAGGCCACCGTCCGGCGTCCGCCAGGAACCGTACCGTCGTGCGCCGCCGGTCGCCGGCGATGACCTCGTACATTTCCTTCGAGTCCTTCAGCGCCCGGACGATCAGAGGCAGGATGACGCCCTTGGTCTCGATGCTCGCCTCGATGTCGCCGTTCTGCTCCATGCTCGTCTGCGGGCGAGGGTTGCGCTCCCAGCGCACCAGGCTGGCGATCGGGATGTTCCTGTTCTTCGCGTTTTCCATGTCTTCCTCCGGTTGCTCGTTGGCCGCCCGATGTCGGGCAGATGTGCGGACGGCCGCGAATCGCTTCGCGGCCGTCGGTGTCTCAGATGTTCGTCTGCGCTGTCCGTGACGGCGCATGCCGTCCGGCGGGATCGTGTCCTGTCATGGGTGATCTCCTCGGGTCATGCGAAAGCGGCCGCCGGATCGCTCCGACGGCCGCTTCAGGTATTCGTTCGACGCAGTGGCCTCAGCCGGGGACGTTTCGTCCCACAGGGGTCTTCTGCGCGATCTGACGCGCGTCGCTGGCCTGCTTTTTCTCCGCCTCACGACCGAATTTGGTGACCGCGCATTCCCTCGGGCGGCGCTTGGCCTCGTGGCATACGCCATAGGCCTGCTCGCGGCTGATCGGCCCGAACATGAGGGCGTACTTGCCCTGCGTGGTCCGGATACCGGCCGGACGCAGCCCGGTCAGCATGTTCCAGCCCGAACGCACGCCGGCCCACGAGGACCGCATGGCGCCGACATCGGCATAGCTCGCGACCATGACCCCGTATGCCTGTACCGGAAGCACGATCCGTCGAGCATCGATCACGGAGATGTCGGTGCGTTCCGCCACGCTGCGAACCTCCTTGACCCGCGCCGGCCGTGGTGCCGTGTCGGCCCTGTGCATGCGCGAGACTCCGGTCTCGAACTGGTCGGGCGGGATGGCGCGCGAGGTCTGCGCGGCGGCCGCGCTGGCCATCGAGGTCGCCAGCGCGATGCCGAGGGCGGCGCTTGCGATCCGGCCGACGAAGGGATTGCGTCGCATCGGCTGGCGTGCAGCGGCGAACAGCGGGAGATCGTCCTCGACGAAGATCGGAACCACCTTGGGATCGGCGACGGCATCGTCGTCCGACACGTCCTCGATGATGGATTCCACCGCGTCGAGGGCCGGTTCCGGGAGGATTCCCACAGTGTCCGCGAGGTGGAACTCGACGGATGCGGCGACGATCTCGACCGCGGGGAGGACCTGCGACGTGGGAGCCAGACGGATGTCGCGGCCGAACTCGGCCCACGACAGAGCGACGTACTCGCTCCAGATGTCGTTGTAGCCGGTCGGGTGCTCCTCGGAGACGTGGCTCGCGGCGAGGTAGCGGTTCAGCGCCCCCGGCTCGCGCGGGCCTTCCTTGCCGGACTTGGACGGCTCGGTGGGATCGGTGTAGATCTTGGCGGCGATCTGTCGGACGCGCTCGCGGGTGATGCCGTATCCCGACGCGATGACCTCGAGGGTCTCGCCCTGGAGGAAGTGGCGCACGAACACCTCGCGCTCACGCAGCTTGTTGATACGGTGCTCGCGCAGGCCCGACGGGGTGGCGAGACGGCCGGTGCGGCGTCCTTCGCTACGCGCGAGATAGTGGGAATAGGCGCGGTCGATCTGGAGATAGACCATCCCGACCTCGAGACGGTGGTGGATATCGGCCTGGGCCTGGGCGTCCTCGATCGTGTCGGCGATCGTGAAGTCCTCGCTGTCGTTGCCGATCGGGGTGAAGAGGCTGACGTGCTGGACCGGGGCGATGGTCTGGATGTTGCGGCTTTCGGGCTTCATCTTGTGCTTGAGGTCGCCGACGGCGGCCCGGAGCTTGTTGTGGACGTGTGTCGAGAACGAGCCGAGCGAGGGGTCGAAGGTACGCACAGCGACCAGAATGCCCATTTGGCAAGCCTGACCGCAGTCCTCGTCCATGTCCGTCATGTACTTCTGGCGGATGATCTTTCCCGAGCGCTTCTTCAGAAGCCGGTCGAGATTGTAGATCGCAAGATCAAGATCCCTGCGCTGGCGGCGGGTGATCTCACCACCGGTTGCAAGTCTATCCAATGCCTGAGCCGAGATGGCCCAGGAATCCAGGTTCGCGACGTCCATGTGCCCGAAATTCCCCAATCTGATGCCGCAGCTGTGACCGTCTGGCTGCTGCGGTATCCGGAAATAAAGAGATACCGGACCAAAACGCAAGGAAATTTTTAGGATATGGGATCGGTTCGTCTCTTCGGACGTTCCGCCACGCCCTCGCCTCAGGGTGTCAATCCTGAAAATGATTTTTTTCCATTTCGTCGAATTGCCGTCCGACCGACGCTGAAGTCCCTATTTGGGTCGCCCGTCCGCGTCCGGTCCTCGCGATTCAGCGACGGTCAGCGTCCCCCTCGCCCGCATGCCGGTCCTTACCAGTGCGATCCAGCACGCGACGAACAGCACCAGCGCGACGATTTCAGCGATCCGGAGGAACCAGACCAGATATTCCGACGATACGTCGTTCTCGGGAATGATGCCTGGCTGCTGCTGCATGTAGATCATAGCCACGCTCGATATGGATGTCATGCTCATGACCAGGCCGATCTGCATCAGCTTGAGACGCAGACGCTCGCGCGGATTGAGCGGACGCGCCCCCATCCCCTCCTCCTCGTCCTTCCATTCGGCATCCGGCATCTCCTGCCGGAACGTGCTGAGCTCCTCGCGGGCCAGCGCGAGCATGTGTGGCAGCCCCCCGGACACGACCCGGACAAGCACCCGGGTCGACGACGAGCCTGGAGGTATGATCGCCAGGACGATGCCGAACGCCAGCGGCAGGCAGGCGGCCATGCGCAGGAGCGTCATGTCGATACCGAGCGATATGGTCAGCAGCCCCGCCGCTATGCCGAACAGGAACCAGACGATAGTTCGTGCGGGGGGATTGTAGGGGGCGACGACGGTCACGGACGTGACGGCGTCCAGTGCGATCGCGCTGCTCGTGTCCCCGAACATGTCGAACGGACTGTGGAGCTGTCGGAGTTCCCGCCCGTCCTTGACGAGACGGACGGGGCTGTGGCGTGCGCTGACGAGATCGATCCTCATCCGCCTGTTTGTAGGATGATCGATCCGCTTTAGGAAGCGCTGCCGTCCGGACGCCGTCCGATGCGGTCCCGCGTCTGGGCGACTCCGTAGACGTAGAGCACGACGTTCTCGCCCATGATGTCCTCGACTCGCGCGGCGGCGGCGACCGCCTCGTTGTGGAGACGCACGACCCTGGTCTCGTCGTCGCTCGACATCAGCCGGGTCTCCAGCAGCACCGAGATGTCGTCCGCCAGGACGCCTGGCAGGGCGCCCCACTGAAGCGCCTCGTCTCGGGCAAGGACCATGTCGGGAACCTGCTCCAGCCCCATGCCTGACACGGCCTTCGACAGCGCCTCCATGCGACCGCGGCGACCTTCGTCGAGTCGGATGACCGCGTTCTCCGCGAAGTCGCCCTCCCCCAGCCACAGAAGACGCAGCAGCAGGTGATAGAGCATCTCGACGGAGACCCGGGGCGCAGACACGCCCGGATGGTTCCGCATGATCCAGGACGCCTGATCCTCCTGGGCCTCGTAGCAGTCCTCGGCGGCCTGCTTGAGGTCGGGATAGCGGTCGAAGCTATCGAAGTTCATTGGCTTCTCCTGATCGTTCGACGCGGGCTCAGGCCCGCTGGTAGGCCCTGACGGCTATGCGGCATACGGTTCCCGGCGCCATGTGGCGCAGGGCGGCTCCGCAGATCGAGGCCGCATCGCGGTAGACGGTCTCGGGCCTTGTCGCCTGGACCGAGACGCGCAGCTCGAGCGCATGCGCCACGTCCTCCTCCACCTCCGGGGGCGGCGGCTCCGGTATCGGCGCATCCGCGGGTACGAACGTCGGCAGATCCCGCAGAAACCGCATCATCCAGCCCCCCCCTACCGGCAGATGCGAGAGATGGCCTACCTGCAGGTCGAGCGCACAGGCCAGGATGTCGACGGGCGAGGCGTGCGGATGCATCCTCCAGACGCGGTCGAGCAGGTCGAGAGCCGATGCCCTCTCCCCTTCCGATTCCGTCCTGTCGCCGACCAGCCGTTCCATGGAGCGATGGTAGGATGGAATCCGCTTTTTTTCAACATCGTCCCGGAACACGAACGCGAGACGACCGTTATGTCATTACCTTGGAATGAGAACGAACACCGCGCGGGGCCGCCTGTCGAAAGACCGGCGGCCCGTCTCGTTTCGAACATGCGCACTTGCCCCGGTCGGCTTTACGCCTCTACCATCCCATCCTATAAATCCCAGACGCCTGAGGAGGATGGACGAGAGTGTCGTTTACGTTGAGGGAAAGAGAGATCCGCGAGCTCCTCAGCCGCCACAAGGCGAGGATCGATGCGGTAGAGCGTCCGCTGAAGCGCTCGCGCGAGGATCTCCTCGTCGAGTTCATCAACGACCACTATCCGCGATTCCGCGACGTGCGTCGCCGGCTCGCGCGTGCGCGCGTCATGCTCCTGCAGTGCTCCAGGCCGTCCTCCGACATGAGGCGCAGCCGGCCTCAGTTCGAGCGCGAGATCGAGGACCTGACGACGCAGAGGCATCAGGCCATCATCGAGGCGGAGACCTGCGACGACTTCGAGGAGTTCGTCATCCAGCAGACGAGCCAGTTCGAGTGCGACATCGACGAACACGACCTCAACCGCAGACTGCTCGATGCGATCGACGCGGTACTGTCGCGTCGCGAGATTCCCGAGATCGTGGTGGATTCGACCGATCCCGCGATCATCATCTCGGCAGTAGAGAGTCACGAGAGCGTCGCGCCCCGGCTGGGCGACGTCATGCTCCGCGCTCCGCAGCCGTATCACGGGCGCCCCATCTTCAAGGAGCGCCAGCCTTCGACGGCCGGTCTTCCGATCTCAGTGCTCGGCCACATGGTGGGGCTGACGGTAGCCGCCGACAGCGAGCAGGGCAGGGATGCGCTCTCCAAGGGCGCGATATCGTCAAAGGGCAGACTGTTCATGCCGCTGTCCGACGAGGGCTGGCCCCAGAGCGGATGCGACTGGGACGGTCTCAACGACTATCTGCCGCTGGCTGCCCGCCGCTTCGTCGTTCCTGTCCTTCCCGACTTCATTCCGTCCTCGTCGTGGGGTTCCAGCCTCGCCAACATGCTGCTGCCCTCGAACTGGAGCAGGCTGCGGCACGAGGCGCTCGACCGGCGTGCCAGGACGTGCATGATCTGCGGTTCCGGCGTCGACCTCGAATGTCACGAGCTCTGGGAGTATGCCGAGCCCGTCGATGACCGCTTCTACGGCCTCCAGAGGCTGAAGGACCTGGCGTCGGTCTGCTCGCGATGCCACACGATGCACCATATCGGCCGCGAGCGCGTGCGGGGCACGTCCAATGCTGCGATCGACCGCCTTCGCCTCGTCAACCGATGGACCCACGAGGAGGCGTCGGCTGGCATGCGGTTCCTGGACGAGCGATTCCTGCGGCGTTCCCGCCGCGTCTGGGCGCTCGATCTGTCGGTCCTCGCCGGCACTCGCCTCGCCGTGCGCCCGTCATGGCGCCTCCAGCCCGACGGATGGATCGAGCACAGCGGCGACAACGGCGAGCAGGCGACCCGCATCCTGGGCGTGCTCTGGCATCAGGACGGCAGAACCGATGTCTTTGATCCCGTTCCGCCCATCCATCTGGTCGGCTGGGACGACGAGATCGATCCTTCCGACATCGAGGATCCCGAGGACGAGAAGCCGACCGGCGGCTCCTCCTCGTCCTCGTCCTTCGGATCCGGCGGCGGAATGGAGTCCGAGGAGAACGAGGAGGAGGCCGAGGAGGCCGAGCAGACGCTGGATACCGGCGTCTCGGTCGCCCCGGCATCCCGGTCGTTCACGTTCGAGCCCGTCTACGGACGCTGATCCCGCGAAGGCGCGGGAAGCGCCTTCGCGGCAGGACCCGAGAGCAGCGGTTCCGCGTCGACCCACGCCTTGATCCTCATGAGCGCGTCATGCGGCATGAGCCCGAGCTGTCGCGCCTTCGTCTCCAGGTCGGAGACGCTGGCGCGCGGTCGCGCGACGATCCAGGAGAGCAGTCGACCGTCGTCGGGATCGAGTCCCGCCCACCGTGACGGATCATGCTCCGCACGCGCATACTTGAGCACGGTCTGTCGGGGCGTCATCAGGGATGCGACCGTGCGACGACCGTCGAGGCCCTCCCTGTCGAGTAGGGCCTCCAGCCGCTCCACGACCACGTCGTACAGCGTGCCGTCCGCAGTCACCGCCGCATACAGCGAACGTACCAGGCGATCGCGAGACATTACGTCGTGTTTCCCCAGCCCCAGCTTTCTCGGGCGGCTCTCGCCGTTCCTGAGAACGTGATGATAGTGAGCGCCGAGGATCGATCTCTCGTCGGGACCCAGCCTGACCAGACCGTCGGCGATGTCGACGATGCGCTCCTTCTGGGCGTCTCCCGGCTCGCCGATCGCCCTTCCTATGTGGAAGGCGTTCTCCATGAACGCGATCGCTCCGATCAGGGCGTCGCTGGGCGCCGGAACGGGAGATTCGTCCTTGCTCAGGATGAGCAGGTCCGTCTCGCCTCCGCGCGCCACCTCCCCCTCTTCCCATGGGATGGGGACCGGGACATATCCGCGGGCGGCAAGAGCGCTGACGTACGACGACGCGCTCGAGGCCGCCTCCTCGCCTATGGTCGACACCAGCGCGTCGACCTCCACGGTCACCAGGCGCAGCGCCTTGGCGTTCCGTTCCATCTCTTTTCCTTCCCGCATGTCAGGTTCCGACTACGCCACGGCCCGCAGCGACGTCTCGGTCACGCCGTACTGTTCGGCCCGCTCCATGATATGGGTGGCCCACATACGGTGGGTCTGCGGCTCGCACATGGCGCCGTGCGACTTGAAGACCGCTGCTGCCTCGGCGCTGAGGATGCGACGCGCATCCTCGAGGTCCTCGACCGAGACCCGGTAGGCATCGTGGATGATCTGGATCTGATCCGGATGGATCGCCGTCTTGGCGATCAGCCCATGCTCGAGATCGCGCTCGAGCTCCTCGCGCAGCAGTTCCTTGTCGCCGAACATCTCGAGCACCGGCGACGACATCGAGAAGCCGTAGGGAACGAACGTCCCGATCAGCGAAGAGATCAGCGGACCGAGCGGGCCGTCGTAGAGGGTGCGCGCGCGCGAGCGTCGCGTCCCGAGGCACGAGAGCAGGTCGTTGCCGCCGATCCTGATGGCGAGAACGCGCTCGCGGATCGTGTGCAGCTTGTCGCGCAGACGCTTCATCTCCATCGGATCGAACGCCTCCTCGGTCTCGATGGTCGGCATGATGAGGTGTCCGGTCCCGCTCAGGCTGTCGGTCCAGTGATCAAGGGTGGACGCCGTGATCTTGGGCAGCACGAAGCCGTCGACCAGATCGATGTTGCGCATGCGCATGATCTGCGCGAGCATCTCGGGACTGCGAGGACGGACGAAGGTCAGCACCGGGCTGGCGCGATGAAGCGACATCGAGTGGAGCGTGCGCTTCAGCTGATGCATGGCCTGCTCGACCTGATCGTCGCGGATCGCGTCCTCGAGGCAGAGCACGAGCGACTTCAGCCCGGGAAAGCGCGTCCCGGCGATGCACTCGATCGCGTCCTCCTTGAGTGCGGGCATGTAGAGGGTCGCGCCCAGACGCAGCGCGGTGATCGACGACTTGGCTCCCGACATGGTGTTCTCCTTCATTCTGCGGAAGCGGACCGGATGACGGTCGCAGCGCGATAGTGGGTATCGACCGGCATCCGGTCGATGGCGATGCCCTTCTGCAGGGCGAGATGCACGAGGTGCTCGACCGCGGGATCGTCGCGATCGGTCAGGTACAGCTTGTCGGGGACTCGGCGCAGGACAGCGCGCGTGGCCTCCGCGATACCTGGCTTGATGTTGTTCTCGTTGTCAACGCCGGCGTCGGCACGGATCGCGTCGAGCATCCTGCGGCAGGCAGCCCGTCGTGGCGCGCGGTCGCATTCCAGCCAGGTCGCGGGCTGGACCGAGCTGTCGAGCATGAGGCGCCAGATTCGCTCCAGGAAGTTTCCCGTCACGTCCTGTCCGGCCAGATGGTCCAGATAGACCGTGCCGTGGAAGTCGTCCGGCCCGATGTCGTCGTTCAGCACCGTACGGCTGATAAGCCCCGACACGATGCCGTTGAGGATGCCCGAGGGAATCACGTAGTCGTCGCCGCTCGCCGCGAGATCGGCGCAGCCGGCGGGATCCGCGACCACGGCGAGCACCGGACGGATGCCCAGCATGTCGGGGCCGCGGGTGCTGTGCAGCTCCCGCGTGATCGCGCCCTTGCCCGTCCATCCGTCGACGAAGACGACGTCCGACGGCGCATGGTCGCGCAGGATGTGCGCGAGCGCGTTGAGATCGACGCCCCGGTCGCGGATGATGCTGATGGAATAGTGGCGCGACGCGTGCCCGGTCAGCTTCAGGTGCCGATGAATAAGCGCGCCGATCGGCGTTCCGGCCCGTGCGAGCGAGACGATGGCGATACCCGCCGAGCCCGCCTGCGGCACCACGCTGCGCGAGATCGCCCGCGACAGCGACACCAGATCGCGAGCCAGACGCGTACCGTTCTGGTCCATCGCGCGTTCATAGAGATCAAGGTAGCGGTCGTCCGGGGCCTGCTCGATCGATATCATCTCCGAATAGTGACGCTCACCCGACTGGATGAGACGCTCCTTCTCCTCGACGTCCGTGTAGGATACGGTTAACGGCTTGAGAAGGAACGTGACGTCTTCGGGCGCGTAAGAGCCCGAGAAAACAGGGGGGAAGTCGTTCGATGAAGTCATCTGTCTACCTTGTCGATGAGGGTGTAGTTGTAGGATGAGACGCTATTCGCCGGAAGAGGGATGGGGGTTCGGATCCCGGCGCCTGGCGCTCCTCATGACCGTTCTGGCGGCTGTCGCGGCCGCCGTTCTGGCGTTCGTGTCGTCGAGCCGCACGAAGCCCGCGACCGTCGATCCTGCAGGCGTCGTGCTTGGCGTGCCGCACGTATCCGTCGAGGTTCCGGAAGCCGTTCCCGAATCTCGGCCCAGCACGACGCCCGAGACCCCCAAGATTGCCGAGCGTCCCGAGCCCTCGGCTGCGCCGACGCCCTCGGCGGTGCGGCCGCCTGTCATGGTGCGGCCGCCTGTCGTGGCTTCCCGTATCCGGAACGGCGCTGTCGCCCCGGTCGCCAGGTCGACGCCCGCGCCATCCCTGAAGCCGGAGACGTCACCGCCTCCCGTCCGTCAGCCGGTCGCGGAACGGACCCCTGCACCAGTCCCGGAGAGACGTGATCCTGAAACCGCTCCGCGTCCGGAGCCGGTCGTCGAGCCCGTCCGTCAGAGTGTCCCGACGATGGATCGAAACCGTCCCGCGCGAGTTGATCGACGCGAGGCGCGTCGGGAAGCCAGGGAGGCATCCGACGCGATCAGGGACATCCGTCCTCGCTAGTTCTTCAAAAGGGGTATCATCATGCGCGCTCTCTCAGGATTCATCGCACTCGGCGTTCTTTTCCCGTCCGTCGCGGTCGCCCAGGCATCGTCCACCGCACCGGGTCCGGCCTCGCCTTTCGCCGTCCAGCGCGCGACGACCGAGGACGCGAGCGACAGGGGCGTTTCGATCGCCGTCGGCGGGTCCTACGCCACCGGAGACTTCGGTACCGCGACCAACACCGACATCTGGACTGTGCCCGTGGTCGCGCGCGTCCGTGCCGGCGGGCTGCGCCTGAGCGCTTCCCTTCCCTGGATGTCGATCAGGAGCGACGGCACGATCTTCACCGGGATCGATTCCACGCCGCTGGTCGTCGCGCCCGGAATCAAGTCGACGCGTCGCCGACGCGAGGGCTTCGGCGACCTCACCCTGGGTGCCGCCTATGGCCTGCCTACGATCGGCTCGACCGGGCTGGACGTCGAGCTCTCGGCACGCGTGAAGCTCCCGACCGCGACCGCGGGGTCCCAGCTGTCGACCGGCAAGAACGACTATGCATTCGGCGCACAGGTGTCCAAGGCGTACGGCGACCTCGTGCCCTTCGTCTCGGGTACCTATCGCATCTTCGGCGATTCGGGTCCCTGGGACCTGCGCAACGGCATGGCCGCCTCCGTCGGGGCGTCCTATGTCCTGCCGGGGAGGGCGACCGTGATCGCATCCTACGACTACGCCAGGAAGGCATCGGGCTTCGTGTCGGACTCGCACGAGATGTTCGGCGGCCTGTCGGTCCCCCTCGGCCGCTCGCCTCTTCGGCTGACGGCGTTCGGCACCGTAGGCCTGTCCCGCAGCGCCCCGGACGCGTCCGGAGGGCTGTCGGTCACCGCCTTGTTCTGAGGCGTCAGTAGTGCTCGCTGGCGGCCGCGGACAGGATCCCGGCCACCTGCGAGCGTGACGGCGTCATCATGTAGTCGCACAGCGACATGAAGGGCAGATCCGAAGTGCTGTCGCCGAATCCGATGACGGGGCGCATTGGCGCGCCGTCGCGGATCTCGGCCAGCATGTGCTCGACGGCCTGACGCTTGCCGAGCCACGCAGGCATGAACGCGGCGTTGTTGCCGTTGCGGTGGAGCTTCCATTCGGGCGGGAGCAGCGCAGCGGCCTGACCGCACACCCGGTGAAGCATCTCCACGGGGTCTCCGCCGACCTCCCGGTTCTGCTTCACCGTCACGTACAGGTCCAGCCCCTCCTCGGTCACCATCCAGTGACGGAACAGGTCGCCGTGCTCGTCGAGGATGGAACGCAGCTGCGCGTACGCGTCGGCCACGGACATCGAGGATGCCGCGTCGAGCGACGAGAGATGTTCCGTCCAGCCGCGGTCCGCGTTGCCCTCCTTGTCGAGGATCAGGCCACCATGCGAGCAGATCGCCCGCCCGCATCCCTTCAGGAAGGTGCGTTCCATTACCAGGCGGTTGCGTGCGGTGACGGGAACGAGCTCGCCCTGCGCGAGCCATCCGTGGAACATCGACTGGAGCGGGGTCATGTACCCCGACACCGAGCCATCGCCCAGCCAGGATGCCGGCGTCAGCGTGTCATGGTCGATTCCTGATCCGACCTTCCGGAGCGTCTGGAAGAGAGTGTCGTCGAGATCCGTGAGGATCAGCGGCGCTGTTTCTGAATTCATCTTTTCCGTTCCCTTGGTATGCCGACGGACATCGCCCGAAATCGTCAGTCCCACTGGTGCACGACACCGAACACCCGCGTCGTCCGTCCGTCGCGGAGCTGGTCCATCATCTGGAGGTCGCTGCGCGTCCTGACGATCTCGGTGACCACGACGATGTCGTCGTAGACGGGCGTGAGCGCGTTGTAGAGGAAGCAGGGCGCCCCGGACTCGTACGGATCGTCGAACCGCGCGGTGTCGCCGATCGCGCCGCCTTCCATCACGGGACTGCGGGTGATGGCCTGGACGCGCACGTCGTTGCCGGCATTCTCGAGCCGCTCGGCGACGAGCAGCGCCGGATACGTGAACTCGCATTCGCCGAGCACGAGCACGCGACGGCCTTCCGGGAGGTACAGCAGCTCCTGGACCGGAGGCTCTCCGTCGCTCGGGGACCGAATGCCGTAGCGGGCGGGCGTACCGTGGTCAGGGGCCCGGCCATGGCCGTTGCTGCCGGCCGTCAGGGACGCGCGAGCGACCGCGTCCGGATCCGGCGTCCACGTAAGACGTCCTGCCAGCAGGAAGCTGCGCGCCGACGGCAGCGGCATGCGGTCGAGATAGTCGCCGCCGCTCCAGTCCGTCAGCACCGCCGTCTCGATGCGCTCGACCGAAGGCATGACGCCCAGCAGGGCGGTGGCCGATTCGATGAAGGTATTGCCCGTCGAGCATTCGTCGTCGACGATGACGAGGGATCGCGCGGTCCGGTAGACCTCTCGCATCTCGTCGGTGCGAGGCTGCAGGATGAGATGGGAGGTCGCATGGCTGTGCGCCTCCTCGAAGGCGAGCAGCGGGTCCTCGCCGTCGATCTGCCTGGTCGACTGCACGTAGAACACGTCGTCGCGCTGTGTCATCGACACGTACCCGGCATGGACACCCTGGCCGAGCGCCGTGGCCGTTTCCGCCATGCCGACGATCAGCACCGGCCCCGGCAGATAGGGGGAGATGCCCTCGGCCAGGTCGTTCATGGCCTGACGGAGGTCCGATGGGCGTGCGGGGATATGCCGGCCCAGGATCTTGGAGACGACCAGGAAGCCCCGCTTCGGATTGGCCCGCGCGCCGAAGTCGCTCAGCCGCTCGAGCGGCCAGTCGTCGTGATGTTCGTGGATGCTGAGGTGCAGATTGCCGCTCGCCAGGGAGACGTCGACCTCGTCGTAGACCGGGCTGGCGTCGTAGGATGCCAGCCCCCTGGCCAGCGTCCAGTCGCGATCAGCGCAGTACCGCCCGAAGTCGGCGAACCCCTCCTCCTGCGCCATCGCGTCGAGCGCCGCCTCCTTATCGTGCGGGCTGACGACGACCGCCATCTCCATGCCGTCGTGCGCGGACGTGATGCGCATCATGTTCTCTTTCATGTCTTTTCCTCGATATGTCGGGCTCAGATGGG
>Ga0308158_10000992_pt1 | contig 34625 bp, 35 predicted proteins | sample PhyBR2_FD_201038 | JGI IMG/M metagenome (GOLD analysis project Ga0308158, IMG submission 201038) | Phyllosphere microbial communities from UC Gill Tract Community Farm, Albany, California, United States - DLSLB.R2 | ecosystem: Host-associated > Plants > Phyllosphere > Unclassified | place: USA... | reverse complement strand
GCGCACCCAAGGACGGTGTAGTACTGCTGCTCATTGGCCGGGATCGGCTTGATCGCTTGGACTTGGTCGTTCCGCCGGATATCGATGTTGTCAGGGGTGCAGGCGCCCGCAGCTGGGCCGGCGGGCGCGGGCGCTGGTGGTGCGGCTGGCGGAGCGGTCGCCTGTGGGGCAGTAGCGATTGGTGGGGCAGCAGTGGGAACGGGCGCCGCTGCTGGCACGGTACCTGACTGTTCCTGGGATGGTGCAGCGGTAGCCGCGGGGACCATGACCGATGATGGCACTTCGAGCAGGACCGGGTTTTCCAGCCGATTAGTTGCGCTGGATTCAGGCGCCGGCAGTATCTGATCAATAACCACGGCGAGAGGCTGGGTGGCGGGCATAGGGCGTTCTGATACTCCCCGAGCGGTGGAAATACCCGGCGGGTTTGCAGGTATGCAGGCTGTAAGTGTCAGTGCCAGCGCAAGCGATGCCAGAGTGGCGGACTTGGCAACGCGGGATCGGTGGTACTTCATTGGTCTGGGTCCTTCCCCCCTGGAACAACTGAGCAGAATGGCCTGCTCGTACATGTTGTTTCAGGTTCGGGACGAATAATTACACCACCAGCAAAAATCACTGCATTGTCGCCTAATGCCTCAGGCCCGCACTCCTGACCTGCCGCTGGGTCACCGCAATCCTGGAGCTTGCGCTCTCCCCGCTCACACGCCTGTAACCCCAACTGGGACGGACAACGGCCCAGTGAGCAGTCATTGGGTCGATATCTGCCCCCTCAGTTAGGCAACAAAAAACGACGGCGGCCGTACCCCCAAGGCGACGGCCGCCGTCGTTCTGTGCCGACTCCCCCCATAGAAAGCCGGAACCCGCAGAACCCTTATCCGAAGCGGCCGGACACGTAGTCTTCCGTGGCCTTCTGGGACGGGTTGTTGAAGATGCTGGTCGTATCGGCGAACTCGATCAGCTTGCCGGGCTTGCCGGTGCCTGCGATGTTGAAGAACGCGGTCTTGTCGGACACGCGGGCGGCCTGCTGCATATTGTGGGTCACGATCACCACGGTGTACTGGTCTTTGAGCTCGTTGATGAGGTCTTCGACGGCCAGCGTGGAGATGGGGTCAAGGGCGGAGCAGGGCTCATCCATGAGGATCACCTGAGGCTCGACGGCGATGGCGCGGGCGATGCACAGACGCTGCTGCTGGCCACCGGAAAGACCGGACCCCGGCTTGTCCAGGCGGTCCTTGACCTCGTTCCAAAGGTTGGCACCAACAAGGGACTTCTCAACGAGGGCATCGGCTGCTCCCTTGGAGATCTTCTTGTTGTTCAGCTTCACGCCCGCCAGCACGTTGTCGCGGATGGACATGGTGGGGAACGGGTTGGGGCGCTGGAAGACCATGCCCACCTGGGTGCGAACGGTCACGGGGTCAACGCCGGGACCGTAAAGGTTGTCGCCGTCCAGCAGCACTTCGCCCTCGACGCGGGCGCCGGGAAGGACCTCGTGCATGCGGTTCAGCGTGCGGAGGAAGGTGGACTTGCCGCAGCCGGAAGGGCCAATGAAAGCCGTGACGGACTTGGCTTGGATGTTGATGTTGACGTCCTCGACGGCCAGGAAATTGCCGTAGTAGACATTCAGGTCTTTGACGTCGATGCGCTTGGACATGGTGTTCCTTTGTTCCTTGGGGGTTCTGGAAGTTTTGAGTGCCGAGCGGCCCGGCAGACCCGGCTAGCGGCCCGTCTTGGGCGCGAACATGCGGGCGATGAGGCGGGCTCCGAGGTTCAGGAGCATCACCAGGATGATCAGCACCAGCGCGGCGCCCCAAGCACGCTGGTCCGAGGGACCAGGGTTGGACGGCGACGTCGGGTTGAGGATCTGCGTGTAGATGAACGTGGGCAGCGAGGCCATCCAGCCGCCGAACACGTTGTTGTTGATGGTGGTGGCGAACCCGGCGGTCACCAGGATGGGGGCGGTTTCACCGATCACTCGGGCGATCGCCAAGGTGACGCCGGAAGCGATGCCGGAGATCGCCGTCGGGATGACCACTTTGGTGATGGTGCGCCACTTGCGCACGCCCAGCGCGTAGGAGGCCTCACGGAGCTCGTTCGGGACGATCTTCAGCATTTCCTCGCTGGAGCGGACCACCACCGGGATCATCAGGACGGAAAGCGCGACGGCGGCCACCGCACCGGTCTTGGTGCCCGGGCCGACGATGGCGAAGAAGAACGCTGCCGCGAAGAGGCCGGCCACGATCGAGGGAATGCCTGTCATGACATCCACAAAGAACGTGATGGCGCGGGCCAGCGGACGGTCGTTGCCGTATTCCACGAGGTAGATCGAGGTGAGCAGGCCCACCGGCACCGAGATGACAGTGGCCAGGAGGGTGATCTGGATAGTGCCCATCAGGGCGTGGTAGATGCCGCCCAGCACGGGGGCGCCTTCTTCTGCTGCCTTGTTGTCGAACGCTCCGGTGACGCCGTTCATGGAGGTGCCCAGGAATCCGGGTGTGATGAGCCCCGGGATGCCGTTGATCAGCACCGTGACGATCACCGAAATCAAGGGCAGGAGCGCGATCAGGAACGCACCCACCACCAGGCAGGTGGCCAGCTTGTCCTTGGCTTTGCGGGCGCCTTCAACAGCGCCGCTCCAGGAAACCAGGCCGACAGCGAAGAGGATCGCGGCGACAATGCCCCAGCCGAAGGCGTTGAAGCCGATCAGTGCCATGATGGCCGCTGCGACGACGAGTGCGACGGCCAGCACGATGTAGGGCGCGAACTTTGGCAGTTGGCCCTTGGTGAGAGCGGAGCGCTTGCGGGCTACTGTGGCGGTCATTTAGTTGGCTCCCGAGAATTCTTTGTGCCGTGTGATGATCCAGCGGGCGATCATGTTCACGCCGAGGGTGATGACGAAGAGCACCAGGCCGGCAGCGATCAGGGTGTTGACCTTCAGGCCGCTCGCTTCGGGGAAGTTCAGGGCGATCTCCGCGGCAATGGTCTGGTTGCCGGACTGGATGAGGCTCGCGGTGAGGACGCCCGAGGACAACACCAGGGCAACAGCCATGGTCTCCCCCAGGGCCCGGCCAAGCCCGAGCATGATAGCGCTGATGATGCCGGGGCGACCGAACGGCAGCACGGCCATCTTGATCATTTCCCAGCGGGTGGCTCCCAGGGCCAGTGCTGCTTCTTCGTGCAGCTTGGGGGTCTGCAGGAAGATTTCGCGGGACAGGGAGGTGATGATGGGAAGGACCATGACGGACAGGACAATGCCGGCGGTGAGGATGGTCTTGCCGGTGGCCGAAGCGGGACCTTCGAAGATCGGGATCCAGCCGAGGTAGGTGGCCAGCCAGTCATAGGCGGGCGAGATTTCCTTGGCCAGGAAAGCCGCGCCCCAAGCGCCGTAAACAACGGAAGGGATGGCGGCCAGGAGGTCCACCACGTAGCCCAGGCCGGCGGCGAGCCTGCGCGGTGCGTAGTGCGAGATGAACAGGGCAACGCCGATTGCCACGGGGGTGGCGATGACCAATGCGATCACGGCGGCGATCAACGTGCCCACCACGATCGGGGCGATGTAGGCGAAGAAGCCGTGTCCGCCCTGGATGTCGGCGGGCGGTGCGGTGAGCGCGGGGATCGCCTGCACCACGAGGAACAACGCGACTCCGAAGAGAACCGCAAGAATAAGGCACCCTGCGGCCATTGCGGCCCCGGAGAAAACCTTGTCCCCGGCGCGTCCTGCGCCTTGGGAGGTTGTCAGGGAGTTGGTGGTCACTTCACGATCCTTCAGTCTGGAGTGAACTGGTCATACATGGCTAAGTTCCCTGCCCCGCCCGGGCGGCTCTGCGGCCACTCCGTGCGGGACAGGGAACTTCAGTGTTCAGCCGGGTTCAGCGAACCCGCCGGGAACCTTAGGCCTTGGCCTTGATGGATTCGATGGCGGTCTTTGCCTTGTCCTGCAGGGTCTTGGAGAGCGGTGCGGACTTCGCGGCGTCGGCAGCGGTCTTCTGTCCCTCATCCGAAACTACGTAGGTTTCGAAGGCCTTGACCAGGTCAGCAACTTCCTTGGTCTCGTAGGTGGTGCAGACAACGTGGTACGAGACGAGGACTACCGGGTAGGCACCCGATGCGGTGGTCTTGCGGTCCAGCTTGATGGCAACGTCGTTGCTGGCGCGGCCGTCAACGGGCTTGCCTGCTTCGACAGCCTTGGCAGCAGCGTCGGCAGAGATCTTGACGAACTCTTCGCCTACCTTGATGGAGGCGGTGCCCAGCTTGCCGGAAACTGCGGAGTCATCGGCGTAGGTCACGGCACCGGGGGTGTCGGTGACGGTCTTGACGACGCCGGAGGTTCCCTTGGCGTTTTCGCCCTTCAGGGATGCGGGCCATACGCCGGCAGCCTTGTCGGTCCAGACCTCGGGAGCAGCGGCTGCGAGGTAGTCGGTGAAGTTGGTGGTGGTGCCGGAGTCATCGGAGCGGTTCACCGGGGTGACCTTGAGGTCCGGGAGGGTGACGCCTGCATTGAGGGCTGCGATGGCGGGATCGTTCCAGTTGGCGATTTCGCCGCGGAAGATCTTGGCGACCGTTGCGGCGTCGAGCTTCAGTTCCTTGACGTCAGGGATGTTGAAGGCGACGGCGATCGGCGAGATGTAGACCGGGATGTTGATGGCGCCCTCGGGGCCGCACTTGGCCTTGGAAGCCTCGAGCTCGTCATCCTTCAGGTAGGCATCCGAGCCGGCGAACTGTGCCGAGCCGTCGATGATTGCCTTGCGGCCCGCGCCGGAACCGTCCGGGGAGTACTGGACAGTGGCGCCCTGGTTTGCGGAGGCGAAACCGGCCTTCCAAGCGTCCATTGCTGCGCCGGTGGAGGAGGCGCCGATACCGGTCAGGGTGCCGGATACCTTGGTGCCGGCTGCTGCGGACTGGGTGCCGCCAGTGGTGCCGGTTGCGTTGTCAGAACCGCAAGCGGTGAGCGCGAGTGCGCCTGCTGCGATGACCGCGATTGCCGCGTTGCGGCCGAAGCGAGTTGCCTTCACTTGGATGTGCCCCTTCCAGGGATTTCTCAGATGCGTTCCGAACGGAGATTTCGGCGTGCGCGAGCTGTGGACCTTTTTGTTCCTTTACTGAAGGTATGGAGCGCAGGTAACGGGATCTGCGGCGGCAGGTGAACGGAAGGTGAACGACGGCGGACCATTGGGTTATGTGGCGCGCGCCACCTTGAGCGGTTCCCTGGTTGCGCTCGTCGCTCCCCGGCAGATGGCGGGCGGGGAAATAGACTGAAGGACATGGCTGCCGCTAAGGGACTGAACGCAAGCAAGAGGTTTCTGCGGGCCAGAGTCAGGACCGGCCTGGTCCGGAGCCGGAACTCGTTGACGCCGGCCATCCAAATGACGGTTTGCGCGGTTGGCGCCTACGCTTTCGCCGAATACGTGTTGGGCCACCAGGGGCCTCTGTTCGCCGCAACGTCTTCCCTGATTGCTTTGGGTTTCTCACGCGATCCCCGGCTGCGCCGGGTGATAGAGGTAGGCCTGGGCTGCACACTGGGCATCGTGGTTGGTGATTTGCTGCTTCACTGGCTGGGCGCCGGGATCTGGCAGGCCGCCGTCGTACTTCTCTTCTCGATCCTGTTGGCCAGGTTCCTGGACAGCGGGACTATTTTCACCACCCAGCTGGGGCTGCAGTCGCTTCTGGTGGTGTTGCTTCCGGCGCCGGCCGGCGGGCCTTTTACGCGCAGCCTGGATGCCGTGGTGGGTGGCGTGTTTGCGCTGCTGGTGACCATCCTGGTGCCCAAGGATCCACGCCGGGAACCGCGGAAGGACATCCAGAAGATCCTGCACGAGCTCGCCGAGGTTCTTCGTGAGTGTGCCACGGCCATGATCGAAAGCGACTCCACCACTGCCTGGCACGCCCTGATCCGTGGCCGCAACTGCCAGCCTTTGGTGGACCGGATGCGGCAAACGCTGCGCGCTTCCGGCGAGGTGGCGACGCTGGCCCCGGCGCATCGCCGGCACCGCGATGAACTCGCCGGCCTGGAGCATTCGCTGGAGTACATCGACCTCGCACTGCGCAACAGCCGGGTGTTCGCACGCCGCCTCACCAGTGCCATCAACCACGCGGCTTTGTCCGACGAGGCGATCGAGAGCATCTCGGAGGTCCTGCAGGAAACTGCGGCCGCCATCGACGAGATGACCATCGGGCTGTCCGAGCAGAGCGAAGGTACGCGCAGGGTGCATCTGCGGCGGGCCAGGAACGACCTCTCGGACATCGCCGCCCGGCTGCACCCGAAGATGCTTGACGTCCAGAGGCTCGAAGGAGAAACCGTGGTGATGCTGTTCCGGCCGCTCATGGTGGACCTGCTTGAGGCCAGCGGGATGGAACCTGAGGAAGCCCGGGCGGTACTGCCCGCGCTGTAGCTTTCGCCCGGCGTTCCCAGCCAAGTCCCATTTACGCTGTGGATAATGGGCCGATGCTTTCTGCACCTTCTGCGCGTCCGGCCCTGCGCCCAAAACCTGCCCCTGCACTTCGGGTGCGGCAGCGGGTTCTGTTCCTGTGGGCGGGCGGGCTGTTTGTTGCCGGGGACGTGGTCTTCTGGTTGATGTTCGCTTCCGTGTTGTCCTCGAGCGGCCTGGCGACGCTCGACGGAGCCGTTCACTCGGTGGTTGTCGATTCCCGCAACGCTTTGGCTACGGCCTTCCTGGCCGGCGTATCGGAAGCCACCTCACCCACCATGATGTCCATCATCGGCGGCCTGGTCGCCGTGACATGGGGCGTGTGGAAGAAGGAACTGTGGCGTCCGGCCATCCTGATGGGCGCCATGGTGCTTTCCGTGGTGCTCGCGGCGGTCATCAAGCTGGACGTTTCCCGGTCTCGGCCGTCGTCGTCGGACTTCCTCCTGGGTCCCGATGACGCCTTGTCCTTCCCCTCCGGCCACACGCTCGGCGCCGCGGTCTTCACGCTTGTCCTGGCCTACTTGCTGGTGTCCCGTTCAGGAACACGCACGACGGCGGTGGCGGCCTACGCAGGGGCCGCCCTGCTGACGCTGCTGGTCGCCTACAGCCGGCTCTACCTTGGCTACCACTGGCTCACCGACGTGGTGGCGTCGATGGGTGTGGCACTGGGCGTGTTTGGCCTGACAGTGTTCGTTGACGCGGTGCGCTACGGACGGGCCAATACTGTCAGTCCCCACGACTAGTCTGGAACGCATGGCTTCAAAGACATCGCGCGCATCCAAGACACCCGCCTACAAGTGCGCAGAATGCGGCTGGACAGCCATCAAGTGGGTGGGGCGCTGCGGTGAGTGCCAGGCCTGGGGAACTGTCGAGGAATACGGCGCCACTGTTGCGCGCACGACGGCGGCCGCCACCGTTTTGGAGCCGGCCCGCCGCATCGCCGAGGTCGACGGGACCACCGCCGCGTTCCTGCCCACCGGAGTGGACGAACTGGACCGCGTCCTGGGAGGCGGGCTTGTTCCCGGTGCCGTCATCCTGCTCGCCGGGGAACCCGGCGTCGGGAAATCCACTCTGCTGCTGGACGTCGCGGCCAAGTTCGCGCGGACCGGGCAGGACGTCCTTTACATCACGGGCGAGGAGTCGGCAGCCCAGGTGAAGCTGCGCGCTGAGCGGATCGACGCCGTCGCCCACACCCTTTACTTGTCAGCGGAGACCGACCTCGGGCAGGCGCTGGGCCAGGTGGAGAAGCTAGAGCCCAAGCTGCTGATTGTTGACTCCGTGCAAACGTTGAGCAGCGCGGATGTGGAGGGCAGCGCCGGCGGTGTTTCGCAGGTACGCGAGGTTGCGGCCTCCATCATTGCCGCGGCCAAAAAGCGCAACATGACCACCTTGCTGGTGGGCCACGTGACCAAGGAAGGCACCATCGCCGGTCCGCGTTTGCTGGAGCACCTGGTGGACGTCGTGTGCCAGTTCGAAGGCGAGCGCCATTCGCGCCTCCGCCTGCTGCGGGCCGTCAAGAACCGGTATGGCGCCACGGACGATGTCGGGTGTTTCGACCTCAACGAAACAGGCATCGAAGGACTGGCTGATCCCAGCGGACTGTTCGTTTCACGCACCCGTGAGCCCGTGTCCGGGACGTGCATCACGGTCACCATGGAAGGCCGCCGGCCTTTGCTCGCCGAGGTCCAGTCACTCCTTGCCGAGAGCCCCAACTCCCAACCACGCCGCGCCACCAGCGGCCTGGAAAGCTCCCGCGTGGCAATGCTGCTGGCAGTCCTGCAGCAACGTGCGGGCTGCATGCTCCATAAGGACGATTCCTACGTGGCAACGGTGGGCGGCGTGAAACTTACGGAGCCCGCCACGGACCTGGCGGTGGCGCTGGCCGTCGCGTCGGCAAAGTCGCGGAAGGCCCTCCCCCAGCGGCTCATTGCGTTCGGCGAAGTGGGCCTGGCGGGCGAGGTCCGCCCTGTTCCCGGGATCAACCAGCGCATCCAGGAGGCCCACCGGCTCGGGTTCACCCATGCGATCGTTCCGGCGAGTCCTGCCGGGGCCGGGGTCATCCCGGATGGCTTCTCCGTGCGCGAGGTGGGGCACCTTGCAGAGGCACTGGAACTGCTGATCACTTAACACTTTCGGGGTGTCGGGCCACCCACCGACTTCCTTTGGGCAAGGATTGGCCCATGACCAAGAGAAATGTGCTTGTCGGGGGACGCTTCTTCTTTGGCCTTTTGACCTTGATAGCGGTGGGTACACAGCTGACGGTTCATTTGGGCATGGGCTACGACCTCTGGAACTTCTTCAGCTACTTCACCAATCTGTCCAACATCTTTGCTGCGTTGGTGCTCCTCATCAGCGGCTACCGGGTCCTGATCCGGAAACGCCCCTCGGAGGCCGACGACGTGACCCGCGGGACCGCCACCATCGCCATGGCGGTGGTGGGGCTGGTGTTCGGTGCTCTGCTTGCCGGCGAGGACCTCGGGTCCCTGCTCCCGTGGGTGAACTTCGTGGTCCACTACCTGATGCCTGTGGTGATGGTGGCGGATTGGCTGTTCCAGCCGCCCCGGACCACCCTCAAGCCCAAGCACATCTGGTATTGGCTTCTCTACCCCATCGGTTACCTGGTCTACAGCCTGATCCGGGGAGCCTTTGTGAACTGGTATCCCTACTGGTTCATCGACCCGGCGCGTGCTGGTGGCTGGACGGGTGTGGTGGTCTTCGCTCTGGCCATATCAGTCGGCTTCCTCGTAGTGAGCCTTGCGATGCTGTGGCTGGGAAACAAGCTCAAACGGCAGGTTGATTACTGAGACCCATGGATGAACGGGCAGCTTCGGTCTCAGCCGGGCAATAAATACACCAACTTGTTATATGAGCCCACGTCAACGGGCCTCGTTCGTAAAGTGCGCCTGCCGGGCGTCGTCGAAAACCCACCTCCGGAGCACTGCCGAACATAACGAAATGGCCCACTTTGGGGCTTGCTGGTGCGGTTAAGGGTGCGATGAAGCCCTATCATTGAGCTTGTCGTCACAAGGCCATTTTTCGGATGCGCCAACTGACACCGCATTCAGCATGTCTGCGAGCCATGGGCTTGCACCTTCGAAGGGAAACCCTATGGCCCGGAGCCCGGAAGAGTCGCTCAAGGCGACCCTGGCCAGAGTCGCACCCGGAACTCCGTTGCGTGACGGCCTGGAGCGCATCCTCCGCGGGCGCACAGGCGCTTTGATCGTGCTGGGATATGACCGCACCATCGATTCCATCTGCTCGGGTGGCTTCGACATCGGCATCGATTTCTCCCCCACACGGCTTCGCGAGCTGGCAAAGATGGATGGGGCCATCATCTGCGACAAGGACGCCAGCAACATCGTCCGCGCCGCCGTGCAACTGGTCCCGGACTCGAGCATCGAAACCCAGGAATCCGGTACCCGGCACCGCACGGCCGAACGCGTCGCGATTCAAACAGGTGTTCCCGTCATCTCGGTGAGTCAATCCATGCAGATCATCGCGTTATACGTGAACGGCCTGCGCCACGTCCTGGAAGGGTCGGAGAAGGTCCTGGCCCGCGCCAACCAGGCACTGGCGACCCTGGAGCGTTACAGCGCCAGGTTGGACCAGGTCACCAGTTCGCTTTCAGCCTTGGAGATCGAGGCTTTGGTCACGGTCAGAGACGTTGCCGTGACCCTGCAGCGCCAGGAAATGGTCCGGCGCATCTCTGAGGAAATTGCCCAGTACGTCCTGGAACTTGGCGAAGACGGCCGCTTGTTGTCCCTGCAGGTTGAGGAACTCACTGTGGGCCGCGGACCTGGCAGTGAAGTGATCATCCGGGATTACTCGGACCCCAACACCACACCCGAGGAGATTGAGGAAGCCGTGCAGGCGCTGCTCAACCTCGGACCCACGGAATTGATCGACCTCAGCCGCATCGCCCACATCATCGGGTTTGCCGGTGGCGTTGAGCAGTTGGACGCGGTGGTCCAGCCGCGCGGCTACCGTTTGCTGTCCGGTTTGAAGTCCGTGCCAAAGGCTGTCGCCGACCGTCTGGTGGACTACTTCGGCGGGCTGCAGAACCTGATGGCCGCCACTATCGACGATCTCATGACCGTGGACGGCATCGGCGATCAGCGTGCCCGTACGGTCCGCGAGGGTTTGAGCCGCATGGCCGAGGCGAGCCTGCTGGACCGGTTCCTCTAAGCCGCCGGCCGCCGTCGGACGCTTTCCGGCGGGTGTCAGTTCAGCTGGAAAACCGCTTTGGGACTGGCCTTGTTTCCCAGCCGCGCCTCAAATGTGTAGTAGGCGCCCCCGGCGCCGGGTTTGGCGTCGATCACGCCGCAGCCTTCCAGCGACCTGTTCCGCTGCCAGGGGAAGTTCGCAGTCTCGCTCTTGCCCGGTTGGATGGTCTTCACCAGGTCCTCCCCGCCGGTCTGGCAGTCCTTGGAGGAGAAAATGCGGTCGGATCCGCTCATCACCACGTATTCCATCTGGGACGTGCCCACGTTGACTTCGCAAGGTGCAGTGCCGCCGTTGGTGATTGTCATGGTGAGCAGCGGCTTTTCTTCCGCACCGTAGGCGGGCTTGTCGGTTTTCGCGGCGACGGTCATCAGGTTAAAGTCGCATACGGGACTGGGCGAAGCCGACAGCGACGGCGTCGTGGACGCTGCGCTCCCCTGCGTAGGCGCTTGCGCGGGTTCGGAGGTGGACACCGCTTGCGGCTCAGGACTCCCGGCGAAAGTCCCGGCAACAGCCAGCACCCCCACAACCACCAGGGCGATCACCAGCAGCAGGCCGCCGAAAACAACCTGCCGACGACGGCGGTACACGGCAGGGCTGGGCCGCCTCTTTTTCGCCGGGGTTCCGGAGGAGCCGCGGGCAGCACCCTTCGCCGGCGCTGTTGAGCGCGCGGTCGACTGCTGCTTACCGTTGGAGGCCATGCTTCTAGGCTAGGCTCGCGGTTGTCAGGGCACCTAACCTACACGCCGCAGGGCAGCAATCCGGGGCTGTGTGACGTCGGCCATGGGCGGGTGCGCGCGGTCGTTTCCACTACAGTGGATGGCAGTATGACACTTCCCGATTCCGTCCAGCTCGCCGGCCTCCACGACGCCCTGGACCAGTGGTTTTCCCGGACAGCCAGGGACCTCCCATGGCGCGAGCCCGACTGCAGCCCGTGGGGCATTCTGGTCAGCGAAGTCATGCTCCAGCAAACCCCCGTGGTCCGGGTCCTGCCCGTGTGGCTCGACTGGATGGAGCGCTGGCCCACACCCGCCCGGTTGGCCGCGGAGCCCTCCGGTGAGGCGGTCCGCCACTGGGGGCGCCTGGGTTATCCGCGCCGTGCGCTCCGGCTGCACGCTGCCGCCGTCGCCATCCGCGAGCAGCACGACGGCAAGGTTCCCGATACTTATCCGGAGCTCCTGGGGCTGCCGGGTGTTGGCAGCTACACAGCTGCCGCCGTCGCCGCTTTTGCCTTCGGGCGGCGGGAGACCGTGGTGGACACCAACATCCGCCGCGTCCACGCACGGCTGATCTCGGGGAATGCCCTGCCGGCGCCTGCGCTCACTGCGGCGGAAATGCGCCTCGCCGACTCGCTCCTCCCCGACGACCAGGCCATGTCCGTCCGCTGGAACGCCTCCGTCATGGAGTTGGGAGCGATGGTCTGCACGGCCCGCAATCCCAAATGCGCGGACTGTCCCGTCCGCTCCAGCTGCGCGTGGCTCGCGGCCGGTGAGCCGCCGCCGTCGTACACGCCCAAGGGGCAGTCCTGGCACGGCACCGACCGCCAGGTTCGCGGCGCCGTGATGGCCGTCCTGCGCGAAGCGTCACACCCCGTTCCGCGCGACATGTTTGAGCGGGCGCCCGCGGACCTTGGATTCGAGGCCTCGGGCATCGGCATTCCGCTGGCCGCCCTGCACCGGCTGAACTCGGCACCTGAGCAGCTTGAGCGGGCACTGGACGGGCTGTTGGCCGACGGCCTGGCGGAGATGCACGACGACGGCTTGCGGCTTCCGGCGTAGCGGTGCGGCCACCGCCGTCCTACTCTGAAGCATGGGGAAGATCGGAGTGGCTTTCACGCTGGCGGGGGCCGTGGCCCTGCTGACCGGCTGCGTTGCCGAGCCGGTCGCCTGCCCGGCGATTGGCCATGTGGCGGGAGTGTCCCTCACTGTGGTTGCCGAGTACGCGGACCAGGTCGGCTCCCTGCGGCTGAAGGCCTGCCAGGACGCCGCGTGCACAGAGAAGGACATCATGCTGAACCCAGGCGCCGTGACAGCGGACGAAAGCTGCACGCCGGACGGGGTGTGCTCGGCTACCTCATCTCCGGATGGCACCCTGCAGGGCTTCCTCGAGTTGCCGGCCCTGAGTGAGTCTCCCCTCGAAGTGACGGTGAACGGCACTTCCAAGACCGGCGCCCCGCTGCCCACCCGCACACTGGAGTTCACACCGAAGGGCGACTACCCGTACGGCGAGAAGTGCGGAAGGGTCATTGCGGCCGGCGTGTGGCTGGATGCGGCGGGGCTGCGGCAGCGCTGAGTCGGATTCAAATTGGGTTTCCGCATTGTGGAAACTTGCTTCCGATATTAAACATAGCGGGACCTTGGAATTAGCATTCCGGAAACAAGCCTTCCATAGCGTCTTATGTGATCCCGGACCGTGACCTTGCGCGGCCGTTTGCATAGATAGGCGCCATTGTGAAGATTCCAACATCCGCCACGGCTGTGAGCCCCGCGGCAAAGAAGCCCTTGTACAAATCCTTGTTCTTCCAGATCCTGGTGGCCGTGGTGTTGGGGATCGCCATCGGCTATCTCTGGCCGGACCTTGGTTCCGCTCTCCGCCCACTGGGCGACGGCTTCATCCAGCTCATCAAAATGATCATCGCCCCGCTGATTTTCCTGGTTATCGTCACAGGTATCTCCGCTGTGGGTGACGTGAAAGCCGTGGGCCGGGTAGGAGTGAAAGCGCTGATCTACTTCACTGCCGCCACGCTGTTCGCGCTGGCATTCGGCCTTGTAGTAGCCAACGTCGTGCAGCCGGGTGCAGGCCTGAACATCGATCCCGCCACCTTGTCAGCGGATGCGGTGAACGCCAAGACCACCGCTGCTCCGCCCAAAGACGCGGGCCAATTCCTGCTCGGAATCATCCCCACCAGCGTGGTGGGGGCGTTCGCGTCCAACTCATTGCTTCAGGTCCTGTGCTTCGCTGTGTTCTTTGGCGCCGCCATCGTGGTTGTCGGGCGCGAGAAGTGCAAGCCCGTCGTCGATGTCATGGAGACCACCCTGGAGCTCTTCTTCAAGATCATGGGCTGGGTCATGCGGGTTGCACCAGTGGGGGCTTTCGGTGCCATGGCCTTCATCATCGGCCAGTACGGTCTCAGCTCGCTCAGTACCTACGCCCTGCTGATTGCGGCTTGCTATGGCTCAGCCGTGGTCTTCATAGCCTTGCTGTTCGTCGTCGCCTGGGTCTACCCACGCGTCCCGCTGTGGCAGTTCATCAAGTACACCCGCGAAGAGTTCCTGCTTGCCCTGGGTACGGCCTCCACCGAATCGGTACTGCCCCGCATCATGACCAAGCTGACCAACGCCGGCTGCTCCCGGGCGACAACAGGCCTGGTGGTTCCCACCGGATACTCCTTCAACCTCGACGGCGCCGCGCTCTACCTCTCCATCTCCCTCCTGTTCCTGGCGCAGGCCTTCGGCCACAATCTGGACCTCGGGCAGCAGCTGGCCGCCCTCGGCATCCTGATGCTCACGTCCAAAGGCATGGCCGGCGTTCCCGGATCGGCCTTCCTGGCCCTCTCCGCGACGGCAGGCGCCCTGGGGATCTTCCCGGTAGCGGGAGTGGCCCTGCTTCTGGGTGCCGACCGGCTGATGGACTCCATGCGCGTCTTGGTCAACCTCCTGGGCAATTGTGTTGCCACCTTCGTCGTCTCCAAGTGGGAGGGGCAGTTCGATCGCGAGGCCATGCTGGCGGCATTCCGCGGCGAAACAACCAATACAGAGGTCAGTGAAACCGCCGCTGAACCTTCCGTCCCGGCACTCACGACTCCCCGGCTGACCTCCGATACGTACTCGGCGTAAAGCCCAGGTATTTCCGGAAGTCGTTCGTCAGGTGCGCATGGTCTGCGTAACCAAGTTCGACGGCGATCGCCGCAAGGTCCGCTGTTGGATCGGACCTTGCGCGCTCGGCCGCATCCTGCAGCCTGCGACGCCGGATAAGGGCCGAAGGGCTCAGGCCGACGTACTTCCTGGCAAGTCTTTGCAGGGTCCTCGGCGATACTGCCAAGCGGCGTGCTGCATCCTCAATCAGGAGCACGTCCGGTTCGGATGCGATGATGTCCACCATCCGGTTGGCGAGCAACGCCTCTTCGGACGGGACCACGTCCCGGGAAGCCAGCCAGCGAGCGAAAGCAGCCGCCGCACGCTCACGGCGGGTGCCGCCGTCGGGCTGAGTCTTTCCTGTAGGCGGCTCCATCGCTGCTGAGACAGCGGAGGCAAGGTCTTTTAGGGGCAAGGCCACTTCCTGGTCGCGCATAGTCCCGGGATCGTCGGTGAAGAGCGGGACCGCAGCTGGGCGGAGCAGGGCGCCAACGGCCCAACCCTTGCCGGTGAGGTCCCGGAATGCCGCCCGGGTGGTGGGACCCGAAAACCCCGCAGCTCCGCTTTGCACCACCAGATTGGAGGCGGGGTAGGCGATCAGGTGCTGCCGGGAGGACCGGCCGGGCTCGATATCCCATTCGGGGATCCAGAACCACTGCACCAGATGGGACACCGCCTCGGGCGCTGGAACGCGATGGAAGGTGGGCAACCGCGCCGGATAGAGGACGCCCTTGAAGGAGCTCTCCACAGGACCTCCGTTCGGTGTGCTGCCGTCAGCGACGAATATACCGCCCCCGGCTGCCGACTGCAGGGGCCACCAGTGGTACTGCCATGGTGGAGCGCCAGAGTCCCGTCCCTCAAGACCGGAATTGCTGCTAGATTATTGCCGGAACTTTGGTACCAAGCGGCGGCCTGGGTGCTTTGCATCCCACGACTCTCCCGCACCGGAGTGTCCCGGGCTTCAGCAGGGAGGCCCCTGGTGCTTTGTTCTTGTTTGCGAAGGGCGGGTGGTTTTGTGCGTTCCGGGACCGCGGAGGACTGGTCGGATGACGCCAACAAGCTAGCTGATCTGATTGCCAGTGCCGAAGACATCAGGGCGTTCCTGAACGGGCTTACTGAACTGGGCGCGGCGGTAGCGTCCCGGTCCACAGGAACGGCAATTGAGTGTGCGGTGACGTTGGGTCGACGCAAACGTACTGCGACGATTGGAGGCAGCAGCGAACAGGCGATGCTGCTGGACCGGATCGAGCAGTCGCTGGAGCAAGGTCCCTGCATCGACGCCCTGGAGAGCGGGCGCCCCGTCCTTCTCGATGACGCGTTGTCCTCGCCGCAGTGGGACAAATACTGCCAGGAGCTGGCCGCCGTCGGAATGCGGAGCACGCTTGGCGTGCCGATGGAGCTGGAGCATGACTCTGCAGCTGTCCTGAACTTCTTTGCTCCCAAGCCCGGAACATTTACCCGCGAGGCCGTTGCTGACACGCTGACCTTCGCGGGAATCGCAGGCAAGGCCTTGCGGGTAGCAATCCGGATAACCACCCTGAACGAAACAGCGGAGAACCTCGACGCCGCCATGGAAACCCGGTCGGTCATCGACACTGCCTGCGGTGTGATTATTTCGCAGAACAGGTGCACCCCGGATGAAGCATTCCAGATCCTGAAGAAGGCCTCCAACGACCGGAACCAAAAACTGCATGAATTGGCCCGGGCCCTAGTCAACGGCGTTGCCGGTCGCCGACCATAGCCAGACTGGGCCCGCCGTGAACGGCGTCCTCAGCCGCCCTGCAGCCTCTCCGTGGCCCATCCAAGAAGAGTGAGCTCGAAGGCGGGAGGCCTGAGGGCTTCATGCACGTAGGCATCCAGCTCCAGGAGATCGGCGCTTCCACCTTCTGCCCAATACCGGATCCATAACCGCTCAATCGTCACGATGTCCAGCTCAAGAAGATTCCGAGCTGATTGCCTTGGATCGTTCATTACTGTTCCCCCTAGGTCCGCGCGTATCGATCGTCGGTTCCGTCCTGCCGGCCCCCACACGTGAAGCTGTCGCGAATCTGCAAGCGTCGCTGCCCGGCTGGCGCGTAGCGTCGTTGCCATGACCGACACAACAAGCACAGAACCAACCACTGCAGCCAACGGCCAGTACACCACCCATGGCGTACCCAACGGCCTGACCAGCCTCACGCCGTTCCTGGCCGTAACCAACGCGAGGGAAGCCATACGGTTCTATCGCGATGTCTTCGGAGCCCGTGTGGTGGGCGAGACGGAGATGGGTGGTGTTGTTGTCCACGCGGAGTTGGACTTCGGCCACGGCCATCTCCAACTCGGCGAGCCAAACCCCGACTACCACTTGGTACCGGCTCCGAATGGCGAGGACGATTGCTACTCCCTGGGCCTGTACTGCGCCGACGCGGACGGCCTGGTCAGGAAGGCCGAGCGAGCGGGCGCAACCGTCCGGGAACCGCTGGCCAGCTTTGTTTCGGGTGACCGGTACGCCAGCATCCGGGACCCCTTCGGCGTTCGCTGGTCCATCATGACCCGTGTTGAGGACCTCTCCGAGGAGGAGAGCAACCGCCGGGTAGAGCAGTGGGCGGCCCGGCAGGGTTAGCTAAGGCAGAGGCAGAACGGGTGTCCGGCCGGGTCAAGGAGCACCCGGAATGTTTCCCCTGGCTGGTGGTCCGCCTTGCTGGCACCGAGGGAGAGTGCAACTTCCTCGCCCTTGTCCAGGTCCTCCACAATCATGTCCAGGTGCATTTGCTGCGGGATGGTCTGACCGGGCCACACGGGAGCCTGGTACACGTCCACCTGCTGGAAAGAGATGCAGTTGCTGCCGTCACTTGGCCGGATATCGAACCACCCGCCCTTGTCCTCGACTTCCCAGCCGAAGAGTTCGGCGTAGAAGGCAGCCAGTACGGCCGCATCGGGACAATCGATGACAACACTCGGGAATTTAGCTATAGCCATGGTTAAACCTCGTCAGCTGTCTTTTTCATGCGGGCCAGGGCACTCTTCGTGCCCCGTTGGGTGAGGACGTGGACAACTGCGCCAACGCCGGCGGACACAATGGCGAACACCAGGACGCCAGGCAAAGAGTCATTGAGGTCCGTGCCGTCCTTGGGCGCGGGCTTGCCCGTTTTCTTCTCCCAGAGGCCTTCCAGCGTCTTGTTGGCGAGCGCGCCGGCGCCCAGGCTCACGGCGAGTCCAAACAGCTTTACCAGTATGTTCACGAAGATCCTCCATCAAGTCAGCTCACTGCCGGAGCAGTGTCTCGCACAACAAGACAGGGCCGCTGCATCAGCAGCGGCCCTGTCCACGTTCTAGTCCTTCTTGAAGGCGTCTTTCACCTTTTCGCCGGCACCCTTGAGGTCTGCCTTGACCTGGTCGCCTTTGCCTTCAGCTTCGAGGCCCTTGTCGTCAGTCAGCTTGCCGGCAGCTTCCTTGGCCTTGCCGCCGAGCTTCTCGCCGGCATTTTCCATCTTGTCGTCTGCACCCATGTCGCACCTCTTTCGTCGTAGGAACCTTGTACCTCTACAACATCACTAATCAGCATACTTAGCAATATTTGGCGGAAAATCCGCGCAAACTAAAGCTCACCGAAGCCCTCTTTCACCAGGCGGCCCACGTACTCGACCGCCTTCGAAGCATCCTTGCCCCGGGCTTCTACGTGGAGGCTGGAGCCCTGCCCCGCGGCGAGCGCCATGAGCGCCATGATGGACATGCCGTCAGCGCCGTTCACCGTCACTTCGGCGTCCAGCCCGGATAGTCCGCCTGCAATCTTTGCCGCCGGACGCGCGTGCATTCCCAGGGGGTTGATGAGTTCGAAGTCGCCGGTTGCATCCGGGTCGCCCAGGCCGCTGGCTTCGGCCGGCCCGTCGCGCCGGTCCGGCTCAGCCCCGCCGCCAAAGCTGACCGCCTCGGCGGCCTTGCGCACATCGTCGACGCCGGCACCTCCTTGCGCAGCGACTGCAGCCGCCACGAGCCCTTCCACCAGCGGGGCATCCGCCAGCTGGACGGCGTCCGGATTGCTGGCGAACTCCATTGCCGACTCAGCCGTCATTACCGCCGAGCCGAGGTCCGTCAGCACCACCACACCATCACCACCGGAATCCACCAGGGACTGTTCGACGGCGGCCAGCACCTTCTCCAGGCTGGTCCCGATCCGGTCATCGTCAGTGCCCCCGGCGGCGGCGAGCTCGACGTCGGGCGCCATCTGGGCGGCGAGTTCAACTGCCCCTTCAGCGATCTTGCTGCTGTGCGAAACAACCACGATCCCAACCGTCATCCGTCACCTGCTCCCGCGCCGTCGACTGGACCGGCCGCTGCTTCAGCGGCTGCCCGCAGCAGCAGCGCGGTTGACGCCGCGCCGGGATCACGATGACCGGCACTGCGGTCGCCCAGGTAGCTTGCCCGGCCTTTACGCGCCACCAGAGGGTCCGTTGCCCTGGCCCCGGCCTCCGCTGCGTCCGCGGCAGCTTCCAGCACGGCCAATGCTGCCAGGCCGCTGGCCGCAGCCTTACTTGCTGCCTCCACGGCAGGAGTCCAGGCATCGATCATTGTCTTGTCGCCAACTTCTGCCTTGCCGCGTGCCACGATGCCATCCCGCGCAGCGATGAGGGCCGCTGCGAGCGCGTCGGGATCGACGTCGGTGGCCTCACCCAGCGAGGTGGCCGCACGCAGGTACGCGGTGCCATAGAGCGGGCCGGCAGCACCGCCCACCTTGGACATGAGAGCCATGGCCGCAGCCTTCAACGCAGCTCCGGCGGTTTCTGGCGGGCTTTCATCGAGCTTCTGCAGCACGGCCTGGAATCCGCGGTCCATGTTCTCCCCATGATCCGAATCGCCGATTGCCCGGTCCAGCTCAATGAGCTCCACCCTGTGCTCCGCCATCGCTTTCGCGGACAGCCTCAACCATTCCTGCGCCCATTTGACGTCAAGGCCCATGCTCAGGCTCCCCATCGCAGGGCGGCGGTGTGAACAGGGGCGTCCCAGAGCCTGGTCATTTCATCGTCAAGGCGCAGCACCGAGACGGAACAGCCCTGCATTTCCAGGGACGTCACATAGTTGCCCACCAAGGAGCGCTCCACGGTGGCACCACGCTCGGCGAGGACGTGTGCCGCCCGCCGGTAGACGATGTACAACTCACTCAGCGGCGTCCCGCCCATGCCGTTGACGAACAACAACACCTTGTCGCCGGAGGCCAGGGAAAGGTCCTCCAACACAGGTTCAAGCAAGCGGTCCGTGATGGCGTCGGCGCTTTCCATGGCGATCCTGTGGCGGCCGGGCTCCCCGTGGATGCCGATGCCGATCTCGATCTCGTCATCGGCCAGTTCGAAGCTCGGCGTTCCCGCGTGGGGCACCGTGCAACCGGACAGGGCGACGCCCATGGTACGGACGTTGGCAACTACCCTCTCGGCGATGGCCGTCACGGCGTCGAGGTCGTCTCCGCGTTGCGCGGAAGCTCCCGCGATCTTCTCCACCAGGACGGTCCCGCCAACACCGCGGCGCCCGGCCGTGTACAGCGAGTCCTCCACGGCAACGTCGTCGTTGACCAGCACCGACCGGACGCGCACACCTTCGGCCTGGGCCATTTCGGCTGCGGTTTCAAAGTTCAGGACGTCACCGGTGTAGTTCTTCACGATGTGTACGACGCCGGCACCCGAGTCGACGGCGACAGTCGCCGGAATGATCTGGTCCGGTGTTGGTGAGGTGAAGACAGCGCCGGGGACAGCGGCGTCGAGCATGCCGAGTCCGACGAAGCCTGCGTGGAGGGGCTCGTGGCCGCTGCCACCGCCGGAGACGAGGGCAACTTTGCCCGCAACCGGTGCACCTTTCCGGACGACGAACTTGGGGTCGGGGTGGACGTCCACGATGTCGGCATGCGCCATGCCGAACCCGTCAACGGACTCGTCCACCACGGCGCGTGGATCATTGATGAGCTTTTTCATTGGATGCTCCTGGCGTGCTGTGGCTGGTGCTCTGACCCTACTACCGGCAGCCGGGGCCCCGGTAGGCCTTACCGGGTGGGAAACAGTACTTAAATAGCGGCAGGAACAGCCCTGATAGCTGTCCCTGCCGCTGTCGATGACGAGCCCCTAGTCCTTGGTGGGCGGAGCCGTCACTCCGTCCGCCTCCGGCCTGGGATTGAACTCGGGCCAGAACGCCGAGTAGAGGTCCGGGTCCGAAGTCCTGTCGCCGGTCCAGTGGACTTCATGCGGCCACGGCCCGTGGGGGAGGTCGATCTGGAAGGCGGAGAAATCCGGGAACGTGACCCTATGGTCCATTGTCCGCATCCCCTTCAGCTGTTCAGAACGGCGTCGCCGCCGGTGGCAACGTTTTCCAGCAGGACGGTCTGGTCGATGACCGGCAGCCCTACGACGTGCCCAAAGCTGAACATGTTGTGCGGATCCAATTCGGCCTTGGCCTTGCGGAGACGCTCACGGACGCTTGGTCCCCACGGACGCTCCCTGTCCTCGGCGTCCACGAAGTGTCCGTGCAGGTTGACGAACGTCCCGCCGCTGGAGGCGTCGCGCAGGTCCTCGCGAACGGCGTCGAACACGCCCGGAAGCAGCTCCGCCACAGGCGGGACAGCCATGCCCGCCATGAAGAAACTGAACGCGGCGTCGCGGGCTCCCACCATGTCTTCCCCGTCAGCGCAGACAGCCAAAGCCCCACCCAGGAGCCGGATTTCGGCCATCAGCACGGGGCTTGGGACGTCGGGACCGAAGTGCCGCAGGATGGCATCCTTGGCGCCCTGGTCCAGGCGGTCCAGCAGGAAGCCCCGTTCCCGCACGGGCACTGGCTGCTCCGGATCCTGATGGACCATGTCCATTTGGGTGGATTCCAGGGGGCCCGTTCCGTCCATCATGAACGGAGCGCTCTTGCGCATTGGCTCCAGGAGCTGCGTGGCCACAGCGGCATCGCCTTGGTAGGCGTAGCGAAGGTGCACGACGAACTTGCCGCGCAGGGGCTCGGGGACGATGTCCATATCCGGCAGCCGCAGGAACGCCAACGACGCCGATGCTTCCGGTGGCAGCTCCGGTACCCATTCGCTGAACTGCTGCAAGACAGCGGCTGCATGGGCGCCGTCGTAGTAGAGGCCGCCGGCAAAGAGGTCCGAACTTGGGAACAAATGGAATTCCATGGCAGTGACGATGCCGAGATTCCCTTTGCCTCCGCGCAAGAGGTAGAAGAGTTCAGAGTTCTCGTCCTTGGTCACCCTGCGCTGGGTGCCATCGGCGGTGACGAGCTCAAAGGCAATGACGTGGTCCGAGGCGAAACCGTACTTGCGGCCGAGGATCGGCAAGCCACCGCCCAGCGTGTAACCCACCACGCCGACGTCGGTGGTGGAACCGCAGAGTCCCATCAATCCGAAGGTCGCGGCGTGGTCCACCACCGCCCTCCAGCGGACGCCCGCACCCACGCGGGCCGTCTTCTCGATGGGATCGATGCTGAGTTCCAGCATGCGGCGGGTGCTGATCAGCAGCCCGCCCTCAATGGCATTGGTTGCGCCGTGCCCGGTGGACTGTACGGAAACGGGCATTCTGCGTTCTGCAGCCCAACGGACCGCCGCCGCAACGTCCTCTGCGTCGAGGGCGCCGAAGGCAAGATCCGGTTGGTGCTGGGTGGACAAATTAAAGGCCGCTACTTCTGCGGCGAAGCCGGGATCGGCAGGCGTGAACACTGGACCGCGCACGCTGAGTTGGAGTTCTGAAACATCTGAAAAGGACGCGTGGGACTGCATGATCTTCTCTCAAATTGACCGAGTGGTGGAAGCTTCCCCAGCAAGCCTTGATCAGTTTATCCATCAACTGGATATATGAGAAGAGTTAATAAATCACCCATAATCGGGCAGGGTTGATCGCACGCCAAGTTGGGTGGATTTTTTCGGGAAGTGCCGCGTACGCCCTAAAGCTGCTTGATCATGCGGGTGTTACCCAGGGTATTGGGCTTGACCCGGGCGAGGTCCAGGAATTCTGCCACACCTTCGTCATGCGAGCGCAGCAGCTCGGAGTAGACCTGCGGGTCAACGGCCGACTGGTCCGCCATGACTTCGAATCCATGGCGCTTGAAGAATTCCACTTCAAAGGTCAGGCAGAACACCCGGCTGACACCCAGCGCCTTCGCCTCTTCCAGCAGATTCTCCACCAGCACATGCCCCACGCCACGGCCACGCCAGGAGTCAGCTGCGGCCAGAGTGCGGATCTCTGCCAGATCCTCCCACATCACGTGCAGGGCTCCGCAGCCGATGACCTCGCCGGCATCGGACTCGGCAATCCGGAATTCCTGGAGACTCTCGTAGTAAGCCACAGTCTCCTTGGCCATCAGGATCCGCTCCTCGGCCAAGGGTGCCACCAACCTCTTGATGGCTGCCACATCGCTGGTGCGGGCAGGGCGAAGGCTGAAGGACGAATTCACTCCCCCATCCTAACGAGGTGCGCGGAAGTGGGGGCTTCGTGACCACAAACGTGGGCGCCGCGGTCCTGCGCCAAGACTTATTGGCCTAAGAGTTGGTACGACAGCAATCCTCTTACGCACGGAATCGGCTTCCAGTCCGCAAAGTTCATCCAACGCCAGGCCACGGCCGCAAGCGCATCTGGCAGCACGGCGGAATACTGGAGATTCCCGACGCCTATGCCCCCGGCATCCGGCGGTTGCGCGGAAGCTGATCCGCCAAGCTGCCGGCCTGCATCAGACCCCCAGCTCCTCCGGCAGCGCAACGTCCTCACCCAGCACCTGCTTGGCCAGGAAGTGTTCCACCACGCCGTACCAGACCTTCGCGTGCTGCGGCTGCAGCACCCAGTGGTTTTCGTCCGGGAAGTACAGGAAGCGGTGCGGGCTCTGGCCATTCTCATCAGCGGGCAGCTGGGAGGAGGACAGGAGCTCGTACCAAAGACGCAGGCCTTCACCGATCGGCACCCGGTAATCCTTGTCTCCATGGATCACCAGCAGGGGCGTTTTGATGTTGCCCACGTTCAGGTGCGGGGAATTGGCCATGGCCATCTCCACGGTCATTTCCTTCAGCCAGTACTGGGCCGCATCGGTGGTGGGACCGAACTGGTCCAGCGCCCACAGGCTGGCGTGGGTGACGATCGCCTTGAACCGATCCGTCTGGCCGGCCACCCAGTTGGCCATGTAGCCGCCGAACGAGCCGCCCATGGCCGCAGTCCTTGTTTCGTCAATGTCCTGCCTGGCCACCACTGCGTCAGTGATGGCCATCAGGTCCGTGAAGGGCTTCTTTCCCCATTCACCCCAGCCGCGCTGGATGAATTCCTGCCCGTAGCCCGTGGACAGGGCGGGATCCGGCAGCAGGACGGCGTAGCCCTTGGCAACCAACAGCCACGGGTTCCAGCGCCAGGTCCAGGCATTCCACGAGCCCAGGGGGCCGCCATGGATCCAAAGGAGCAGCGGTGCGGGGCTGTCTGCGGAGGCCTTGTCCGGGAGCGCCAGATAAGCGGGCACGCGTGAGCCGTCTTCCGCCGTCGTCTCCACACGCTCCAGCCTGCCCTTGTAGGCGGGACGTTCCGCCGGCGCCGGCAGCCGGACCACCTCTCCGGTGGCGAGGTCGATCCGCACGGCCTCAGGCGGGAACCCGTACGAGCTGCGCAACGCATACGCTGTGGTTCCGTCGGGTGAAACCACGACGTCGGTGTACGCCGCACCGTCATTCGTCACCTGGGTAACGCCACCGTCGGCGACGTTGATCCTGAAAATCGGCGACGCGCCGTCGTCGTCCGCTTTGGCAAGGATGGCAGAGCCGTCCGGCAGCCAGGCAAGCGCAGTTGCCCATCGGTCCCACTGGTGGGCAAGGGGCTCCAGATCAGTGGTTTCCCCGCCCGCAACGTTCAGCAGGTGCAGCTTTACCTGGGGCGCCTGGGTGGGCGTCGTGTCGCTTTCGCTCTCCACCACCAGCGTGCGGTTGTCCGGGCCGACCGGCCCAGGGAAGTAGCTCATGCCCTCATGGTCCAGCAGCACCTTGATGGCGCCCGTGGCGACGTCGACGGCGGCGAGCACCTCGCGGCTGTCTGCTTTCGCAAGCGCTTTGGTCATGCTTGTGTAGATGGTCTTGCCGTCGGGACTCACCACGGTTTTGGCCTCGCGCAGCGAACCGCCGACGCCGGGCGTCAAGTTGCGAAGCGTGAGCGGCGCGCTGGCATCCACGGTGGAAGGTTTGCCGGGCTCCTTCGCCTCGCCCGGCTCCACAGCGAAGAGCCGCGGCTCTGCGGGACCGAGGTCGGCATCCCAGTAGCGTACGGGGTAGCCCGTGTGCAGAATGGCGGAAACTTTTTTATCCTTGCGGGCCTTGCGGCGTTCTTCGTCGTTGTCCTCGTCCGTGGAACCGGCCAGGACCTCGGCATTGACGAAGGTCGCGTCTGCGTCCTTCGCGGCCATGACGGAACTGATCCCGCCGGCCCGGGAGTGCACCACGCGGGCTTCTCCTCCGTCCGCGGGGAGCAGCCATAGTGCGTTGACGGGGTCGGCGTCCGGGCTTTCCGGATCCGGGCGCGCCGAGGTGAAGTACAGGTCGCCATTGGCGGCGAAGACGGCGCCGGCCTCACCTTTGGCGCTTCGGGTGATGCGGCGTGCGTGGTTCCGGCCGCTGGGGTCGAGCTCCCAGAGGGCCGTAGCGAATTCTGTCGCCTTGCCGTTCAGCGTCGTCACGGTGGTGACAAGGCGCTTGCCGTCCGGGCTTAGGGTGAGGCCGGCAACCCGTGGAATGGAGAGGTAGTGGTCCAGATCGTGGAACGGTGTTTCGGGCTGTTCGCCCGAGGCATGAGTGTCAGCAGAGTCCATGCTCTGATTCAACACGAAATGTGCTACTGATCACACATGTTTTCACTCAGAGTGAAACAGTACTTTCAGATATTCCCCAAGGTCTCAGAGGCGCCGCAAAGCCTCGACTACTGCGACGGTTCCATCTTCGGTAGCTATGCGCGCCGCGAGTTCCTCCGCCCGCTGTGCATACGACGGGGTGTTCACCGCCTGATTGATGGCCTCTCCGAGCCGTTCTGCAGTGAGCTTCTTGTACGGGATTGGCCCGGGTCCGGCACCGAGGGCGGCCACCCGGGAAGCCCAGAGGGGCTGGTCCGTGTAAACGGGCACGGCCACGGTCGGCATACCGGCACGCAAGCCGGCGGCGGTGGTTCCCGCCCCTGCGTGATGAACCACGGCAGCCATGCGCGGGAACAACCACTCATGCGGAACACTTCCGATGCCGATCGCGTCCGGACCCAGGGAACCCTCCACGCCCTGCACGACAGCCCTCACCCCGGCGCGGCGCGTGGCTTCGAGGATGAACTCCGGGTCAATGTGTGCACTGCTGCCAAAGCCCACGAAAACAGGCGGCGGACCGTCGGCCAGGAAATCCACCAGGCCAGCAGGCGGTTGCCAATCCTGTTTGACGGCGGGCCACCAGTATCCGGCCATCACCAAGCCGGGATGCCAATCGGCGGGCCTCGGGAGAACGGTCGGGCTGACGCCGTGCAGGACAGTGGCCGACGCCTTCCTCCGCCTCCGCTCTCCGGCCGCACGGCTTTCCTTTTTCAGCCCCAGCGCCTTTCGAAGGCGGGCGCTGGGGGCGTCATAGGGCGCCGGGCCAGCGGATGCGCGCTCACCAATGATCCTGTTCCCCAGCGAACCAAGACTGCGTGCCGAGTTCATCAGCACAGGCGGATAGGCGGCGCTTGGTTCGGTCGGCTGCAGGTGTGCCCCGAGGGCGGGAATGCCGAATGCCTCCGCAACGTCATACGCGTAGGGCGCCACCGAATTGGCCAGAATCACGTCGGCCCCAGCCTCGGCCGCCGCGAGAGTGCCGGTGGCGGCATCGTCCATGTACTCCCGGAGGTTTCTCCAGAAATCGAGCACGCTTGCACCCTGGGCCTTTGCACCCGGGGTCTTTGCACCCGGGGTCTTTGCACCCGGGGTCTTTGCACCCGGGGTCTTTGCACCCGGGGCCGGGTGCCTGATCAAGGCCGCCAGGTCACCGGGCAGGAGCCTGAATTCGCACCCCGAATCCACCACCAAAGGCGCATAGGCAGGGTTGGCCGCAATCGCGACCTCGAAGCCAAGGCCCTGCAAGCGGTTACCTAGCCCGGCCATGGGGGCAACGTCACCCCGCGTGCCCGGAGCCACCATCAAAACGCGCATGAATTCCTTTCTCGGATTGCACAAAGCCCCGCCTGCTCCTTGCGGAGCGGGCGGGGCTTTGTGCTGTGAGGCTATGTGCCTTACGCGGTGGGAGCGATCTCCGGGATGCGCGGCTTGGCGTTCCCTTCGAACGTGAACTTGGCGTCGTCACCTTCGCCATCCACATCCACCACGACGATGTCGCCGGAGTGGATCTCACCGAACAGGATCTTCTCGGACAGCTGGTCCTCGATCTCGCGCTGGATGGTCCGGCGCAGCGGTCGGGCACCCATGGCGGGATCGTAACCACGCGTGGCCAAAAGTACCTTGGCTGCGGGCGTGAGCTCGATGCCCATGTCCTTGTCCTTGAGGCGGCGCTCCAGGCGGGTGACGAACAGGTCCACGATCTCGATGATCTCGTCCTGGGTCAGCTGCGGGAACACCACGACGTCGTCAACGCGGTTGAGGAACTCGGGGCGGAAGTGCTGCTTGAGCTCTTCCGTGACCCGGGCACGCATCCGGTTGTAGCCCGTCTGGGTGTCCGTGCCGGACTGGAAGCCCGTGGCCACGCTCTTGGAGATGTCGCGGGTACCAAGGTTGGTGGTCATGATGATCACGGTGTTCTTGAAGTCCACCACGCGGCCCTGGGAGTCGGTCAAGCGGCCGTCTTCCAGAATCTGCAGCAGGGAGTTGAAGAGGTCCGCGTGGGCCTTCTCTACTTCATCGAACAGGACCACGGAGAACGGACGCCTGCGGACCTTCTCGGTGAGCTGGCCGCCTTCTTCGTAGCCGACGTAGCCCGGAGGAGCACCGAAGAGACGCGAAACCGTGTGCTTCTCGGAGTACTCGGACATGTCCAGCGTGATGAGGGCGTCCTCTTCACCGAACAGGAACTCGGCAAGAGCCTTGGCGAGTTCGGTCTTTCCGACGCCGGTCGGGCCGGCGAAGATGAACGAGCCACCGGGACGCTTGGGGTCCTTCAGGCCTGCACGGGTGCGGCGGATGGCCTGCGACAGAGCCTTGATGGCCTCGTCCTGGCCGACGACACGCTTGTGCAGTTCGTCTTCCATCTTGAGCAGTCGAGAGGACTCTTCCTCGGTGAGCTTGAAGACAGGGATGCCGGTGGAGTTCGCAAGAACTTCGGCAATCAGGTCTTCGTCAACCTCGGAAATGTCGTCCATGCCGCCGGACTTCCAGTTGCGTTCCTTCTCCGCGCGCTCGGCAATGAGCTTCTGCTCCTTGTCGCGCAGTGAGGCAGCACCCTCAAAGTCCTGGGCGTCGATGGCGGATTCCTTCTCCATCTTCACTTCGGCAATGCGCTCGTCCATGGCCTTGAGCTCCGGCGGAGCCGTCATCCGACGGATGCGCAGGCGTGCGCCGGCTTCATCGATGAGGTCGATCGCCTTGTCGGGCAGGAAGCGGTCCGAAATGTAGCGTTCGGCCAGCTGCGCGGCTGAGGCGAGGGCGCCGTCGGTGATCGTGACGCGGTGGTGTGCCTCGTAACGGTCGCGAAGGCCCTTGAGGATCTCGATCGCGTGCGCGACGGAGGGTTCCTTGACCTGGATCGGCTGGAAGCGGCGCTCAAGAGCGGCGTCCTTCTCGATGTGCTTGCGGTACTCGTCCAGGGTGGTGGCACCAATGGTCTGGAGTTCGCCACGGGCAAGCATCGGCTTCAGGATGGACGCAGCATCAATGGCGCCTTCGGCAGCACCTGCACCAACGAGGGTGTGGATCTCGTCGATGAACAGGATGATGTCGCCGCGGGTGCGGATTTCCTTGAGGACCTTCTTCAGGCGCTCTTCGAAGTCACCGCGGTAGCGGGAGCCGGCAACCAGTGAGCCAAGGTCCAGCGTGTAGAGCTGCTTGTCCTTGATGGTCTCCGGGACATCGCCGCGGACGATCGCCTGGGCGAGGCCTTCGACGACGGCGGTCTTGCCGACGCCCGGCTCACCGATCAGCACGGGGTTGTTCTTGGTGCGGCGGGAGAGGACCTGCATGACGCGTTCCATCTCCTGCTCGCGGCCGATCACAGGATCGAGCTTGTTTTCGCGGGCAGCCTGCGTCAGGTTGCGGCCGAACTGGTCCAGCACCACTGAGCCGGCGGGGGTACCTTCGGGCTGGCCCTGGCCGGAGCCGCTGCCTGCGGTCTCCTTGCCCTGGTAGCCGGAGAGCAGCTGGATGACCTGCTGGCGGACCCGGTTGAGGTCTGCACCAAGCTTGACCAGCACCTGTGCGGCAACGCCTTCGCCTTCGCGAATGAGGCCGAGCAGGATGTGCTCAGTACCGATGTAGTTGTGGCCGAGCTGCAGTGCCTCGCGGAGCGAAAGCTCAAGCACCTTCTTGGCGCGCGGCGTGAAGGGGATGTGACCGGACGGGGCCTGCTGGCCCTGGCCGATGATCTCCTGCACCTGCTCGCGAACGCCATCGAGCGAAATGCTCAGGGACTCGAGCGCCTTGGCTGCAACGCCTTCACCCTCGTGGATCAGACCCAAGAGGATGTGCTCGGTACCGATGTAATTGTGGTTGAGCATCCGTGCCTCTTCTTGGGCAAGGACGACCACGCGACGGGCACGGTCCGTAAATCTCTCAAACATTTCGCCACACTCCTAGCTACGACGTACTTTGATGCTACGTGCCCGGGCAACACTTTTGGAGCGTGTTCGCCACAGGGGAAACATGACGTCGTTGCGGAATAAATCCAGTTGGCAGCCTTGACCGGAAGCGCCGGCGATGACACCCTGCCGCCCTGCCCGCAGGAGGAACCCGGGTTGTGGGTTTTCGGACCAGGGCCCCCTGGAATCGCGGTGAATCAAAAATGGGCTCTAAGGAGCCTTTCCACCGGGGCAGGGGATTCACAGAATATTCCCAGCCATGGGCTCGCCGGAGCCTAAACAAACCCCGCTTAAACAACGAATGCCCCGGCAGCATCTGCCGGGGCATTGAAGTGATGAATCAGGAATTGGCCTTTTGGTAAGCTTCCTGAATTTCTGCCTGAATACGACCACGGCTGTTGACCGTGTAACCGTTGTCACGGGCCCATTGCCGGATCTGCGCGGAATCCTGGTTACGGGCTGCAGTAGCGCGGCCCCGCGTTGCACGACCGGAAGTCTTCCGGGCCTTGGCTACGTATGGTTCCAGGGCCTTCCGGAGGGAAGCTGCGTTAGCGGTGGACAGGTCCATCTCGTAGCTCACGCCGTCCAGGCCAAAGCGGACAGTTTCGTCCGCGGCCCCTTCATCCAGGTCATCGACGAGGATGATTTTTACTTTCTGTGCCATGAGTTGCCTCTCATTCGGAGGGTTGGATAATCAGAAATTCCCCGGGTTTCTTTCTTGATTATCTGTCACGGCAAGCATGCACGTCAAAGCACAATTGGATTCCTCCGTTAGCGGAAGCCAATTGCGGGCTTATTTAGCCGCTGGACCTTCCGGAGCCGGACCCTGATTTCTCAAATTGGCCTCCTCCTGCGCGCGGGCTTCCGCTTGGCGCTCGGATTTATCCGCGTTGAAGATCGACTTCATGGCGAACCAGAAAATCAAACCGACCACCACGGACGGCGCCAGGACTGCGATGTACTCCATGATCAGTGCCCTTCAGGCTTCAACAAGGGGAAAAGAATGGTTTCGCGGATTCCGGCACCGGTGAACAACATGACCAGGCGGTCGATGCCAAGTCCGATTCCACCCATGGGCGGCGCGCCATATTCGAGTGCGCGGAGGAAGTCCTCGTCCAGCTGCATGGCTTCTTCATCGCCGGCGGCAGACCTGCGGGATTGCTCCGTAAGGCGTTCGCGCTGGATAACAGGGTCAATCAACTCGGAGAATGCAGTACCGCGCTCCATTCCGCCAATAATGAGGTCCCAGGCCTCAATCAGGCGGCCATCCTCGCGGTGCGGGCGGGCCAGGGGCTGGGCCGACGGCGGGTAGTCATAGACAAAAGTCGGGTTAAGGAGCGTGGGCTCGACGATTTCGCCGAAGAGTTCCACCACGATCTTCTCGGCATCCCATTTCGGGTCCACCTTGACGTCGTGCTTGGCGGCAATCGCCAACAACTCCTCCACGGTGGTATCCGGCGTAATTTCCACGCCCACTGCTTCGGAAATACCGGGGTATACCGCAAGCCAGGCCCACTCGCCGTCGAGGTTTATTTCCCCGGCTTCGGTCTGGATGGTGCGGGTACCCACGACATCTGCCACATTCAGGATGATTTCCTTCATGCGATCGGCCATGACGAACTGGTCAGCCCATGCCTCGTAGCATTCAAGCGTGGTGAATTCCGGACTGTGGGTGGAGTCCACGCCCTCGTTGCGGAAGACCCTGCCCATGTCGTAAACACGATCAATTCCGCCCACCACTGCGCGCTTAAGGAAAAGCTCCGTGGCAATGCGGAGGGTCATTTTCTGGTCGAATGCATTCATGTGCGTTTCGAACGGACGGGCCGTGGCGCCTCCGTGGACCAGCTGCAGGATGGGGGTTTCCACCTCCACGTATCCGTGGCGGTCAAGGGTGTCGCGGACCGAACGGGTGATGGCGGCACGCTTGTAAACCATCTCGCGGGCTTCGTCACGGACCATGAGGTCCACGTAGCGCTGGCGGACGCGGGTTTCTTCGTTCAGCTCTGCGTGCAGCACGGGAAGCGGGCGCAGGGCCTTGGAAGCCATGGACCAGGAATCTGCCATCACGGACAGCTCGCCGCGGCGGGAGGAGATGACCTCTCCCTTGATGAATACGTGGTCGCCGAGGTCGACCAGGGCCTTCCAATCGGCCAGTGCTTCTTCGCCTACGTTCGCGAGGCTCAGCATGGCCTGCACGCGCACGCCCTTGCCGTCCACGCCGCCTTCCTGGAGGGTGGCGAAGCAGAGCTTGCCGGTGTTGCGCACAAAGACCACGCGGCCGGTGATGCCTACGACGTCTCCGGTGGTCTCGTCGGCCTGGAGGTGCCCGTATTTCTCGCGGATTTCGCCGAGGGAATGGGTCCGTTCGACACCCACCGGATAAGCCTCTGTGCCCCGCTCGATCAGCTTGGCGCGCTTCTCCATGCGGATGCGCATTTGCTCGCTGGCGTCGACGGGCTCTGCGGAGGTGTTCAGGGCTGGGGTGTTTGCGGAAGTCACAGTCCTTAAGTTTACCGGTGATTGCGGACCTTCATTTCCGGACTTCGCCCGACGGTGAAAAGCATAGACTCGGACGGTGGAGACATGGACAGTTGAAACGAACGACGCCGGCGGGCACCTTGAGGTGCACAGCTTCAGGCCCGCGTCGGCTGCCACAATCCCCGGTTCCAAAGCGCCCGCGGAAACGGCCGGCGTCGTGCTTGTCCACGGCACCCTGGTGACCGACGCCCTGTACTGGCCGTTCGCGCGTACCCTCAGCGTGATGCTGGGCCGCCCGGTCCACAGCTACAACCGCCGCGGCCGTGGCCATTCGGCACCGCAGCCCCCGGGCTATTCCGTCGACACTGAGATCGCGGACCTCCAGGCAGTCATGGAAAAGAGCGGATCCACCGACGTCGTAGCGCACAGCTACGGTGGGTTCGTGGCGCTCCAGGCCGCACGGCGGACCACCATCAACCGCTTGGTCACCTACGACGCCGCGGTGTCGTTGTCCGGCAACCTGAGCAGCCGGTGGCGGCCGGAGCTGGAGGAAGCAGTCACCGCGGGCCAGTTGGACCAAGCCTGGGCGCACCTTGTACAGGGGTTGGGAACGGCCGGCCCGATTTCCTATCTTCCGTTGCGGGCCCTGCGGACTTTGAGTGTGCTGTCCGCCCAAACCAGGCTGGGACTGGAGATGCGTTCCCTGCTGCCCACCGCCGTCGTGGAAATGCGGGCGGTCCTTGACGCTGACGCGCACATTGGGGACTTCACAAAAATCTCCACTCCAACCCTCATGCTCAGCGGCGGCTGGAGTCCGTCATACTTCGCCGAAACCGCCCGGGCGCTGGCCGGCGCGGTGCCCGCGATCGCGTTCGCGCAGGTACCACTGCAATTCCACGAAGGCCCGCTGCGCCCGGGACGGCGGCTTGCCGCACGGGTGGCCCGGTTCCTCTCGGGGAACCACCTCCCCGTTGGACAGGCAGAAGCCACCTAAGATGTTCCGGTGAAGGAACGCGGGATCAGGACACACGACGGCGGCAGGCTCGCCTTGTACAGCTACGGCGCCGAAGAGGCGCCCGGGGAGCGCAGGGTGGTGCTGATCGGGGGCGCGTTTCTGACGGCCCTCATCTACCGGCCGTTCTCCATCGCTTTGGCCAAGGGCCTGGGTGACGGCTGGGCCGTGGACGTCTACGACCGCCGTGGCCGGGGAAAGTCCACAGGGCAGCCGCACAACTACTCCATGGCGACGGAAGTAGAGGATGTCCGCACCGTCATGGACGCCACCGGTGCACGGAACATCCTTGGCCACAGCCTGGGCGGATCCGTCGCGCTGAATGCCGCACAGGACTTCGCCGGGACCGGCCACGAACCCGGCAAACTCGCTGTCTACGATGCCGCCGTCAACATCGACGGAAGCATGGACCTGGATTGGCTGCCCGGCTTCGCGGACGCTGTGGACAAGGGCGACATCAACCGCGCGATGGCACGGATGCGGCGTGGAATGGAGCCCGGAACAGCCTTGGCACGAGTACCCGAGCCCATCCTGGCAGGACTCATGGCAGTGGTTTCACGTACCAAGGTGAACAAGGTCTTCCGGGAACTCCTGCCCTCCGGTGTCGGCGAGCTGAAGGCCGCCTTCGAGGACGCTGACACGCCCCGGGACTTCGCTGTGCTGCCGCCGAACACCCATTTCATGGTGGGCAAGAAGAGCCCGCAGTTCTACAAAGTCGCCGCAGCCAGGTTGAACAGAGCCGTCCCCGGGAGCACGTTGGAAGTCTCCCCCAAAGGCTTCCATGGCTCAGTCCCCGCGGCAGTGAATGAACTGGTTTCGGATATCTCGGAGTACTTCAAGAGCTGATTCGGTATCCACATACGGGGTTGCCATGCGGCCGGCTGTCGGGTGGCTCGGCTAGGCTCAAGACATGACGCGCGACATCATCATGACCCACGACGGCGGACACCTCGAACTCCTCACCACAGGTGGTGACCTGGCAGCGGCAGGCTCCGGCGTAGTCGTCGTTCCTGCCTCCATGGTGACGGCCTCCGATTACACGCGTTTCGCCCAGAAGCTCAGTGAGGCGCTCGGCCGGCCGGTCCACACGTTCAATCGGCGTGGCAGGGGCGACTCATCGCCCCAAGCCGAGGACTACACGTTGGAAGCCGATATCCGGGACCTTCAAACGGTTATGGAGCACACGTCCAGCACCGACGTGTTCGGCCATAGCTTCGGCGGTGCGGTGGCGCTGCATGCAGCACGCACGCTCCCGGTGGAGCGGCTGGCCGTCTATGATCCCGCCGTGTCGGTCAACCACAGCGTCAAAGCCGACTGGACGCCCGATTATGAACGCGCGACGGCGGCGGGAGACTACGACCGCGCCCTCGCCGTCCTCATCAAGGGAGTTGAGACAGGCGGCGCTTTCGCGCGAATGCCGCTCTCGATGCTGACGCTGGCCAACAAGCTGGCCGCCGGCACCCCTGTCGGCAAGCAGATGCGGGAGCTCATGACCTGTGGCGTCCGGGAAATCAAGGCCGTCATTGCGGCCGACATGCCCGCCGAGCCGTTCCTGGCACTGCCGCTGGAGACCTTGATCGTGGTGGGTGAAAAGAGCCCCGCCTACTTCGGTGTTGCCTGCGGACAGATCCACGATGTCCTGTCCGGGTCCAGCTACACCATCCTTCCCGGCTTCGGGCACGACGGCCCCAACAAAGCCCCGGACAAGCTGATCTCGGAATTGTCCGAGTTCTTCTCCGGCTAGTTTCAGCGGGCGCTCCGGCTGCAGCCCCGTTGGGGCCTGACTGGTTTGTTAAATGGAAGAGCCCCAACCGTGGTTGGGGCTCTTCGTTAATGGTTGTCCGGCGGTGTCCTACTCTCCCACACCCTCCCGGGTGCAGTACCATCGGCGCTGTGGGTCTTAGCTTCCGGG
>Ga0308158_10000991_pt1 | contig 34645 bp, 30 predicted proteins | sample PhyBR2_FD_201038 | JGI IMG/M metagenome (GOLD analysis project Ga0308158, IMG submission 201038) | Phyllosphere microbial communities from UC Gill Tract Community Farm, Albany, California, United States - DLSLB.R2 | ecosystem: Host-associated > Plants > Phyllosphere > Unclassified | place: USA... | reverse complement strand
CGGCGACAGCATCACCGTCGCCCCCGCCCTCACGCTGACGGATAAAGAATACCAGCGGATGCGGACCGGCTCGATCAATGTGCTGCGCGAAATCGGCGTCGAGACGGGCGGCTCGAACGTGCAGTGGACGATCAACCCCGCCGACGGCCGCATGGTCGTGATCGAGATGAACCCGCGCGTGTCGCGCTCGTCGGCCCTTGCGTCCAAGGCCACCGGCTTCCCCATCGCCAAGGTCGCGGCGCGTCTGGCGGTCGGCTACACGCTGGACGAACTGACCAACGACATCACCCAGGTGACGCCTGCCAGCTTCGAGCCGTCGATCGACTATGTCGTCACCAAGATCCCGCGCTTCGCCTTTGAGAAATATCCGGGATCCGAGCCCCTCTTGGGCACCTCGATGAAGTCGGTAGGCGAGGTGATGGCCATCGGCCGCACCTTCCAGGAATCGATGCAGAAGGCGCTGCGCGGGCTGGAGACTGGCCTGTCGGGCTTTGATGAGGTCGAGATCGAAGGGGTGGCCGGCGCCGAAGACGACGCCACGGCCCGCGGCGCCGTCGTGCGTGCTCTGGGCGTTCCGACCCCCGACCGCATCCGCGTTATCGCCCAGGCCTTCCGCCACGGCCTGACGGTCGAGGAGGTCAACGCCGCCTGCGCCTACGAACCCTGGTTCCTGCGCCAGATCGCCGACATCGTCCGCGAGGAAGGTCACGTCCGGGTCAAGGGCTTGCCGACCGACCCGACCGAGTTCCGCCGCCTGAAGTCCAAGGGCTTCTCCGACGCCCGTCTGGCTCAGCTGACCGGCCAAAGCGAAAAATCCGTCCGAACCGCCCGTCGCGGCCTGAACGTCCGCCCGGTGTTCAAGCGGATCGACACCTGCGCCGCCGAGTTCGCCAGCGCCACCGCCTATATGTACTCGACCTACGAGACCGGCGCTCTGGGGCAGATCCCCGAATGCGAGTCCGAGCCGACGAACAGGAGGAAGGCCATCATCCTGGGCGGCGGTCCGAACCGGATCGGCCAGGGGATCGAGTTTGACTACTGCTGCTGCCACGCGGCCTTCGCCTTCGACCAGATCGGCGTCGAGAGCATCATGGTCAACTGCAACCCCGAGACCGTCTCGACCGACTACGACACCTCCGACCGCCTGTATTTCGAGCCGCTGACGGCCGAGGACGTGCTGGAGCTGATCGAGGTCGAGCGCTCGAACGGCGAGCTGATCGGCTGCGTCGTCCAGTTCGGGGGCCAGACCCCGCTGAAGCTGGCCCAAGCCCTGCAAGAGGATGACGTTCCCGTCCTGGGCACCAGCGTCGACTCCATCGACCTGGCCGAGGATCGCGAACGCTTCCAGCAGATGCTGGAAGGCATCGGCCTGCGCCAGCCGCCCAACGGCCTGGCCCGTTCGGCCGAAGAGGCCGCGCAGACGGCCGAGGAGGTCGGCTATCCCGTCGTCCTGCGCCCCTCCTACGTTCTGGGCGGACGCGGCATGATGATCGTCCACGACCGCGAGCAACTGGACCGCTATGTCCACGAGGCGATGCGCGTCTCGGGCGACGATCCGGTCCTGATCGACCACTACCTGAACCGCGCCACCGAGGTGGACGTCGACGCCCTGTGCGACGACGAGAGGGTCTTCGTCGCCGGCGTGCTGGAACATATCGAGGAAGCCGGCGTGCACTCGGGCGACAGCGCCTGCTCCATGCCGCCCTTCTCGCTGCGGCCCGAGATCGTGGATGAACTAAAGCGTCAGACCACCGAAATGGCCAAGGCCCTGAAGGTGCGCGGCCTGATGAATGTGCAGTTCGCCATCGAGGAGCCGCACGGCGCTTCGCCTAGAATCTTCGTGCTGGAGGTCAATCCGCGCGCCAGCCGCACGGCGCCCTTCGTGGCCAAGACCATCGGCCAGCCTATCGCCTCCATCGCCGCCAAGGTCATGGCCGGCGTACCGCTGAAATCCTTCGGTCTGACGGACAAGCCCTACGACCATATCGCGGTCAAGGAAGCGGTCTTCCCGTTCGCCCGCTTCGCCGGGGTCGACACCGTCCTGGGCCCGGAGATGCGCTCGACCGGCGAGGTCATGGGCCTGGACTTCAAGCGGCCGGGAGAGGCCGACATGGCCCCCGCCTTCGCCCGCGCCTTCGCCAAATCCCAGATCGGCGGCGGTACCACCCTGCCGACCTCGGGCTGCGCCTTCATCTCGGTCAAGGACGAGGACAAGCCCTTCATCGTCGACGCCGCCAGGACGTTGCTGGCCGAAGGCTTCAGCCTGATGGCCACCGGCGGCACCCACGCCTATCTGGTCGAACAAGGGCTGGAGGTGAAAATGGTCAAGAAGGTGCTGGAAGGCCGCCCGCACATCGTGGACGCGATGAAGAACGGCGAGGTCCAACTGGTCTTCAACACCACATCGGGCAAGCAGTCGCTGCAGGACAGCTTCAGCCTGCGCCGCACCGCCCTGATGATGAAGATGCCCTACTACACCACCACCGCCGGCGCCCTGGCGGCGGCCCAGGCCATCGGCGCGATCAAGGCCGGCGACCTGGATGTGCGGGCGATCCAGGACTACGCCTGACGTTGACGAAATCTCCGGTTTTCGGCTGCACGCTTCAAGGCTGTAGCGGCCGAACGCCGGAGATACGCCGATGTCCAATCTCGATCTGGCCCTGATCGCCATCCTGTGCGGCGAAGTGCTGGGGTTTCTCGCCTTCGCCAAGGACAAGCAGCGCGCCAGGGCCGGCCTGTGGCGCACGCCGGAATCTACGCTGTTGCTGTTCGGCCTGATCGGCGGGTTGGGCGCCTGGATGGGTCAGCACATCCTGCGCCACAAGACCCGCAAGGAGCCGTTCAGGACCCAGTTCGGCCTGATCGTCCTGCTTCACCTGATCCTGCTGGCGGGCGGCGCCGCCTAGGTCATTCTGTAGCGCGACCGTCCTCGCCCGCCCCATCTTCGCCCGCCACGATCCGCGTGGCGGCCAAGTCGGCGGTGACGTTGCCGACGGTGCGGAAGATGTCGGGGATGACCTCGACCGCCAGCAGCAGCGGCAGCACGCCCAGCGGCAGGCCCATGGCCAGACAGATGGGGCCGATGGCGGCGAAGAAGCTGACCTGACCGGGTAATCCGACCGAGGCGATGGACACGGCGATGGCCGTCAGACCGCCGGCGATCAGCACGCCGAGCCCCAGCTCCACCCCGTGCAACTGCGCCACGTAGAGGCAGACCGCCAGGTTGGCGACGGGGCTGGTGATGCGGAACACCGCCACCGCCAGCGGCAGAACGAGGCCGGCGGAGGTCTGCGGCACGCCCAGCCAGTCGCGCGCGCGCTCGATCATCACCGGCAGGCTGGCCAGCGACGACTGGGTCGAGACGGCGACCACCTGGGCCGGGGCCACGGCGCGCGCGAAACGGGCCAGCGAAATCCGCCCCCACACGATCGCCACGACATAGATGATCAGGATCAGGCCGATCTGGCTGAGGCAGACGATGGCGACGTAGTGGGCCAGCGTCCCCGCCACCCCCAGCCCCGCGCGCAACCCCACGCCCAGCGCCAGGGCGAACACGCCGAACGGCGCGGCCAGTAGCACCCAGTGGACGATGACAACCATGGTCTCGGCCACCGCCTCGAAGAAGCCGGCCAGGGGCCGACGCAGCTCGGCCTTGATCCGCGTCGCGGCGAAGCCGAAGGCGACGGCGAAGACCACGACCGCCAGCACCCCGTCGTCGGATGCCGCCTTGATGACATTGGCCGGCGCCAGACTGGCGAGGAAGGCGCGCAGGCCGTCGGTGCGAGCCGCCTCGCCCACGGTCGCCAAGGATTCGGCGCTGACGCCCGCCAGCAGCCCACGCCCCGCCTCCGGATCGATCGGCCAAACCGCCAGCAGGCCCAGGCCCGCCAGGATCGCATAGAGCGTCGCCCCGACCAGCAGGACGCCGAACACCACCAGCGACCGCACCGCGATCCGACCCGTCGCCGCCGCATCGGCGATGGAGACGATGCCGGTCACCAGCAGGCTGAACACCAGGGGAATGACCGTCATGCGCAGGGCGTTCAGCCACACTTGGCCCAGGCTCTCGACCACGCCCAAGGCGCCGGTCAGCCAGGCGGCCTGCGACCCTTGCGCCAGGGCGCCGACGACAACGCCGGCGACCAGGGCCGCGATGACGAAAAAGCTCAGGGAGGTGAAGAAGGCGGCGATGCGGGATTGGCTCATGCCCTAGCGCTAGCACCGCTTGGCGCATCGCGCGCGCCAAACCTTCTGTCGGTCGCTGACAGTTCATGTCGTCGCAGGGCGAACCCTGATCGCGCACGGCGCGTTGGGACGACGAAAGGAACTCAATCATGTCCCGTCTGAACAAGCTCGTCCCGCTGATCGGCAGCCTGCTGCTCTCCAAGGGCGGCCGTCGCGTCGCCGGTCGTCACGCCGGCAAACTGGCCCTGGCGACCCTGGCCTATGAGGTCTGGCGCAACCGCCGCGAAGGCGCCAAGCCGAAGGTCGCGCCGCAACCGCGCGGACGTTGGAGCGGCCGCCGCCCGCGCTGAGCCCGCAATCGCCGCTCGACTTCTGGAGCGGCGTTGCGAATAGTCACGCCTCGCCGCCCGGAGCCGACACATGATCAAAGTCCACCATCTGAACGACAGCCGCTCGCAACGCGTCCTGTGGCTGCTCGAAGAGTTGGGCCTGGACTATGAGGTCGTGCGCTACGAACGAAACGCTGGCAATCGGCTGGCGCCACCCGAACTGCTGGCGATCCACCCGCTGGGCAAGTCGCCGGTCATCGAAGACGGCGCGGTCAAGGTCGCAGAGACCGGAGCCATCGTCGAATATCTGCTCGATACCTATGGCCAGGGTCGGCTGCGTCCGGCGGCGGGAACCGAGGACGGCCGTCGGTTCACCTATTGGCTGCACTATGCCGAGGGGTCGGCCATGCCCCCTTTGCTGCTGAAGCTGGTCTTCAGCATGCTCCCACGCCGTGCGCCGGCCCTCCTGAAGCCCATCGTCAATGGCGTCGCCAACAAGGCGATCACCAGTTTCGTCGATCCGCAGCTGCGCACCCATGTCGGCTTCTGGGAGGACGAACTGGGCCGCTCGGAATGGTTCGCGGGCGATCAGTTTACCGCCGCCGACATCATGATGAGCTTTCCAGTCGAGGCCGGCGCCGACCGCGCCTTCAATGCCGAGACCAAGCCCCGCCTCAAGGCCTTCTTGAACCGCATCCATGCGCGGCCTGCCTATCAACGCGCGCTCGAACGCGGCGGCCCCTACAGCTACGCGTGATCGGATCGTGATCGCGGCGGCGCAACCCGCCGTGGTCGAGGGCGTTAAGGTCTCATGCGCCTTCAAACCATTCAGATCGTGGCCGGATTGGCTGCGGCCGTCGCCTTCGTCCTCGCCTTCATGGCGGCAGGAGCCGCCCTGATTTCCGGCGTCTTCATGCTCGCCGGCCTCGCCGCCGTCGGTTGGCTGGCCTACAGCCTCATAAAGGGCGTCCTGCGCCGCGACCACAAGCCCGAACCGCCGGCCCGCGCTTGAGCGGTCAACCGGCGCGGGCGTTGCGCTCTTGAATTCGTGAGCGAGAAACCCTAGTCTTGATGCCCGGCCGCGCCCGCCCCGCGGCCTTTTGTGTGCTTATCTCGCGTCTTTCCAGTCTCCGGGCGAACCAGAAAAATCACGACACAAATGGAAAAAGTGCCGATGACGGGCGAGGGCTACCGTGCCCTCGACGATCAACTGAAGCAATTGAAGTCGGTCGAAAGGCCGAGCGTGATCGCCGCCATTTCCGAGGCGCGTGAGCACGGCGACCTGTCCGAAAACGCCGAATACCATGCCGCCAAGGAGCGTCAGGGCTGGATCGAAGGCCAGATCGCCGAGATCGAGGATAAGATCAGCCGCGCCCAGGTTATCGACGTGTCCAAACTGTCGGGCAGCCAGGTCAAGTTCGGCGCCACGGTCACTGTGGTGGACGAGGACACCGAGGAAGAGGCCACCTATCAGATTGTCGGCGAACACGAAGCCGATGTGAAGAAGGGCAAGATCTCGATCGCCTCGCCGATCGCGCGCGCCATGATTTCCAAGGAGGTCGGCGACGTCGTGGAGGTCAACACCCCCGGCGGCGTGAAGGCCTACGAGATCCTCAAGGTCGAGTGGAAGTAACAGCGATGGTGGGGGCAGCGTCCGCTCGCCCCCTCTCTCCCAATCCTTTGGCCATCTGGGTCGTCTCCGACGGCCGCGCCGGCATCGAGAATCAGGCGCTGGGTCTCGCCGAGGCCGTTCAGCGCCTGACCCCGGCCGAGATTACGATCAAACACATCCGCTGGCGGCCGATCTTCGACCGCCTGCCGTCGGCGTTGAAGACCCCGGCCATGCTGGCGTCCGCGCCGCTGACCGCACCCTGGCCCGACCTATGGGTCGCCACGGGTCGTGCGACCCTGCCGCTGTCGACCCGCGTCAAGGCCTGGAGCGGCGGCAAGACCCTCGTCGTCCAGACCCAGGATCCACGCTGGGCCAACGACCGCTACGACCTGATCGTCGCCCCCGCCCATGACGGTCTGTCGTGCGACAATGTCTTTGAAATCACCGGCTCGCCGCACCGCATCACGCCGCAGCGGATCGCCGAGGCCGCGCCCGCCTTCGCCGACCGGATCGCCCCCCTGCCCCATCCGCGCATCGCCGTGCTGATCGGCGGCAAGTCCAAGGCTTTCGACCTGACCGAGGCCCATGCGGCTGACTTGGCCCATCAGATCGCGGACGCCGTGCGAGCATCTGGCGGCGCGCTGATGCTGACCTTCTCGCGCCGCACGCCCGATGCGGCGAAGGCCGTCATGAGCGCTCGCCTTTCGGATCTGCCGGGGTGGATCTGGGACGGGACAGGCGAAAATCCCCTGTTCGGCTTCCTGCATTTCGCCGACCACATCCTGGTCACCGAGGACAGCGCCAATATGGCCGCCGAGGCCGCCTCGACCGGCAAGCCGGTTCACGTCCTGCCGATGATCCCGCTGAAAGCCGGCGACAAGTTCGCGCGCCTGCACGACGACCTGCAATCGCGCGGCGCTACCCGCCCGTTCGACGGCGCACTGGACGGCTGGACCTACGAGCCGCTGGCCGAAACCGACCGCGCCGCGCGCGCCGTACTGGAAGCGATGCGGACGCGATAGCGAAACCCACGTCCGTTCCTGACGCAGCCAGGCCCCATGGTGGCGACCGTCATCGGGAGAATTTCTAAGAACGGTTCGCAAAAATCTGCACTAAAGTGCACTAAAAACTCTGGAGTGGCCTTTTTCTAATCGCCGCAACCGCCGCCGCCGTCACAACCGCTGTCCCCGCTGCAGTCTGAACCGCTGTGCTGCGACGTATCCGACGACGGCATGACCGCGCCGCCATTCGAGCCGCCGCCCCTCTTGGCCTTGGCGTTCGCCGCGCTCATCAGGGCCACGCCAAAGCCCGATCCGATGGCCGTGCCCAGCGCGAGGCCCAGGCCGACATTGTCCAGGGCCACGCCCAGCGCCACGCCGATCGACAGGCCCATGCCGATCCCGATCGGCAGGAAGGCCGCGTTCTTGTTCGTCATCCCCATCTCCCCTGCGTGTCAGGCGAGACTAGCATCGCGCAAACGGGAATTACCGCCTAAATAGGGGCCATGACCCACGCTCGTACTGTTCGCGTCGCCATCATAGGCTCCGGCCCCGCTGGCTGGACCGCCGCCATCTACGCCGCCCGCGCCTCGCTGAACCCCGTCGTCATCGCCGGCATCCAGCCTGGCGGCCAGCTGACCATCACCACCGACGTCGAGAACTATCCCGGCTTCGCCGACACCATCCAGGGCCCCTGGCTGATGGAGCAGATGCAGGCCCAGGCCCTGCATGTCGGGACCGAGGTCATCCACGACATGGTCGTCTCCGCCGACCTGTCGCAACGCCCGTTCCGCCTGAAGCTGGACAGCGGCGAAGAGATGCTGGCCGAGACCGTCATTATCTCCACCGGCGCCCAGGCGAAGTGGCTGGGGCTTGAGAGCGAGGCCGCCTATCAGGGCTTTGGCGTCTCGGCCTGCGCGACCTGCGACGGCTTCTTCTACCGCGGCAAGGAGGTCGTGGTCGTCGGCGGCGGCAACACCGCCGTCGAAGAGGCGCTGTTCCTGACCAACTTCGCCTCCAAGGTCACGGTCGTTCACCGCCGCGACGAGTTCCGCGCCGAGAAGATCCTGCAGGACCGACTGTTCGCCCACCCGAAGGTCGAGGTGATCTGGAACTCGGCGATCGAGGAGATCGTCGGCGTCGTGGACGGCATGGCCAAGAATGTCACGGGCGTCCGGCTCAAGAACGTCCAGGACGGCTCGACCCAAGAAATCCCCGCCGACGGCGTCTTCATCGCCATCGGCCACGCCCCGTCATCGGAACTGTTCAAGGGCCAGCTCGAGACCAACGCCGGCGGCTATCTGCGGGTCAAGCCCGGCACCGCCTCGACCGAGATCGAAGGCGTCTGGGCCGCCGGCGACGTGACCGACGACGTCTATCGCCAGGCCGTCACCGCCGCCGGCATGGGCTGCATGGCCGCCCTGGAAGTCAGCCGCTTCCTCGCCGAAGAGGACCACGCCAAGGCTCACAACCCCATTAGCCACGCCGAGGCGGAGAAGATCGGGGTCTGGTGACCCCGATCCTGCGCGATCAGTAGGCCGAGGCCTCCGTCAGCTCTGCCAGATCCTCGTCCGACAGCATCAGGGTCGCCGCCTTCAGCGTGTCAGCCAGTTGCTCGGTCGAGGTCGCGCTCACGATCGGGGCCGTCACGCCGGGTTGGACCAGCAGCCAGGCCAGGGCGACCTGGGCCAAGGTGGCTTCGCTCTTCTGGGCCACGGCGTCCAGAACCGCCAGGATGCGCACGCCGCGCTCGTCGAACTTGTCCTTCAGCATCCCCTCGCGCTTGGTCCCGGCGATCTGATCGACGGTCTTGTATTTGCCGGTCAGGAAGCCGCTCTCCAGGCTGAAATAGGTGATGACGCCCAGCCCCTTCTTGACGGCCAGGTCCTGCAACCCGCCCTCGAAGGTGTCGCGGCTGTAGAGGTTGTAGTGCGGCTGGATCGTCGCATAGGTTACCAAACTCTCGCGCTGCGAGATGTCCAGAGCTTCGGACACCTGTTCGGCCGAATGATTGGACGTGCCGATGGCGCGCACCTTGCCGGCCTGCACCAGCTTATCCAGCGCGCGCAGCGTCTCCTCTTGCGGCGTCTTTGGGTCGGGCCAGTGGGTCTGGTACAGGTCGATATAGTCGGTCTGGAGCCGGCGCAGCGACGCCTCGACCGCCGTCTCGATCCAGGCCGGCGACAGGTCGTTGTGACCCTGCCCCATGTCCGATCCGACCTTGGTCAGGATTTTGACGTCGTCGCGCCGGTCGCGCGCCTTCAGCCACTTGCCGATGATCGTCTCGCTTTCGCCGCCAGAGTGGCCCGGAACCCAGCGCGAATAGGCGTCGGCGGTGTCGATGGCGTCGAACCCGGCCTCGACGAACCCATCCAACAGGGCGAAGGAGGTCGCCTCATCGGCCGTCCAGCCGAAGACGTTGCCGCCGAACACCAGGGGGGCGATGTCCAGGCCACTGGAGCCGAGCTTGCGTTTGGTTAGGGTCGTCATGGGGGAGGTCTCCTTGTAGGGAGCCCTCGACATATGCCGCATGGCGGCGACCGCAACCGCTTCGGCGGCGGTCAGGCGAAGAGTTGAAGACCCGGAGGCGCGTAATCGACCGGCTGTCCCTGGCGACGACGCAGGGCGTAATCCACAGCCGTTTGGACAGCATGTTCGTCTGTCGGTTTGGACAAGACGCCGATGGTGCCGGCGACGCCGTCGCGCACCATGCCGGGGTTCGCCGTCATGAACAGGACGGAGACGCCCATGTCCTGGCCCAGTTCGCGCCCCAGGTTGATCCCTGTCGGACCATCGGAAAGGTGGATATCGACCAGCGCAAGATCAACGTCATTCTCGCTCACCAAATCGCGCGCGGCCTGTGCGGTCGCGGCGACGCCCAGAACCTCGTGACCGAGATCCTCCAGGACGAACCTAAGCTCCATCGCAACGAGAGCTTCGTCTTCGATGATGAGGATACGCGCAGTCATTGGTTCAATCAGTGCTCGGGAGCGTACGTAACGTCAGTGTGAGGCATTAGTTTCAATAGAGGACTAATTTGTATGTCCGCCCGCCGCTCGGCGTCGGGACAGAGCCGTCGCCGGCAGGTCCACGATGACCTGGAGCCCCTCTGGCCGCCATTCGCGCGACAAACGCCCGCCGAGCTGTCCCTCGACCGAGAGGCTGGCAAGGGATGAGCCGAAGCCGGTGCGTTGCGGCATACCTTGGACGACCGGACCGCCCGTTTCCGACCAGGTCAGGACGAAGCGGTCCTCCTGCCGTTCCGTCGTCAGGGTGACCACGCCGCCACGCTCGGAAAGCGCACCGTATTTGGCGGCGTTGGTCGCCAGTTCGTGGAACAGCAGGGCCACTGAGGTCGCCGCCTGATCGTCGAAGACGGCGTCCTCGCCCTGAATGACGACGCGCGCCCCACCCGTCTCGTCCGCATAGGCCTTAAACAGGTCGGACAGAAAGGAATGAAGGGTGGTCGCCCCGATCGTGGTCTTGGACGTCTCGGTGTGCGGCCGCACGAACTCATGCGCACGGGCCAAGGCGGCGATCCGCGTGCGCAGCGAGGCCGCAAACGCCTTCGCCTCCGGATACTGGCGCGCTGACAGGGCGACCAGGGCGGTGACGACGGCGAAAATGTTCTTGATCCGGTGGCTCAGTTCCTGGCTGACCAGCTCGCGGCCTTGCTCTAGCCGCTTCAACTCGTCGATATCGGTCAGGGTGCCGAACCAGCGGGTGATCTCGCCGGCCTCGTCGCGGATCGCCACAGCGCGGCCCAGGGTCCAACGATAGACGCCGCTGTGATGCTTCAGCCGATATTCGATCTCATAGGGCTCGCCGGTTTCCAGCGAGTTGCGCCACACGGTCCACGCCCGTTCGCGGTCGTCGGCATGGAACATGTCATTCCAGCCCTCGCCGTCCGTCGAGCCCAGCGGCACGCCCGTGAATTCGTACCAGCGCGCATTGTAGTAGTCGTGAAAACCGTCCGGCAGGGTGGACCACACCATCTGCGGCATGGCGTCAGCCAATACCCGAAACCGGCTCTCGCTTTCGCTCAGGGCCACGGCGGTTTCGGCGAGGTCCGTCTCGATGGTCTTGCGCTCGGTGATGTCCACCGCGACGCCGGGGAAGCGGATCGGCTTGCCCTCCGCGTCGAAATAGACCTGACCGCGCGCCAGAACCCAACGCACGTCATCGCCCTGGCCCAGACGATATTCGCTGACGAAGGCGCCGTCGCCCGTCATGGCTCGGTCGATCTCGTCGGCGACGCGCTGGGCGTCGTCGGGATGGACGCTGGAGGTGAAAACCTCGATGGCCGCGCCCTCGCGCGCCGCTTCGGGATCCACGCCATACATCCGCGCAAAGCGTTCGTCGGCGATCACGCGGTTCTCAGGAATGTCCCAGTCCCAGGCCCCGACATAGGCTGAGGCCTCCATCGCCAACCGCGCGGTGCGGTCGCTGAGGTCCCGGTCCAACAAGGCGCGACGCAGCTCCAGTTGCGTCATCACCTGTTGCGCCAGGGTCTTGAGCGCCATCAGCTGAAGCTCGGTCAGACCTTGCGGGCGCGGCGTGTCGTCCAGCACGCACAGGGCGCCCAGCGGCACGCCGTCCGGCGTCCTCAGCGGATAGCCGGCATAGAAGCGGATGTGCGGCGCGCCCGTCACCAGGTCATTGTCGATGAAGCGGTCATCCTGCATCGCGTCGGGGATGACCATGACGTCGTCGCCCAGCATCGCGTGGGCGCAGAACGACAGCGGGCGCGGCGTTTCGCGCACGCCCAGACCGACCTCGGACTTGAACCACTGACGCTGGGAATCGACCAGACTGACGGCGGCCATCGGCGCTTCACAGATGCGCGCGGCGAGCGACGCCAGATCATCGAACGACCCTTCGGGCGTCGTGTCCAGTACGCCGTAGCTTGTCAGGGCCTTCAGACGGTCGGCTTCGTCCCACCTCGGACAATCGACTTCGGGGTGGGTCAAGCAGGCGTCCTCGCTGGGCCGGTCAGGTCCGGCCATCGACATCAATGCTTGGAGTGGCGAAGCGTTGCAATGCAGGATGTCAGTTCGCGGGGCGACCGATTTCCTCCACATCCATTGTCGTGACGCCTGTGGGCGCCGGGGCGGCGGGTTTGGTCGACGATGCTGGCCGCTCCATGGCGTTCAGGCGCGCGTTGATGGCGGCGACTTCATCACGCGTCGGCAGGCGGCGACCGCCTAGGCTGACCACGCCGACGACCCGCTGCTGACCATCGATCTCGACCGTCTTCAGAGGCGCGTCCTTGAGCGGTGCATCGGGATCGGCGCCGCCGGTTGCAGAGCCGGCGGCGATCATCATGCGCGGACGCGAGAAACGCGCCTCATCGATCGCCGGCTCGCGCCCATTGTAGGTTTTGCGGAAAGCGGCTGTTTCGCCATAGACGCCCTTCCAACGATAGAAGATGTGCGCGCCGATCTGCGTCACCTTGGCCACCGTCGGCGCCCACCAGGGATGCACATAGTCGGCGTGATAGTGTGTGGCGGTGCCGACCTCCTGAGCCACGGCGCCGTTCAGCGCGCGCTCCGCCACCTTGCGCGCCCGCTCCCAAGCCCAGCCGACCGGCGCCTGGCCGAGCGAGCCGTCGCAGGTGAAGCTGAACTGACAGCCCGTGACGCGTTCGGCGCCCTCGAACACCACGCCGCAGACGGTGTTGGCGTAGTTTGGATCGCGCACGCGGTTCAGAACAACCTGCGCCACGCCCGCCTGGCCGTTGTCCGGCTCCAGCGCCGCCTCGTAATAGACCGCTTGGGTCAGGCAGCGCAAAGCCCGCCTGCGATCCTCGGCGCTGCCCTTGAACACGAACGACAGGGCAGGACGCAGCGCGCCAGACGCGGGCGCCATGGCCGCGTTCAGACGTTGGGCCTCAAGGCCGCTCTTGCCCGGTTCCAGACCCGGCTTTCCGGCCAGCGTCAAGCTCTCCCAGCCTGGCGTCAGCCCGTAGAGAGCCGGCTGCAGAAGGTTGGGATCATGCCGCATGGCGACGGCCAGTTGCGACGGCGTCAGTCGCCCCTTGATCGCGGCCAGCCCGCCCGCGCCGAGGTCGCCGCCGGTGATGCGCGAGACCGCCTCAGCAGTCCGATCCATATCGGGCCGCACGCTGGACCCCGCCGCCATGGCGACGCCCAGCACCGCGCCGGCTGCGGGCAAGGCCGCCGCCGAACGCCGCAGCGCCTTCCACATCGTCTTCCAGGGCAACCGGGTCATTCAGGGTCCAATAGCCGCGATCGGCGCACCGGCCTTTCGCTGAGATCGCGCATCTAGTCCGACTTATAGGCGATTTTCCGGCGTCAGGACGACCGCCGTTATCAAACCCCTCTGCGCGTCAGGGGTGGTCGCCCCAAACGCAAGGTGTAAAACTATGTTCCAGCGGGGCAAACGCGTCGCTGGTGGGGCGAACCGACGATATGAGCGCAGGCGGATCGAAACGGCGGATCGCGGTCATGGATCGCTGGCTGATCGGCCTGGCGCGCCTGTCGACGGCCTCGCCGACGCATCGCCTTTTGATCGGGATCGGCGTCGCCCTCGCGGGTTTGGCGATCCGTGCGGCGGCGTCGCCGCTGTATGGCGAGGTGACCGGCTTCACCATCCTGTTGCCGGCGGTGACCCTGGCGGCTCTGGCGGCGGGCTGGACCGGAGCCTTGACGGCGCTTTTGGTCTGCACCGGCGGCGGCTGGGCGATCGTCGTGCTGACGGCAACCGGCCGGGATGGCGTGCTTGACGCCATCGGTGGTGCGGCGACCTGGAATTTCGTTCTCGTCGGCCTGTTCATCGCGGCGGTGGGGGCGTCGCTCCGCAAGGCCCTGTCGCGGCTGAGTGAAAGCGAGACCCGGTTCCGCGAACTCGCCGATACCGCCCCCTCGCCAATCTGGCTGCTGGACGCCAAGGGGGAGTTCGAGTTCGTCAACGCCGCCGTCTTCACCCTGCACGGGCTGGACATCGAGGCTCTACGCGAGGGCGGCTGGAAGACGGCCGTTCACCCCGACGATCTGGAGACCGTAAAGGCGGCCGAGAAGGCCGGCGCCGCTGATCGCGAGCCTTTCCAGATGGAGGCGCGCGTTCTGGGGCAGGATGGTGTTTGGCGCTGGATGCGGGCCGTCGTGCGGCCGCGCTTCGACGGCCAAGGCGTCTTCGTGGGCTATGCCGGCATTTCCTTCGACGTGACCGAAACCCGCGAGGCGCTGGATGCGGCGGCGCGCGCCGCGCGACGTCAGGCCTTTCTGCTGGACCTCAGCGACCGGCTGCGCGACCTGACAAATCCCGAAGACATCATGGCCGACGTGGAGAGTACGCTCGGGGCACTGCTGGATGTCGAGCGAGTGGGCTATGGCGAGGTGGATCAGGCGGCGGGCGTCGTGTCCATGAGCCGCGACTGGACCGCCGGCGTCGAAAGCGCTCAGGGTCAGTTCAGCCTGAACGCCTTTGGCGAGGGTCTGATCTCGGACCTGAATGAAGGCCGCACCATCCAGATTTCAGATGTGCGCGAGGACCCTCGCACGGCGGCGGTCGCCGACGCCTTCGACGCCATCCAGACCCGCGCCCTGGTGCGCGCGCCGCTGATCCGCACCGGACGTTTGCGCGCGTTTCTCTATGTCCATTCGGCGACGCCGCGCGACTGGACCGAGGCCGAGGTCAGCCTTGTCGAAGAAGTCGCGGCGCGCACCTGGGCCGAGGTCGAGCGCGCCCGCGCGGAAAACGAGACCCGTGAGAGCGAACAGCGGTTCCGCGCCATCGCCGACACCGCGCCGGTGCTGATCTGGGTCACCAAACAGGATCGCACGCGCGCCTTCGTAAACCGCGCCTATGTCGATTTCCACGGATCGGACTATCAGACCGTCCTCAACCTGGATTGGCGCAGCGCGCTGCATCCCGAGGATCAGGCGCGCATCCTGGCGGAATCGATTAACGGGGAAGCGACGCGCGAGCCCTTTTCGATGGAGGCGCGCTATCGCCGTCACGATGGCGAATGGCGCTGGCTGAAGTCCTTCTCCCGACCCCGTCTGGCGGGCCAGGAGGTCGTCGGCTTCGTGGGCGTGGCGTTCGACGTGACGGACATGCGCACGGCCCAGGCGCGCCTAGAGGAATCCGAGAACCGCTTCCGCACCGTCGCCGACAGCGCGCCCGCCCTGATCTGGATGAGCGACGACGCCGCCCAGATGGTGTTCGCCAACAGGCGCTACCGCACCTTCTTCGGCGTCGAGGCGGACGCGCATCTGCCCGATAGCTGGCGACGCCTGATCCACCCGGACGACGAAGGGGTGTTCGCCGCCGCCTTCATGCGCGCCTTCGAGGCCCGGGATCGATTCGAGGCGCTGACGCGGATCAACCACCCGACGCTCGGTCCGCGCTGGTTGCGAACCGAAGGCGTGCCGCGCTTCGACGCCTCAGGCCTATTCCAGGGCTACGTCGGGGCCTGCCTTGATGTGACCGACGCCAAGCGGGCCGAAGACGACCTGAAGCGCATCAATGAACTGCTGGAAGAACGGGTCGACGAGGCCCTGATCGAAAAGGCCCAGGCCGAGGCGCAACTGGTCCATGCCCAGCGGATGGAGGCGGTCGGGCGGCTCACCGGCGGGGTCGCGCACGACTTCAACAATCTGCTGACCGTCGTGATCGGGGCATTGGACATCATCCTGCGCAGCGAGGACGCGGCCAAGCGCAAGAAGCTGGGCGAGGCGGCGCTGGCGGCGGCCCGACGGGGCGAGAGCTTGACGCATCAGTTGCTGGCCTTCTCGCGTCGTCAGGCTCTGCGACCCGAGCCGATCGATCTCAACGCCCTGATCCGCGAGAGTGAACCGCTGCTGCGCCGGGCCGTCGGCGAGGCGGTTGACTTCAAGGTCAAGCTGAAGCGTGGCGGCGCGCCCGCCAATGTCGATCCGGCCCAGTTCGAAGCCGCGCTGCTGAACCTGATCGTCAATGCGCGCGACGCCTTGGGCGATGTGACCGGGGCCAAGGGCCGCCAAGCCCGCATCACCGTGCAGACGCGGGCCTGCACGGTCGAGGCCGGACAGATCGCCGAACTGGCGGCGGGCGACTATGTCTGCGTCAGCGTCGCCGACAACGGTGAAGGCATGTCGCCGGACATCCGCGACCGAGTGTTCGAACCCTTCTTCACCACCAAGGGCGTCGGCAAGGGGACGGGCCTGGGGCTGAGCCAGGTCTATGGGTTCGCGCGCCAATCGGGCGGCGGCGTCCAGATCATCTCCGAGCCGGGACGCGGGGCCGAGATCTGCATTTTCCTGCCGCCATTGTCGGCGGAAGACGCCGCGATGACGTCGAGCCTGGTCGCCGCCGATGTCGCCCCCTTGGTCGAGGGCGGGCGGATGTTGCTGGTGGAGGACGACGCCGGCGTCGCCGCCATCGCGCTCGAAATCCTGGAAGGTTTCGGGCTGGAGGTCGACTGGGCCGAGACGGGCGACGATGCGCTGAAGTTCCTTCAGGCCGACGACTTCGGTCTGATGCTGACCGACGTGGTGATGCCCGGCGGCATGAGCGGCATCGATTTGGCGCGCGAGGCGGCGGCGCGCTGGCCGGATCTGCGGATCGCCCTGACCTCGGGCTACGTCGGCGAGGACGTGGATGCGGTCCTGGCCGACACGGTCTGGCCGCTGCTGCGCAAACCCTATTCGTCGGACCAGTTGCGCGCCCTGCTGGAACGCCTCAGCGCCGCGACGACGAACTAAAGAAGCAGGACCCGACGGCCAAAGAAAAACGCGCCGCAGCGATGCGACGCGTCGATCTTTTTGGAGCCGCAGTTGGATTTAGCGGCGGGCCTTGCGGGCGGCGTAACGCGCGTCGCGCTTGGCCTTCTGCTCTTCCTTGGTTAGCTGCTTGCGCGCCTTGCGGTCGGCGCGCTTTTCGGCGTCGATCTCTTCCTGAGCGGCGAGTTCGGCGGCCAGACGCGCGGCTTCCTTTTCAGCCTTTTCACGACGCTGCTCGGCCTTGGCCAGCTCGTGCTGCTGACGCAGGGCCTCTTTTTCGGCGGCGCGCTTTTCAGCCAGACGCTCGAACTCGGGATCGGGCGCGGCGGCCTTTGGCTTGAATTTGGCGAGCAGGGCCTTCTTGGCCTCTTGCTGGGCGGTAATGCGGTCGGAGAATCCGGTCTTCAGATCTTTCATGCGAAAGCGTCAGGGTTCCTTGTGAGCGACCAGGGCGGTCGTCGGGGGTCAGGCTGCGCCACGCACGGCCTGAAGCGGGGCGCACAAAGCCGATAAGCGCGCGAAAATCAAGGTTCGCAGCCCGCAAATCCGCCTGATGCGTCATTTGAAGCGTCGCGGCGGCGTGGCCGCAACACTTCGATCAGATAGGCGCCGCAGCCCTGATCGCAAGCGCGGCGATAAGAGCGTGCGTCGACCGAGGCGGTCTTAGTTCGGCTTTTGCGCTTGGCCGACAGCTGTCCCGGCCGCACCGCCCACGGCGGCGCCGACCGGGCCGCCGACGACCGCGCCGGCGATGGCGCCGCTGGCGGCCTTCTGTTCGATGGTCGCACCGCAGGCGGACAGGGCGATGGCCGCCGCAGCGGCTGCGGTCACGGTGATAATTTTTGTCATGGGCTTCTCTCCAAAGGCCACGCTTGAACGCGAACGCGGCATAGCGGTTCCTGGCTTGAGCTCTAGTTGCGCCGACAACCACCGCCACAATTCTAAACAGCTTTGTTCGCTCCAGTTAGTTTGTTGCGATGCAGCATATCTAGACACAACAAGTTCAACTGTTGATGGATACAGTATTCGTCCTATAGATTTATCCAGTCTTGCCGTTTTGCAGCCACACGGGTCGCCGCGACTGAAAAATACCTACCGAATCCGATGCGTTAACCATCGGATTGCGAATCGAACACATTGAGGCCACAAAAGGCTGGCTAAAGGCCCGTCCTCGACGCCCGGGCCACTGAGCCGAGCGCCGGAATTTGCAGGCTGGACCGCGACCGCAATGGGTCGCCTCGCCGGCAAGACTACCCCCGGGGGCCGCGTTTCTCGCCCTGCTGAACAGGACTATCTCGTTGTCGCATTCCTCGCAGACGCGCGCCACTTTGCGCGCCGATCGTGTGGCCAAGATCAAGCCCATGACGGCTGCTGCAGCCTTTGGCGGTCTGTTGGGACTGGCGATCGGATGCGCCTATCTGGGCGGCACGACGGCGCGCGCGACGACGCTGCGCGCCCAGGCCGAACGGATTCAAGGCGCCACCGCCGCCGGTTTCACGGAAGAAGCCCTTGCCGCCGCAGCCGGCGGCCTCGACGCCAGCGCCCTGACCATTGCGCGTCGTCATGATCCCTACACCAGCGCGGGCTCGGCCCAGCGCGATCGCCAGGCCGAACTGCTGGCCGCCCGTCTCGAACAACTCCGCGCGCCCGGCGATCCCAACCTTCGCCGCGCCAGCCTGACAGCACCGACCGCCGCGCCCGCCTTTCGCGTGGCCAACGCCCTGGACGCCAGCCGCGATCTCGATTGCCTGACCCAAGCCGTCTATTATGAAGCTCGTGGCGAGGGCGCCGACGGCATGAAGGCCGTGGCCCAAGTCGTACTGAACCGCGTGCGCCACCCCGCCTTCCCCAAGACCGTCTGCGGCGTCGTCTTCCAGGGCGCGGCGCGCAGCACCGGTTGCCAGTTCTCCTTCACCTGCTCCGGCGCGATGCGCGGCCGCGTCAACCAGGCCGCCTGGAATCGCGCCAAGACAGTAGCCTCGAACGCCATGTCGGGGTCGGTCTTCTCGCGGGTCGGCAATGCAACCCATTTCCACACCACCGCCGTGACGCCGGGCTGGCGTTCGTCGCTGGTGCAGGTCAGCCAGGTCGGCAGCCATCTGTTCTATCGCTTCGGCGGACGTTCGACCACCGGCGGAACCTTCACCTACGCTGCACGCCGCGCGGCGCCGGCGGACCAGCCGCGCCTGATCCAGGCCGGCCTCAACCCGGTCGAAACCGCGCGTCAGGCCGGACAGGCGGTCGCCTATTCGATGGTGCTGGCGCAGGAAGGTCGCGCCCTGCCCGCACCGGCGGCCCAGTCGACGACACCTTCGCCTGCCGCCACGCGCGCCGCTGCGGCCCAACCGGCTTCCCGCCCTGCGCGGGCGAACGAGACCTCGGCCAAGACCGAAGTCGCCGAAACGGCCTCCAGCCCCGCTTGATCGGCGGAGGCCTGGATGCCGTCAGAGCGCGTCCAGGCCGATATCCAGAACCGGCGCCGAATGGGTCAGGGCGCCGACCGAGATGACGTCCACGCCCGTCTCGGCGATGCCGCGCACCGTCGTCAGATCGACCCCGCCCGAGGCCTCAAGCACGATCCGCCCAGCGACGCGCGCCACGGCGGCGCGCAGGTCGTCGAGGCTGAAGTTGTCCAGCATGATGACATCGGGCGCCGCGCCCTCGTCGATCAGGGCCAATACGGCGTCCAGCTGATCCAGCCCATCGACCTCGACCTCGACCTTCATCAGATGCGGGGCGAAGGCTTTGGCCCGCCGTACCGCCTCGGCGACCCCGCCGCAGACGGCGACGTGGTTGTCCTTGATCAAGATGGCGTCATCCAGGCCGAAGCGATGGTTGATCCCGCCACCGCAGGCCACGGCGTGCTTCTCCAGCGCGCGCAGCCCCGGCGTGGTCTTGCGCGTATCCGCGATCCGCGCCTTGGTCCCGGCGACGGCTTCGACATAGGTGCGCGTTAGAGTCGCCACGCCGCTGAGCCGTCCGACCAGATTGAGGGCTGTCCGCTCGGCCGAAAGGAAGGCGCGCGCGTCAGCCTGGACCACCGCCAGCACGTCGCCCGCGTCAAAGGCGTCGCCGTCTCTAGATCTCAAATCGACCGAGGCCTTGGGATCCATGGCCAGCACGGCTAGGCGCACGCAGTCGATCCCCGCCAGCACGCCGGGCTTCCTCGCCGCAAAGGCCGCCCTCATCCGCGCACTCTCAGGGATACAGGCCATGGCGGTCACGTCGCCGGCCCGGCCCAGATCCTCGGCCAGCGCCAGACGCACGACGGGCTCGATCAAGACCTCGGGAAGTCGTCTCATTCCGCCGCCTCCAACGCCGCCGGGTGGGGGATCCGCACTCGGGTATGCACAGCGACCCCGTCCGTTTGCGGATAGTCCGACCGGTAGTGCCCGCCCCGGCTCTCGCGCCGGTCTAGAGCCGCTTGGGCGATTAGCCTTGCCGCCAACAGGACGGCGGCTGGCCCGTGCTGGCTCTGCAGCCGATCAATCAGGGCGGTCAGGGTCTGCAGCCCTTCTGCATCGCGCACCACGCCGGCATGCGCCGTCATGGCGGTCCGCAGTTCGGCCATCGCCGCATCCGGCAGGTCAGGCGAAATATCCGGCGTCAAGGTGCGGCCGCCGCCGAGTTCCTGGGCCGCCGATCGGCCCGCGCGTCGACCAAAGGCCGCCGCTTCCAACAGGGAGTTGGACGCCAGCCGGTTGGCGCCGTGCACGCCGGTCGCCGCGCACTCTCCGACCGCATACAGGCCCGCAACCGTCGTGCGGCCGTCGGCATCGGCGGCGATCCCGCCCATGTGATAGTGGCAGGCCGCCATCACCGGGATCGGGCTGACGCGCGGGTCCAGCCCGGCGCGCATACAGGCGGCGAAGACGGCGGGAAACGCGTGCGGAAACTCTTCCCCGATCGCCGTGCGTGCATCCAGAAAGGCCCCTCGCCCGTCGGCGCGCGCCGCATGGACCGCTCGCGCCACCACGTCTCGCGGCTTCAGATCGGCGTCGGCCTCGTCGCCCAGTAAAAAGCGTCCCTGACCATCGATCAGCCGCGCGCCCTCGCCCCTTAGAGCCTCGGTCGCCAGCGGCGCGGGGTCCAGTCCCACGTCGATGGCGGTGGGGTGAAATTGCACGAACTCCGGATCGAGGATTTCCGCGCCGGCTCGCGCGGCCAGGGCCATCCCCTCGCCCTTCAGCGCCGCCGGGGTCGTGGTCGCCGCGAACAGACCGCCCGCCCCTCCAGTGGCCAACACCACCGCCGTCGCCGTGATCTCGACCAGGCGGTCGCCGCGCACGACCACCGCCCCGACCACTCGGCCGTCGGCATCCTGCGACAGGGCCTTCAGCCGTGCGTCGTCCCAGACTTCGATCAGCTTTTCAGCTCGCACCGCCGCAACGACGGCCGACAGGATGGCCCGGCCCGCGCCGTCGCCGCCGACCCGCGCCACGCGGGGAACGGAATGGGCCGCCTCCAGGCTGACGACGAAGCCGCCGTCCGCATCCCGGTCGAACGGCGCGCCCAGGGCCGCCAGCCACTCGACCGTCTCGCGCCCGGCGTCGGTCAGGGCGCGCGCCGCGACCGGCTCGACCAGACCCGCGCCTGCCGCCTCCGTATCCTTGGCGTGCAATGCGGCCGAATCCGGCGCCGTCAGCGCCGCCGCCATCCCGCCCTGCGCCCAGGCCGACGAACAGGCGTTCAGCAACGGCTCTGGCGTCACAACGAGCACCTTCGCGCCGGCCTTGGCCGCCTCCAGCGCGGCCGACAGCCCCGCCAGGCCCGCCCCGACGATCAGAGGTCCGTGATGCCGAGTTCGGTTCATCGTCCAAAGCCCAAATAGTTGAGGCCCAACTGCACCGCGCCGGACGGATCGCCCCCGGTCATCGGCATCAGGGCGCCGACGGCCGCCGCCGCGCACACCGCCAGGGTCAGCAGATAGAGCGCCGAGCTCTTGGCCGCCTCGGGCCAGCTCAGCGTACCCCACGCCGCACGCCAGACGCCGCGCTTCAGATGGCTGAACACCGACAGAGCCAGGAAGGCGGCCAAGATAAAGCGCCCGGTCGTCAGCCCCCACCAGACCACCGCCACGCCGATGACCAGCAGCACGATCTGCTCCAGACGCGGATGCACACGCGTCAGCACCGGGCCCAGAGCCTTGGACCCATCCAGAGGCGGCGCAGGCACGAGGTTCACCAGATTGAGCATGGCGATGAAGAAGGCGCCCATCAGCCACTCTCCCTGCCCCAGAACCATCCAAACCCCGACGAAGGGGATCATCGCCAGCAAGCCGAACGCCGGTCCGGCCAACGACACCAGCACGCCGTCCCACTCGCTCTTCGGCTCACGGTGCGCCTTGGCGAGGCCGCCCAGGAAGGGGATGATGTAGATGCGGGCCGGCCCCATGCCGAGCTTGTTCATCGCCAGGGCGTGGCCCGCCTCATGGACGAACAGGCCGATCAGCACCGCGCCCGCCACGATGGCGCTGCCCGTGATCCACCACAGGAAGCCGCCCATCAGCGCCGTGGACAGTATCGCCCAGACCAGGCTCTGGTCCTTCTCGACCGGCGCTTCGGCTGCGGGCGCCGGCGCGGCTCCACGCGCCGATGTCGGTTCGGGCTTGGCGTCCCAGGGGCCGGGCGCGCGGCCGGGCGTTTGATCTGTCGTGTCGGTGTTGCTCATGGCGTCCAGATGGGCGCAAGGACCCGTCCCGTCGCCGGGACCGATCGCCGCGTCACGCTCAGATCAGCTCCACATCAACGTGGTGGCGCGCCTTGACCAGATCGTAGCGCGCGGGAGTAACGGGCGGCGGCAGGTCGATCATTCGCTGCACCGCCAGGCGTCCGCGTTCGATCATATCGGCCGGCACCGTCACCTCGAACTGCATGTGCAGCAGGCAGTCGTGGATGTTCTGCAGCGTGATCCGCTTCATGTGCGGGCACAGGTTGCACGGGCCGATGAACTGCACGCCCGGCACGTCGCCAGCGACGTTCGAGGCCATCGAACATTCGGTGATCATCACCACCTGTTTGGGCCGGCGCGTCTCGACATAGTCGGTCATCGCCGCCGTCGAGCCGGCGAAGTCCGCCGCCGCCAGCACGTCTTCGGGGCATTCGGGGTGGGCCAGGATTTCCGCGCCCGGATAGGCGGCGCGCATTTCGGCGATATCGTCGACCGTGAACCGCTCATGCACCTCGCAGCGGCCTTTCCAGGCGATGATCCCGACCGTCGTCTGGGCCGCGACATTGCGCGCCAGGTATTCGTCGGGGATCAGGATGACCCGATCCACGCCCCATTCCTTCGCCGCCCATTCGACCACCTGAACGGCGTTGGCGCTGGTGCAGCAGATGTCGGTCTCGGCCTTCACATCGGCGGTGGTGTTCACATAGGTCACGACCGGCAGGCCCGGATAGCGCTGCTTGATCAGCCGCACATCCGCTCCGGTGATGGAGGACGCCAGCGAACAGCCAGCGCGCAGGTCGGGGATAAGCACGGTCTTCTCGGGCGACAGGATCTTGGACGTCTCGGCCATGAAGTGAACGCCCGCCTGCACGATCACCTTCGTGTCCGACCGCGCGGCCTCCTTGGCCAGGCCCAGGCTATCGCCGACATAGTCGCCAACCCCGTGGAAGATCTCGGGCGTCATATAGTTGTGGGCCAGGATTACGGCGTCGCGCTCGCGCTTAAGCCGGTTGATCTCGCTGATCAGGCGCGCCTGCACGGGCCATTCCAACGGCGTGACGTGGTCCTTGACCTTGGCCCACACCCCGGCGGTTTCCCGCGCCAGCTCTTTTGTCAGACCAAAGGCGCCGTCAGCCATGATCATCTCCATACCCTTATGCTCACATTTAGCATAAGCAGGCGCAATGTAGGCCGATGCGGGCGGTGTGCAAGAGGAAATGCATTACTCTTCCCGCAAGTCATCGACGACTGCGATTTGCAAAAACCGTTCCCAAGAGGGTGGATATCGCCTAGATGGCAGCCCACTTCTTTGCTCCTAAGCGCCTATTCACAACAATTCCATGCAAGACACCATCCGCCGCATCCTCACGGCCCGCGTCTATGACGTGGCGGAGGAGACGCCTCTCGACCCGTTGCGCCGCCTGTCGGCCCGGCTCGACCGGCCCGTCCTGCTGAAGCGCGAGGACTTGCAGCCGGTCTTTTCGTTCAAGATCCGCGGCGCCTACAACAAGATCGCCGGCCTGTCGGAGGACGAACTGTCCAGGGGCGTCATCTGCGCCTCGGCCGGCAATCACGCGCAAGGGGTAGCCCTGGCGGCCGCACGTCGCGACCTTCCCGCCACCATCGTCATGCCCACCACCACACCGGGCATCAAGGTAGCGGCCGTCCGCGCCTTGGGCGGTGAGGTGGTTTTGCACGGCGACAGCTTCGACGAAGCCTATGCCCACGCCCGTGAACTGGAGAGCCGGACCGGCGCGGCGTTCATCCATCCCTTCGACGACCCCGACGTAATCGCGGGCCAGGGCACGGTGGGCCTCGAGATCGCCCGTCAGCACGCCGATCCGATCGAAGCCATCTTCGTGCCCATCGGCGGCGGGGGCCTGGCCGCCGGGGTCGCGGCGATCGTCAAATTCCTGCGGCCCGAGACCCGGATCATCGGCGTCGAGCCTGTGGATGCGCCGACGATGAAATCCGCCATCGACGCGGGTCAAGTCGTGACCCTGAACGAGGTCGGCCTGTTCGCCGACGGCGTCGCCGTGCGTCGAGCCGGGACCGAGACGTTCCGCCTGTGCAAGGATCTGCTGGACGAGATCGTGCTGGTGGACACCGACGCCATCTGCGCCGCGATCAAGGACATTTTCGACGACAGCCGCGCCATCGCCGAGCCCTCGGGCGCCGTAGCCTTGGCCGGGCTGAAGGCCTGGGCCGCCGCCCACCCCGGAAGCGGTAGTCTGATCGCCGTGAACTCGGGCGCTAATCTGAACTTCGACCGGCTGCGTCATGTCGCCGAACGGGCCGAGATCGGCGAGGGCGCCGAGGCCCTGCTGGCCGTGGCGATGAAGGAAGACCGCGACGACTACCGTCGATTCCTGGACAGTCTGGACGGTCGTTCGGTCACCGAGTTCAACTATCGCTGGTCCGGCGACGGGCAGGCGCAAATCTTCGTCGGCGTCGCCCTGCGAAACGGTCCGCACGAGCGCGACGACCTGATCGCGGCCCTGCGTTCGGGCGGTTACGCCGTCGAGGACATGAGCGACAATGAGACCGCCAAGCTGCATGTCCGCTACATGGTCGGCGGCCGCACCGTTGGCCTGCCCCACGAACGCATCCTGCGCTTCCAGTTCCCCGAACGCCCCGGCGCCTTCCTGCGGTTCCTGAACAGCCTCCAACCCGCCTGGGCCCTGACGCTGTTTCACTATCGCAACCACGGCGACGACGTCGGCCGGGTGCTGGCGGGGATCAGCGTGCCGCCCCAGGAACAGGACCAACTGACCGCCGCCCTGGCCGATCTGGGCTACCCCTACATCGACGAGACCGCCAACCCGGCATGCCGCCTGTTTCTGGATGGCGCGTAACTACGTAGTGCGACCTTAACCGGGCGTTTGTGGGCGGCGGCGCATGGATGCAGGCCTACGGAGCCCGTCATGTTCTCGTTCAATCGCCTGTCCATCGCCCTGAAGCTCGCCGTTGTGGCGGGACTCGCCATCGGCGCCTTGATGATTGTCGCCGCCGTCGGCGTGACGGCCTATTCCGGTGCGATCGTCCGCGACATGGCGGGCCGATACGCCGAAAGCGCTGCGCAAGAGGCCTCTCAAGAAATACGCAACGAGATCGTCTCGGCCGGCACGGGCGCCAAGACACTGGCCGCCACCTTGGGCGCGGCGCGACAGACGGGCCTGACGGATCGCGCCGCCTATCTGGCCCTGGTCAAGCCCAACGCGGAGGCCACCGATCAGGTCATGGGCGCCTGGTTCATGGCCGCCCCGGACGCCGTGGGGGCCGACGCCGCCCACATTGGTGATGCGGCGACCAGTTCGAACGTCAACGGGCGACTTTCAATCTACTGGGTGCGCCGCGACGGTCAGATTTCCCTGGAACCTGAGGCTGACGGCTCGGACTTCGAACAGGCCTATTACACCGAGCCGATGACCAGCGGTGCGCCGGTCGTGGTCGAACCGTACGAAGAGAACATCGCCGGCGGCAAGGTCGCGATGACCTCTGTCGCCTATCCGGTGCGCGCCAACGGCCGCATCATCGGCGTCGCAGGCCTGGATATCACCTTGGCCAACCTGTCGCAGCGCTTGGCGGCGATGAGGCCGCTGGGCACGGGCCGCGTGACCTTGGTGTCGAACAAGCGCGTCTGGGTCGCCCATCCGGACGCCGCCGTGCGAGGTCAAGCCTATGCGGATGCTGGCGCGGACATCGTGCGCAACGTCATCGCCAAACGCCAGGCCCAGGCGGTCGAGGGCGTCAGCGTGAACGGCGAGCCGGTTCGACGTCTGGTGCAGCCCGTGATCCTGCCCGGTCAAAAGGCGACCTGGGCCGTCGTTCTGGACATCCCCGTCGCGACGATCGAGGGTCCGGCGCGGCAGTTGGCCTTGATGCTTCTGGTCGGCGGCGTTCTGATCATCGCCGCCATCATCGTCGCCCTTCTGGTCACCAGCGACCGTTTGATACGACGCCCACTTGCGCGTCTGACGGCCGATGTTCGGACCATGAGCGAAGGACGTTATGACGTTCCCGTCGCCGGTGCGGACAAGGCCGACGAACTGGGCCAGATTGCGCGGGCGCTCGAAGGGTTCCGGCTCGAGCTTGCGGACGGCCTGGCGCGGCGCGATCAGCAACAGCGCGAACGTGCGGCCGCCGAAACCGATCGTCGCCGGCACGCCGAGGAGACGGAGCTTTTCGCCGCCTCGCAAACGCGCGCCGTCGAGACTTTGGGCGAAGGTCTATCGCGCCTCGCCGCCGGCGACCTGGCCTGGCGGATGCCGGAGGCGGGCTTCACCGCCGACACGCGTCGCATCCCGGAAGATTACAACGCCGCCCTGCATCAGTTGCACTCGACGATGACCGGCATCTGGACCACGGCCCAGTCGATGCGCGGCGGATGCCAGGACATCGCCGCCGCCGCCGACAGCCTGTCGCGCCGCACCGAGCAGCAGGCCGCCGGTCTGGAGCAGACCGCCGCCGCGCTGGACGAGCTGACGCAGACGGTACGCAGCAGCGCCGAAAACGCCGAGCGCGCCCGAGACATCACTCAGGCCGCTCAGGCGGCGGCGGACAAGGGCGAGGCTGTCGTGCAGGACGCAATCGGCGCCATGTCGGAGATCGAGCAGTCCTCGACCCAGATCAATCAGATCGTCGGCGTCATCGACGAGATCGCCTTCCAGACCAGCCTTCTGGCCCTGAACGCCGGCGTCGAGGCCGCCCGGGCCGGGGAAGCCGGACGCGGCTTCGCCGTCGTCGCCTCCGAGGTGCGGGGCCTGGCCGAACGGTCGGCCAGCGCCGCCAAGGAGATCAAGGCGCTGATCGCCCTGTCGCAAAGCAATGTGCAGCGCGGATCCGATCAGGTGTCGCTGACGCGCGATAGCCTCAGCGCAATCGCTGTCCAGGTTGCGGAGGCCAACGCCCTGGTTCGCACCATCGCCGCCGCGACGCGCGAACAGTCGGTCGGCATCGGCGAGATCAATGTGGCGATCAATCAGATGGACCAATTCACCCAGCAGAACGCCGCCATGGTCGAAGAATCCACCGCCGCCAGCCACGCCCTGACGAGCGAGGCCGGCGAACTGGAGGGGCTGATCAGTCGCTTTGATCTGGGTCAGACGGCGCAGTCGAGACGCGCCGCCTGATCAAGGGACGGGCGCCGCGCAGCGCCCGTCTGACTGACGTTATGCCTTGTCGATGGCGGCGGCGATCTGATCGCTGGAATGGCCGGTCAGGTCCTTGGCGATCTCGCCGACCAGCTTGGCTTGAAGGTCCTTGTGCCAATGCTTGCGCAGTTCGCCCAGCGTCTTGGGCGCTGCGATGACCAGCAGTTCGTCGATCTTGTTGGTGACCGACCATTTGTTCAGCACCTCGGCGACGCCCATGGCGAAACCGTCCTCGGCCTGGGTGTCATTGTCGGGGTTGGCTTCATTGGATCGGCGGCCGGCCGAACCCGAAACCCGATCCGCGATGGCCGGGGTTTCCAGCGGCGTCAGCTTGATGTCCGAGGCGTTCGTATTCTTGAACAGGGCCAGCTTCTCGCCATCGACCACCGCCACCAGCGCGCCATTGGAAAGTTTCATCGTCGATACTCCAGTCTGTAGGGATCGAGACAACGAACCGGGACGCAGGCCGTTGCCTCACGCCGCCGATCCCATAGTGTCACACGACAAAACCGAAGCCAGCTCCCATCCACCCAAGGCTAGAGCAGCCGGCCGCCCGCTTCATGCGCCAGCAGCCAGCGTTTGCGCTCCAGCCCGCCCGCATAGCCGGTCAGCGTCCCGTTCGCTCCGATCACGCGGTGGCAGGGCACGATGACGCCGATCGGATTGGCGCCGTTGGCCAGGCCCACGGCCCGGACGGCCTTTGGCGCGCCGATCGCCGCAGCGAGCTGACCATAGGTGAGGGTCTCGCCGGTCGGAATGTCGCGCAAGGCCTTCCACACCGCGCGTTGGAAAGCCGTGCCGCCGGTGCGGACCGTGATGGCGTCAAAGGCGTTCAGGTCGCCGCCGAACCAGGCCTCGACCGCCCGACGGATCGTCTCCGGCGCGCGGCCTTCGGTCAGTACGACCTCACCGTAGTGGCGGCGCAGCAGCAAGCGCAGACGGGCTTCGTAGTCGTGGAAGTCCAATGCCCGCACCGCGCCGTCGGCGTCGGTGACGACCAGCACCTCGCCGACGGGAGACGGAATGCGATCCAGGGTTAGATGCATGTCAGGCTGCTTGGTCATCTCGCCGCTCCTCGCTCAGGGCCCAATAGAGTGCGCCATAGGCCCGCCACGGCCGCCATCGCTCGGCGCGCGCCAGCAGCGCGGCGTCCGTCGTCGCCAGCCGGTCGCTGGGCGCATCCTCGCCCGTGTCGATCCAGTCGCCCGCAAGTCGCAACCCCGACCTGGCCGTGATTCCGGCGTACAGAGCGGGATCGGCGGACAGGTCGCGCGTGATCGCCTCGGGGTCGGCGGCGAGGTCGAACACGCGCCGCACCCGCGCCATCACGCCCGGCAAGGCTTTCAGATTGTCGATCCGCGCCTCGACCGCCGCCTTGCCCGGCTGAACGGGGCGCACCGTCACCGCACCGTCCGTGCCATCCACGTCGGGGCGCAGCCGCCGGGTCCAGACGCCATCGACAACCGCCTCGCCCGCGGCACCGCGCGTCGCCAAGGTCGTCATCATGGCGTCCCAATCATAGGGCGCACGGTAGGACAGACCGATCTTGATCACCCCGCCCGCTTCGGCCTCGACCTTGCGGCGCCGCAGGTCGGACGGTGCGCGACCATAAAGGGCCTGAAACGTCTCGTTGAAGCGTCGCACGCTGCCGAAGCCCGACGCCATCGCCACCTCGGCCATCGACAGGTCGCTTTCGTGGATCAACTGTTTGGCCAGAAGGACGCGCCGTGTCTGGGCCACGCTGACCGGGGCGGCGCCCAGATGCTGGCGGAACAGGCGGCGCAGCTGCCGCTCGCCCATGCCCAGCCGTGTCGCCAGGGCGTCCGTGTTGCCGACATCCAGCGCCCCCGCCTCGATCAGGGCCAGGGCCCGGCTGACAGTGTTGGACGTGCCGCGCCAGGCGCCCATTTCCGGCGCCGTCTCGGGCCTGCACCGCAGACAGGCCCGCAAGCCCGCCTCTTCGGCTGCTGCGGCGCTGGGGTGAAAGACCACATTCTCGCGCTTCGGCGTCCGCGCCGGGCAGACGGGCCGGCAATAGATGCCCGTCGAGGTCACGCCGGTGAAGAAACGCCCGTCGAAACGGGCGTCCCGCGCCACGACGGCGCGCCAGCAGGCCTCCTGATCCAACAACTGATCCATGCCCGCAGGATGCGCTGCCCGCCCGACGATGTCTCGCGGTTTTCGGACATGAATCGGATCAGTCTCTCAGGAAGAACAAGGCCTCCACCGTCGTGTCCAAAGCCCGGGCGAGTTCCAGGGCCAGAAGGGTCGAGGGCACGAAGACGCCGTTCTCGACCGTATTGATGGTCTTGCGCGAGACGCTGGCCTTATCGGCCAGCCCCTGCTGCGTCAGGCCCGCGGCGGTGCGTGCCTCTTTCAGCCGCGAGCCGAGCCTGGGATCACCCATCGCGACCGGCCTCGCGATCCAGCCAGGCGAACCGCAGGCCCGCCGACGCCCCGCCCAGCGCCAGGACATACGGCAGAGCCAGCACGCCATAGTCTGCGCGCCATAGACCCAGACCCAGCGCCACGGTCACCCCGCCCATCAGCACGACAAAGGCCAGGATCATTGATCGCGCCCGCAGAACCTGCGTCAGCTCGTCTTCCATCAAGCGGCGGTTCTTCTGCGCGTTCCAATCCCAGCCCATGACGAGCACAGGGATCAGCCAGCCGTACAGAACCGGCAGCAAGATCTGCACATAGGCGCCCAGGTTGTGGTCGCCGCCCAGGACCCTCTGCATGGCCAGATGCGCCTGAGCCATGAAGAGCAGCAGCACCAACGGATAGAGGACCAGCTGTTGCGTACGCCCCCGCTGCAGCTTTTCGCGGCGTGCGCCGTCCCGGCTCTCCGCCACATCGATCGGCTGTCCGGGGCGGCCGCACCAGGCCATCATGGCGCCCATGAGCATCAGCCCGAAACCAAAGCCGGCCGCCACGCCCGCCGTCGTCGCTTGGTCACCCTCTGCTCCATGCATGAGGGCGAAACCCGCTCCGCCTGCCAGGGCGGCGGCGCCGATGACGAGCATGGCGACGCCGCCCCACCAGTATCGACGCCGGCTCGACTGCACCCGCATAACAGCGGCCTTTTCGTCCTTATTCACGACTTCCTCCTGAAGTAACCTTGAGGTGACATATCACCTATAGGTTACACGCCGTCAAGAGGGGATATCGCCTTATCGACCGACCACCAGTCGCGCTGTCGCCCGGATGACCCGCACCACCTCTGCGGCGAAGGCCCAGACGACCACGACCATCAGGATCGTCGCCACCCCGCCGACATCGTCGCCAGAGCGACCAATCAGAACCCGAATCCGATCCACGAAATCGGTGATGCTGCCGACCCAGATCAGCGGCGACAGCGCCGACCAGAACCAGACCCACAGCAGGCCCCAGGCGGCGGCGACACCGAACACCAAGTCGCCGAGCGCCGTCACCCGCACATTTCCGCCCGACGCCGCCCGGATCAGATCGAAGCCGATGCGGCAGGCGGCGAACAGGGCGACCGGCCAATAGGCGACCCGCACCATGTCGGCCAGAATGCGCCCGTAATCGACGCCGTCGACAACGCCAGCCAGTTCCTCCGGCCGGATCGGCGCGACCTGCAACAGGCCCGTCCACCACAACAGCACCACGGTCCAGCCGATGGCGCTGGCCACCGCACGCGCCACGGGCGACATTTCGGCGCTCTTGCGCACGGCTTGGCCCGACTTTGAGGCCCCTTCGCCGCCCCTGGTGAACCATTCGCCCTTGGCGATCCGTTGGGTCGTCCACTGCTCGGCGTCGAAATCGCCGCCCAACTCGAACAGGCCCAAATCCTTGACGCGCCATTTGGCGATGAAGTCCGGCTTCTTCGACTGACGCTCCAGAACGAAGCCCACGGCGGTGAGCAGGCCCACGACCGTGATCGCCCCGCTGATCAGGCTGGAGATGCCCTGCCCGATCGCCTGGCCCACATAGACGTCGCCGACCAGGACCCGCACGGCCAGACCGATCAGGGTGACGGCCGCCATGACCGTCAGCCCGACCTTCAACCCGAACATCCACCACGGATAGAGCTCAGGCCCGATCAGCGCCTGCGGTCCTGCGCGATAGCGCGCCGCCAAGCTCAGCGGATGACCGACCTCGCGCAGCAGGGCCTCGACCTCGTCGTCGGTGGGCGTCCGCCCCAGACGGGCCTCCAGCGCCTCCAGACGCCCCATGATCTCGTCGCGCAGCTCGGCGACGATGTCGTCGCGGTTGCCCTTCGGCAGCTGGGCCGCCACGGCCTTCAGATAACGTTCGACCAGGTCCATGCCGGTCTCTCCCTCTTTCCCGGTGTTCACAGCATCTTCTCCAGCGAGGCCGACAGGCCGCGCCATTCTACAGCGAGCCGTTCCAGCATCGCCTCGCCGCGCGAAGACAGGCGGTAAAACCGCTTCTTGCGCCGCTCCTCCTCGCGCCATTCGCTATCCAGCAGCCCCTGGCTCTCCAGCCGGCGCAGCAGCGGATAGAGGGTGCTCTCCTCCATCTCGACGCCGACCTCGCCCAAGGCGACCCGCAGCGAATAGCCGTATTGCTCGCGCCTGAGGCTCGCCAGCACGGCCAGGATCAATGACCCCCGCCGCAGCTCCAGCCGCAGACTCTCGAACAGCAGCGCCTCGTCGTTCTCGCTCACCCACCACCTCCGTACGCCACATAGTGTGTGACACACAGTGTATGTGACATACTGTGCGAGGGAGTCAAGCTGAACCGACCGCAACCCAGCGCAACTCAGCGCGCTATGGCGAGACACGCCCTCACGCACTAAGTTCTGTTCATGAACCGTTCTTCGACGCCGAAGCCCGCCGCCGCCAAGCCGGCCAAGCCCGTTCACGTCCCAAATCCAGGGGTGCAGGAGGCCTCGGCCGCCTTCATCCGCGACACCGGCAAGATGCCGATGTTCGCCCCGGTCGCCGGGCCGCGCCTGACGCCGGAGGAGCCGGTCGCCGCGCCCGCCGACTGGGTGCCGCACCGTCCCTCGCACGAGGGCAAGAAGAAGGGCGGCCGCTTCCGGCTGGAGACCAAATATACGCCCGCCGGCGACCAGCCCGCCGCCATCGCCGAACTGGTGGCCCAGGCCCAGGCCGGGGACCGCGATCAGGTCCTGCTGGGCGTCACCGGCTCGGGCAAGACCTTCACCATGGCCAAGGTGATCGAGGAAACCCAGCGCCCGGCTCTGATCTTGGCGCCAAACAAGACACTGGCGGCCCAGCTCTATTCCGAGTTCAAGTCGTTTTTCCCCGATAACGCGGTAGAATACTTCGTCAGCTACTACGACTACTATCAGCCGGAGGCTTATGTCCCGCGTACGGATACGTACATTGAAAAGGACTCAAGCATCAATGAGCAGATTGACCGTATGCGGCACTCTGCTACGCGGGCTATACTAGAACGCGAAGACGTCATTGTTGTCGCGTCGGTGTCCTGCATCTACGGGATCGGGTCGGTCGAGACCTATACGGCGATGACGTTCACGCTGAAGGTGGGGGATCAGATCGACGAGGGGAAGCTGCGGGCGGATCTGATCGCGCTGCAGTACAAGCGCAACGACCTGAACTTCGACCGGGGTATGTTCAGAAAGCGCGGCGATGTGATCGAGATCTTCCCGGTCCACCTGGAGGACCGGGCCTGGCGCATCAGCCTGTTCGGGGAAGAGCTGGAGGCGATCCAGGAGTTCGATCCGCTGACGGGCAAGAAGACGGCCGATTTGAACGAGATCACCGTCTACGCCGCCAGCCACTATGTGACCCCGCGCCCGACGCTGAACCAGGCCGCCGCCGGCATCAAGGCGGAGCTGAAGGAGACGCTGGACTGGATGGTCGAGAACGGCAAGCTGCTGGAGGCGCAACGCCTGGAGCAGCGCACCCGCTTCGACCTGGAGATGATGGAGGCCACCGGCAGCTGCGCCGGCATCGAGAACTACAGCCGCTGGCTGACCGGCCGCGCGCCGGGCGAGCCGCCGCCGACCTTCTTCGAATACATCCCCGACAACGCCCTGCTGTTCGTGGACGAGAGCCACGTCACCATCGGCCAGATCAACGGCATGTTCCGGGGCGACTACCGCCGCAAGTCGACGCTGGCGGAATACGGCTTCCGCCTGCCCTCCTGCATCGACAACCGCCCGCTGAAGTTCGAGGAATGGGAGGCCATGCGCCCCCAGACGGTGCACGTGTCAGCCACCCCCGGCCCGTGGGAGATGGAACAGGCGGGCGGCGTCTTCGTCGAGCAGGTCATCCGCCCCACCGGCCTGATCGACCCGCCGGTCGAGATCCGCCCCGTCTCGGGCAAGACCCGCAACCAGGTCGACGACGTCATCGACGAGGTCAAGGCCACGACGGCCAAGGGCTATCGCAGCCTGGTCACGACCCTGACCAAGAAGATGGCCGAGGACCTGACCGAATATATGCACGAGCAGGGCATCCGCGTCCGCTACATGCACTCCGACGTCGATACGCTGGAGCGGATCGAGATCCTGCGCGACCTGCGGCTGGGCACGTTCGACTGCCTGATCGGCATCAACCTGCTGCGCGAGGGTCTGGACATCCCCGAGTGCGGCCTGGTCGCCATCCTGGATGCGGACAAGGAGGGCTTCCTGCGCTCGGAGACCTCATTGATCCAGACCATCGGCCGCGCCGCGCGCAATGTGGACGGCCGCGTCATCCTGTACGCCGACCGCATGACCGGCAGTATGGAGCGCGCCATCGCCGAGACGGACCGCCGTCGCGAACGCCAGGTCGCCTACAACACCGAACACGGCATCACGCCCGAAACGGTCAAGCGCGACATCAAGGAGATCATGGATAGCCCCTATGAGTCGCGCGAGATGGATCGCCTGACCCGGCCGGGCGTGGCCGAAGCCTCCAAACCCTTCGTCGGCTCCAACTTCCAGGCCGCCCTGCGCGACCTGGAAGGCCGGATGCGCGAGGCCGCCTCCAACCTGGAGTTCGAGGAAGCC
>Ga0308158_10000990_pt1 | contig 34665 bp, 32 predicted proteins | sample PhyBR2_FD_201038 | JGI IMG/M metagenome (GOLD analysis project Ga0308158, IMG submission 201038) | Phyllosphere microbial communities from UC Gill Tract Community Farm, Albany, California, United States - DLSLB.R2 | ecosystem: Host-associated > Plants > Phyllosphere > Unclassified | place: USA... | reverse complement strand
CCTGCACCTCGACTACCGCGAGGCGCACTACGCCAAGGTGATGATGGATGCCGTGTTCGGCCGCGACTGCTTCCTGAACGAGCTCATCTGGGCGTACGACTACGGCGCGAAGTCGCGCAGCCGCTGGCCCACCAAGCACGACACGATCCTGGTGTACGCCAAGAACCCGGGTCGCCACGTGTTCAACGCCGACGACATCGACCGCGAACCGTACATGGCTCCCGGACTCGTGACAGCGGCGAAGGCCGCGCGAGGCAAATTGCCCACAGACGTCTGGTGGCACACGATCGTGCCCACCACCGGGCGAGAGAAGACCGGCTACCCGACCCAGAAGCCCGAGGGCATCCTGCGCCGCATCGTGCAGGCGTCTTCGCGGCCGGGCGATCGCGTGCTCGACCTGTTCGCCGGCTCAGGCACCACGGGAGCGGTCGCGTCGGCGCTCGGGCGGAACGCGGTGCTCGTCGACGACAATCCTGAGGCGATCCGCGTGATGCGCGAGCGGATGCCGCACGCCGAGGTGCGCGCGGTCTGACTCAGCCGCGAGGCGCCGGCGGCCACGGAGCCCACGCGCCCGTCCGGCCGGTGAGCGCCTGGACCGCCGACGCGAGGCGCTCGGGCGGCACATCCTCCCCGCGCGACTGGCTCGAACTCGACCCGTTCGCGAACACGGTCTCGGACTCGATCCACGGGTGACCCCCGCGACCGATGCTCTCGCGGTAGTTCCCGGTCACCACGGCGAGCACCTGCTGCTCGAGGTCGTCAGCCTCGGCCGACCACTCCTCGTCGCAGGCCTCGCAGCCGCAGGACGGGTAGCGGAAGTCGTGCAGTACGCCGGCGTGCAGCAGGATGCCCGGATACCCGGTGAACACGAAGGTCAGCGCCGCACAGGCCGGGTCCCGCGGTCGGATCCGCACGGCTCGCACGACGTCGGGGTGAGGATGGATCAGGTCGGCTGCGGCCTCGATGCCGTCGTCAGCCTCCACGTCGTATTCCGCGAGGAGGTGGTCGATGAGCGCGCCGGCGATCGTATGGAGCGGTGCGAAGCGCTCGGGGTTCCGGTCGACGGAGTAGCTGTCTTCCGGAGGCGAGTCGGTCCAGCGCCGCCCGTACTCGATCGCGAGGCCGTCGTCGTCGCGGAAGACCGGCGACGCGACGGCAGGGCGCAGGTACGAGGCCATGCGTCCATCCTCGCGCGGCCGCGGCGGTTCGGCTAGGGCGCGACGCGGCGATGGGCGGCGAAGGCGTCACGCAGTGCGGTGCGCACGAGATCGACGGCCTCGTGCGAGCGGGAGGCGGCGCGCACCGCGGTGAACACCTCGCGCACCGGGGAGCCGGGCAGGTCGGAGACGGTGAGCGGGCTGGGCTCGTCGCCCCAGATCAGGTCGGGCAGCATGCCCACGGCGTGTCCGGATGCCACCAGCCGCACGTGTGCGGTGAGGTCGGCGGCCTCGAACCGCACGTCCGGTTCGAAGCCGGCGGCCCGGCACTGCTGCACCGTCCACTGCCGCACCGCTGTTCCCTCGGGCTCCATCACCCAGGCGCGATCACGCAGCTCATGCAGGGGGAGCGGACGCTCGGCCGGCGGCAGCACGATGCGGATCGGGTCCTCTCCGAGTAGCTCGTGCACGACCCCGTCGCGCTGCTCGCGGGTCTGGCCCGGGTACTGCTCGGCGATCACCAGATCGAAGCGACGTGCCCAGAGCTCGAACAGGCTCTCCTCCGGAGGCAGCTCGGCGAGCTCGACCCGCAGCTCGGGCTCGCGCTCGGCCAGCAGCGTCAGCGCTGCGGGCGCGATCGTCTGCGCCGCAGTGGGCATGGCTGCGATGCGCACAGGCTCCCAGCCGGCATGGGCGGTCAGCGCCGCGCGCGCCTCTTCATCGAGCTCGAGGGCGCGCGCGGCGTGCTCAGCCAGCATCCGGCCCTGCGGCGTGAGCCGCACCCGGCGGCCGTCGGGCTCGAGCAGCGCCACACCTGCCTCTTTCTCGAGCAGCGCGAGCTGCTGCGAGACGGTCGAGGGGGAGTACGACAGAGATGCCGCGACCTCGGCGATCGTGCCGCGCAGGGCCAGCTCGTGGAGCAGCCGGAGGCGGCGGAGTTCGAACACCGGGATCTGCTTTCTGCGGCCGGACGGGACCCTTACATCCTAGATTCGGGCGTGCGCAGGAAGAGGGCGGCATGGGGAGGGCTCCCCATCGCGCGCGCCCCCTGCGGCCGGTTACGGTTCTCCCGGAGGTTGTGCCGTGGGAATGATGTTGCCGAACGAGCTCGTGTGGATCATGGAGAAGCTCGGATTCGAGTGGCCCGATATCGACGAGGATGAGGTGCGCAAGGGCGCCGTGCTCGTGCGCAACTTCGGCGACGACCTCGAGGGCATCGTGCAGGCCGTCGACCGCCAGATGAACAGCGAGCTCACCGCGTCGCTGATGGGCAAGACCGGACCCGCGACGATGAGCGCCTGGAACACGAACCGCTCGCAGAACCTGCAGAAGCTGATCGACATCATGCCGCCGGCTGCGGTCGCCATGGACGTCGGCGCCGGGGCGATCTTCGCACTCAAGATGAAGGTCATCGTCGATGTGACCACGACGATGATCGCGCTCGTGGGCATGCTGACCAACCCGATCACAGCCGTCGGCGCCGGCCCCATGCTGATCATCAAGAAGAAGCTGCTCAACGCCGCGGTCGACATCGCGGTCGAGCAGCTGCTGAACCAGCTGGCGCCCGCCGTCATCGAGCCGATGGCCGCACAGCTTCCCGCTGTCATCGACGCGATCCTCGACGCCCCCATGGTCGAGGCATCCGTCGGAGACTCGGATGAATTCCAGGCAGACCTGCAGGCTCTCGAAGACGCGCAGAGCACGATGAAGGTGCACGGCTCCGACATCCAGACGCTGACCTCGACGTTCTTCGCCGAGTTCTCGGCTCTGGATTTCGGAGGCGATGACTGATGAGCGCACTCAAGCCGATCTTCCGTGAGCTGCGACAGGCCGTCCTCGACGGCTTCGCGCACTCGCGCGACAAGCTCCACCAGCTCACCGACAACCTCACCGACCACTTCGACAACGTGGTGCACCAGGTCAGGGGCATCGACAAGTTCGACGATCTGCCCGATGGGCCTGGCAGGCCCGGCGGGGGCGGGTCTGCGCGACCGGGGTTCAACGCGGACGGCTCGGTCAATCCCGACGACTTCCGCACTCCGAGAGATGGTGCGTACTACTGGTCTGGGATGTGGCCACGCAACGGGCAGGAGATCGCGGGGAACATCGCGTCGAACAACAACGCGACGACGCTCGAGATGCTCATCGAAGCACGCGGCATCGATATGCCTGAGTGGGATGCCGACAACCCCGCGGCCGTGGCGACGTGGACCCAGGTGTCCGAAGCGTATGCCGCAGGCGCATCCGGTACGGTGCGCGCGGTGCTCGGGGACAACATCCGACCCGACGCCGTATGGTGGACAGAACTCGACCGGCTCATCAAGAACGACAACGTGACCCAGGTCGTGCGAGTGCACCCGGACACGCTCGTCGAATCCGTGATCTGGCCAGACTGAACGTGATGGAGACGACGTGGTAGACGACAAGCTCAGCCAGGCGATCATCGAGTACCTGGCGAAGGGGCGCTCGCCGTTCCCCAGGACGGATGAGGCCGCAGTGGCCGCCTTCGCGGGAGACGAAGCCACCGACCTCCTGGCTCGCGTGCGGGCGATCGTCGACGAGATGATGGCGATCGAGGTCGACTGGTCTGTCAGCACGCTCTCGGAAGGCGGGCGGAAGGCACAGGCGCAGATGGCTGACCGGCATCCGGAGCTCAGTGACGACGCACTCGCGGCGCTGTACTGGGCGTTCACCTACAACTGGCGCTGAGGTCGTCATCGATGGGGGACGCCAACCCAGGTGGGTCCGAGCCCCTGCTGATCGACGCTCTCGCCGCAAGAGCGGCCGCAGGCGGGCAGGCGGAGCACGATGCTCTGATCAACGGCTTCCTCGAGACCGTGGTCGTGGTTCCGAGCGGCAGCGATCCTGCCAAGGGGCCGTTGCAGCCCGTGTTAATCGACGTCGACGGCGTCTCTCACATGCTGGTCTGCGATTCTCTCGTGGCGGTGCGAGTCGCCACAGATCTCGCGCAGTACGCCGTCTCGATGAAGGGCATCGACGTCGTTCGCGGCGTCGCGCCGGGTCACGCACTTCTCGTGCGCACCCCGACGACGGGCTTCGCGATCGACGAGGCGCTGCTGAGCGAGATCCGATCGCGATGACCGCGGGCGGGCGCTATCCCGGGTCGTGCGAGGTCTGCTCGGGCTACTGGGTCACCTATGCCCCGGCCGCGCAGCCGGTCGCGATCGGCGAGAGCATCGAGTACATGGCCGAGGTGCGGCGCTGCCGCTTCTGCGGTGCGTACTGGGAGGTCGGGGCCTTCAGCTTCCCTCAGGTGATCTCCCGAGCGCACGCCCTGAAGCAGCTCCCGGATCTCGACGCACGGGAATCGGTCCACGGGATCGGGTTCCCGGATCCGCCCGAAGTTCCAGGCAGTTGATCGCCCGCCCGATTCATCGATCCAGCCGAACGGTCATCATCGTGAATGATCGCTTTTCTTGCAGAGTGGATACCGGCATCCTGTAGGAATGACCTCCCCCGCGCCCGCCCACGAAGCATCCATCGCCGAACTCGCCGCACTCGGCGATGACGCCGTCGCCCTCGTCAGGAAGTGGCTCGTCGAGAGCCGCGACGTGCCGACCGATGCCGCAGGCGAGCGTCTCGCCGGCGTGCTGCGCGACCCGAACGGACTCGACTTCACCGTCGGCTTCGTCGACGGCGTCGTGCGCCCGGAAGACCTCAAGGTCGCCGCAGCCAAGCTCAAGGAGCTCGTGCCGCTGACCCCCGGCTTCCTGCCCGCGCCGATGCGCGGTGCGATCGGCCTCGGTGGCTTCGCCGCCGGCATTGTGCCCGGCGTCGTCGTGCCGTCGGCGCGCGCCGTGCTGCGTCAGATGGTGCGCCACCTCATCGTCGACGCCCGCGACGAGAAGCTCGGCGCCGCGATCAAGCACATCCGCGAGTCGCAGGGCGTGAAGCTCAACATCAACCTTCTCGGCGAGGCGATCCTCGGCCGCGAAGAGGCCAAGCGCCGCCTCGAGGGCACCCGCCGTCTGCTCGAGCGCGACGACGTCGACTACGTCTCGATCAAGGTGTCGTCGACGGTCGCACCGCACAGCCCCTGGGCCTTCGACGAGGCCGTCGCCGACGCCGCCGAGGCTCTTCTGCCGCTGTACCGGATCGCCGCCAAGGGCGGCCCCGCCGGCGCGAAGTTCATCAACCTCGACATGGAGGAGTACAAGGACCTCGACCTCACCATCGCGGTCTTCACCAGCATCCTCGACCGCGCCGAGTTCAAGAACCTCGAGGCGGGCATCGTGCTGCAGGCGTACCTGCCCGACGCCCTGTCGGCGATGATGCGCCTGCAGGAGTGGGCCGCGGCCCGCGTCGCCGACGGCGGTGCGCCGATCAAGGTGCGCGTCGTCAAGGGCGCCAACCTGCCGATGGAGACCGTCGACGCCGAGACCCACGGCTGGCCGCTCGCGACCTGGTCGACCAAGCAGGAGTCCGACTCGTCGTACAAGGCGGTCATCGAGTACTCGCTGCGCCCCGAGCACGTGGGCAACGTGCGCATCGGCGTCGCCGGCCACAACCTCTTCGACATCGCCCTCGCCTGGCTCCTCGCCGAGAAGCGCGGCGTCACCCAGGGCATCGAGTTCGAGATGCTGCTGGGCATGGCCACCGCTCAGGCCGAGGTCGTCAAGCGCACCGTCGGCTCGCTGCTGCTCTACACGCCCGTGGTGCACCCCGACGAGTTCGACGTCGCCATCGCGTACCTGATCCGCCGCCTCGAAGAGGGCGCATCGCACGAGAACTTCATGTCGGCGGTGTTCGACCTCGACACCGACCCGGCGCTGTTCGAGCGCGAGAAGCAGCGCTTCCTGGCATCCATCCAGACGATCCCCACCGAGGTGCCCGCGGCCAACCGCGTGCAGAACCGTCAGCTGCCGGCCGAGCCGGCTCCCCGCGACGGCTTCGTCAACACCCCCGACACCGACCCGTCGCTCGCAGGCAACCGCGCATGGGCCGACGCGATCCGCTCGCGCATGGTCGGCTCGACCCTCGGCGACGAGACCGTCACCGCCAACACGCTCAGCACCTCGCAGCAGGTGTCCGACCGCATCGCCACGGCCGTGGCATCCGGTGAGGCCTGGCGCGCGCTCGGCGCCGCCGGCCGTGCCGAGATCCTGCACCGTGCCGGTGACATCCTCGAAGCCCGCCGTGCCGAGCTGCTCGAGGTCATGGGATCCGAGGCGGGCAAGATCATCGAGCAGGGCGACCCCGAGGTCTCCGAGGCGATCGACTTCGCGCACTACTACGCCGAGAGCGCCAAGAAGCTCGCCGACGTCGACGGCGCGGTCATGCAGCCCGTCGGCCTGACGGTCGTCACCCCGCCGTGGAACTTCCCCGTCGCCATCCCCGCCGGATCCGTGCTGTCGGCCCTCGCCACCGGCTCGCCGGTGATCATCAAGCCCGCTCGCCAGGCCCGCCGCTCGGGTGCGGTCATGGTCGAGGCGCTGTGGGAGGCCGGCGTGCCGCGCGACGTGCTGCAGTACGTGCAGCTCGACGGGCGCGAGCTCGGCACCCAGCTGGTCAGCGACCCGGCCGTCGGCCGCGTCATCCTGACCGGCGGCTTCGAGACTGCCGAGCTGTTCCGCGGCTTCCGCGCCGACCTGCCCCTGCTCGCTGAGACCAGCGGCAAGAACGCCATCATCGTCACCCCGTCGGCAGACCTCGACCTCGCCGCGAAGGACGTCGCCTACTCGGCCTTCGGCCACGCGGGCCAGAAGTGCTCGGCCGCGTCGCTCGTCGTGCTCGTCGGCTCGGTCGCGAAGTCGGAGCGCTTCCGCCGCCAGCTCGTCGACGCCGTGCGCGCCTACGAGGTCGGAATGCCCGAAGACGGCACGAACCGCATCGGCCCGCTGATCGGGCCCGCCGAGGGCAAGCTGCTCGGCGCCCTCACCGAGCTGCACCCCGGCCAGTCGTGGATGCTCGAGCCCAAGAAGCTCGACGAGGCCGGCCAGCTGTGGAGCCCCGGTATCCGCGACGGCGTGAAGCGCGGCAGCGAGTTCCACAAGGTCGAGTACTTCGGCCCGGTGCTCGGCGTGATGACCGCCGATTCGCTGACCGAGGCGATCGACATCGTCAACGACATCGACTACGGCCTCACCAGCGGCATCCACTCGCTCGACACCGACGAGGTGCAGCAGTGGCTCGCGAACATCCAGGCCGGAAACGTCTACGTGAACCGCGGCACCACCGGCGCCATCGTGCAGCGTCAGCCCTTCGGCGGCTGGAAGAAGGCGGCAGTCGGCGCCGGCTCCAAGGCCGGTGGCCCGAACTACCTGGTGGGTCTGTCGGAGTGGACGGATGCTCCCGTGCAGACCGACACGACGCTCGACGCCCTCGCCTCGTCGGCCGTCGAGCTCGTCGAGGGCGCCGACGCCGAGTGGCTGCGCGGTGCGCTGGCCACCGACATCGACGCCGTCGCCGCCGAGTTCGGCGTGGTCCGCGACGCCACGGGCCTCGTCACCGAGCAGAACGCGCTGCGGTACCAGGCTCTGCCCGTCACGATCCGCTTCGAGGGCGGCCGCGTCGCCGAGCTGCTGCGCGTCGCCGCCGCCGGTGCCCGCCTGCGGGCTCGGGTCACCGTCAGCACGGCCTCGGCGCTGCCTGCGGCGGTCGTGACCTGGCTCGGCGCTCACGACGTCGTCGTGGTCACCGAAGACGCCGCTGCCTGGGCATCCCACGCCACGCGCCTCGCCGCCGCCGGTGGCCGCGTGCGCCTGATCGGCGCCGACGTGCTCGAGACGGCGACCGCGGTCGAGGGCTCGCCGAGCCTCGCGATCTACGCCAACCCGGTCGTCTCGGCCGGCCGCGTCGAGCTGCTGACCTTCCTGCGCGAGCAGGCCGTGTCGATCACCGCGCACCGCTTCGGCACCCCGCACCGCTACGAGATCCCGCTTCTCGAGCCGGTGCGCTGACCAGGCATCCGCTGAGAGATCAGAGACGCACCTCCGGAGGCATCCGGGGGTGCGTCTCTGGTTGGGGGCGGGCCGCTTCGAATCGCTCGAATTGCAGGTTCTCTCCGGCCGAAGTCGCCATTCAAGCGATTCGAAGCCTGGCGGGGGACCGGGCTGAGCCGCTTCGAATCGCTTGAATCGCAGGTTCTCTCCGGCCGAAGTCGCCATTTGAGCGATTCGAAACCAGGAGGGGGACCGGGCTGATTCGAAACCGAGGGGCAACCCTCAGACGAGCGGCAGGGCGTCGTCGTACGCCGAGCGCGACAGCGCCGGCTGATCGCCGAAGACACGCGTCATGCCCGGTTCTGTGCGCCAGGCCGGCCAGCCGGGATCGCCTTCGCGGACGAATGCGACCGCGGCGGCGTGCATCTCGTCGGCCAGCCGCTGCGGAGGGGCGGCCCCGGCGATGCGGGCGACGTGCGGATCGTCGAGGCAGTCGAACCAGAACGGCACGTCGAGGCAGTGATACGACCACCCGTTCGTCGGTGACGTCCAGGCGAACCGGTACGTCCAGGTGCGGGCATCCCGTCGTGCCTCGGCGACCCGCACCACGAGCGAGCGGAACACGCGATCGGTGACGAAACGGCCGAGGGCGGCGCCCGAGCCGCGTCGGGCGCGATTCGCGCGGCGCCAGCCGCGGCGCAGGGCGCGGGTCTTCTCGACGACGCGCAGGGCGAGGGGCACGGGTACCCACCGCAGGATGCGCGGGGCGCTGTCGAACACCATCGTGAACTCGTCGTCTGCGGCGCCGAGCAGCAGCGGCTTGTCGGCACCGACGCCCGCGGAGAACGAGTCGACCGTCGGGCGGGTGATCAGCTCTCCGTCGATCACCGGCCCCCAGGGCAGTCCGTCGGTGAGAGTCGCCGTCGTGGCGGCCAGGCCGGTCTTGCCGAGCAGGGACGCCTCGTACTGGCGCCTCGTGAGCTCGCGCTCCTTCACCCCGCGGAAACCGTCGAGCGTCGGCTCGCAGCCGACCATCGCGGCCAGGCGTGCGCTGCGCTCGCGGGCGCGCTCGCGGGGCAGGTCGCCGAGGGCGCCGCTGATCGAGATGCCGGCATGGAACAGGTGCTGCGCCTCAGGCATCCCGAACAGCGTCAGCACCGCGCCGCCGCCAGCCGACTGGCCGGCAACCGTGACTCGCGCGGGGTCGCCGCCGAAGCCGGCGATGCTGCGCTGCACCCATTCGAGGGCCGCAAGCCAGTCGCGCACGCCGCGGTTGTCGGGGGCGCCGTCGATCACTCCGAAGCCGTCGAAGCCGAGACGGTACGAGATCGCGACGACGGCGATGCCGTCCCGCACGAACGCGCGTCCGTCGTACCAGGGGCTGGCCGCGGAGCCCGAGGAGTATCCGCCGCCGTGGATCCAGACGAGCACGGGCGCGCGGCCGTCGAGCGCCGGCGTGAAGACGTTGAGATTCAGCGTCGCCGATCCGGGGATGCTCGGCTCGGGGATGATCGCGTTGGTCTCCTCCCGCCGCTGCGGAGTAGGGCCGTACTCGGTCGCGTCGAGCGGATCGGTCCACGGCGTGACCGGCTGCGGAGGCTGGAAGCGGCGGCGCCCTGTGGGCGGGGCGGCGTACGGGATGCCGAGGAATGCGAGCGACCCGTCGGGTCGGCGGATGCCACGGACGGGGCCTTCTGCGGTCTGTGCGATCGGCGATTCGGTCACGGTGTCCAGCGTAGGGCGCTCGGCGGCTGCGGTGCCGATCCGCCACCGCAGACGCCGACCCCCGCAGTCATCGCCGAGACCCCCGGTTGCGAGCGTTCGCGCCCAGGGGTCTCGGCAGTGAGTAGAGTCTCGGCAGCGGCGTCAGGCGGTGTAGCCGTCGGCCACAGTGAGGGCCTCGTCGATCGCGGCGAGGCCACGCACCAGCTCGTCCTCGGTGATGACGAGCGGCGGGGCGATGTGCGTGCGGTTGAAGTGCACGAACGGCCAGACGCCTGCCTTCTTGGCGGCGGCGGCGAAGGCGCCCATCGGAGCGGCATCCGCGCCGGAGGCGTTGAACGGCACGAGCGGCTCGCGGGTCTCGCGGTCGCGCACGAGCTCGACGGCCCAGAACAGACCGCGTCCGCGCACCTCGCCGACGCTCGGATGCGCGGACTCCCACGAGCGCAGCGTCGGCTCGACGATGCGCTCGCCGAGGTCGCGCACGCGCTCGAGGATGCCGTCGCGGGCGAACACCTCGAAAGTCGCCACACCGGCGGCGCACGCCAGCGGGTGCCCCGAGTAGGTGAGCCCGCCGGCGAACGGAGTCTCGTCGAAATGCGAGGCGATGCGGTCGGAGATCACCACTCCGCCGAGTGGGACGTATCCCGAGTTCACGCCCTTGGCGAAGGTGATCAGGTCGGGCTGCCCGCCGTGCGCCTGGAACCCGAACCACTCGCCCATGCGGCCGAAGCCGACCATGACCTCGTCGGCGATGTACACGATGCCGTGCCGGTCGCACAGCTCTCGCACGCCCTGCAGGTATCCGGGCGGGGGCACGAGCACGCCGTTGGTGCCGACGACCGATTCGATGATGATCGCGGCGATGGTCGAGGGGCCCTCGAGCAGGATCGTCTGCTCGAGGTGCGCGAGCGCCCGCTCGGCCTCCTGCTCCGGGGTCTCGGAATGGAACGGCGAGCGGTACAGGTACGGCCCGAAGAACCGCACCGCGCCCGTGTCGCTGACGTCGTTCGCCCACCGGCGCGGGTCGCCGGTGAGCGAGACTGCCGTCGAGGTCGAGCCGTGGTAGCTGCGGTACATCGAGAGCACCTTGCGGCGCCCGGTCGACTGACGTGCGAGGCGCACCGCGTACTCGTTGGCCTCGGCGCCGCCGTTCGTGAAGAAGACCTTCTCGAGACCCTCGGGGGCGACTCCTGCGATCAGGCGCGCGAGCTCGCCGCGTACGTCGTTCGCGACCGATGGCTGGATGGTGGCCAGGCGTCCCGCCTGTCGCTGGATGGCAGCGACGAGATCCGGATGCTGGTGCCCCAGGTTCAGGTTCACCAGCTGGCTCGAGAAGTCGAGGTACTCGTTGCCGGCATAGTCCCAGAACGTCGATCCGGCACCGGATGCCACGGGGACGGGATCGATGAGCGCCTGGGCGCTCCAGGAGTGGAACACGTGAGCGCGGTCGTCGGCGCGCACCTGCGCCTCGGCCTCGGGGTCGGGCAGGGCGTGCGTCGCGCCGTGCCGGTCGGTGTAGCTGCTCATGATTCTGAATCCCCTGGGCTCAGTGGTTGCTCGGGAAGCCGAGGTCGACCTGCGCGGGCGTGTGGTCGGGCCAGCGGGTGGTGACGACCTTCGAGCGCGTGTAGAAGTTGATCGACTCGGGGCCATAGATGTGCGAGTCGCCGAACAGTGAGTTCTTCCAGCCGCCGAACGAGAAGGCGCCGACGGGAACGGGGATCGGCACGTTGACGCCGACCATGCCGACCTCGATGTCGAACTCGAACTGGCGAGCGGTGCCGCCGTCGCGGGTGAAGATCGCCGTGCCGTTGCCGAACGCGTTGGAGTTGATCAGCTCGACGGCCTCGGCGTAGCTCTCGACGCGCACGACCGAGAGCACAGGCCCGAAGATCTCGTCCTCGTAGACCTTCATGCCGGGGCGCACGTTGTCGAGCAGAGAGACGCCGGTGAAGAACCCGTCTCCCTCGAAGTGCTTCTGCGTGCCGTCGACGACCACCGTCGCTCCCTCTGCAGCAGCGCCCTCCACGTACGACTCGACCTTGTCGCGGTGCTCGCGGGTGATCAGCGGGCCCATCTCGGAGGCGGAGTCGGTGCCGGCGCCGATGCGCAGGTCGGCGATGCGGGTGCGGATGCTGTCGACCAGGTCATCGGCGATGTCGCCGACGGCGACCAGCACCGATACGGCCATGCAGCGCTCGCCGGCCGAGCCGTAGGCCGCCGAGATCGCGGCGGCCGCGGCTCCGTCGAGGTCGGCGTCTGGCATGACGACCATGTGGTTCTTCGCGCCGCCGAGCGCCTGCACGCGCTTGCCGTTCGCGGAGGCCCGCTCGTAGATCGACTTGGCGATGGGGGTCGAGCCGACGAAGCTGATGGCACCGATGTCGGTCGAGTCGAGCAGCGTGTCGACGGCCGTCTTGTCGCCGTTGACGACGTTGAGCACGCCGTCGGGAAGACCGGCCTCCTGGAACGCCTTGGCGAGCCAGATGGCGGCCGACGGGTCTTTCTCACTGGGCTTGAGCACGACGCTGTTGCCGCATGCGATGGCAGAGGCGACCATCCACAGTGGCACCATCACGGGGAAGTTGAAGGGGGTGATGCAGGCGACCACACCGACGGGCTGCTTGACCGAGTGCACGTCGACACCGCGCGAGACCTGCTCAGCGCGCTCGCCTTTGAGGTGGTGCAGCAGGCCTGCGGCGAACTCGACGTTCTCGATGCCGCGCGAGACCTCGCCGGCGGCGTCGGAGAGCACCTTGCCGTGCTCGCTGGTGACGATGGCGGCGAGCTCGTCGGTGCGCTCGGCGAGGATCTGACGCAGACGGAAGAACACGTCGGCGCGCTTGATGAGGCTCGAGGCGCGCCACGCCTTCTGGGCCGCCTTGGCCGAGGCGATCGCCTGTTCGACCTCCTGCACGCTGGCGGCGGCGACCTGGCGGTGCGCCTCTCCGGTCGCGGGGTTGTAGACCGGCAGGGTGCGGTCGGTGGCGCCGGTCTCGGCACCGTCGATGTAGTGACGGATCGTGGTCACGAAGGTTCTCCTCGATGAGATGCGGGGTTTGTTCGCACAGACTGACCGGCACGGCCGTCTGGCGCGATTCCATGATTTCAGCGTGCAGAATGGATGGATGAGCGCAGACCGTCCGGAAGATCGTCGAGCTCGGACAGAACGTCCGGACGACATCGCGCTGCCTCGCGTACGGGATGTGCTCGACTCGGGGACCCTCGTGCGGGGCGACCCGCAGGTGCTCGTCGGCGGCCCTGCGCTGGATGCGCGGGTGCGATGGGTGCATGTCTCCGACAGCGCCGAGGTCGCGGGTCTGCTCGACGGCGGGGAGCTGCTGCTGACCACAGCCGCCGGATGGAGCGGCACGGATGCCGCGCTGCGCGCGGTGGCCGAGAGCCTCGCCGACGCGGGGATCGCCGGCATCGTGCTCGAACTCGGTGCGCGGTTCCCAGTCGCCCCTCCGGCGCTGGTCACCGCCTGCCGTGCGCGTGGACTCGCCCTGATCGCGCTGGAGCGGGTGGTCAAGTTCGTCGCGGTCACCGAGGCGGTGCATCGACGGATCATCTCGGGCCAGCTCGAGGCGCTGCAGGAACGGCAGCGGCTGCATGAGCTGTTCACCGGGCTGACTCTGCGCGGGGCGCCGGCCGACACCGTCGTGCACGCAGCCGCCCGGGCGCTCGGGGCCCCTGTGGTGCTCGAGACGCTGGGGCGCGAGGTGGTCACCGCCGAGCTGTGGGGTGAGGCGGCGACCGAGGTGCTCGGCGACTGGGCTGCGCGCTCGCGCGCCGGCGACGGACTGCTCGCCGTTCCGGTCGAGGCCCGAGGCGCACGGTGGGGCACTCTCATCGCGCTGCCAGGAGAAGAGCATCCGGCCGGGCGCACGACAGTGCTCGAACTCGCCGCGACCGCCCTCGCTCTCGCCAGGCTCGCCGACGGGCCGGACGAGTGGGCGACTCTGCCCGCGCACGAGCTCGTCGACGCCGTGCTCAGCGGCCGTCACACGGGCGACGACGACATCGCCGCCCGGCTGCAGGCCGCTGGTCTGCCGGTGCGCGGTCGCGTGCTCGGCGTGCTGGTCGCGGAAGGGGCGGACGCCGAGGCGACGGATGCCCTGATCGCCGCGCTCATCGATGACGGCGCGCAGCGTGCCGCCCTCCGAGCCCTGGGCGCCGCGCACGATGGTGCGGCCGTGGTGCTCGTGTCGGCCACCTCGGGCATCCGCTCGGCGGCGCTGCGCCGCGCCGCAGACGTGGCGGGGGTGGGGCTCGCGGTGGGCCCCGAGGTCTCGACGGTCGCCCAGCTGCTGGCATCCATCCGTCCGACCCGCCTGCTCGCCGCCCGGCTGCGGGCGGGCGAGGTGCGGCGCGTCGACGACAGGCCGCTCACGCGTCTGGTCACCGAGCTCGGCGACGACCACCGGCTGCAGGAGCACGCCGAGCGTCTGCTCGCGCCCCTGATCCGGTACGACGAGCAGCACCAGGGTGACCTCGTGCGCGTGCTCGGCGCGGTGGTGGCGCACCCAGGCAGCCGCACGGCCGCGGCATCCGCCTCGCATCTGTCGCGGTCGGTCTTCTACCAGCGTCTCGCGGTGATCTCCGACCTGATCGGCGCCGACCTCGACGACGGCGAGACTCTCGCGGCCCTGCACCTCGCCCTGCTGGCCCGCGGCTGAGCAGGCCGGGCCCCCGGCGCCGCTCAGGCGATGTAGACCTTGCGCAGCGTCTCGTGCACGGTCCACAGCGTCTGCATGCCCTCGGCCAGGCGCACGACGGAGCCTGCGCGCACGTCGATCGAGGGCAGCGCCGGCTCGATGAAGTCGACCCGCGCACCGCCGGCGAGAACGATGAACACCTCGTCGGCCTCGGTGTCGACCGCGGCGCCCTCCGTCATCTCCCAGATGCCCACCTCGAGGCCGCCGAACGCGCCCAGTTCCCGGACGCCGGTGCCGGGCGATCCCGAGCGGACGACAGCGGAGGGAAGCGGCTCGTGTGCGAAGGCCCCGTGCAGGGCATCCGTCACGACTCCCGCCGCGTCGAGCGGCAGGGTCATGAGTCGAAGCCCATGCCGACGGCGTCGAGCGTCTTGAGCAGCAGATCGCGTCTGCCGCCGTTGTGATCGGCGCGGTCCATCGACCTGCGCACGAGGTTCACGCCGATCGACGCCGCGGGCTCGGGCGGGAAGGGGATGGGCTTGGTGCGCACCATCTCGAGACGGGTGCGCTCGGTGTCGAGCCCGGCGAGGTCGTCGAGCATGACGTCGGCGGCGAAGCGGCTGGCGCCGACGCCCAGGCCGGTGAACCCGGTCGCGTAGGCCACGCGCCCGCCGCGAGCGGTGCCGAAGAACGCGCAGAACCGGCTGCACGAGTCGATCGCACCCGCCCACTGGTGGGTGAAGCGGAGCCCCTCGAGCTGCGGGAAGGTCGTGAAGAAGTGCGAGGCGAGCCTGCGGAAGCTCTCCGGCCGGTTCTCGTACTCGGCGCGCACCTTGCCGCCGAAGTGGTAGATGGCGTCGTAGCCGCCGAACAGGATGCGGTTGTCGGCGCTGAGCCGGTAGTAGTGGAACTGGTTGGCGCTGTCGGCCAGCCCCTGCCGGTTCTTCCAGCCGATCGCGTCGTACTGCTCGGCGGTGAGCGGCTCGGTCATCAGCGCGTAGTCGTAGACCGGCACGGTCATCAGCCGGTTGCGCTTGAGCAGCGACGGGAAGACGTTGGTCGCCAGGGCCACGTGGTCGGCCGTGACCGTCGCGCCGCCCTGCACGGTGATGGTCTGCGTACCGCTGCCGCTGAGTCCGGTCACGCGACTCTGCTCGTGGATCACGACGCCGAGCTCGGTGGCGACGCGTGCGAGTTCGACGGCGAGCTTGGCCGGATGGATCATCGCGCAGCCGTTGCGGTCCCAGTTGCCGGCGAGATAGGTGGGGGAGTGCACCTCGGCGCGCACCGCGTCCTGATCGAGGAAGCCATCGCCCTCCATCCACTCGATTTGGTGGGGCTCGGTCGCGACGGCCAGCTGACCGGTGCGCTCCCAGTCGACATCCATGCCGTACCGCTCGACCGACTCCTGGATGCCGTCGAGGTTCTCGAGCCCCAGGCGCACGAGGTCATCCATCTCGTCGGGCCAGCGGTTCATGCCGTTCTCGTAGCCGTGGGTGAGGCTGGCCTCGCAGAAACCGCCGTTGCGGCCCGAGGCCGCCCAGCCGACCCGCGCCGCCTCGAGCACGACGACCGACCGCTGCGGGTCGCGCTCCTTCGCGCGCACCGCCGTCCACAGGCCGACGTAGCCGCCGCCGACGATCACGAGATCGGCGCGGGTGGAGGCGGTGAGCGGAGGATACGCGGGCCGCTCGACGTCGTCGAGCCAGAAGGTCGCGTGCCTGGTCTCGCGCAGCGCATCGTCGATGATGCTCTCGCGGGGGCGGGCGCGCTCGAAGACAGTGGTGCCCATGAGTTCTCGTCTCGTGTCAGCGGGGAAGGGCCGCGCTGCCGGTCAGCGCGTTCCCCAGTTGTAGAAGTCCTTGTGCAGGCCGGCGTAGATGAGGCTCTCGGTGTGCTCGACGCCGGGGATCGCCCGCACCCGCATCGACACGAGCTCCAGCAGATCCTCGTCGGTCTCGCAGATCGCCTCGGCGAGCACGTCGAAGGTGCCGAGCGTCACGACGACGTAGGCGATCTCGTCGAACGCCTTCACGGCCTCGGCCACCTCGCGCGGATCTCCGGAGGTGCGGATGCCGATCATCGCCATCCGCGCGAAGCCGAGCTGGCGCGGGTCGGTGACCGCGACGATCTGCATGACGCCGGCGTCGGTGAGTCGCTGCACGCGCTGGCGCACAGCCGCCTCGCTGAGACCGACCGCGCGGCCGATCTCGGCGTAGGGGCGGCGTCCGTCCTGCTGCAGCAGCTCGATGATCCGCTTCGAGACGTCGTCGAGGGCGGTGGTCTTCGGCTTGTCGCTCATGTGCCGATCCTGACACGTACGACCTGCTTCTGCAACCGTATTCGTTGAGTTTCAGCGAAAATACTTCTGAATCCGCAGTATTCGCGGCTAGAGTGACGACATGGCAACGACGACGCTGCAGAATCACATCGCCGGATCCCTCAGGGACGCCCACGGCACCGGCACGCTCGATCTCATCGACCCGGCGACGGAAGAGGTGTATGGGCGCATCCCATTGTCGGACGAGCGCGACCTCGACGCCGCATACGCGGCCGCAGCGGCGGCATTCCCGATCTGGCGCGACAAGACGCCGGCCGAGCGGCAGCTCGCGCTGTTCCGGATCGCGGATGCCATGGAGTCCCGCGCCGAGGAGTTCGCCGACCTCGAATCGCAGGACACCGGCAAGCCCCGCGCGAGCCTCGTCGCCGACGAGATCGAGCAGTCGATCGACCAGCTGCGCTTCTTCGCCGGCGCCGCCCGCAGCCTGGAAGGGCGCGCCGCCGGCGAGTACGCGGCGGGGCACACCTCTTATGTGCGCCGAGAGCCGATCGGCGTGATCGGCCAGGTCACCCCATGGAACTACCCGCTGAACATGGCGGTGTGGAAGATCGCCCCCGCGCTCGCCGCAGGCAACACAGTCGTGCTGAAGCCCGCCGAATCGACGCCGCTGTCGACGCTGCTGCTCGCCGAGATCGTCGCCGAGCACACGCCGGCAGGCACCCTCAACGTCGTGCTCGGCGCCCGCGACACCGGCGCCGCGCTGGTCGCCCACCCGACGCCGCAGATGGTCGCCATCACCGGATCGGTGCGGGCCGGCATGGCGGTGGCGTCGTCGGCGGCGAACGACCTCAAGCGCGTGCACCTCGAGCTCGGCGGCAAGGCGCCCGCGATCGTGTTCGACGACGCGGCTCTCGACAGGGCCGTGGACGCCATCGTCACCGCCGCGTTCTTCAACGCCGGGCAGGACTGCACGGCCGCGACCCGCGTGATCGCGCATGCGTCGGTGCACGACGAGCTGGTGCGCGCACTCGTCGAGCGCACGAAGACCCACGCACGCACCGGCGGCCCGCATGAGGAGGGCGTGCTGTACGGCCCGCTCTCGAGTGCCGCTCAGCTCGCGCAGGTGCAGGGATTCGTCGACAGGCTGCCCGCCCACGCGACGATCGAGACCGGGGGACGCCGCCAGGGTGAGAAGGGCTGGTTCTTCGAGCCGACCATCGTCTCGGGCATGCGCCAGGATGACGAGGCCGTGCAGAACGAGGTCTTCGGGCCGGTGCTCACGGTGCAGTCCTTCGAGACCGACGACGAGGCGCTCGAGCTTGCCAACGGGGTGCGCTACGCGCTGGCGGCGTCGGTCTTCACACGCGACCACAGCCGCGCGATGCGCTTCACCCGCGACCTGGACTTCGGCTGCGTATGGGTCAACACGCACATTCCGTTCGTGTCCGACATGCCGCACGGCGGCTTCAAGCACTCCGGCTACGGCAAGGACCTCTCGCAGTACGGCTTCGACGACTACACGCGCGTCAAGCACGTGATGACTGCGCTCTGATCCTCGCCCCTGCTGGTCGCCGCCGCCCCTGCTCAGCCGCGTGACTGAGCAGGGGCGGCGACGTTGAACAGGGGCGAGGACCGGTGCCCGTCAGCCCAGACGAGTGACGTGCCGCAGCTCGTGCAGCTCGAGGCCAGGGCGGTGGTCGACCTTGCGCGCGCCGTCGGATGCCCACCCGTGGCGCTCGTAGAAGCTCGCGGCGCGCTCGTTGCCATCGAGAACCCAGAGGTACGCGGTCTCGTGGCCGTCTTCGCGCAACGCGTTCTCCACCGCGGTGATCAGCGCGTGGCCGACGCCCGTCGACCACGCGTCCGGGTGGGCGTAGATGCCCCACAGCTCGCCCGAACCAGGAGCCTCGGCGTCACGAGCGGCGCCGAAGCTCGCCCACCCGACGATCGCGGCGTCGCGCTCGGCGACGATCGTCTGCGAAGGACGATCGGAGTCGGCCAGGATGCGCGCCCAGCCGGCCTCGCGCTCGGCGATCGACAGCTCGTCGAGAACGGGCTGGGGCATCAGCCCGCGATACGCCTCCTGCCAGGCGCGCACGTGCACCACGGCGATCCCGTGGGCATCGTCTGGGGTAGCGGGGCGGATCTGCATGTCGGCTCCTTCTGAGGGGCTTCCCAGCCCCGTTCGAATCGCGTGAATGGCTCGATTCTGCCCGGAATCATCGCCAGATGAGCGATTCGACGCCGGTTGTGTCAGCCGTCGCGGCGCGGACCCTCCGATGGGTGCACGGTGAACACGTGAGGGGCGGCGAAGCCCGCATCCGCGAAGGCCCGGGTCACGGCATCCGACACCCGCTCGACGTCGTCGCGAGCGACCAGCGCGATCGCGGCGCCGCCGAAACCGCCGCCCGTCATGCGGGCGCCGACGGCTCCCTGTGCCAGAGCCGTCTCGACCGCGAGGTCGAGCTCGGCCACCGAGATCTCGAAGTCATCGCGCATCGACGCATGCGACGCGACCAGCAGGCCGCCGATCGCCCGCGGGCCGCGGTCGGCGAGGGCGCGAACCGTGTCGAGCACACGCTGATTCTCGGTGATCACGTGACGCACCCGCCGGAAGGTCACGTCGTCCATCAGCCCGGCGGCTCGCGGCAGGTCTGCCTCCGTCGCGTCGCGGAGCGACCGGATGCCCAGCAGCCCAGCCCCGCGTTCGCACGCCTCGCGGCGCTCGCGGTAACCGCCGGTGGAGTGCGAGTGCGTCACCTGCGTGTCGATGACCAGCACCTCGAGGCCCTCGGCGGTGAACCCGGTTGGCACGGACTCCGTTGCGAGCGACCGGCAGTCGATGAAGGTCGCAGCGTCGGCGCGGCCGAGCATCGACGACATCTGGTCCATGATCCCGGTGGGTGCGCCGACCGCCTCGTTCTCGGCGCGACGGCCGACCTGGGCGAGGGCGACGCGGTCGAGCCCGGTGCTCCAGAGCTCGTCGAGGGCCGAGGCCACGGCTCCCTCGATCGCCGCCGACGACGACAGTCCGGCACCGACCGGCACGTCGGACGCGATGGCGATGTCGACTCCGCGGGTGGCGGCACCCTGCGCTGCGGCCCGGAGCGCCCATGCGACGCCGAGCGCGTACGCCGACCATTCCGGCACGGCGGGCGCGGTGCCTGGCGGCGTCGGGAACAGGGCATCCAGCTCCGCCAGGTCGACCTCCACCGGCTCGTCGGCGAAGGTCGACGCCACGCGCACGCGGTCGTCGTCGCGCAGGGCGGCCGCGGCGAAGGTGCGGTGCGGGATCGCGAAGGGCAGCACGAAGCCCTCGTTGTAGTCGGTGTGCTCGCCGATGAGGTTCACCCGGCCCGGTGCAGACCAGACGCCATCGGGCTCACGGCCAGTGAGTTCGGAGAACAGGGCGCGGGCGGCGTCGAGTGCGCTCATGCGGACACCTCGGGAACAGTCGAGATGGCGTCTCGCAATCGCTGTGCGGCCACCTCGGGAAGGATCTCGGCGGTCCAGCCGCCCATCGCCGCCTCGGAGCCGGCGAGGAACTTCAGCTTGTCCTCGGCGCGACGGGGGCTCGTCAGCTCCAGGCGCATGCGCACCGTGTCACGGCCCGTGTGCACAGGGGCCTGGTGCCAGGCGGCGATGTAGGCCGTGGGGGTGGAGTACAGGGCATCCACCCCTCGAAGCAGACGCAGGTAGAGCGGGGCGAGCTCATCGCGTTCTGCGTCGGTGAGAGCTGCGAAGTCGGGCACGTGGCGGTGCGGCATGAGCTGCACCTCGAGGGGCCAGCGGGCGGCGAACGGCACGAATGCCGTCCAGTGCTCGCCCTGCAGCACGACGCGGTCGGAGTCGCGCTCGCTGTCGAGCACCCGCTGCATGAGGTCGGGTGCGCTGCGGTGGATGCTGTCGAGCAGCCGCTGTGTGCGAGGGGTGACGTACGGGTACGAGTAGATCTGACCGTGCGGGTGGGGGAGCGTGACGCCGATCGCCTCGCCGCGGTTCTCGAAGGGGAAGACCTGCTCGATGCCGGGAAGCGCCGACAGTGCGGCGGTGCGGTCGGCCCACGCCTCGATCACCGTGCGGGCGCGCGTGACCGTCTGGGTGCCGAACGAGCCCTCGTGGTCGGGGCTGAAGCAGACGACCTCGCAGCGGCCGATGCTCGTGCGCGTGCGACCGATGCCGAGCTCGGCGAGATCGTCGAGTCCTCGCGTGGGGTTGCGGGCAGAGGGCACACCGCCCGTCGCCTCGTTCAGCGCCGGGCCGAACGCGGGAGAGCGGTTCTCGAAGACGGCGACGTCGTAGTTCGCGGGCACCTCGGAAGGATTGGCCGGGGTCTGCGGGGCGAGCGGGTCGGCGTCTGCGCTCGGCATCATCACGCGGTTCTGGCGCCGGGTGGCGAAGGTGATCCAGTCCCCGGTGAGCACGTCCTGCCGCATGGTCGCGGTCTCGGGGCGCTCGTCGAGCACGCGGCCGTCGACCGCGCGTTCCGCGCTGAGAGGGGATCCCGGGTCGTCGTAGTAGAACAGCTCGCGGCCGTCGGCGAGGCGCGTGGCGCGCTTGACGACGCCCGCGCCGAGCTCGGTGGTCTGCAACTCCGGAGATTCTGCCGTGTTCACGTCAACACGCTACCTTGAGCGCCGTGGTAACGTCAACACTCCGGAGTTGTGACCGTCGAGATCAGGGGACCGGATGCTGAAACCCACGCGCGTGTCGATGTCGATGGTCGCCGCCCGAGCCGGGGTCTCCGGTCAGACGGTCTCCCGGGTCGCGAACGACAGCCCGAAGGTCGACCCCGAGACCAGGGCGCGTGTCGAACAGGCGATGGCAGAGCTCGGCTACCGCCCCAACCGCGCGGCCCGCGCCCTGCGCACCGGGCGCAGTCAGACCCTCGGACTCGTCGCGCAGACGCTCGCGACCGTGGGCAACTCCCGGATGCTGCAGGCGGTGGCCGAATCGGCGGCATCTCGCGGCTATGCGCTCACGGTCCTCACTCTCGGCCCCGACGCCGACATCGCCGAGGCCTTCGACCGCCTCCGCGATCAGGGGGTCGACGGCGCCATCGTGCTGAACGAGGCGACCGCGCTCGCCCGCGACGCGGCATCCGCGGGCCTGCGGCTCGTCGTGGTCGACTCGCCGCCCGACGACCGCTTCACCGTCATCGGCACCGACCACGCCGCCGGCGCCCGCGCCGCGACCGAGCACCTGCTCGCCGCCGGCCACCGCACGGTGCACCACCTTGCAGGTCCCTCCGGCTCGTTCGCGGCTGCAGAGCGCGAGCGCGGCTGGCGAGAGGCCCTGGCCGCGGCGGGGGTCGAGGCGCCGCGGGTCGCGCGGGGGGACTGGAGCGCGGCCTCCGGTTTCGACCTGGCGAGCAGGATGCCGACGGCAGACGTCACCGCGATCTTCGCCGCGAACGACCAGATGGCCCTCGGTGCCCTGCGCGCGCTCGCCGAGATCGGGCGCCGCGTGCCGGACGACGTCGCCGTGATCGGATTCGACGACATCGCGGACGCTGCCCAGTTCACTCCGCCTCTGACGACGGTGCGGCAGGATTTCGACGCGCTCGGCGAGCAGGCGGTGAGCGGCCTGGTGTCGTGGATCGAGGGCGAGCATCCTGCCGACCTGCTGCTCGCGCCGACGCTGATCACCCGCGCGAGCGCCTGACGGCCGGCCTGCTGAGCGAGCCCGCGGTCGGCACGCAGCGTGAAATGATCTGTTCAGGCGTCCGACCCGCGGCGCATGAGAGGACGGCCCGTCAGGTGAACGCAGATCGCAGATTCCCCCGGGCGGTTTTCGGCCGAGGTGACGAGCCGGATGTGCGGTTCTCGCTCGCGAACGAGCGGACGTTCCTCGCCTGGACGCGCACTGCTCTCGCGCTGATGGCAGGGGGCGTGGCGCTGGAGGCGCTGGCGCTCGACCTGTACGCTCCGCTGCGTCTCGCTGCATCGCTCGTGCTGATCATCACCGGGATCGTGCTGCCCGTGGTCGCGTGGTTCGAGTGGGCGCGGGTGGAGCGGCGGACGCGCGAGGGGCGCCCGCTGCCGCATCCGCCCACCGGGATCGTGCTGGCGGTGGCGGTCGTCGTGGCCGGCGTTCTGGTGCTGCTCGCCGTCCTGCGATGAGCGACTCCGAGCGCCGGACCGGGCCGTTCGACGCGGGCCTGCAGCTGGAGCGCACCTCGCTGTCGTGGCGCCGGACGGCGCTGTCTGTCGCGGTCGGCTCGCTGGTCTCGCTCCGGCTGCTGCCCGAGTGGCTCGGCGGGGCGGAGTGGGTGATCCCAGGGATGCTCGGGCTGCTGCTGGCCTGCCTGCTCTGGATCGTGTCGCGGCGTCGGCACCGGGCATTCATGCGGCAGTGGTCGCGTGGCGATGATCCGCGCGTCGGCGGGGCGCTGGCGCTCATGCTGATCGCCGTGACGGTGGCGGCCGTCGGCGCGCTCGGGCTGGTCGCGGTGCTGCTCAGCGGGCGCTGACCGGCCACGCCCGCGCTCTGCTCCGTGCCTATCCGGCCGTCTCGAGTGACGGATCGAGACCGGTGCCCGAGCCGTCGGGCCACGTGATCATGCCCCGTGCGAAGACCGGCGGATGCCCGGCTCCCGCGGGCTCGCCCAGATGGATGCCGAAGGCATGCCACTCGCCAGGTGCGGACTCGACCGTCACCCACGGGGTCGCGGTCCGGCCTTCCAGCGGTGTCACGTCGTCCTGCACGCGCACGCCGGATGCCAGGGCATCCGCTTCTCCGAGCACGACCACACGCGACGCGAGGCGGGGGCTCGTCGCCCACGCGGCACCCGCGGCCGTGGCATCCGGGGCGGTCAGTGCCCAGCCGCCGACCCGCAGCGCCTCGCCCGCGAACCCGTCGCGATGCACGCGCACGAAACGCACCTCCCACGCTCCGCGGACGAGCGAGACCGTGTCGATCCACGGGCCGATCACCGTGCGGCCCTCGTACTCGCTCACGCCGTGATCGGGCACGAACGAGAAGTCGACCGGCCAGTGCGCCTGTGAGCGCGACGACCCGACGAGGGTCGAACCGTCGAGCTCACGCACCGGACCGGCGATGAAGCCGGATCGGTGGCTCGGCAGCGCCTCGCGCAGCAGTGCCACGGTGCCGTCGAGCGGGGCGGCTGCCGATGCGGCGTCGAGAGTCGGAGACGTCGCGGTCGAGTATCCGAACTTGGCGTACACAGCAGAGTCCGGCTGCAGAGAGTCCTCGACGCGATGGTCTGTGCCGTGATTCACGATCCGCACGACGCCGTCGGCGGTTCCCGTCGCCAGCCACCCCGGCGCGGTCATCGTGCGGGCGAACGGCCCGCGGTCGATCGGCAGCGGCTGCTCGGTCGCCGTCCAGGCCGGATGCCCGGCAGGCAGCGCGAGCCCCAGCATCCCCTTCGACGCCCAGTAGGGAGAGCCGAGGCCGGAGTAGTTCTGCGCGATCCGCCGCCATTCGCCGTGCCACCCGAGTGTGAGGATGCCGTCGGCGTCGGGCGCACCGCGGTCGACGAAGTGGCGCACCTGGCCGCTCGCCGCACGGCGCAGCAGCCCTGGATCGTGCCTGGAGGAGCCGCCGAACGCCGCCGCCCACGCGGGGGCGGCGGTGGCGAAGCGGTAGGTGAGGCTGCGGCCCTGGATCAGCGGAGCGCCGTCGGCGCCGATCAGGTGCAGCGCGTCGTCGAGGTAGTCGTCGAGTCGTGACCGGTAGCGCGCGACGCGCTCGGCGTGCGCCGGATCGCCGTCGACCATCTGCGCCCAGAACACCGGATAGAACGGCAGCGCCCACCCGCAGTAGTGGTCGAAGTTGCGCCCGACGCCGTCTCTCGACCACCCGCCCGGCAGGTCGAACGTGTCGAGCAGGGCGAAGTCCTCGGTGCGGTCGTCGAGCGAGAACGGCCCGCCGACGCTCTCGAGGAAGTGCGACACCATGATCCGGAACCACACCCAGTTGTTGGGCCAGTAGTGCGCGCCGATCGACGCGGCGAGGTAGTCGATCGTGTTCTGCCTGGCGCGCTCGTCGAGCCGAGCCCACACCGTGTCGCGGGTGAGGTGCAGACCGAGCGCGAGGGCGGCGGCCTCGACCTTCGCCTGGTTGTGCTCGTCGAGGCGGGTCCACCGCTCGGGATGCCCCGGGTCGACCCCGGCGGCGATCCCGCGCGCATAGCGCTCGGCCAGGTCCTGCGTGCCGTCGGGGTCGCCGGCGATGCGGAAGGCTGCGAGCATGAACGTGCGGGTGAACCCCTCGAGCTCATCGATCGCGCGTCCGAGGCCGCCTGGCGTACCCGGGTAGCGGATCAGCGACTGCGCCGGGCTCGCATGCCGGGCGGCGCCGTCGAGGATCGCGTCGGCCACCGCGACCCAGTGCTCGCGGGTCCAGCCCGTGAAGGGCGACAGGGCGCGGTCGTCGTCGGGCAGCGGGATCATGCGCTGATACCCAGTTCGGCTTCCGTCACGGGATGCGTCGCCGGCGCGCCCGCGATGTACGCGGCGAGCTCGTCGAGCGCGGAGTCCGCGAGCCGGCGGGCCTCGGTGCCCAGAGATCCGGCGAGGTGCGGGGTGATCGCCACGTTCGGCAGCGTGCGCAGCGGATGATCTGCGGGCAGTGGCTCGGGCTCGGTGACGTCGAGCAGGGCGTCGAGGCGGCCGGTGCGGCATTCGGCGAGCAGCGCGTCGTGATCGAGCAGGGCGCCGCGGGCGGTGTTGATCAGGGTGGCTCCGTCAGGAAGGGCCGCGAGCTGGCGAGCCGCGATCATGTGCCTGGTCGCGGGCAACGAGGGCGCGTGCAGCGAGAGCACGTCGACCTGAGGCAGCATCTCGTCGAGCGTCTGCAGGACGCCGCCGGCTGCGGCCACGGAATCCGGATCGGCGAACGGGTCGGCGACCAGGGTGCGGATGCCGTCGAACGGGCGCAGCAGCTCGACGACCCGACGGCCGATGCGCGAGAAGCCGACGATGCCGACGGTGCGATCGACGTTTCCGATCTGTCGCGCGGTCCACGCGTTCCAGGTCGCGTCGTGCGGCGTCTGCAGGTGCGTGAAGGTGCGTTTGCCGCTGAGCAGGATGGCGCCGAGGGTGAACTCCGCCACCGGAACGGCGTTCGCGTCGGCTGCGGAGGTGAGCCGGATTCCGCGCGCCCAGAACTCCTCAGACACGATGTGCTGCACGCTGCCCGCGGCATGCAGCACGGCGCGCAGCTTCGGCATGCGCGCCAGTCGCTCCGCATCGAGCTGGGGCACACCCCACGACGTGATCAGAATCTCCGTGTCCGCGAGCAGCGGGGCATGGGCCGGGTCGTCGACGTCGGTGACCAGCATCCGCCCCGAGACGTCGGCGAGTGACGCGAGGCGCTCGCGCCTGGGCTCGTCGAACAGCAGCTCGAACGCGTCGACGTCCATGACGGCGTGGGCTCGGGGACGGGAGTGGGGCATGCACCCAGTGAAGCGCTTTCCCAGATGATTCCGCAACGCGAGGAATAGTTGACCTGACGCAATGGTTGCGTAATATCAACCAATAATGTATCGTTGACGAAGATCAACCATCTTTCAGGAGCGTCTTCCCCTTGAACTCTTCCCCTTCCGTGTCCACTGAGACCACACGCTCGGCCCGAGAGGTCTTCACGGCCATCTCCGGCCTCATCGTCGGCATGTTCGTCGCCGTGCTCTCGGGCACCGTCGTCTCGACCTCGCTGCCCGTCATCGTCGCCGACCTCGGCGGAACCCAGGCGCAGTACACCTGGGTGATCACCGCCAGCCTGCTCGCGACCGCCGTGTCGACCCCGATCTGGGGCAAGCTCGCCGACCTGCTCGACCGCAAGGTGCTCGTGCAGATGTCGCTCGTGCTCTTCACGGCCGGCACCGTGGCCGCGGGATTCGCGCACAGCATCGACATGCTGATCGCGATGCGCGTGGTGCAGGGACTCGGCGTCGGCGGTCTGATGTCTCTCGTCATGGTCGCCGTGGCGCTGATCATCTCGCCGCGCGAACGAGGCAAGTACATGGGCGTCGTCGGCGGCATCATGGCGCTCGCCACCATCGGCGGTCCTCTGCTGGGCGGATTCATCACCGACGTCTGGGGCTGGCGCGCCAACTTCTTCGTCGGCGTGCCGTTCGCCGTGCTCGCGCTCGTGCTGCTGCAGGTGACCCTGCACCTGCCCAAGCCGCAGGCTGCGAAGGTCTCGATCGACTACCTCGGCATCGTGCTGCTGGCGGTCGGCGTCTCGGGGCTGCTGATCTGGGTCTCGATGGGCGGCCAGCAGTTCGAGTGGGATTCGGTCACCAGCTACACGCTGGCCATCGGCTCGGCCGTCGTGCTGATCGCCTTCATCGTGGTCGAGCTGCTGGTCAAAGAGCCGATCATCCCGCTCACCCTCTTCCTCAACCGCACCTTCACCCTCTCGGTGATCGCCTCGATCGCAATCGGCGTCTCGATGTTCGCCACCTCGGTGTTCCTCGCGCAGTACTTCCAGCTCGCCCGCGGCGCGACGCCGACCGAGTCGGGCCTGATGACGATTCCGATGATCGTCGGCCAGATGGGCGCGTCGATCATCATCGGTCAGCTGGTGAGCCGCTTCGGCAAGTGGAAGGGCTGGATGCTGCTGGGCTCGGTGCTCACAGTCGCAGGAGTCAGCCTGATGTCGACTCTGCGCTACGACACCCCGTTCGCGCTCGTCGCGACGTACATGTTCGTGCTCGGCGCAGGTCTCGGCATGGTCATGCAGAACCTCACCCTGATCGTGCAGAACGACACCCCGCCGCAGCAGCTCGGCGCCGCGTCGTCCGGCGTCAACTTCTTCCGCACGATCGCCGGCACCATCGGCGTCACGATCATGGGCTCGATCCTCGCGACGAACGTCGGCGAGTACATCAAGAGCGGCTTCGACGGCTTCCGGCCGACCTCGCCGGATGAGGTCGAGGCGCTGAAGGCCCTCGGCTCGGGCAACGTGCCGAAGATCGGCGACCTGCCCGACGCGATCCGCACGGTCGTCGAGTCGGCGTACGGTCACGGCATCGCGGATGCCTTCATCATCGCCATCCCGCTCGCCGTGGTCGGCGTGATCGCTATCGCGTTCATCCGCAACAAGCCCCTGTCGACGAAGAACTCGGCCGAGCAGCTGCGCGAGCAGGCCGAGGGATCGGCGATCGAGGTCGCCGAAGCCGAGGTGGGAGCCGCCACGGGCAGCATCCGGGTCGTGCGCTGACATGATCGCCCCGCAGGCGGCCGACGTCGACGAGGCGCTCGCCGAGTTCCAGAGCCAGCTGAACCTGATGTTCGCCAAGGCCAGGACACTGTGGAAGGAGTCTGCGGCTCGGGTGCATCCCGAGCTGCAGCCCGCCGGCTACAAGCTGCTGACGTTCATCGCCCGCTCCGGCGGCACCAACGCCCACCAGCTGTCGGAGTGCTTCGAGATGGACAAGTCGGTCGTCAGCCGTCAGGTGCGGATGCTCGAGGAGCTGGGCCTGCTCGAGTCTCGCGCCGATGAGCGCGACGGCCGTCTGCGCGTGCTCACCGCGGCCCCGCGTGCGCTCGAGATGCTCGCCGCCCTGCGGGCCGACCACGCGGAGCGCATGCGCTCGGCCATGATCGGGCTGACCCCGGCCGAGATCGAGGTCGCCTCGAAGGTCTTCCGGGTGCTCGCCGAGGCCTGAATCCTGCATCTCGTGTCGCCTGCGGATGAGGGCTGCGCCCTGGGCGCGACGGCGTCGTTAGGCTGACGGCATGAGCGATGCACCGGCCGCGAACGACGGCGCCCTCGAAGGGGCGGCCCTCGAAGGAGACGCGCTCGACGAGGCCGTGCACCGCGTCGAGCGCGAACTGGGCAGGCTGTTCGCCCGGATCCGGGTCGGATGGCGCGAGGCCGCCGCGACGGTGCATCCCGATCTGCAGCCTCTCGGCTACCAGGTGCTCGCCTCGATCGTGAGCGGTCATGCGACCACGGCGGGTGAGCTGATCGAGCGGCTGCAGACCGACAAGTCGGCCATCAGCCGTCAGGTGCGTCAACTGACCGAGCTGGGTCTGGTCGACAGCATCCACGACCCAGACGACCGGCGGGCGCGACGTCTGATCGCGACCGACCTCGCGACCGAGCGCGTGACCGCTGCGCGGGCCGCCTACGAGGGCCGACTCGGCGAGAAGCTGCGCAGCTGGTCGGCTGACGACCTCGACCGAGTGGCCCAGCTGCTCGACGAGCTCGCCCGCTGACGACGGTTGCATCCGTCGTCCTGTCCTGGATACACTCTCGGAAAGCGTTTACCCACGACGATCGACAGAACAGGAACACCATGGCGACTCGCGAGATCGGCATCATCATGAACGGCGTCTCCGGACGCATGGGCTACCGGCAGCACCTGGTGCGCTCGATCCTCGCGATCCGCGATCAGGGCGGCATCGAGCTCTCCGACGGCTCGAAGGTGACCGTCAAGCCCCTGCTCGTCGGCCGCAGCGAAGAGAAGCTCGCCGAGCTCGCCGCCAAGCATGGCATCGCCGACTACACGACCGACCTCGACGCCGCGCTCGCCGACCCGCAGTGGGAGATCTACGCCGACTTCCTCGTCACCAAGGCCCGCGCCACCGCGATCCGCAAGGCGATCGCCGCCGGCAAGGCCATCTACACCGAGAAGCCCACCGCAGAGTCGCTCGGCGAGGCGCTCGAGCTCGCGAGCCTTGCCAGGGACGCCGGCGTCAAGACGGGTGTCGTGCACGACAAGCTGTACCTCCCCGGCCTGCAGAAGCTCAAGCGCCTCATCGACTCCGGCTTCTTCGGGCGCATCCTCTCGGTGCGCGGCGAGTTCGGGTACTGGGTGTTCGAGGGCGACTGGCAGCCCGCGCAGCGCCCCAGCTGGAACTACCGCACCGAAGACGGCGGCGGCATCATCAGCGACATGTTCCCGCACTGGAACTACGTGCTCGAGAACCTCTTCGGCGAGGTCAAGAGCGTCTACGCCCAGGCCGCCGTGCACATCGCCGACCGCTGGGACGAGAAGGGCGAGCACTACACCGCTACCGCTGAAGACGCGGCGTACGGCATCTTCGAGCTCGAGGGCGGCGTGATCGCCGAGATCAACTCCTCGTGGACGGTTCGAGTGAACCGCGACGAGCTCGTCGAGTTCCAGGTCGACGGCACGCACGGCTCGGCGGTCGTGGGTCTCTTCGGCTGCAAGATTCAGCCGCGCAACGCCACCCCGAAGCCGGTCTGGAACCCCGACCTCGAAGACACGCACGACTACGACGCCGACTGGCAGAACGTGCCCACGAACGACGTCTTCCTCAACGGGTTCCGCCAGCAGTGGGAGGAGTACCTGGAGTCGTACGTGCTCGGCACCGACTACGCGTTCGACCTGCTCGCCGGCGCACGCGGCGTGCAGTTCGCCGAGGCCGGCCTCACCTCGAGCGCCGAGGGCCGCAAGGTCGCCATCGAGAAGCTGTCGCTCTGATGACGACGCTTCGCCTCCTCTCGGCATCCGGCGAGCTGTCGGATGCCGCGCTGAACGACTCGGGCGGCTACCGTCGTCCGACCTCACCGCTGCGCTCGCGGGTCGCCTACGCCGCCGCGCACGTCGTGCCGAAGGCGCAGGCCGACAACACCCCCGGCCAGCCGGCCGACATCGACTGGGACGCGACGCTCGCCTTCCGCCGCAACGTGTACTCGTGGGGGCTGGGGGTGGCGGATGCCATGGACACCGCTCAGCGCAACATGGGCCTCGACGCCGCGGCGACCCGCGAGCTGATCGCCCGCAGCGCCGAGGTGGCGCGCGAGGAGGGCGGATCGATCGTCGTCGGGGTCAACACCGACCACGTCGCCGAGACGCACATCTCGCTCGAGCAGGTCATCGACGCGTACGTGTCGCAGCTCGAGTTCACCGAGGAGCAGGGGGCGGGGCCGGTGCTGATGGCGTCGCGTCACCTCGCCCGCGTCGCCACCTCGGCCGACGACTACCGCCGCGTCTACCGTGCCGTGCTGTCGAGGGCGACCGGTCCGGTCGTGCTGCACTGGCTCGGAACCGCGTTCGATCCCGAGCTCGAGGGCTACTTCGGGTCGACCGAGTGGCAGACCGCGTCGGAGGTGCTGCTCGACATCATCGAGGAGAACCCGTCGAAGGTCGCCGGCGTGAAGATGAGCCTGCTGAACGCCGAGAGCGAGATCTCGGTGCGCTCGCGGCTTCCTCATGGCGTCCGCATGTTCACCGGAGACGACTTCAACTACGTCGGACTCATCGACGATTCCGACCGCGGGCACTCCGATGCGCTGCTCGGCGCATTCGCCGCCATCACGCCGGTCGCCTCGGCCGCGATCCAGGCGCTGGATGCCGGCGACCGAGATGCCTACCGCCGCATCCTCGGCCCCACCGAAGAGCTCAGCAGGCAGGTGTTCGCCGCTCCGACCTTCTATTACAAGACGGGCGTCGCGTTCCTCTCGTGGCTCAACGGCCACCAGCCGGCGTTCCAAATGGTCGGCGGCCTGCACTCGGCGCGCAGCCTGCCGCACCTCTCGCGCATCGTCGAGCTCGCGAACGCGTCGCTCGCCCTGGAAGACCCGGGTCTCGCCCGCGAGCGCTGGCACGGGATGCTGAAGCTGAACGGATTCGACGCATGAGCAGGCTCGACCCGGTACGGACGTCGCCCGATCCGCGCCTGTCGATCAACCAGGCGACGATCAAGTACGCCGACCTCGCGACGGCGCTGCGGGTGACGGCGGATGCCGGCATCCAGGCCATCGGACTCTGGCGCGAGCCGGTGAACGAGGTCGGCCTCGACACCGCCGCGAAGATGCTCGCCGACTCGGGTCTGCGCTTCTCGACCCACTGCCGTGGCGGGTTCTTCACCCTCCCGGCGGGTGCGGAGCGCGACGCGGCCCTCGACGACAACCGCCGTGCGATCGATGAGACAGCAGCGCTCGCGGCAGCGGGCGCAGACGGCTCGACCGCCGTGCTCGTGCTCGTGGCGGGTGGCCTGCCTGAGGGCTCCCGGGACCTCGCGGGTGCCCGCGAGAGGGTTCGGGATGCCATCGGCACACTCGCCCCGTACGCCGCGAGCGCGGGCGTGACCCTCGCCATCGAGCCCCTGCATCCGATGTTCGGGTCCGACCGCTGCGTCGTCTCGACGTTGGGACAGGCGCTCGACATCGCCGCCGACTTCGCACCAGAGGTGGTCGGCGCGGCGGTCGACACCTTCCACATCTGGTGGGACCCGCAGGTGCACGAGCAGATCGCGCGCGCCGGGCGCGAGGGCCGCATCTCGACCTACCAGGTGTGCGACTGGAAGACCCCGTTCCCCGCCGATGTGCTGCTGTCGCGGCACTACATGGGCGACGGCATCATCGACTTCTCCTCGCTCACCCGCGCCGTGGTCGAGACGGGATACGACCGAGACATCGAGGTCGAGATCTTCAACGCCGACATCTGGTCGGACGCCCCTGAGGCGGTCGTCGCGCGCACCGCGGCAGCCTTCGCCGAGACGGTGTCGCCGCACCTGCCGGCGCTCCCGGCCTTCGAGTAGCGTGAATGGTCGCGTCGGAGGCGGAAAGCCGGCAAAGTGAGCGATTCGAACGGGAGGCGACGATGAGACCCGGACTGTGCTCGGTGACGTTCCGTCAGCTCGCGCCTGAGAGGGTGATCGAGCTGACGGCGGATGCCGGTCTCGAGGTGATCGAGTGGGGCGGCGACGTGCACGTGCCGCCCGGCGATCCCGACCGTGCAGCCGAGGTCGCGCGCATGACGACGGATGCCGGGCTCGCCGTCTGCTCGTATGGCTCGTACTTCCGCAGCGGCGCCGACGAGCCGCTCACGCCGATCCTCGACAGCGCAGCGGCTCTGGGCGCCGACCGCACGCGTATCTGGGCGGGACGCGTCGACTCGGCCGACGCGACGCCCGAGCAGTACGCGCAGATCGCGTCGCGGCTGCGGGATGCCACCGCTGAGGCCTCAGAGCGGGGCATCACCCTCGCGCTCGAGTTCCACCGCGGCACGGTCGCCGACACCCCGCAGGCCGCCCTGCGCCTGATCGCCGACGTGCCGGGTCTCACCACGTACTGGCAGCCGACGGTCGACGCCCAGGACGCCGTCGCGCTCGCCGAGTACGACGCGCTCGCCGCGCATGTCAGCGCGGTGCACGTCTTCTCGTGGTGGCCCTTCGACCGGCGCCTTCGGCTCGATGAGAGGCAGAGCCTCTGGCATCCGCTCTTCGCCGCCGCCGCGGCGAGCCCCGCCCCACCCCGCGATGCGCTGATCGAGTTCGTGCCCGACGACGATCCCGGCCTGCTCGCATCCGAGGCGGCGACGCTGCGGCGCTGGATCAGCGGTGCGTGACGTCGTCGTCGCGCTCACCTCGCGATCCGCCGACACGCTCACCCGCCGGCTTTCCGGGACGAATCGCGACCTGAGCGGTGGATCGGCGGCGCACGGTGCTCGGTAGGCTCTGCTCATGAACGCTGACGGCATGCGCACCTCACCGCCCACGCTGCACGATGTCGCGCGGGTGGCCGGGGTCTCGCTCGCCACGGCATCGCGCGTGCTGAACGGCTCCGAGCGCAAGGTCGCCGAGTCGTTCCGCGAGCGGGTCGAGAAGGCGGCGGAAGAGCTCGGCTACACCGCCAATGCGTCGGCGCAGGCCACAGCCCGCGGCACCTCGGCCGTGATCGCCCTGCTCGTCGCCGACATCGCCGACCCCTACTTCGGCCAGATCGCGGCCGGCGTCGCGCGCGGGGCGGATGCCCAGGGACTCATCGTCACCGTCGCGATCACCGAGCGCGACGCCGACCGCGAGGCGAAGATCCTGCGGGCGCTGCGCGGTCAGCGCCCCCGTGGCGTCATCCTCGCGGCATCCAGGGCCGAGACGCCCGACGCCCGCACGACAGCCGAGCTCGCGGCCTTCGCCCCTCTCGGCGGACGCACCGTGACCTTCGGTGAGGGCGGCGATCGCAGCATCCGCATCGACAACCGCGGCGGCGCCGAGCGGCTGGGCCGCGAGATGGCGGCGCGCGGCTACCGCCGGGCCATCGCGATCGGCGCCGACGAGGGCGTGCGCACCTCAGACGATCGCCTCGCCGGGTTCACCGCAGGGTTCGGCGACGGCGGCGGGCGGATCGAGCGCGTCTACCGCGGCACCTTCGAACGCGAGTCGGGGGCGGCATCGATGACGACGGCGCTGGCCGAGGGAGTGGATGCCGGAACCCTGGTCTTCGCGCTCAGCGACGTGGTCGCGGTCGGCGCGATGACCGCGATCCGCGACGGCGGTCGCAGCGTCGGCGACGACATCGCCGTGTGCGGATTCGACGACGTGCCGGTCAGCCGCGACGTGACACCGCGCCTCACGACCGTGCGGGTGCCACTGGCCGACCTCGGCTACGAGGCGTTCCGGGCGACCGTGGATGCCGAGTGGGAGCAGCCCCCGCTCGAGCTCGAGGTCGTCGTGCGCGAGAGCACGCCCGGTCGCTGACGGCCCCCGCCCAGGATGCCGAAGAGCCGTCTCCCTGCGCGGGAGACGGCTCTTCGCTGTCACGGCGCCGGCGTCAGCCGCCGAGGGCGGCGCTGACGACCGCCCGTGCCTCCTCCTGCACCTGCGCGAGGTGCTCGGGGCCCTTGAGGCTCTCCGCGTACAGCTTGTACACGTCCTCGGTGCCAGAAGGACGCGCCGCGAACCAGGCGTGCTCGGTCTGCACCTTCAGCCCGCCGATCGCCGCGCCGTTGCCGGGGGCGTGCGAGAGCTTCGCGGTGATCGCCTCGCCCGCCAGGTCGGTCGCGCTCACGGCATCCGGAGCCAGCCTGCCCAGCGTCGCCTTCTGCTCCGGCGTCGCCGGAGCATCCACCCGCTGGTACGCCGACGACCCGAAGGCCTCCTCGAGCTCGCGGTAGCGCTCGGACGGGCTCTTGCCGGTGACGGCGATGATCTCTGCGGCGAGCAGGCAGAGCAGCAGTCCGTCCTTGTCGGTCGACCAGACGGTGCCGTCCTTGCGCA